>Ga0154020_10003323_pt1 | contig 19382 bp, 16 predicted proteins | sample Klosneuvirus_201_FD_109709 | JGI IMG/M metagenome (GOLD analysis project Ga0154020, IMG submission 109709) | Active sludge microbial communities from wastewater, Klosterneuburg, Austria - Klosneuvirus_20160825_MG | ecosystem: Engineered > WWTP > Aerobic digester > Activated sludge | place... | reverse complement strand
TCTCCGGATCAAGGTTGTTCTGGATCATGCGATAGGCAGCTTCGATCTGCCAATTCTTGCATGTGAGTTCGGTGCCGCGAGGGGAACGGATGATGCGTTTCATGATGCAAATATGCTAATATGCTAATGTGCTAGTGTGCTAATGTGCTAATGTCGATTTGGTGGGAGGCTGAGTCAATGATCAACAAAAACGCTTTACGACCATTCATCTACGACGGACTGATTCGCCTTGGCAACCCTACGGGTGATGGAGGGTATGTTATACCGAAGCTGTTGGCGGAAACAGCTGATGTGTTGCTATCTCTTGGACTGGCAGAAGAGTGGACGTTTGACATGGAAATGCAGGAACGTAATCCTGCTCTGCGGATCATCGGAGTGGACCATTCCATCCAACCGAGGACCTTCATGTTCGGACTCGTTCGGTGCACGATCAAGAACTGGATCTATACGATACTGCGTAACGACCAGAAGAGAAGAAAGTATACCCGTTTGCGTGAGCACTATGGCGACTACTTCCGACTCTTTACCCAGCCGAGCGTTCATGTTCGAAAAATGGTAGCATCTGATGACCGCGTTGGTTGCATTTCCTTCAATACGCTCATGCGTATGGCCACACCATCACGAGATCACTCGGTCTTCCTGAAGATGGATATCGAGAGTAGTGAGTATGAGGTCATCTCGCAGATCGTTGCACATGAGCGTTCGATCAGTGTGATCACTGCTGAGTTTCATGATTTGGTTTCCGATAGTGAGACGTTCAATAACGCTATCGAGGAACTGCAACAGCGTTTTGATATCGTTCATATTCATTCAAACAACTATGGTGGCTACTGTCAGATCAATGACTTCCCAGACACCGTTGAGATCACGTTTGTGAACAAAGCGCTGATGGGCAGCGATCCTAAAAAAACAACGTGTGCATATCCGCGACCAGAACTGGACATCACGAACTGCAGTGAGAAGGTCGACTACGAACTTCATTTCTGAACCTCCATGAGCAACTCCGACCAGTTCCATAAGATGCTTCTTGCGCATTCCCCTAGGCTTTGGAATACTCTACGAAAACCATCCATTGAAGATCCGCTTCGAGTACTAATCAGCGGTTGTATCCTTGGACTGAAGTGCGGTGTTGATGGAAGTGATTACGGAATGGGCGGTGCGCTCACGCCTCTCGTTTCACTTCCTACGGTTGAAGCTCTTGGATTCTGTCCGGAAGATGCGGGTATTGGTACGCCCCGTACCATGCCTGATATTCATGGCGGCGACGGGTTTGGTGTCCTAAGAGGCACGGCAAGGGTCCTCGACCAGTTCGGTGCAGATCTCACAGTAGGGATGATCCGCGGAGCCGAGAAGATGGTTGAGTATGCTGTGGATCGTAGAATAGAACTCGCAGTCCTAACCGATGCTAGCGCAGCATGTGGAAGTCAGGTGATCTCCGATGGCTGCAGGTTCACCGAACCACGCAAGTACACCGCAGGGGTTGGTGTTGCTGCAGCAATGCTGCTGGAAGCCGGGATCCCCGTATTGAGTCAGCGAGACTATGCCTCACTCGAGCGGCTGCTCATCCTATGCCAGGCTCCGGAGTTCGTTTCCATCGGAAAGCCCGATCATCATCTCACACCATGGTACACAGAGTACTTTGCAAAATGAGTATGCTCGTACGAGACGCAACGCCGGATGATGTTCACGCGATCGCAGAGATTCACGTGGCATCATGGCAGAGCACCTATAAAGGAATCGTTCCGCAAGAGTTTCTCGACACAATGAGTGTAGATGATAGCGCCGCGAGATGGATGCGGTCCTTTTCGAGAACCACATGCAAATTGATCGTTGCTGAGATTGATGATGTCATCGTCGGCTGGTGCTACAGTGGCTATTGCAGGGACGATGATGCACACCCAACCACGGCAGAACTCTGGGCCATCTATATTCATCCAAACGCAATACAAAGGGGTGATGGTCAAGCACTATGGAAGAATGCTAAAGAGTCACTTGCTTCGATAGGATACACTCATGTTATCGTTTGGGTACTCAAAGAGAATTTGCAGGCAATAGGATTCTACTCGAGGATTGGCTTGCAACCGGACGGTGTAGAAAAGACGATTGTTATCCATGATGCAGAGCTCCAGGAGCTTCGTATGACCGCTGAGATAATAGGGTAACACCCACGTTAATCTATTAGTGTAGGTTGGGGTATGCTTATCGTCTTTTTCCTGCTTTTTTGCAGCGTTGAAGAAGCGTGGCCTCAGGAATCGTCGCGCGAATCAACGGCACAGTTATCGGCTCGTGTATGTGGCAGTTGTCATTCTGCCCCAACCCCAGAACTACTCGACAAGAGATCATGGCGGGACGTTGTATTACCCCGAATGGGAACGTTCCTTGGGATCTATCCCAAGGGTGTCTCGAGGGCTTCGTTGATCGAAAAGGGTGCTGCCGAAACGTATATCACCACGCATAACGTTTACCCGGAAGTTCCTACGATAGACGCACGTACCTGGAAGAAGGTCCGAGACTACTATGTCCGCAATGCCCCTTCTAAGCTGCCAAAACCTACAGTGACACGATTGACGGTTTCCCAAACGTTTAAGGCCGTGCGCCCTGCGTTCTCACTTCAACCGCCGTCAACAACCTTTGTGAACATCGACGACAAAACCGGATCTGTTACGATCGGTGATGCTGTGAGTGGGAATGTATTCTCACTCACGCCACAGCTTTCAGTGATACGCCGCGATAGCACGGGAGAGGCGCCGGCATGGATCACGTCGAATGATGAAGCACGTATCGCCACCATCATGGGATCGTTCTCTCCTACCGATGCACCTACTGGGAAGGTGGTTTGGATACCCTCCGATCCTCAACGTTCCATTTCCGAGGTCATCACCGGACTGCAACGCCCCGTCCACCATGCTGTTGCAGACCTCGATGCGAATGGCGAAGATGATATCGTTGTCTGTGAGTTCGGAAAGTGGACGGGTGGACTTTCTTGGTGGAAATGCAAGAAGAAGGGCGAATATGAACGAATCTCGTTGCGTGAAGGTCCTGGAGCTACTCGTGTAGAGATCCGAGATTGGAATCGTGATGGCCTACTAGATGTAGTTGCTTTGTTTGCTCAAGGCAATGAAAACATCACCGCCTTCATTAACAATGGTGATGGTTCCTTTGAAGCCGAAACTGTACTGCAGTTTCCTCCGTCATGGGGCTCCAGTTATTTTGCTATTCAAGACATCGATACTGATGGCGACAACGACATAATCCACTGTGCTGGCGACAATGCAGACTTCGGTCCGTTGCTTCGTCCGTATCACGGTGTGAGGGTCTTCTTCAACGACGGTAAGAACAGGTTTACAGACACCTTGTTCCTTCCTCTCCACGGCGCTTACAGTGCGATAGCCGCAGACTTCGATTTGGATGGCGATACCGATATCTCTGCGATCTCGTTCTTCCCGGACCACAATGAAAAGCCTATTCGTGGGTTTGTCTACTACGAGAACGAGGGACGGGGAACATATACTACTTCAACCTTTCCCGAGGTTGGAGCTGGACGTTGGATCGTAATGGACTCTGGGGACATCGACCACGATGGGGATCTCGATCTGATCCTCGGATCCCTTGTTATGGAAGTGAAGGGTCGCAAAGACCTCGTAGACTACTGGGTGAAGAATGCCATCCCGTTTGTGATCCTCGAGAATCTCACGCGATGATCAGCCCCCTACCACCTACCCTACTTGCTTATCGATCTCTGCAAGGGTCTCGGCTCGGAGCTTCTTGAGCTCGAATAGCTGTCGTAGCATCTCCCATGTGTAGATGCCGGTGTCATGTCCGTCCTTCCACGATGCCTGCACGCCATAGTTGCCAACCGGCGTGAGAGCCTCCAGTTCATTCATTCCGGGCTGAAACGTTTTCATCCCGATGAACACGGTTTGACCCATGATCTCCTCCCCGGAACAATGCGCGCAGGGGCATGCCTCTCGTAGGTCCGATAGGAGGATGCTGGAAGAAAATCCATCACTCCACGTAGAGCTTAGGACAACGGCGTTTGTTCGCTTAAGGGTCAGGGGGCTATGCATGTCGCAAAATTCGCCATTTTTCGCTCCGAACAATCGGAGGAACTATGAGGTTTGTGATCGCTGTCGTTGTGAGCATCGTGATGTTCGGCATGGTCAGTGCCCAACAACAGGTACCAAACGGGGGACTAGAGACGTGGACGCTTGTTCCCGGTTCCGGCACCTTCAAGGACTATGAAGAACCCAATGATGGTTGGACGTCGGGCAATGGTGTTATCCATGTTGCTCCTGGCACCGACCCGGTTTGTGAAAAAACAACCGAAGCTCATAGCGGACAATTCGCAGCAAAACTCACAACACGTTCCATCTTTGGACAGATAGCATCCGGCTCAATGTTCCTCGGTGTGTTCAAGTTGAATCTGGCTAACCCAGTTTCGAGCGCCAGGCGGGGTATTCCGTTTGCGGGCCCTGTCCCGTCGCATTTCCGCGGCTTCTATCGTTATCAACCTGTTGGCACGGACTCCGGCGCTGTCTATGCAATGTTCACACGTTGGAATGGCAATGCAAGGGTTGTGATCCACGAAGCGCGTATCTCGATCAAATCAGCAACGACAAACTGGACGGAGTTTGACGTCATCATTCCGTTGTTTGATGAAGCGCCGGATTCGATGTCGGTCGTAGCAGCATCCAGCGCTGATGGAGAGAATTTCAAAGGGAGCGTTGGTTCCACGTTATGGGTAGATGACCTTTCCTTCTCGTGGTCAACCTCAGATGTTCATGAATCAGCAACACCAGTAGCGATCATCGTGTCCGGCACCACGGCCACTATCCCAAATGCTGAGCGTGTACGGTCCGTTCAAGCAGTGGATCTCACTGGTCGGTCGCTCAACCTTGGTCAAGTAAGCTCCGACGGCAAGGTGGATCTCTCTCAATGCAGAGGCGGAATGTGGTTCCTCGCAGCACGAGATCTCAACGGCGCTCTTGTGGCACGCTCACTTGGATTTTATATCCATTGAAATGGCCTGCGACGATCTGTGTCGCTTTGTTGATGACATGCCACGTCATCGCACAGGATGTTGCGCCGATCAACACCCTTGCTCTCCATATCCGCATCGGCGCCTGTGTTGGTGCTCCCATTCCTGTGGGTAATGTTCCTGAAGGTTCCTCCGGGTCTCCGGTGCCAGGCTTCATTGGCGGACTGACATTAGACGTGCCTGTGTCTGCCACCTGGTCCGTAAGCATGGAACCGCAATTCGTTCGCTATGAAGCAACGTTCGATACGCCCCTTGAAGACCAGCCCTACATCGACAAGGTGGCGATCACAACACCGGACGGTTCCACAACGGTTCTGGAAGTGAATACAACGTTCACCGGTGAGGCAACCGGTGCATTCATCACAGACTACCTTCAGTTGCCCGTGCTGGCTCGCTTCCAACCATCGTCTCAATGGGGACTATTGGCAGGGGGCTATGTGGGATGGATGATCCAAACGCAGAGCAACGCTACCGGAGTAGGGACTGTTGGGATCCGACCCGAGGTTGTCACGAAAAATCTGGAATTCGGTGAGCGGATGCAGGGCTTTGATATGGGGCTGCAGGTGGGTGGACAATACCAGATCTTTGAGGACCTACGGGTTGATCTGAGGGGGATATATGGGCTTACGAGCATCTTCAGTCAGGACTTTGCAACGGTTGATCGGACGGTTCAGAACATCTTTGTGCATCTCTCGGTCGGCTTCCGTTTGATGTAAGTCTTCGGCTGTGGTGTCGGCTCGTCGTAGATTTGTGGTTCGTTTTGAACCAAGACCCCGCAGGTACCACATGTCATCGCGCTACAAGAGCTACGTTTCCGTTGAACATCTCGATTCGCACATCGGAGAAGAGATCACCCTGAACGGGTGGGTGTACGACAAAACGGAAAAAGGCAAACTCATCTTTCTCAAGCTTCGCGATGGCAGCGGAATAGTTCAGTGCGTCCTCTTCAAACCGAATGTATCGGAAGAGATCGCCGCAGCGGCACAATCCCTCACACAAGAATCGAGTGTTTCGATCACTGGAACCGTGAGAAAAGAAGAGCGTTCTCCAACGGGTGTTGAACTCGATGTGACGAATGTAAAAGTTTGGCAGATCTCGCGCGACTATCCGATCACGCCCAAGGAGCATGGCGTGGAGTTCCTGATGGAGCACCGTCACCTCTGGCTTCGCTCTGCTCGTCAGCATGCGATCATGCGTGTACGGTCTATCGTCGTAAAGGCCATTCGCGATTTCTTCGACGGAAACGGTTTCCGTTTGATGGACTCTCCGATCTTCACACCAAATGCGTGCGAGGGCACATCAACGTTGTTTGAGACGCAGTACTTCGATCTCGGTAAGGCTTATCTCACTCAGTCGGGCCAGCTCTACGCCGAGGCCAGTGCAATGGCTCTTGGTAAGGTCTATACCTTCGGACCAACGTTCCGCGCTGAGAAGTCCAAGACCAGACGTCACCTCACGGAATTCTGGATGGTGGAACCGGAGATGGCATACTTTGATCTGAACGACGATATGGATCTGGCAGAAGACCTTGTTGAGTATATCGTGCAGAGTGTGCTCAAGGCATGTCCGCGTGAACTTGCAACACTTGGCCGTGATGTGTCAAAGCTTGAAGCTGTGCGTCGCCCCTTCTACCGCATGTCCTACACAGAGGCAGTGGAGTGGCTCAACAAAAACAACGTGAAGCTCAACCGTAAACAGGCAGACGGTACAGAGATCCAGGTTGACTTCCCATGGGGCGAAGACTTTGGGGCACCACAGGAAGAAGCGATCATGCAGCAGTTCGATAAGCCGTGTATCATTCACCGCTATCCAACTGAGGTGAAGGCGTTCTACATGAAGCGCGACCCCGCAGATCAGAAGGTAGCTCTGGCAATGGACATGCTTGCTCCGGAGGGGGCTGGCGAGATCATCGGTGGCTCACAACGTGAGGACGATCACGATCTGCTTCTGCAACGGATCTTACACGAGGAACTGCCACAGGAAGAATTCCAGTGGTATCTGGATCTGCGCAAGTTTGGCTCCGTGCCACACTCCGGCTTTGGCTTAGGAGTAGAACGTACGGTGAAATGGATCACCGGTGCCGATCATATTCGAGAAGTGATCCCGTTCCCACGCATGATCTACAGGATCGTACCGTGAGCGGGTACGGTCACTGAACCATTCGGCGAAGCTCAGACACCATCGTAGACCGGTCACTGGATACCTGTTCCATCACATCTCTAAACTCGGGGAAACTCGTGAGGATGTGATCGAATGCCGTTGCATCAAGAACGTAGAGGTCTGTGTATTCAATGGCGCGGATACTGGCACCCCTGCGACGCTTCTCCAGTAATGCCATCTCGCCAAAAAAGTCGCCTGTCTGAAGGGTTCCTATCAGCTTGTCTTCGGCACTCAGCACCTCAACACTGCCGTGGCTGATGAAGTACATGTAACGGGCTCTGTCTCCATAGCGAAACACGAATTCTCCCGGTGTGACCACGATAGGGCGAAGTGAATCGGCAACCTCGCGGATGAAACTTTCACTCGCCTCACGGAAGAAAGGAACACGCTCGATCACTTCGCGGCGCAAGTACATGGACACTTCAGACCGCAAGCCCCATGGCAGCATGTCCAGCATAAAGGTTTCGTCGTACGTTACCTTACGTTCCCACATATAGCCGAGATAGTCAACGATCCGGTGCTGCAAGTGCGACGGCACGTTGTGATACTGCATGAACGAGGATGCCTGGTCCATCGTTCGCACGTGCTCCTGTCGGAGCGGATCTACAGTGTTGAAGAGTGAGGCGATGTTTCCAACGAGATATGCGAAGAGAACATATCCAACGAGCATCACCACAGTGGCGTAGATCATCTGAATGTTGTTATTCGGGATGATGTCTCCGTAGCCAACGGTACACATAGTGGTCACAGTCCAATAGACCGACTCCAGATAGCGATCCTCTGTAACCTCTCCACCTTGTGAACGGAGTACTAGCCATCCGCAGGCTACAAGGTGAATGACGATGGCAAGGATATAGGCGAACTGGACAAAGCGCACTATGTTACTCCCACGTCGGAGCTGCAATCTCCAATGAGAGAGAGAGCCAAACACAGGAATGATCTTCAACAGCATCAACAACGATGCAGGAGAGCTGCCAATGAAAAGTACAATTGGCAGTGCCGAGATCACATCGAATGGAAGCCAGGTTCGGACATACCGTCGGACGAACTCAGGACCACGCTGACGAGCTGAAGCGAACTTGACGAATGGGTCAACAATGAACACTGCCGTGATCAGGATCTCAATGATGAACCATGGAACATCAAAGATCTTGTGATACGCCAGTACTGTTGGAACGCGGTAGGCGATGAGAAGGGCGCTCGAAGCAACAAGGAGAAGCCATGCAACTTCTCTCTGATGATAGACGTTCCTTCTGTACATTCGTGGTTCGGCCATGGCCGAAAAGTACCACAAGCAGCTGTATTCCCATCATGGTTACTCTACGACAATGACGACAGATCCAACAAAGGCCTCCCAAACCGGAGCCGAAAACATCGAATGGGACCTCACAGATCTCTACACAGGCATTGATGAGGCCGGCCTTGGCGGCGATCTTGCCTCGATCGAAAAGAGAGCTCAGTCATTCCGCGGAAAATGGAATGGAAGACTTGACGAGATCAGTATTCCCGAATTCGTGACAATGGTCGAAGAATATGAGAACCTCGTCGAAACCTTTGATCGAATGGGTTCCTATACGAATCTTCTTTGGTCTACGGATTCTGAGAATACGGAGTTCGGACGCCTCTTGCAGACAGTGCGCGAGACACTTTCAAGAGCCTCGAGTCAACTGATCTTTGTGTCTACGCAACTTTCTCATCTCCCGGAAAAACGTTTCAGTGAGCTTCTCTCAGCACCTGAGTTGTTGAGCAGGCGACATTGGCTTGAGCGTGTCCTCGAATTCAAACCATTCACACTTTCAGAAGATGTGGAACGCGCACTTTCGGCAAAGTCCATCACGTCGCGTTCATCTTGGGTTCGCTTGCATGACGAAGTGGCCAATAGCCAGGTTTTCAGATTCAATGGTCAAGAGCTCACGTTGGCGGCGATCTCAAAGTTGAGCTATGAGAAGGACCGAGAGACCCGCAAGGCGGCAACAGAAGCGCTTTCAGCCGGACTTGCTGAGGAAGCAAAGACACACGCCTTTGTATTCAATACCGTCATTGCTGACTGCGAGACCAATCAACGCCTTCGAGGATTTCCATCGTGGATATCATCTCGGAACCTCGAGAATGAAGTTTCCGACGAGTCAGTGCAGACACTCATCAATGCCGTTGTTGATCGTTACGATCTCGTTCGTCGATACTACAGTGTGAAGCAACGACTTCTTGGGCTGGATGAATTTCATGACTACGACCGCAATGCTGTAGTGGGATCCGAGACAACAACGTGGACGTGGGAAGCAGCGAGAGATCTTGTGATCGATGCTTATTCAAGCTTTGATCCACGGGCCGGCGAGATCGCTACGATGTTCTTTGAAAAGAACTGGATCCATGCTCCTGTTCGTAAGGGAAAGCGCTCTGGCGCTTACAGCGCAGGCACGATAGCATCGGTCCATCCGTACGTCTTCGTCAACTTCACAGGCACCGCCCGCGATGTGCAGACGTTGGCTCATGAACTTGGTCACGGCATCCACCAGTATCTGTCTCGTCAACAGGGGCCGTTGCTCATGGATACTCCGTTGACGATCGCAGAAACGGCTAGTGTATTCGGCGAGATGATCACCTTCAAGAAGCTCTACGAAGGTGCGACTACAGACACCGAACGACTCTCTCTTGTGATGTCGAAGCTCGATGGAATGATCGCAACGGTGTTCCGCCAGATCGCCCTCAATCGATTCGAAGAAGCAATGCACACAACACGTCACGAACAAGGTGAGCTGAGCCTGGCGCAGATCAACGAGGTCTGGGTGCGTACTCAGCGTGACCAGTTCGGCGATAGCATCATTCTGTCTCCCGGATACGAAATGTGGTGGTCCTACATCTCACACTTCATCCATACGCCGGGCTATGTCTATGCTTATGCGTTCGGCGAGCTACTTGTGCTGGCACTCTATGAGATCTTCAAGAAGGACCCGGAAGACTTCACTCCGAAGTACATGCAGTTGTTGGCAAATGGCGGCTCGAAGTGTCCGAAGGATCTCCTTACACCGTTTGGGATCGATATCAACGACCCAACGTTCTGGAGTACAGGCTTGAACTTCATCGAACGATTCATCAGCGAGGCGGAGCGTCTGGCCGAGGCCTCGATCGCTGAGCAAGCGTAAGCACGGCATCAACGTAGGCCTGACTGTTGTTGTAGTGAAAGACTGCCGCCCGTTGTTGAGCGGTGCTCCTACCCCAACCATTCGTCTTGAGATAATTCGCTACACTGAAGATGGCGTCATCCAGATCGTTGAGATCGATGGCGCCATTCTTGTCTCCGTCAACGGCCCACGAGAGATAGGACGATGGCAAGAATTGCGTCATGCCGAATGCTCCGGCCCAAGACCCTTGAAGTGTGTAAGGATTCAACGTGCCCCGCTTGTCGATCTCAGCGAGAGCTTTCAGTTGATCGGCAGCCCATGCTACCTTCTTGACCGCCTTGCGTTCAACAACCTTTTGCACGCTGTCGAGTTTGGTTGAGTCAAGCCCCATACTCGACATCACAGACGCTGTGTTTTGCTCCAAGAACTCGGGTTCACATGAGAGCAAGACGCTGAGATAGACGCTTGCTACGTGATACTTCCCGAGAACAGTGCCGTGTTTGGATTCAACCCAAAGAAGGGATGCGATCACTTCCGGCGGAACGCTGTACACGGAATCAACGAGGGTTAGGATGGAATCGTGCTTGTCTACAAACTCTCGGACCTTCCGTACGCCTAGGTCGTTGTAGTTATGTGAGTAATCCGTTTTCTGCGCGTAGTTTGTGACGTTGATACGCACAAATCGGTCGTTGAATGCTGTCTGTGGTGTTCGCAGCAAGGATGCAACGAAGGTAGAATCAACGCCGTGTTGTCGAGCGATCCGAGCCGCACGCGAAAGATGGGTCACACCGATCTCTTGAGAAGGGGCTCTGTCATCGCCTTGATAGACATGCGGCGGTTCGTTCACCGTTAGAACGGACATGCAAAAGGTTGTACACGCCGTTATCACGGCCATTATTGGTGAGATCGAGGTCATAACATGAGTAAACTACGTCACGTTCTGGTAATGCTTGTCCTTGTAAGCGGGATGGGGTATGCACAGCCGAAGCTAGGGATGCAGAACGAGGTTGACTGGGGAACCGTTACGCCATACGGACCCCTCACAGAAACACAAAGCGTAAAGTATCGTGTACCGGTGAAGAACGTTGGAGACAGCACGCTGATCATTTCCAATGTGCGAGTACAGTGTGGTTGTACCACGGCACCCATTGAAGACGATACCCTCTTACCCGGCGAAGAAACGTCAATCAATATCACACTGAATCTTCCTACCGGAAGCGGTGAGCTATCGAAGTACGTCACGGTCTTCAGCAACGACCCATCGGGAGCGCATGTCCTGCGTCTTAAGGTCCTCGTGCAACGTCCGATCCAACTGGCTACGAGTTTCTTGGCATTTGACAGAGTAGATGTAGGCGCTTCTTCAAGGGCGCTGGTTGGACTCACTGTCTATGCTGATACCACGGTGACGATCATAGCATCGTCCCCATCAGAAGGTGTACGGATCGTCACACCTATGCCGCTGACGCTAACCAAGGGTCAGACCGCAGAGATCGAGTTTCGCTATACACCGCAGAAAGCCGGCATGTTCAACGTGCAGGCAGTCCTGAACACAACGTTACCTGGTTACGAGAAGATCGAACTCAGTGGCTATGGCTCTGCGTTCCTGGCACCTGAGAAGCCCTGATCCGTTCGAATACTACAAAGCCCCCTTCCTCCTTGATCACTCGGAGAACGGGGAGCGACCGCCATTTCTCGGCGTCATTCACCTTGGCTACGAAATAGGTTGGCTTGTCCACTGGACCGTTGAGCAGCCATGGCTCCCAATCATCAGCTCCAATACCCTTGGCTGCGCCGCTGAGATATAGCGGCTTGGCAGTGTAGAAGAGATGGGCATAGCTCTTCATTGTAAGGGGCTTTACATACACGTCTCTTCCGCGAATAGACTCGTAGAAGTCCAGAGCTGCCCCTTGGGTATAGGGCTCAATGCGCGGTGCAACGAGTGGCAGGAACAGGGAAATGAAGAGCATCACACTTCCGAATAACACTCCGATCGATATCAAGGGTTGGTTTGTACGTTTTGCGAGCAATGCACCGATAAGTCCTGCAACGAGCACGATCGACACGTAGGGTTCATAGCCGATCCATCCACCGTCTCTTTGAATGGCAGCTCGAAGAAACTGGTCGCGAAAGGTTGGCAGAGCGAGAAGCCAGTCGCGGTTCATAAAGGCCAACGGCACGAGAAAACACAGGATCGATACGGGAACGGCGATCACTACAAGCGCGGCGGTTCTGCGCCAGGTCCAACGTGATGCACCCGAGATCCAACGTTCAATGGCAAGCGCTGCTAAATAGGTCAGCGGAAGGTAGGTCATTGAACTGTAGTGAATGATCTTCGTCTTCACCACAGAGAACACCACCAGGACCACAAAGAACAGCACCGTCATCCAGATCCGCATCACGCGCTGTTGAGCCCCTTCCGATCCATGTGCACGTATGCCGCCAAAGAAGAAGATCGATGCAGGATAACAACCGATGAGGAGCACGATGCTGTGGTAGTACCAAGGCTGTTCATGGCCGGCATCCCCCGTGGTAAGGAGTCGAACCTGATACGAAAGGTTCTCCATGATGAACGTTGGACCGTTCTGGAGATAGTCAACACCGAACCAGACGGATGTAACAAGCACGGTTGAGATGGTCGCTCCCAAGACCTGTTTCCAGGGAAGGGGCATCTGCTTGCGGAGGACGATCCATGCAACGGCAGTGGTGAGCATCACAAGGCCAAAGCCTACCGGACCCTTTGTCATCACGGCAAGGCCTGCCCACATGCCTGCATAGAGACCCGTACCCCAGTCACCGAATCTGGCTGGTCTGCCCCCTATCATCGACCAAACACTCAAAAAGATGAAGAGGTTGAAGAGTGGGTCGATAATGCCGGATCGGAAATAGAAGTGCGGGAGCAAGGATCCTGCGTATACAACACACCATAGGATGCCGAAACGCGTACCGTTCACTCGGGATCCAATGCTGAACAGAACGAGCATGGACACTACACCGATGAGGGCATTGGGAAGTCGTGCAGCGAATTCATTGATCCCAAAGACCTTCATCGACGCTACTTGAAGCCAGATGAAGATAGGGGGCTTCTCATAGAACGGACGGTAGTCTATCTGCATATGGAGATAGTCGCCCGATACGATCATCTCGCGTGCACATTCAGCGAAGTTCACCTCATCCCAATCGAAGAGCCGAACGCTTCCAAGGAACGGCACGAACAGAAGAAGCGAGACAAGTACGATGATGATGCGAATGCGAAGGGGGCTCACGATCATGCTTTGTGTTGGTGGGTTCGCGAAGATACCCAACGCATGAGACCATGACCAGCGATGGAAAACGTTATGCCGATGGCGGCGCAGCCGATGATGCCAACGCCGGTCATGCTTCCCGGACCACCGATCTCATAGAAGCTCTGAATGACCGATAGCGGGAATACAGAAACATCCGTCAGGGCAAGCGCAATGGACAACGCGAGGCTGGAGAATCCAACCACTCCTGCCCACATACGCGTTGATCGCGGAAGGTCATCCACCACAATGAATGACCAACAAAGGCTGCCAAGGAATGCAAACAACATACGATCATGAAGATCGACTGACGTTGAAAACATGCTGGCAACCAACAGCGATGAAACAACGGCGCTGCATCCGGCTACGGCAACGAACGTGAACAATTCTCGAATGAAATGATGGGTTGTTCTGCGTACGCGTGCCGTTGCCGCGAGGAACATCGATGGTATGCCAACAGAGATGATGCTGAGAAGTGCTCCGCGGCGAGGCGTAAGCGGATACGGTGCAATGTTGATCGCGGCAAAGGCATTCATCGCAACAAGGATCACGTTCTTTGCAAGAAAGAGCTTCGCAACACTGAGGACGGTGCGAATGGCTGCTCTTCCTTCGGCGATCATCTCCGGGAACTCAGCGAACGTGGCATGCTCAAGAACAACGTCGGCCACAAGCTTTGTGACAGGAGCACTGTCCGACATAGCGATCCCAACCGATGCCTCCTTAATGGCCGGCAGATCATTCACACCATCACCGATCATCACAACATGCTCCGTGGTGCGCAGCGTCCGTACGATCTCCTGTTTGTCCTCTGGAGAGAGTCGGGACCTCACGTCAATGTCCGAATGTTCCAGGCCTAGCCTTCGCAGCAACGATCGAACCGGACCCGGTGCGTCGCCGGTGAGGATCATCGTGCGAATCCCCATCTCATCAAAGAGCTGAAGGGTAGCAGCGCTTTCCGGTCTGATCTCATCATCCAGCGAGATCAAACAAAGGGGCTCCATGGTTGCGCCCACTACATCGTGACCGTTTTCACCAGACCGAGCGAAGACCAAGGTTCGCATCTCATCGATTCCGTTCGCCTTTACCAATCTGTCGATCGTCTCCCATTCAGCATGCGCTATTGTGAGTACACGTTCGGCAGCACCAAGAGTGTACCACGGTCCGGATTCCCATCGAAGCGCGCTGTACTTACGCGACGAAGAGAACGGGATGCGTTGTACTGGATCAAGCGGTTCCGACTGTGTGTCAGCGCGTTGCAGTGCTTCGATGACCTGTCCTTCATCACCAATGGAACGGGCAAAGGAGCCAAGGAGCCCCCTACATTCTGACTCGGAAACGGCACCGATGGGGACTATGCGCTCCACCTGTAGCCGGTTCATTGTCAGCGTGCCAGTCTTATCCAAACAGACCACGCTTGCACGAGAGAACGATTCCAATGCTGCCAGCTTCTGCACCACCACGCCTCGTTGTGCGATGCGAATGAGACCCAATGTGAGGGTAATGGTCGAGAAGAATACAAGACCTTCCGGGATGAGACCCAGCAGAAGCGTTGCAACACGACGAACGCGGTCCACATCATGGAGGATGGTTGTTGCGCCTACGGATACATCGATGAGGGCGAGAACCAGAGCGATGACGAAGGACCATTCAAAGATCTTGTTGACCGTTCTTTGAAGGGGCGAAGCAGTGAGATCGACACGTTTTGCGGTTGCTTCAATTCGCTGTGCCATTGTGTCATGTCCAACGGCCGTCACGCGTATCGTAGCGGCACCGGCAACACAGAACGTGCCTGCATGAACAACGTCTGCGATATGCAGTGTTAGGGGATGTGTCTCACCGGTAAGAAGCGATGTGTCTAGCTCGCACTCTTCAGAGGTGACCACGATGCCGTCTGCAGGTATTACGTCCCCGCGTTTGATGACGAGGACATAGTCTACATGGACATCAGCCGTCTTCACCGATAACACAGCCTTTTCGAGCGTCCGGTGTGCCCGCCATTCCTGAACGATGGCGATGGCCGTGTTGGCAACGATCACCGTAATGATCCCTACGGAGTCCAGAGCAAGGCGCTGATCATCATTGAGGAGATAGACGGAATACAGTCCCGCAACGAGAACCACATTCACCACATTGAACGGTGTAAGTGTATTCTCCAGTGCGATCGTGCCAAGGGACTTTGCCATTGCACAAAACTAGCTCATGGTGATGTTGCGCAGAGGTTACTGTTGCACACCGTGAACATCACGTTCCGATAACGTTATCCGGACGATGTTGGTACCATGATACTCGCTACCATTGGGCTGAGTCTTCTATGGGTGTTTGTGGCTGTGCTCGCCTTTCGTGTGGGCCGCTACATCACAACACCACTCTTCAAACGGTTGGGCCTGTATCGCTACTATTCGCCGATGTTCTTCACACAGCCCTTTGGATCCGGCAGGCTGGAACTGCATCTCGGCACTACTTGGGATTTCTTTGGGCAAAAGAATGTGAGCCAGCAGATCCTCCTCAGTCATCTGGGAGTTGGGATCAAGGGGCTCCTCGATGCCATCAGAGCCGGTGAAGTACCAATGGATACCAAGCTTCGCGGAACGATGTACTTCCTCTCAAGCCACACCATCGAACGCTTCGGATTTGTTGTTCGTAAGCCCCTTCCGCTTGAATATGTTGCATTTCTCTCTAACTACATCGAGATCTGTCTCCTTCAATCGATCGTCCGCCGTAGACTATCCTTCATTGACATCAGGAAGGTGCGGATGATCAATGCCACCGCCCGAGACCTCGTGGAGAACGAAAACTCGCTCAATTCCGCCATCAAACGCGTAACGACGCCCCGTAACGTCGTAACCTCGTAACCCCGTAACCCCGTGACCCCGTAACCCCGTAACCCCGGTATAACACCGTAACCCCGTAACCCCGGTATAACACCGTAACCCCGTAACCCCGGTATAACACCGTTGCCCCGGGCGAGGCGGGGCCTCGCCCCTACGTCGTAACTCTCCTCATCATCATGGTATATTCCACGTATTAAACCCCTTATGCCTTATGAACACTGAGGCCGGGTTTGATGGAACGAGGGAAAGAGCAGAACTCAAGCACGAGGGAACTATGGCAAAGCTTACGGCATATTCCGGAGCCTGGACGAGGAGGGAAGCAGCACATTTGCTGCGGCGAGCTTCTTTCGGCGCATCCAATGAGCAGTTGAACCAGGCGGTGAAAGATGGGTTGGACAAGACCCTTACCAAGCTCTTCACGCCCCTTCCCAAGAAGGATCCTCCCGTGAATTCGGCTGATGGATCGAAGTGGGTGCCAGATGAAGGTCAGGTCTGGACAAAGACGGTGGTGATCTCCGACAGGAATGACCCGTCCACGTCAACTGGCTATGACGTGACAAAGGGGAGCGGCTTCTACAATGGGATCACGAAGACCTGGTGGGTTCGGAACATGATCCACGACCCCGTCTCGATCCATGAAAAGCTCACGGTCTTCTGGTCCAACCATTTCGCAACAGAAATGAGTGCGGTGCAGAATGGCATCTTCTCCTTCAACCTGCTTGCCTACCTTCGCGCGAATGCCTTCGGCAATTTCAAGGACATGACGCGCAGGGTCTCCCTTGATGCAGCAATGCTCCGATACCTCAACGGCAACACGAACACAAAGAAGAGTCCGAACGAGAATTACGGACGTGAACTGCAAGAGCTCTTTACCATCGGTAAGGGACCGGAGATCTCTCAGGGCGATTACACTACGTATACTGAACAAGACGTGCAGGCTGCAGCCAAGGTCCTCACCGGGTGGAGAGACTTTGGTACGAGAGATCTTGTGTTCACAACGGGTGACAGGGATCTGCGCGACAATGAGCCGAAGACTCCGCCGATGTTCGCCGACAATCCGAATACTGTATTTGTTGCAAACAATCACGACACAACGGACAAGCAGTTCTCACAGCGCTATCAGAACAAGGTGATCAAGGGGCGCACGGGCGTCAATGGCGGAAAAGACGAGCTGTACGAAATGATCGATATGATCTTCGAACAGAATGCCACCGCGCACTACATCGTTGGCAAGCTCTATCGCTGGTTCGTGAACAGTTATGTACCGCCGGAAGTGGATGATGAGGTTCTCATCCCGCTGGCATCAGAACTCAAGCAGAATGGATTTGTGATTGGACCGGTGTTGCGTAAGCTACTTGCATCCGAACACTTCTTTGAAGCAGAACTCCGCGGCGCTCAGTTGCGGAGTCCGGCAGATCTCGTGTTGGGACTGATGCGAACCGCTACGACCTGGACGCCCCCTACGGACCCTTCGTTGTATAATCGGTTCTATCAAGCGTTCCCAACCGCATTGGCAGGATTGCAGATGGATCTCGTTGAACCGGCGAGTGTTGCGGGATGGGAGGCATACTACCAGTCACCGGACTTCTACCGCATTTGGCTAACAACAGCTACTCTGCCACTTCGCAATGGGTTCACGGACTCCCTGCTTGTGAACAATAATGCACTCGGGCGGAAGCCAATCCTGGACTCACCGGAGTTTGTGAAGACATTCACCGACGTAGAGGATTCACTCAAACTGATCGATCAGATCAATGAACTGATGTTCGCTGTCCCGTTCTCTGAAGAGACCAGGATGATGCTTGCCGAAGAAGTTCTGATGAGTGGTGGCCGATATTATGAATGGGGCGATGTGTGGAATGCCTACTTCAGTAATCAGTCCAACGCTGCTGCCAGGACCGCCGTGAAGACCAATCTTGATCGGCTTTTCAAATACATGTTCCGCATGGCGGAATTCCAACTTGGTTGAGGAGCTGAACATGAAAAACCAAACGCCCAAGAACGGAATCGATCGCAGATCATTCCTCGCACGCACAACCGGTGCACTAGCTCTTCCGATGTTCATGAACGGGATCCCGCTTCATGCATTTGACGGTCCGGCACTGCACGATCTCTTCAACGTAGAAACAGAGACCGACAGAGTCTTGGTCCTTATCCAGCTCAATGGTGGTAACGACGGACTGAACACCGTGATCCCGTTGAGTGACTACAGTACGTATATGGGGCTTCGGGGAAACATTGCCATCCCCGAGAACAAGGTCTTGAAGTTCCGGGATGACGTTGGTGTTCATCCTGTGATGACCGGCATCCATGAGCTTTGGGGACAGAAGAAGGTGAATCTCGTGCAGGGCGTTACCTATCCGAATCCGAACCTCTCGCACTTTCGGTCAACCGATATCTGGATGAGTGGCAGCGCTTCCAACATCAATGAGACCACAGGCTGGCTTGGACGGTATCTCAATGGAGAGTATCCAAACTATCCCGAGGGATATCCGAACACAACGATGCCCGATCCGATCGCCATTCAGATGTCGGCTGTTGTTGGTTTGGCACTCACCGGCTTACAGCATCAGTCCATGGGGATCGCTCTGCAAGATCCGGAGTCATTCTATCGTCTGGTCAGTGGCTCCGACGCACCGGGCTCTGATCTTCCGTCAACAAAGTTCGCATCGGAGAACATCACCTACGTTCGTGAGGTGCAGAACAAATCGATGCAGTATTCAACGGTGATCAAGGCCGCTGCAGATAAGGCTCAGAACATTGAGACCTATCCAACAGCGAATAAGCTTGCAGACCAGTTGAAGATCGTTGCTCGGCTCATCGCCGGCGGCATGAAGACGCGGGTCTATGTGGTGCAGATGACGGGGTTCGATACACACTCTGCACAGGTTGATGGAGCGGACACAACTCTCGGTGCACATGCCGGACTCTTGAAGCAGGTTTCCGATGC
>Ga0154020_10003322_pt1 | contig 19394 bp, 12 predicted proteins | sample Klosneuvirus_201_FD_109709 | JGI IMG/M metagenome (GOLD analysis project Ga0154020, IMG submission 109709) | Active sludge microbial communities from wastewater, Klosterneuburg, Austria - Klosneuvirus_20160825_MG | ecosystem: Engineered > WWTP > Aerobic digester > Activated sludge | place... | reverse complement strand
TGTTTTTAAAAATATGATTCGGGTAAACGCCGGACGTAAAGTGCCGATAAGCTCAGCGGGGAATGGTTGTGCCGGTTTTGGTAACCGCAATCCCTCGCGTAGTCAGCGTTGGTTTCAGCGCAAAGGGTATTTCGGATTGCTTGGCATTACAGGCGATACCCTGCTGAAACCGTATGTGCTTTCGGTGTCTGCCATCAACGACAGCCTGGATGTAGTTTCCTACCGCACGGGCCGAATGTCATTGAAGGTTGTGGAAGGCAAGGGTGCTGTGTATTCGGATGAACTATTTGGCATAGTCAATAACCGGAATGGACGCTTCCTGATAAGACCGTCTTTTGGTTTTATCGACATCACTCAATTTGCAGACACAAGCTACAGTGTTGTGCGCGTGGCAAACCGCAGCGGTACATTTTCACTGATGCGCAAAAGCGATTTCAGTCTTATGGAGGGCAGCAGCTGTTCTTATATAAGTCCGGCATCGGAAGGGGTCATGCGTTTGTTTTACCGGGCCAGATTTGTCGGAGTAGACAAAGAATTGCCTGGCAATCTTCAGGAAGTGCCTCATTTCTTGTCGTTTATATTTCAGTTTGCAGAGTTTGGCAAACTGGAAATTCGCAACAACAATAAAAACCGTGTATTTCTATATGCTGCAGCCGTTAACATAGCTGATAAAGCCGGCACCTTAAAATGGAATTCTGAAACTGCCCGTTTGCTGAGTTTTGCCGAAGGTGTTCGCCACCAGACGCTTATTGCAGCAGATCACCGGAACCAATATGGAGTAATGCACGCAGATAAGGGCATTATTGTGCCATTTGATTACAGTCTGGTGAGCAGGCTTGCCGCCAACGACCGGTTTTTTGTGTTGCAGCATTTTAATCTGAAATACGGTTATGTAAACCTGGATGGTCGTGAACTGACCGATGCCGTATTCAGCGAAGCGCAGGCATTTAAAGACAAGCATGCCTGGGCCAGAATGGGCGATTCAATGATTCTGCTGGATACCGATGGACAGGCTTTAGGAACCGGTTTGGGCAATGTCAGAACCGGCGTGGTTTCTGAAGAGATTACCTCATATAAAATCAGAAAGGGCTGGGTGCTGATGGATGTTGCCGGCAATCGGATTTCAGACGCGGTTTTCCGTCAGGTGCGGCCATTTGTCAACGGAACGGCAGCTGTAATGATTAACGGCCATTGGGGCTTGATTAATACAGATGGCGAATGGGTCCTGCCGGCTGAATTTGACGATCTGGCGGCCGAGAATGCGGAATCGCTGGTGTTTACAAAAGGACGGAAACATTGTTTCTACACCCGCAGCGGCGAAGCCTTAAACCGGATTAAAGCCAGGGGGGCAATAAGTATCCTGGGCAGCCATTATTATTGCCTGAACCAAAAGAGTGGTAAAAAAGTATACCACAGCAATGGGGAACTTCTTAAAAACAGGCGTTTTTTACAGGATTTACGCGCCATGGGCGATACGCTTGCCGTTGTCAGCAATTTCAGGATGGTACTCTGGAGCCCTGCCGGAAAGCGCATCAGATCGTACAAGCATCATGGTGGTGTGCGTGCCTATGACAAAGGCATCTTAAAACCTTTGAAATTCCGCAGCGATGATGTGTTTCTGAATCTGCAGATAGCCGAATCACAAAGGGTTTTGAACAGGGATGTTTATGTCGACAGCTTATATCAGATCAGGCTGATTAAACCGCAGATTCAACAAGCGGTGGTATTGGTAAACCTGCGTATGGCAGATTGTATGCGCAATAATGCGTTTATTTACACCTACAAAAACGGACCCGATCAGAGCTTATATTGTTTGAGCGACAGTTTGGGCAATCTGTTGAATGAAGGTCAGTTTCTCAGACTGGAATGCCTGGATGGTGGTTTGTACAGAGCTACCCAGCGAAACGAAAATGGCATTGTCCTTATGGGTATTCTGAATCGCGAGGGACTATGGGTGCTGCCGCCAAAGTTTAAAAAAATTACCGATTTTAAAGCCGGTATTGCCGTTTATGCCAAGGAAAACGATTTTCTGATCGCAGACGGCAACGGGCAACTGATCAGCAATCAGATTATTATAGACTATCGTTTGCAGGATGGGTATTACTGCCTCAGCAGCGAAGACAGCACTGCCTGGTGGCATCCTGAGAAAGGCTGGCTGGCCGGTTTCTCAAAATAAACCCTTGATGACAGGCATCATATGAAATGTCGCTTAATTGTATGACCTTTGCCGTTCGTGTTGTTAAAGACAAAGTTAATTCTGCCGGTTCTGGCGCTTACAGCTCTGATTCTGCTGGCTTCGCAGAGATCGGCCGACCAATCCCTTCCTGATGACCGGGTGGCTCTGGGCAAACTTCTGTTTTTTGAAAAGGCCTTATCGCTCGACTCTACCATTTCGTGTGCTTCCTGCCATTTGCCGGATTTTGCTTTTGCGGATACCTCCGCCTTCAGCTTTGGTGTGGGCGGCAGATTGGGTTTGCGCAACACACCTTCAATAATGAACGTAAATGCCAGAGATCTGATGTTTTACGACGGACGGGCTGCCAGTATTGAGGACCAGGTTCACTTTCCGGTAGAGGATCCAAACGAAATGAATGTCGGTTTTGATGAAGTCGTCAGGCGTCTGAATGCAGACCCGTTTTATACAAACAGTTTTATGAAGCTATACGGCAGCAAACCCGACCGGGCAAATCTGGCCGCTGCTGTTGCCGCCTTTGAACGCAGTCTGGAAACGGCCAATACCCCTTTTGACGATTACATGTCAGACAAGGCAGAATCCCTGAATGCATCGGCCATCAGAGGTCGCGATATTTTTCTGAGCGACCGTGCCCGCTGTTTTGACTGCCATTTCGGGCCGGATTTCACCGGCGATGAGTTCAAAAACATCGGACTATACGATGGCAAATTATGGAACGACGCGGGACGTTTCAACATCACTAAAGACAGCAGCGACCTGGGCAAGTTTAAAGTCCCCGGACTGCGCAACGTTGGCGTAACCGGTCCGTACATGCACAACGGGCGTTTCAGAACATTAGAGGAGGTAATAGATTTCTATTCTGATCCATATCGTGTTGTTGCTAAACCGATTAACATAGACAGTACTTTACAGAAGCCATTGAATCTGAGTGCAGAAGAGAAAGCTGATTTGCTCAGTTTTTTGCTGAGTCTTACCGACCGCCGGTTTTTAAATCGCTGAGGAAAGTTTACTTTTGCCTGTCCTTCGGCAGACCAACCGCTAAAACACACATGAAAGTTAAAGACATCACTGCGCTTATTGAAGCCATCGCACCACCGGCTTACCAGGAATCATACGACAATGCCGGTTTGCAGACCGGAGATCCGGAACAAAGCATTGAAGCCGTTTTGCTCTGTCTGGACAGTACAGAAGCCGTTGTAGACGAGGCCATACAGAAAGGCTGCAAGCTGATAATCGCCCATCATCCGCTCATTTTTAAAGGTCTTAAACAAATTAATGGCAAAACCGATGTGGAGAGAACCCTGATTAAAGCAATCCGAAACGGCATCGCCATTTATGCCGCCCACACCAATCTCGACAATGTGTTTTACAAAGGTGTTAATCACAAACTGGCGCAGCGTTTAGGCCTTTTGTCGCCGCAGATCCTGCAACCCAAAACAGGGCAACTGGTAAAACTGGTGGTATACGTGCCTCCGGCATACGAGGATACAATCCGACAGGCGTTTTTTGATGCAGGAGCCGGTAATATCGGACGCTACAGTGAATGCAGTTTTTCTATGACTGGCCAGGGCACCTTCAGGCCCGGGGCAGACGCGAAACCATTTTCCGGTCAGAACGGCATCCGCGAGCAGGCAGAAGAGGTCCGCATTGAAGCACTGGTGCCCGCCCATTTGTCTGATAAGGTGCTAATCAGCGTCAGAGCTGTGCATCCGTACGAAGAAATGGCTTATGAACAAATTGCACTTGAGAATGCACATGCGGAACTGGGGTCCGGCATGATCGGAACACTTCCGGAACCTATGGATGCGCTTGAGTTCCTGAATTTGCTGAAAAACAAGCTTGATTTGGCGTTGGTAAAACACACAAACTTTGAAGGTAAAATAAGCCGCGTGGCTGTGTGCGGCGGCTCCGGAAGCTTTTTGCTATCTGCTGCCATCAGAAGCGGTGCAGATGCTTTTGTAACGGCCGACGTTAAGTACCACGAGTTCTTTGATGCCATCGGTAAGCTGATGTTTTGCGATGTAGGCCACTACGAATCGGAAATTTCTACTTTAGAACTATTTTATGAGGTAATTCAAGAAAAATTTCCTACTTTTGCGGTCCGTTTTTGCGAAACATCCACAAACCCAATACATTATCATAAGTAAACCATGGTAGATTTATCAATAGAAAAAAAACTGAAAGCCATTTGGGAACTCCAGCAGATCGATTCAAAGATTGACCAGCTGAACCTTTTAAAAGGGGAGTTGCCGATGGAGGTAAGCGACCTTGAAGACGAAATCGTCGGACTGCAGACCAGACAGGACAATTTCAAAGCTGAAATCAAGACTTACGAAGTGGATATTGCCGGTCACAAAACCAACATCAAGCAGTCTGAAGAGTTACAGAAGAAATACAAAAAGCAACTGGAGTCTGTAAAGAACAACCGCGAATTTGAAGCGTTGAACAAAGAACTTGAAATCTCCGGACTCGAAGTACTTGCCGCTCAGAAGCGTATCAAGGAAGCCCAGTTTCATATGGAAGCAAAAGAACAGTCTCTGGCTCAGATTGAAGAACAGATTGAAGGCAGAAGAAAAGACCTTGAATTCAAACAGAAGGAACTGAAAACCATTGTCAGCGATACAGAAGACGAAGAGAAAGAATTGTCGAACCTGCGCAAATCGATTGAAAAAGAAGTAGACGAACGTTTGTCTAAGGCTTATAACCGCATCCGCAAAAATGTGAAGAACGGCATTGCTGTTGCTCCAATTATGCGCGGAAGTTGCGGTGGTTGTTTTGCTAAAATCCCGCCTCAAAGACAAAGCGATATCAAACAGCATTTCAAAATCATCGATTGTGAGCATTGCGGCAGAATACTGGTAGACAACGAAGTTACCGGTATATACACCGAAAAGCCGGTAGAAGAAGAAAAGCCTAAACGCAGAGTAAGGTCACTCAAGGCCGCCACTAAGTAAAAGCGAATGCTTTTTCAGCACAGATATTTAAAGAACATGTTTAAACATGTTCTTTTTTTTTATCTGCTTTTTCAGGCTGTAAATACCGTCTCTGCTGCAAATGTTGTGTTTCAGATGAATGAACAGTGTTTAAAGGCTCAGAAACTGATTTACGAGTTGAAATTTGACGAGGCCACAAAGATTCTGGAATCAGAAACGCTGCTGCATCCGGATAACATTGCCCTGCCCTGGATGGAAGAAAGTATTTTGTTTCTCAAGATTTTTATTTCAGAAGATCAGGTGCAGTATAAAAACAATGGCAAATCGTGGGCTGCACTGATAAGCAAAGTTCAGAAATCAGATTTTAACAATGCGTGGTACAGGCACATCCTGTCGGATATGCACATACACCGCGGACTTATTCGTTTGCGCTTCGGGGAGAATATTTCGGCAGGCAGCGACATACAGAGCGCTTACAAATACCTGAAAGAAAACCGGAAAATGTTTCCGTCTTTTCTGGCGGATAATAAAAATTACGGACTCCTCTCATGTGCATTCAGCTCTGTTCCGAGTAAATATCAGTGGCTTGCAAAACTAATTGGTTTTCAGGGTGACATGAACACCGGGCTCGCTGAAATGGAAGCCTATCTGAAAAGCGACCAGAATTACAAAGAACACATTTGTCTGAAACTGGAAACGGCCTACATATATGCCATGGTGCAGCATCAGCTGAATAAGAATACACCTGCGGCCTGGAGCGCCATTGAACCTTACACCCGGAATTACAGGCATAATCTGCTCGAGAATTACATGCGGGCGACCATTGCAGGCTACCATGGCATGAACGACGAAATGATTGCCATACTTAAAGAAAAGCCAGCCTACCACCATGCATATCCGTTCTATTATATGGATTTTATGCTGGGACTGGCCAAGATGCGCCGCATGGATCCGGATGCCGATGTGTATTTCAGAATCTTTACGGTTAAGTACAAAGGCAAGAATTACATTAAAAGTGCTTACCGCAATCTGTCCTGGATTTCTCAGGTTAAGAACGAACAGAGTGCGGCGCAGACTTATTATTCTTTATGCCTGAAACATGGCGCACTGCAGATGGAAGAGGACAAGCAGGCCGAGAGGGAGGCTGCAGAGAAACTGGCCTGGCCTCCAGATCTGATAAAGGCGCGTTTGTTGTTCGACGGCAAATATTACGAGCAGGCCTTGAAATTGCTGAAAGGCATTAAAGAGAGCAGTCTGGGACACATTCGTTTCACACTCGAACTGGGATACCGGAAAGCCAGAATACAGCATGAACAGAGACATTTAGCCGAAGCGGAGGCCCTGTATTTAGACGTTATGGAAAAGGGGCGGAAACAGCCATACTATTACGCGGCTTATGCGGCATTGCAAGTGGCTATCATATACGAAGAACAGAAAAAAACAGCTTTGGCAAGACAGTACTTCAATATGGCCAAAAATGATTTTCCGGACAATAAAGAATATGCAAACAGTATTGAGCAGAAGGCCAAAGCAGGCCTGAAACGCATCGGGAAATAAAAACGTGTTATCCGCAAATTCAAAACGGCATTTACGGGCATTAAAAAACCGATGCCCTTCTTGCGAACAGCACCGGTTTTAGGCTTTAGTGTTTATCTTCTTTAGTCTGCCTTTACAAGCAAAGTCTTATACAGCAACTTATCGTTGCTTCTGATGTTCAGTGAGTAAATACCGTTGCTGAGCAATTCCATACCGTCTACCATAAAGCTTGCGTTCATGGCCGATTCATCCAGAATTACCAGTTTTTCGTGCACCACCTGACCATAATGGTTGACGATCTGCACCAGGTATTGTGACTTAAGGCCTGCACCAGAAGCAATCTGTACTTCTATCTGTCTGTTGAACGGATTTGGAAACAGCGTGTAAATACTGCCGTCATCACAACTCAGGTCATCCAGATTTACGACATTTGTTTTTTCACCTGTATTGCTTAAGGCAAACCAGCGGTATAAGGCTGCCTGATGTGCGGATTTGTCGATAATGGTTTTATAGGTTGCAGCCACCTGAGTGAAGATCTGACTCGCCGGTATGTTTGCGGCAGAGCGCCATGTTCTGCCATTGTCCGTTGAATATTCTATGCCGAAACGGCTTATAGAAGGATCAGGAACCAGGGTCCAGCTCAGTTCTATCTTTTGTTCTGTAAGACAATGCGTTTCCATAAACGAGGCTTTATTGGAAAGGGAAGTGAGAATGTCTACTGTGTCAAAACTGAAGCAACCGGTAATCGGATCCGTAATGGTTAATACGAAGTATGGTGCACCAATCTGGTTTTTATACACCAACGGATTACTGAGTGTAGAGTCGTTTAACGCTGATCCCTGAGACCAGTCTATGTTTATGCCGCCACAAGTGAGGCAGAAACCGGAAGGACTGCCGCCGATGGTAAACGAGTCGAGTGTGCTGGTAATGTCGGGCCCTGCATCGGAAACCGGCACCTCGTTAACCGTAATGTAAGCCGTATCTTTTGCCCTGCACCTGCCGGAAGAAGCCGTCATAATCACCTGCATGGGCTTAAAAAGGTAATCTGCGGATGTGGGATTATAACCTAAAGTCATCGAATGGGCAGGGGGAGCGTTTTCTGGAGTAGAGAAAGCACCCGAAGTATTGCTGCTGGTCCAGGTAATGCGGTCTATTAGCGAAGACGATTGCATGCTCAGACTCAACGGACTCAAACCGCACTGAACCACATTGGGAGAGGCTGCAGCGGTGAAACCGGGTTCAAATGTAATGGTGTCCAGAACGGTTATGCCACAGCGGTCAACAAAATTCAAATATAGCGGTACTGTAGCCGGGTTAATCAGACGGTTAAAATCCCGGATGTTTTTAGTCGGACCTGTTATAAATGCACTGTCTATGTGCACGCTGTGATTGCTCTGTCCGGAGTAGTCCGGAAAAACCGGCGTATTAGCCAGCTGACCACTGGTATAGGTGTGAACCAGTGTGCCATTAATGTAGACCCTAACCCTGCGGTTTGCCAGTACTTCAAATTCAATTCTCAGAGATCCGGAATATGTGCCCAGATTGGCCACCGCTGTCGTGTTCCTGAATACCCGGACATTCGTGCCGTTTACACGCACCGAATGGTCCATATCGTTGTTGAAACTCGAGTTTACATCGTTGATTCCGGCGTATACCACCTTGCCAGCGCCGGTTGTAACGTGGTAACGGACCCGCCCGCCCGGCATTATTGAATCGAAGCCGATTGCCCCGCGGTTGTTACCGGACGACCATGATGTGGCACCAATCGTACTTCGGTTGATGGTGGTCTGAGTCGACGGGTTTTTCCAGAAGGCTTCATAAGCAAATTTATCACAGGGGTTAAAGATCAGATTGCCGTTTGTCAGGGCATACGAATTGGGCACCTGATCCCGGATTGTGGTGACGTTTACCCCGTTAAAATTGAGTGTGTCGCCTTTGCAATCGCAGAAATTCCGTTCAATTTTCGGTATGTTGTCATGGGGGTCAGAATTCAGTTTTCGAACGAATACGGAATCGAAAATCGTTATGGCCATACAGCGGTTAGAGAACACGGCTTCAACAAAAATCCAGGCAGAATCTGCAACATTTATGACCACTGAATCGAGGGTGCCCGGTCCTACAATATGGTTTTGTGGTGTCCAGCGTATGCTGTCCATAAACAAAGGGCAGATATTGGTTTGCGGTTCCAGATACAAAGTAGCTCCCGGAGTGCAATACAGGTTTAATTCGTCTTCGGCGATTACATCGTTGATCTGTATCTGCGAGAAAACAGGCTTGCTGGTATCGCCGCAAACCACATCAAAATAGGCATAAGCATAGTGCCCCAGCAATATACAATCTCGGGTAAACAGTCTGATCTCGAGGGTATCGCCAACAAAACAGGCAAAATTCATCACCTCTTCGCCCCAGGCGCTTGATTTGCGGACAGAAGCGGTGTCTATAAACGTACCCAGTTGCCATACGGGCGGGTTGTCGGTATTTCCACTGAAAAAACTGCCTCTCAGGCAATCCAGTCTTTGTCCGTTGATGTAAATCTCATAACCAAATCCGGGCGATTCGTTTACAGGCACGTTCCAGTAATCATGCGCTTTTTCTACAACACCATAACTGTAAATGGTCAGTTTGTCCGATAAGCTGTCGATCACATATCTGCGGTAAACCGTATCGGCAACAGCTCTGACACCGCGGTTACCCACCCTTACCAGTCGGTTTCCGACGGTCGAGTTGGGCCTGTTAATGGTGCCCAGCCATGCATCTGTGGCGCCATAGCTGATAACCCTTGAATTGATACCCGGATTGGAGTAAACATTGCTGGCAGGAAGATGAAACAGGCTGTCGGTTGCTGTAGACCAGCCACTGAAGTTTCCGCTTTCAAAACCAATATTGCCGGCACATTGTGCCTGTATCTGTTCCCGACATGAAAATGCCAGCAGAAACAGTAAAAGAAAATTTCGTAATTGTTTGTTCATAATGCTCAATATTTGTGTGGTGTGTTTGTTTTCAGTAGTTTAACGTTTTGCAATCCCGGTCCAGAGTATGTCCTGACCGTTGATTGAACCGTAAATCCTGACCCGGATGTAAGCGCCTGTTGCCAGTCCGTTCAGGATGGCCAGATTGCTTACGTAACGCCCACCGGGGGGCAACACACCAACACCAACCGAAACAAAGTCTGGTCCCCAGATTTTTTCGATGTTGTTGTACAAATTGAGATTATTGATGCTCTGAAATAAAATGCACTCGTCTGAAAACTGAAATCCGCCCGCAGACAATTCTACAAACAGCGGTGTTATACTGTCGCCTATATTAGAAATGGCTTGAAACTGCAACTGCTGATTGTTGCTGCTGACAATAGCCACAGTGAAATCATTTTTGCCCAGCATTCTAACACTGTCGTCGTGTTCATGAAGCTGCGCCGAAAGCGACGTGCTCAGTCCAAAGAATAGTACAAAATAAAATGCGGTCTTGCGCAGACAAAATTCCCGGAACCGGGCTTTAAGTACCTGAACGAGGTGGTAAATGTTCTTCTTCATGATTTTTTGTGTATTTAATGTGTGTATAATCCGCTACAGAGCAGATAATCATAGGCTTATACAGGACACTGATTGTGTCTGAGTATAAAAACTTATGGATTATCCTCTGCATACATTCAAGATCATATACCATTCCAATAAAACAAATCATTTGTAATATTTAACCTATATTATGTTGATTATCAGTCACAAAAAATTGTTTATTCTATGGTTTGGACATGTGTTTTACCAAGCTTAAGCCCGGAAGCAAAAAATGGAAGGCTGAAAATCTGAAACAAAGTCTTATATAATTTAAATAATGTTTACATTTATTGATTAAATGATTTTCAGGTATAGGTTATTGATAAAAAAAGCACGGAATACCTTTCGGTTTTCCGTGCTTTTTTGGGGCTTTTCGTTTTTACGTTATTCTATCCTGCAAATAAAGTCTATTTCAACATCGGTTTCGCCGGGGGCCGGACTGCCATCCTTTAATCCGGGCTGGTGTTTTAATGCGACTCTTACACTGCCATTTCCGGAGATTCCGGTCTTCCAGGTGCTCAGGAGTCCGAGTGGAAGTCCTTTGCTGTCCAAGTCTGTTAAACGGATATTAAGTCCGTTCCACGAAGGGGTGAAAACAAATAAATGATCCTCAGCTTCTTCAAGTACCTCGTTGCTGATGGTGTCTGTTTTTGTCTTGCTTTCATCCAGCAGCAGAATTTGGGTAAAATAGGTTCTGTCAGATTTCAGCAAAATGGTGTCAAATACCGTTGGGTTATTGCCACCGTCGCCATCCGGGTCTTTAAACAAAAAGCTACTCACAGAATTGTCTGCACTGTCTGTAAAGATCAGTTGCACCGTTGTAATCAGTTCATTTTCGTTCACAGGTGGTTTGTCGGGTTCGGGTTCATTTTCTTTGCAGGCTTGTATGTTGAAAATAAGCACTGATGCTGTAATCGCGTAAAACAGTTTTTTAAGGGTTTGCTTTTTCATGATGGTTTGATTTTGTGTTAATTTGTATGGGTATAATGACTCTGAGGGTCAGATTAAAACCCTGCTCATCCGTAAAATACCGGAACCGGTTCAGATAATCCCGGTAAGCTGTATTGGTCAAATTGTGAATGCTCATATTTAGGCGCATGGGCTGAACGCCGATTCTTGTCTGCCATTCCAAATCCATACCGGCAAGCAAATAAGCAGGTGGGGGCGGTAAAAAATCGGAATTTTCGGTGTAGCGAAACTGCCGGGCTGTGGCTTGTGTCCATAATACGGCCTGAAATGGTTTCTGCTCCCAGAAAAGGCTCATTTTTCCACTAAGCGGGGGCATCAGGTTCATCGGTTTGTTTGTGCTCAGGTTGTTTCCAAAAGGCAAACTGCCTTGAATTTGTGCAAAAAGCGATTTGATTATTTTTCGTTTCAGTTTGAAATTCAGGCCATACAGGACGGCTTCGCTCTGCGTGTAAACAAATACGGGATACGCCCCTCTGATGGTCAGTTGAGGTGTATTTCCCGGAACCAGATTGATGAATCCGCTGATGAGTTGACAGTAGGCTTCAGCTTCCAGGTTCAGTTTTTCAGACTGATGTTGAAAGGACACACTCTGGCTGAAGGCTGATTCACGTTTCAGATTAGGGTCACCGATTTCGAGCGATGCCAGCCCCTGGTGCAGGCCATTTGCGTATAATTCGTTCGGTGCCGGCGGTCGCCAGGTTCCGGAGTGCAGAAAGGTGATCCGCCCGTTTTTATTCAGTTTATACGCTGCCTGTAAGACATAGGCAGGACCATGGTAACGGTTCAGTTTCACATCGGAAACACCATTTTGCCATAAATACAGTTCAAACTGCCGGTAGTCGTAGCGCAAAGCCGCTTCGAGATTCCATTTTCGGATGCTGCGCTGCGCAATGAAAAAGGGGGCAAGGCTGTTCTGATAAAATCCGGGAATGAAGAAGCGTCCGTTGTAGGCATTAGACTGCCTGAGCGCATAAAGACCTGCTTTGAAGTTAACATGGTGAAAATCGTTTCGTATCCAGATCAGTTCGCCCATTGTGGTGTTGATGTAATAATCGAAAGATGGTCCCTGAAACGCGTTGGCCGACCTGAGCACATCAAATTCCTGACGTTTGTTTTTCTGATAGGAGATGCTTAATTCTATTGTATTGCGGGCATTCAGGGTCAACACGGTTCTGGACTTTAACAATCGGTGCCGAACCCATTGATATGGCCTGTCCAAAGCATAGGTAAATCCGGTTTGCACCAGTGGCCTGTCGCTGTTCATGGCCCTCTGCAGGTCAGAAAGATTGCCGACCTGAGCGCCTTGGTATATGCCGATGCGGTTGAAAAATTCGCTGAAGAACAATTCACTTTGCAAGGCGCCCTTCTTAACGCCTAAATTTGCAGCGTAATTTTGTTCCTGCATACCTGTATTTGCCAGATAATCATTTGCAGTTCTGGTATTCCCGGATTGTTTCAATGTTCCCTGAACGCGCCAGTATAAGGGCAGCCTGCCCGCCACTTGCGCGCCCAGACTGGCGTTGATTGCAGCACCTCTGCCATTCAGAAAACCCAGCGCATTGCCTTCTCCGTTCAGCAATCCGGCTTTTTCGGCAAACAAACTTTTGGATTTCACCAGTATGACGCCACCGATACCATCGCCGCCATAGCGCAGAGATTCAGCACCTTTAAGCAATTCGATTTCTGAAGCCTGAAAAGCATCCATTTCAGGGGCATGTTCCATGCCCCAGTTCTGACCTTCCTGACGTATGCCATTGTTTACGATGATGACCCGGTTGCCATACAGGCCGTTCACCATCGGTTTGCTTACGTTACTGCCTGTTTTAAGCAGGCTCACCCCGCCGATGTCCTGCATCATCTGGCTGATGCCTGATCCTTTGCGCCATTCGAGCGACCTGTATCTGCTGATGTTCAGGTTTTCTGAACGCTGTTGTTTTACCGTGAGTTTAACGCCTCCCAGCTCTTGTTCGCTGTGTTTCAGGTATATAATTATAAACGAGTCAGATTTCAGGTTGATTTTCAGGTGTATATGTTCACATTGCAGGTGGCTGATGTGCAGGTCGGTTTCACCGGGGCACAAGCCACTGAGTTCGAATGTACCGGTTTTGTCGGTATTCGATTTCAGTTGTTTATAGGCTTCGGCCACAATCAGAGTGTGCTGAAGCGGTGTCTGGTCGCTGCTGTCTATAACTTTACCTCTGAGCACAAGCCGGCAAAGGCTGTCTTGGGCAGACAGCGAGACCAGAGAAAAGGTCAGCAATAATAGTATGGGTATGCGTTTGTTCAAAACATGGACTGTTAAAACATAAAACGGGCAATTAAAAGCCGTTTGTCGGACGAGAATAAGGTTTTAAGAAAGGAAACAGGGTTTGCTTAGGCCCTTTCCGGGGGTCCTCTGTCGCTTAAGACCGGGCTGAACGTAAGTTCGCGCCAGACAGGCATGTTTTGGCTGCAGTCAGGGAAGCAGGATACGGTTTCAGACAGAATGCATACTTCAGCAGCTGTGTAGGGTTGAAACTGAAGGTCGCATAGGTAGCAATGCGGATGCGATTCTTCTATGGTGAGCTCTGAATGATGGTGGTTCAGATTGCTGCAGTTGTGCAGCGATGTAATGGGTGTGCTGTAAAGCAACACCAATGCAAACATGCAGAAAGAAACAATATGTTTGCTTAACGCATTCACCGGATTGGCTTAGGCAGCCGTCATGTTGTTGGCAATTTCGCGGATTTCGTCGCGGTTGTATTTGTTTTCGCTTTTAGCGTAAAGCGATACCAGATAACTAAGGTTTTCCTCAACTTCTTCGCTGTCTTCCAGGGTTTGAAATTCCCATCCGCCATTGGCTTCAAGGTGTTCAGTAACCAAACGAATCGAGCGGGTCAGCAATGGGTCCTCTTCGGTTTTAGCCATCTCCCTCAGATCTTTGAACATAGGCAACAGGGTTTCGGCATTTACACTGTTGGTTTCTATTTCTTTTATGATCTTTTCGATCAATTCATTTGCTTTTGAACTTTTCATAATACAGCCCGCAAAGTAAGGTAAATTTTATGAATCTTAAAAGGGAAAATCGGTCAAAAAAAAACCACCGGACCATGTCCGGTGGTTTTTAAATAAGCGTTTCAGATTACTGGATGTTGATCTTAGCAGTGCTGATAAAGTCACCGTTTTTGATTCTTACCATGTAAAGGCCTTTGTTCAGGTCAGCTACATTGATGCTGAAACCGGAAGCAGTGTTGTAACCGGCTGCAGAATAAACCACTTTGCCATTAAGGTCAATCAGTTCAATTTCGGCATCAGCAGTACCAAGCATTTTAACATCAATGTTCAAAACGTCGGTAGCTGGGTTTGGATACAGGCTCATGAAATCATTTGAATTCACATTGTTGACGCTGACTCCCCAACCTTTTTCGTTGATGTAATCAATGGTAACAGATTTAGCGTTGTTGGTCAGTGTAGCAGACTGCTCAAGGCTCATTCCGGGACGGTTCTGGATTACAGACTGAGCGATGAAGGTGCTGCTGAATGACAAACCGGTGATGTTTACTGCTGCAAAAGCAAGTTTTACGTGCATGGTGTCATCCGGAAGCAGGTCTTTGGTCAAAACCTGGAAAAACCAGTTAGAAGCCAGCTGACCGTTGTTGAGGAATATTCTGGTAAAAACGGAGTCGCCAATATTGGCATCAGCAGTACCGTTGTTTTTGCATACGATGTGCACATTGATCGGTTGTCCGTGTACAATTGAAGTCGGGCTGATAACCTGTTCAACAGACCAGTCGATGTTCCTTTGGGCAAAGGTGAAATTTGCCGTGAAGGCAATTGCTAAAGTAAGTAAGATTTTTTTCATTATAATGTAAATTTAATAATTATGATACAAATGTATAATTTTAGCCTTAGTCTAGCAAATTTTTAAGCGTATCTTCCTCTAGATTGTTTACAAAATGGGCTTCGGTGTCCAGTATATCGTCCGAAACCTTCTGTTTTTTCATCTGCAGATTCACGATCTTTTCTTCTATGCTGTCTTTGGTTATAAATTTATAGACAAAAACCGGTTTGTCTTGTCCTATGCGGTGGGTCCGGTCCATGGCCTGCCGCTCTACCGCCGGATTCCACCAGGGGTCCAGCAAAAAGACATAGTCTGCCGCCGTCAGATTGAGCCCGGTTCCGCCTGCTTTCAGCGAAATCAGAAAAATGGCGGCATGTTCTTCCTTCTGAAAACGGTCTACCAGGTGTTTGCGTTCCAGAGGCGGAATATTGCCTGCAATGTAGAAATAATTCATATTCCGGCTGTCCAGATAGGTTCTCAGTAAACTGAGGTGTTGTACAAACTGTGAAAAAATAAGCACCTTATGCCCGGATTCTATAACATTGTGCAGACTGGCAATAATCTGTTCAAATTTACCGGATCCGGCCAGATAGTCCGGTTCCGCCAGTACCGGATGGTTGGCTATTTGACGAAGTTTTATTAATCCGTTCAGAATCAGTAGATTCGACTTTTTAAACCCGTTTTCGTGTATGGAATTCAGCAGTTCGTTTCGGAACAGCGATTTGATGCTTTCGTATTTCTGCTTTTGGGCTTCGCTCATTTCGCAGAATACGATTTTTTCTGTTTTTCCCGGCAGATCAGCTGCTACCTGTTCTTTTGTGCGCCTCAGAATAAAGGGTTTTACAATGTTGCGCAGGTTGCGCGTTTCGTCTTCGTTTTTATCCTTTTCAATGGAAGCAACAAACTTTTTAGAGAAATAATGGTAATTGCCCAGGATTCCGGGGTTCAGAAAGTTAATCTGACTCCATAGGTCGGTTATGCTGTTCTCTACCGGTGTGCCGGTCATTACAATCTTCTGTCTCGCCCTTAACTGGTTTACCGATATAGAGGTCTGAGAAGCAGGGTTTTTTATGGCCTGTGATTCATCCAGCACTATGGTGTCGAAATGGATTTGCGAAAACAGTTCAATATCGTTGCGAACGGTTCCGTAGCTGCTGATAACCATGTCGTAACGTTTGCAAACTTCAGCTATGGCGCGGGTTCTGTTGAATCCGGTGTGCACATAGAGTTTCATGTCCGAGTATTTAAGCGCTTCGCTTTGCCAGTTGTAAATCAGAGAAGTAGGAACAACCACCAGACAGCAAACTTGCGTTTCCCCTGGCGCTTCAGTGCGGACCCCGACAGCAAGATCAGGAAACAGGTTAAGCTGTGCCTTCAGCTGCAGTGCATGCTTTTCAGATTCAGCATCTGAAGCTTCATTCCGTCCGTTCTCACGGCGGTATTGCAGGTAGGCGAGCACCTGAATGGTTTTTCCAAGTCCCATATCATCGGCCAGGCAAGCGCCAAAACCTTGTTCATCCATGTAGCGCAGCCAGTTGTAACCGATTGTCTGATAGGGTCTTAATGTTGCTTTCAGGCCATCTGGCAAGTCGTAATGCCCATTCGGGTCAAACGGGACAATGCTTTCAGAGCTGCTGAATGCCTGTTTGTCGAACATGCTCTCAAGCAGGCCAAAGTGGTACTTCCGGATTTGCAGATGGTCTGTCCGCTGATCTGCAAAATCAAAAAGCCCTGAAAACCGCGTGAACCATTCTTCCGGAATGATGGCAATGCTGCCGTCCGGTAATTCAAATTCGCGGTTGTTGCTCAGTATGTATTGTCTTAATTTCAGGAAAGGAATCTCGAAATGCCCGAAGTAAACAATGGCCTCCAGGTCAAACCAGTCGCGGTTGCGCGAGATTTTAAAAGACACTTTGCTGTCGCCCAGATGATAGGTTTTGTTTAAATTGCTTTGATCAATTATAAATCCCTGACTTTTAAGTCCTTCGTTGTGTTTATTCAGAAGACCTATCAAGCTTTCACCGGCTCGTTCAGGTACAAAAAGAGAGCCTTCAAGCAGCTGCAATCCGGTTTTGTTTAAGACTGAAACCATTATGTTTTCCCACTGTCGCGAACGCCTGATGCGGTGAAAAATGTAATTATCGGCAGATTTTTCAAGCGAAACGGATACCATCTTTTGTGAATGGTAAGGAAACTGATATGGTCCGTAATTGAAATACAAACCTGCACAGAACTTATGTTCGCCGAAACTGGTCAGTTTAAGGATTGGAAAGGCGCGGAATTGCTCTGTTCTGATTTCAAAACCTTCCGCATACACATCGTAATTCTCGATTAATGGTCTGACAAATTTTTCGAAATACACCGCTTCGCTTTGTCGGGGAATGCTGATGAATTTTTTCTGCAGAAACGGTTTGATTTTATTGCCGTCGGTTTCTTTTTTAAAGGTTATCAGCTGATTGTTGCACAAAAGCCAGGCGGGTTCGTGAATAATCAATTCGCTGTTATTCTGACTGAAGCTGATTTTCTGATCGCCAAGTTTTATGGTGGCGAAATAATTTGTGCCAGTCTCATTGCGCCTGAAATGGAACAATATGCCTGCTTTTTCTGGTGCAATGCTGATGCGGCTGTGTGTAAAGTTTTTGTCTTTGGCCAGAAACAATTTCCGGGATTCCAGTTTTTCGAGCACCTTCAGTATCCTTTTTTCTATGTATGGTCTTATGCGGGCATGCAGCTCGGGACTGTAGTGTTTTGCGAAAAAATCGGAAGACCGAATCGGTTTTTTGGAAGGGTGGAATTTTTTGATCAGGGCTTCAGGGTCGGTTTCATCAAGTGTCTTTAGCATGTCAAGCTCTTCTTTACCGGCACCGAAATCCTTTCCGGTATTGTGGTGCAGCTTTTGTGCCAGCAGACTGAAATGCCCGTTTGGCATCAGTTGAACCGCCATATACTCCAGCAGATATCCAAGTTGCGGGTGCAGGTAAAGACTGAACACAAGTTCAAATGCATCTTTTGTATTTACCCGCATGGTTGGCATTTTGCAATCGGATTATCTCGCAAAGGTATGGTAAAACACGGTTTTTACATTTCCGTTTGTCGATTAAATCAAAATTTTATCGCATTGATTGACAGTGGGTTATTGTTCTTTTGGGCAGAAACCTACTTTGTTAAAAAAAACATGGAAACAGCAGATTTACGGCGTGCTTGGCGAACAGATTCTTAAACACGATATTTGCCGTTCATTTTTTGAGCATGAAAATCATTTCGAATTACATAAACGGCGGGCATCACGAGCCTCAGCAGGGGCAGTATATTGACAACTTTAATCCGGCAAACGGTGAAGTGTATGCGCAGATTCCGGACAGCGATTCAGGCGATGTGGAACTGGCATATAAATCGGCACTAAAGGCGTTTGATGCCTGGCGTCTGACTTCTCTGGAAGACCGTTTTAAAGTGCTGAACCGCATTGCCGAACTGATAGACCTGAACAGCGAGGCTCTGGCACTTGCAGAGAGTATAGACCAGGGAAAACCGGTATGGCTGGCCAGAAATGAAATGACCCGTTCGGCACAAAATTTCAGATTCTTTGCCACTGCGGCCATGCAATTTGCATCTGAAAGTCACAATATGGAGGGGCATGCCATCAATTATACCCTGCGTCAGCCGATCGGTGTGGTTGGCTGCATCAGTCCATGGAATCTGCCTTTGTATCTGTTTTCATGGAAAATTGCACCTGCACTGGCTGCAGGCAATTGTGTCGTTGCAAAACCATCAGAGATAACCCCGATGACGGCTTTTTTGCTGTCAGACATATGTATAGAAGCCGGTCTGCCTGCAGGCGTGCTGAACATTGTGCACGGACTCGGTCCGAAAGTCGGTTCTGCCATGGTTGCACATCCGGGCATTAAAGCCATATCCTTTACCGGGGGCACCTCAACCGGCAAACACATTGCTTCGGTGGCAGCGCCGATGTTTAAAAAGCTGAGTCTTGAACTGGGCGGCAAAAACCCCAACATCATTTTTGCCGATTGTGATTTTGATAAAGCACTTAAAACTACGGTACAATCGTCTTTTCTGAACCAGGGTGAAATTTGCCTCTGCGGTTCGCGCATATTGATAGAGCGCCCCATATACGAACGGTTCAAAACGGCTTTGCTGCAAGAAGTTGCACAGCTGAAAGTAGGAAACCCGCTGGATAAAGAAACCCGGGTCGGCGCCATTGTCAGCAAAATGCATTTTGACAAAGTATTGTCTTATATTGAACTGGCAAAGCAGGAGGGTGGTAAAATATTGAGCGGCGGTTTCAGCCTGAATCCGGGCGGCGAACTGAGCAATGGCTGGTATATTGCACCGACGATTATCGAGGACCTTAAACACGATTGCCGCTGCAACAC
>Ga0154020_10003320_pt1 | contig 19401 bp, 10 predicted proteins | sample Klosneuvirus_201_FD_109709 | JGI IMG/M metagenome (GOLD analysis project Ga0154020, IMG submission 109709) | Active sludge microbial communities from wastewater, Klosterneuburg, Austria - Klosneuvirus_20160825_MG | ecosystem: Engineered > WWTP > Aerobic digester > Activated sludge | place... | reverse complement strand
CGTCGTCCGGTTGTGAGTGAATATGTACCGATGTCGGGCGAAGTGCGCGAGACCATCAACGATCCAAAGGCGCAACTTCCCGCATTGTTTGTGGGGTACCGCGCTATGCCGCAGACAGATCCGGATGCCTACGCAGCGGACCTTCTAAGCACCATCATGTCCAATGGCGAATCATCCAGACTTTACCGTGCTATCATAGACAGCCAACAGGTTGCTGTACAAGCCAATCTTTCTGTGTTCCAGCGCGAGTTCACAGGCATGGCCTTCTATGTTGGGATCGCAGCACCAGGTAAGGGGCTTGCAGATGTTGAGAAGAGCATCGATGCCGAGATCGCACGGGTGATTCGCGATGGTGTGACAGACGAAGAACTCGCCAAGGCAAAGAATATCACGGAAGCAAACTTCGTTGAAGGTCGCACGGAGGTCTACGAAAAGGCTCTTTCGCTCTCGAATGCCTATCGCTTTGAGAAGTCGACCAGCGCAATCAATGACGAGATGGCCAAGTACATGAAGGTCTCCAAGGCAGATATCCAGCGCGTTGCAAAGAGGATCTTTGGAACGAACGAACGCGTTGTTCTCACCTACTTGCCAGTGAAGGGGTGAACCATGAAAACCAACACAACATCAAAAGCCATGTACCGAATCGCGTTGCTTGCTCTGAGTTTCCTTACTGTCCTCTCATTTGAAGCAGGCGCACAGACATCCAAGAAGAAATCTTCAAAGAAGGCAAAGAAATCGACTGCCACACAAGCCCCTTCTTCGGCTGATGAGACGCCGAAGTCAGAGAAGCTCGATCCGCCAGATCTGAACGTCAGACCAAATGCGCTCCCTGGTACGGCGTTTCAGTTCCCGGAGTACAAAGAATTCACCTTGTCAAACGGACTGCATGTGTATCTCATCGAGAACCATGAGCAGCCAACACTCACGTTCAGCCTTGCGATCCGAGGCGGCGATGCCTATGATCCGACGGGCAAGGAAGGCACTGCTGCGATTGCAGGCGACATGCTTGGTAAGGGCACGAAGAGCAGGACGGCGCAGATGATCGCTGAGACGCTCGATGGCGTAGGTGCCGGTATCTCGGTGTCCACTGCCGGTGAGTCGATGACCATCAATGCCTCGTTCCTGAAGCGCCACACAAACACGGTACTCTCGATCTTAAGCGAACAATTGCGCGAGCCTACGTTCGATGAAGAGGAGTTGAAGAAACTCAAGCAACAGTATCAGGCGAGCGTCCAGAGCAGACGGTCGCGTGGGATGGAGATCGCCACCGCGCTCTCGCGCAAGGTGATCTATGGAATGGACAATCCTCTTGCACGCCGCACCTCAGAGAAGACCATTGAGTCTGTTACTCGAGAAGATGTTGTGACCTTCCATCGTGACTACATCAGACCGAATTCTGCCTCAATCGCCATCGTTGGCGACATCACTGAGAAGGAAGCACGTGATCTTCTGAAGAAGTACTTCACCTCGTGGGAAAAAGGCACACGTCCGGAGGTGGATTTCCCGAAGATGACAACAGAGCCGGCAGGTGTCTACTTCGTGCCCCGCAAGGGTTCCGTTCAAAGTACGATCATCGTTAGTGCAGCAGGTCCAGCCGTTAGCTCGCCAGACTACGATGCTACTGACATCATGGTGAGTTACGTAGGAGGTGGCTTTGGCAGCATGCTGTTCAATACCTTGCGAGAGACGTACTCCTATACCTACTCACCGTTTTCGACGCTTACGCGCGGACGTCGTTACAATCGCATCGCACTTGGTTCGGAAGTGCGCAACGCTGTGACAGACTCGGCGATCACGGTGATCTATCGAGAGCTTCGCAAACTGGCCGGCGAAGGCCCGGAAGAGGCAGCGCTTAAACGTCGGATCGCCTCTGTGGTTGGTGGATATCAGATCGCCTTTGAGCGTGCTGGTACTGTAGCCGCGGTTCTTCAGAATGCTTGGTTGAGTGACATATCCATTGACAAGGTCATCAACCATACTTCGCATATTCAAGCGCTTTCTGAGGGTGACATTCAAGAGGCAGCAAGCAGATACCTCAACATGTTCAACCTGAGACTCATCGTTGTTGGCAGTCCGGACATACGATCAAAGCTGGAGCAGTTCGGTCCGATCAAAGAATTCACCCTCGATCTTGAACCTGCCAAGGCAGCAGCATTGGAGCCGGTGAACCTCACGGCACAACAGATCGTTGACAAATATGTTGAAGCCGTTGGTGGACGTGCTGCGGTTGACTCCGTAAAGAACGTAGTGATCAAGGGCACCGTTGAGATGAAGATGCAAGGTCGCGACATGAACGGAACCTTCGAACGCACCGTTTCGGCGCCGAATAAAGAGATGTCAGTGATGGATCTCGGCGTGATGAAGCAATCTCAATGGATCAACGGAACATCTGCATGGGTCTCCATGATGAATGGTCCGGCAGGGGAGCAGAGCAAGGACGAATCAGCCAAACTCATCCTTGAAGCGCGCATCTTCCCATTCGCTACCATCCTTTCCGATGGATACACGGTTACCGTGAAGGGCAAGCGCGATGGAATGATCCTTCTTGAGGCTACCAGTCCATTTGGTCGGGCAGATCGATATTTCATCGACGAGAAAACAATGTTGGTCGCGCGCCTTGAAAAGGACGAGCAGACACAACAGGGGATCCTCACCACGACAGAGAAGTACGAAGACTACACAACCGTTGGTGGTGTGAAGCTGCCGGGTGTTACACACATCCAGAACAGCATCTACTCCATGACGATGCGGTCTTCCTATTCCGTCAATGCACCGATCACCGATGCACTCTTCACTCCGCCAACGAAGTAAGGGGCTGATCCTTCGTGCGAATCATTTCTGCAGGTAAGGCTCTCTGGCATTTTCTTGTTGCGCCGTGGAGAGTTCAAGAAGCAACACCGCAAACGGCTATGGCGATCTTCGCCATAGCCGTCTTGCTCATTGCCATGACAAGCACGTGGTGTGCAATGCTCGAGAATGGAGATGTATCGCTGGCCGTTGAGTCTCGCATTCTTACGCAGAATGCAGCTGTTGCTCCGGTGAAGGATGCGCAGCTCGACCTTTCTTCGCCACAACGTCAGTTCACAGGCGCGCTCGGCGGCGCGTTGATGGTGACCATCGTATCGATCGCCGCGCTGGCCGGCCTGTTCCTTGTAATGACCAGGTTCATGACCGATGCACCGGTCACATATTCAATGGCCATGGTCTCCGTTGCGTCGTCGGCATTGTTGCAGTGTGCTGACCTCGCCCTCACAACTACCAGTCATTTATACTTCCATACCGCTCGGGCCGGACTCCATGCCGGGATCTTCATAAGCCCCTTAGAGGCACCGGTCCTTTTCACATGGCTCCAACGGATCAGTCTTGTGTCCGTGTGGCAGTATATCGCCATCGCTATAGCCCTTACCACGTGGGGTGGACTTCATCGTCGGTTTGGAATCGTTGTAGGTCTCGTTGTCTGGATCATCACCATGCTCGTGTTCGGCGCACTCACCTTGGTGAATTGGGTGGTCTCCCTGTAACTCTTTTTTGCTCCGCGTTGTCAACCTCCTAACGAAGGGTTGATCATCATGCGCGGACGCAGCAACCATACCGGCAAACCACTACCTCCAGAGGAACTCACTCTGGTGGTAGCTGCATTCCGGCAAGGTGACAGAGCAGCATTCCGCACGATCTACGATCTCTATCAGAGCGCCGTGTACCGCTTCTGCAGGCACATGCTGGATGATGAGGCCGCGGCCAAAGATGCCTTCCAAGACACCTTCATTCGCTTCTATGAGCATCGCGAGGAACTCCGCGGAGACAATGTCCGCTCCTGGCTCTTTGTGATCGCCCGCAGAACTTGTCTGAACATGATCCGGTCCAGGCGTAAGACCCATGAAGCTTTTGATGAGGGGGCTCATGCTTGGAAGGAAGACGCCGACGTAGATATAGCCCTTCGTGAACAGATCGAACGTGCGATGAAGGTCCTTCCGCACGCTCTGCGTGAGGCTATGATCCTGCGAGAGTATGAAGGGCACTCCTATCAGGAGATCGCAGACATCTGTTCGATCGACATTTCGCTGGCCAAGGTGCGCGTGCATCGCGCCCGACTCATGATGCGCAAACTTCTCGCAGCAGTTGTGCTGCACGAAAAATGATACCGGACATTCTCGTCTCGAAATATCTCGACGGCGATCTCTCGATCGAAGAGGACATGGAGCTCCGTAAGCGGATCTCCGAAGATCCTGCTGCAAAAGAAGCCTTTGATGCGGCCATCCTCATTCATATCGCTATGTCCTGCGCCGATCCTATCGAGGTCCCAGAGGATACACGTGAGGATACGCTGACTGCGGTTTTTGCCCGGATCGACTCTGCAGCAGCCAGACCGCTGCGTTCACCTGGCGGCGGCGGCGGTCTCCGCATGCAGCGCTTGATGGCAGCGATGGTGGTAGGGTTGTTTGCCCTTACCATTCCTGTTCAGGATGTGATGATGCATCTCACGGAGCTTCGCGCTCAGGCAAATGTTGCCGCTAACACTGATGGCGTAACTGTCGGTTCCGCTGAGAGCGTGCCAGTTCGCAAGACCGGTCGGCTTGCTGGGGCAACCCAAGATCCCGCTCCTGCCACGGAGGCAGGCATGGTTCCAGCAGATGCGGGTACTGCCGAACGAGGTTCTCAGGGGAATACAGAGTCCTCCATGGCCACATTACCGTCAATTGCCTCTCTGTTTACTGATATGCCGTCAGGGCAGGACGGTCTGCCGGACCAACGGCCAGAGTATGTCGAGGAGCCCCTTCCCCCATCCTTGGCCGTTGTACTTGGGACCTATGTTGGAACCGGATTTGGCGGCAGTGAACCCACAGTATCCAATGCCCGCATCATATCTCAGAGTGTGGGATTTGGCGTAGGAGAAGGTCTGGTTGTAGGACTCGAATTCGGGTCTATTTCCTATGCCAATGATGTTGTGACTACGGCGAACATCCGGCGAGTTGAGCCCGGAGCCATTTGGACCGGGCGAGTTCCGGGCGAAAGTGGTCGGCCGTCAAAGCTCGACCCTGCACCCACTGGTGAATATGACCGTGGTTCGATCACCACCACATCCACAGTTTCCCGGCTTTGGGGGACAGCATTTATCCAGAAGTCACTGCTCCGATCCGGAGTTGGTGAGCTCCTTGTGCGTGGGGGTGTAGGCGTCGACGATCTAGGAATCATCGGATACGGGCGTGTTACCGGACAGGTGAATTTGCAGAAATGGGTATCGCTATCCGTTGGAGCGGAAGCACGTACGATGCAGGGGATATTATTCAATGCCGTTGTTGGCCTTCAAATCACCCCGTAATGGTTTCAAAACCATTGTATATTGCGCACCGCCTCGTGCGCCCTCTTATGAAGAAGTTGTAATACAGGAGATGGAATGAACCGTTTTTTGACGCAATTCCATATGTATGGTGTTGTCCTTGCGCTTGCAATTGCAGGCACGGCTTCGCCTGCCCAGTCGCTAAAGAGCGCTAAGAACATCGTTGTGCCACGGCCTCAAACGTCCGTGAGTGCGCCAGTACGGCAGTCCATTGGGAAAGTTTCAACCACTCAAAACGACGTAGAGTATCGCGAGGCCGTTTCGTCTCCGATCCTCGGCCATCGCACTCCGAAGGTTGTGGATGCCGTTCAAGCCGGGCTCCCCGGTATTGAGGTTGGCTTTACGTACTACGATTTCCAAACCAACGGAGCTATGTCCAACCGTCTTGCATACTATGCTGATGGCCCGGACAAATACGTCCAGATGGTTTGGATGACCTCGAAAGACTCCACGCGCGACCTAACAACACGTATTCCTGGTTTTGCCGGCAACAATCGCGGTACCCATTACACCTTCCTTGAGGTTTCTGCCCCGGATGCACCGGCGCTGGGAATTGAGGACTGGCAAAAGATCGAAACGCAGCGAGCCGGATGGCCATCACTTGTTCAATATGCTGATGGACTCATCGGTACACCGTCTCACACACCGATCCGCTTCTATGGAAACTCCGGTGTTGGAGATCAACCGATCTTCTTCAAGGAAGTAACATCACCGGCTGACTCATCACTATGGCCGCGTGCTGCTGTGGATGGTCAGGGCAACACCCATTTGATCTATAACCGCACCCTGCCTGACGGCTCTCCACAAGTTGGGTATCGTCGTTCCACCGATGGCGGATTCTCTTGGAGTAGCGAAACGATCTTCACTGGGTCTGGAGCGCCGGAAGGTGCAACTCCTGTTGGACTTGGAGGAGATACCTATGCGGTAACTGCTCGCGGCAGTAAGGTTGTTATCGTCTACACGGACAACTCGTTGCGTATGATCTCGCGCACCTCTACCGACGGTGGAGCGACGTGGCCGTCCGAAGAGGCTCGGGTCATCTTCTCGCCTCAATACACAGACATCGACTCGGCGTTGAATCAGTACGGAACCTTTGAAGTGTATTCAGACACTGTACCAACGCCAAATGGTCACCTTGATGTGATCATTGACTCTGAGGGCATCTCTCACTATGTGATGGGTGTAGTGCCTTCGCATGTTGTACGCAAAGACACAAATGGTACTCGGACCGGCACGATCTTCATTCTCAATCGCAAAGAATTCCTAACAGATCTTGGCATGCTGTATACGAAAGAAGGTGAGACCAATCTCTTCTTCATGGCGCCACCGAATGGATCAACGTGGGATGGTGAAGGCTATGTGATGAACTTGCGCGTGTTCGATGGTGTGAGCCGCTGGCCTCAGCTTGGCATCGATGCACAGAACACTGTGTATTGTTTGTACGGTTCGTTCAAGAACGGTGATACGAAGAACATTCTCGCAGACACAACGGGTGGCAATCCACAGAATGAGCCGGACACACTTGTTTCGGTTGATGCACTCAACGGACATGTATGGGCAACTTATAAGCCAGCCGGTGTGAATATCTGGTCGCCCCCTACAGACCTAACCGGTGACGGCGTGAATTGTCAGTACGGCACACTTTGTGACGATGTGCTCAACGGTCGTATGTATATGGCCTACAGCGCAAGTCCGAACCCGGGCGATCGCGTTACAAATGTTGAGACACCAGCAGACGCAGCCAAGGTTATGTTCGCGGCCTATGATGTAGCATTGTTAACCCCTGTGAACAGTGTTGATGAAGAGGGTGCTGTCCTTGACGCAACTGTCCGAGTAATGCCGAACCCGGCGTATGATGTTGCAACGGTTCGAATCAACAGTGTAACTAGTGGAAGAATGACGGTGTCCCTTCTCTCGACACTCGGAGAGACCATCATGACATCGCAAAGTCCAACAGCACAAGGTGAATGGGAACTCGTGATCGCAACGCGGTCACTCGCTGCCGGCACCTACCATTGTGTTGTTGAGCAGAACGGGCTACGCACCGTAGTGCCTGTTGTCGTGGTCCGTTGATCAAGAAGAAAAAAGAAAAAATGTCCATCGAGTCCTTCAGGAGTAGATCCATGGTACATCGGTACCTTCTCGTCGCGATCCTTCTCATTGCCGCCAGCGCGGCGTCTTGGGCCGGGATCACCGGTATTCTCACCGGCAAGGTCTTGGATAAAGACGGCAAGCCGGTTCCAGGCGCAACGGTCCGTGTTCTTGAGACCACTCGCGGTGGTATCACGAAGATCAACGGTTCGTTTGCGATCGTCAACATCAACGCTGGTACATGGGATGTCCGTGTTACAGCCGTTGGTTATGACACTGCCGTAAAGAGGATCTCGATCATTGCCGATCAGACGCTCACCGTGAATTTCGAACTCTCGGTTGGTGGTGTAAAGATGAAGACGATCGACGTCTCGGCAGACCGAGAAATGATCCGTAGTACGGACATTGGTACATCACGTACCATTAAGGGCTCCGACATGACGAAGGTGGCTCGCGATAACATCGCCTCAGCCTTGTCACTTAACGCCGGCATCCGTGCGTCCGGTAACAACTTCATTGTTCGTGGTTCACGTACGACAGAGACCCAGGTGCTTGTTGATGGCCTTACCGTAACGGACCAGTTTACTGGGGGCCTCGGTACCTCCGGAGCGACCAATTCCGCGGCAATGCCGAGCCCATTTGCAACAGAAGAAGTGCAAGCTCAAACCGGTGGTTTCGGTGCTGAATACGGAAATGCTACAGGCGCTATTGTCAATACCGTTGTTAGAACAGGAAAAACAGACAGGTTCGAAGGTCTTGTTCGCTGGCGGAAGGATGTTCCGTTCCTCTTTGGTACAGCAGGTAATGGAGTTGACGCAGGGTATCCGCTCGAAGATTTAGTGGACGTTACGTTGGGTGGTCCGCTTGGCTTCAACCGTTCCACCTTTTTCATTGCAGTGCGCAATACCTATCAGAATCACCGCAACTTCGGACTCCAGGTTATGGACCCGATCGGCAACAACATCGGCATGCGGCCAAACGAGCGCACATGGGCACGTAATATCACTGGTCGTTTGCGTTTCCAGCTTGACAATGACATTGCCCTTCTTGTTGGTGGTATGTATGGCCTAGGAAACTATGAGCGCAGTAGCTGGGGTTGGCTATACGCCAATGACCAAGGTGTTGTGACGAACAATTCAGGAGATCCCATTTCTGGGGCTTCGCCGAACGGCGTTCCAACTCGAACAGCAAAGCAGGTAGCAGTGCAAGAGTATAGTTCGAATGCTTTCGCACAATTGAATCATACACTCGGTCAAAATACCGTGTATGAAATCCGTGGTTCCTTCAACGGAAAAACAACCGAGAACGCAAAACGTAAGACGTTTGATGCACCCGGTATCTTCAGTGGATTTGATGTCTACTACCCGGAAGACAACCTCGGTGCTAATGATACCTCATACATTCAAGGAGAGGCTAATAAGATCCTTGATGCCTACGATTACTTGCGGGAGACTGTGTATACTGAGGATGGCTACGTAAAGATCGAAACGACGAAGCGTAATCCGATCACCGGGTATGTGGAGGGCCCACCGGATTTCCAGTCCACAGCAAATCCTTATGGTCTGATTAGCTATTTCGCTGCTCGTGGCAATGAAACGGGTGTTGACTTCCGTAAAGCAACGTTCTTCCAAATCGATGGTAACATCACACACAATGCGGAATTTGGTGAAACAAGGCATGTGCTTAAGGCAGGTGTCGAGTTCCGTTCACTGAATCTGCAGCGTCACCTCAACGCTTCACCTTGGGATGGTGCACCGTTCTATGACGTCTATGGCGACCTCTACGGAGGTAATCTATACTTCGATACAAAGTTGAATGACCCAGCGGCCTTAAACGCTAAGGCAGAGTCAGAGAAGCCATACACCCCAACAACTGCGGCTGTTTTCGTACAAGATCAGATCATGTTCAAGGGGCTTGTGTTCACTCCAGGTCTCCGTGTAGACTACTTGAACGCAGATGCGCTCTATCGTACGAGCTTCGATCAGTTCTATCCGTTCGGCAGCCCTACGGGTTTTGCTGAGGTGAAGCCGAAGTTCTACTTCAGTCCTCGTATCTCCATTACGTATCCACTCACCGAACGTCAGAATTTCCAGCTCTCCTACGGTATCTATTATCAGGCACCACCATGGTCTGATTTCTATGATTCCTTCAATGCATTCCAGCTTCGCGGTTCCCAGTCTCTGGGTAATCCAAACATGGAAATGCAGCGGACAAACCAGTATCAGGTGGCATATAACCAACAGCTGACCGATGATCTTGCGGTTACCATCACGGGTTATTACAAGGACATCTATAATCAGTCTGGCCTTGCCTACGTCCGTGTTGCTCCAACGCCATTCTATCAGCAGGTATTGGCTGATTATGGAAATGCACGCGGTGTAGAGCTTACGTTCCAAAAGAGACTAACCGATAACTGGCAGTTCAACATCAACTACACATTGTCTTCAGCTACAGGAACGGCAAATAACAGCGCAACAACGGTCGCTCTTGACCCATATACGGGCAACCCTGCCTTCCCTGTAACAGACTTCCCGCTCAGCTTTGACCTACGCAACCGCGTGAACGGTCAGCTAGGATTCAGTTGGGGTAATGATGAAGGCCCGTCTATCGGCGGCATCACCTTCCTTGAGTATTTCACAATGAACGTCTCTGGTTCTTGGCAGACCGGTCTTCCATATACACCGGTCGACGCCCGTGGACAGGCGGCAGGTCAGATCAATTCGGCACGCTTCCCGGCAACGTGGAACACTGAGCTTCGTATCACACGTACAATTCCACTGGGTGATGTCCTCGGCGGGAATTCCGCGATCGATCTCACACTCGACGTAACGAATCTCTTGAACTTCACCGGTGCTGTATCCTACTACACAGCAACGGGAAGTCCGGACTATAACGGAACGACTCTGAACCGCCAACCATCAGACTTCCCGCAGGTAACGTATTACCGAGACGCGGACCCAGTGAACAAGGCTTCACTCGCCCCGTCTCAGTATGATCGTATCGGCAAGAGGCTTTATCAGCCACTCGTAGACTTCAACAACGATGGTCGTGTAACGAATGAAGAGACCTATCGCGGCTATCAAGAGTATGTGGCTGATGTTGTAGCACAGCGTGGCAACTATCAATTCCCGCGTACAGCGTACTTCGCTGTTGCATTCAGATTCTGACGCGGAGACCAACAATGAACATGAAGCAGAACACTGGAGATGTCATGAATCAACGATGGATGCTCTGCATCGCGGTCGCTACCATGCTTGCCATGGTCACCGTGACGGCACAAGCAGGAACGGCCGGAACCACACCGAAGTCGAAAGACAAAGGTGGCGAAAGCGTGCAACGAACGCCACGCGGCGTATTCGATCAACAACGAAACGTTGTGTCGAATATCGATTTTCAGATCACCAATTATGGGATCTTTGGCTTTGATGTTCGGAACGGTGTTGGTGGTACATTCTGGCCGCGCGGACGCCGTAACCAATACATCTTTGCCGGTGGTGCATGGTTCGGTGCTCGCAAGAGACCACCTGGATCTGACTCGCTCCGTAAGCGCGTTATGATCACCTATAATCCGAATTCGGGTCTGTCTTGGATGGTGCCGGGCACCATTGAAGATGGTGATGAAGTGAACACCACCACCGATGCTGGCGTCAACAAGTACCGGACGTATTTCTCAACAGATTTCAATTCCACGGACGGTCTGGACTTCCAGAATCCTACGTTTCCGCGTTGGCCGATCTGGGACACTAGCCCGGCCGACACCATCCGCTACAACAACTACTACGGTCTGTATGTAAATGACCCTGCGCAACGGTTCAAGACGAACTATTCAAAGGGTCCGGCCTTCATCTCTGAAGAGGACGTGTTCTGCACATTCAAGGACACTGACCTCAGCTATTATGAAGGGGGCGTTACCAAGCGCAAGGCAGACGGATATCCTTTCGGTATGCAGATCGAGCAGATCGTCTACTCATGGGGCTTTGGTGACTATGCAGACTTCGTCTTCCTGAAGTACATGTTCATCCACCCAATCAAGTACCAAGACACGCTCTACGATTGCTGGATGGCTGCTGTTCAGGACGTTGATATTGCTCTCCAAACAAATCCTGTTGGCGGTGCACAGAATGACCGTGCTCGCTACTATCTCGAAGCGCCGGAATTGAACCTTGCCGTGCAATGGACCAACGCAGACCGTGGCGAAGCCAACCAAGGATTCGGATACCTCGGATTCAACTTCCTTGAGTCGCCAGCCATTGATGCGGAGAAATACCTCCGCAAGGACAAGCGTCAATTTCCGGTCTCAGAGCAACTCGGCCTTCAGACGATGCGTAACTGGCCGATCACGGAAGACCCGATCGAAAACGAAGACCGGTATAACTTCATCTCAAGTCAGCGCAAGGATCCGGATCTGGGTCCCGGTGACCGCCGTTTGATGATGGCTACAGGGCCCTTCAACATGCGTCCGGGTGATTCGGCACGTATCGTTGTAGGTATCATCCTCGGTGCAACTGGCCTCGGTGGTGATGCTACAGGGACAACAGAAGACATGGCAGAATTGATCCGTAAGGTTCGTTTTGCACAGTTCGTCTATGACAACCAATTCCGTGCACCGAATGCCCCCGGGATCTCGATCATCAAGGGTGCGCCTGCAGGCTCCACAACGGGTATCAATAGCTTCATTGCGATCCCACCAGAGGGCTTCCTTCCGCTCAACAATGCCGTTGTGTTCCAATGGGACTCAACTGCTGAATTGTCGGTGGATACGCTCGAACGCGGCCTAGATTTCTTTGGTTATCGCATATATCGTGCTCGTCGTACCGACCAAGACACGTTTAGCGTCGATTTTCAAGAGAATGCTCGTAAAGGCCCACTTGCTTGGAAGCAGATCGGTCAGTTTCAACTGGCTACACCATTTCTGAAGGATGGTAGTGTTTCCTTCGGCAATACGGGTGCGCGTATGGATCAGTTCTCGATCATCGACGTGATCAAGCCCGGACAGCAGAAGTTCATGGTTGTTCGCACGATCAATCAGAATCAAGAGCCGTGGGGTTCTTATTTCTCGCAGTTGATTCGTGCTCGCGATCCACGTTATGGGCTTCGTATCAATCGAACAGATTCAACGATCATTACGTCAGGGACAACGGCAGGCGTTCCGAACTTTGACAAGCTCGATTCGATTCGCTTCACCTATTTCACAACGCTGATCGAAACACTCCCGCTAGTTGGCCGCACCGGTCAAACACTTCAGCTGGATACAGTTGCGGCTAAGGTGGCCAAAGACTCGCTTGTCAAACTCATCCTCGCCCGCCGAGTGAAGCAGGATCCATTCCTCTTCAACGATACGGACACGATCGTAGGGTCTGATGGTTCAAAAACAGTGGTTGCATCTAAGCGACCTTGGGAAGAGACGAATGAAGTTCGTCGTGAGCTCATCGCGCGCAATATGCGTGACCAGACGAATGGCCGGGTGTTCTTTGACCAAGGCGATGATAATCGTGACGGACGCATTGACTATTCGAGTAATCCGGAAGCAAGTGAGAAGCTCATCAATAACATCGACTACACCTATGCGGTGCGAGGCTATGATGAAGGCGACTTCCTACTTCCAACTCCATCAAAGCTGAACAACCGCTCCGTTGGACTTTCGAATGTTGTAACGGTAACTCCATTGGCATCTCGTCCAGGAAGTGCTGTTTCATTCTCGTTCTCAAGCGATGACGTCAATCGGAAGAAGTTGGGCGGCATCTATAACGTCCGACTCCTAGTTGATGACCCTCAGCGATTCAATCAGTTGTTTGCAGGCCGAACCCTTGAGCTTGAGTTCTTCCGACTCTGGAGTGACTTTAACCGTGACCCTCAGGCGACAACAGCCGGCCAGGGCCTCTATGGCGTTGTCTTCATCCTTCGTGATTCCGCAACAAGACAGAACCTCAATACGTGGTCGAGCCTCTTGCCTCCGGAACTCTGTGGCCAAGCCTCAGGCGGAGGTCTTCCGGGATACTTCTCTGAGAATTCTGGCGTATACGCGGACTCATTCGGCATCACCATTGATACTGTATACAATCCAGACGGATCATTCAACAGATTCGACACTACCACGTTCGGCATGCCAGACTCGCGCGAAAAAGTCATCCGCTCCGGAACTTTTTCATCCGACGCATATTGTTTCTCAAACAAGTATGCCCTCGGCGCTTTGGGTATTGCGTTCGATTATGCAATGGAGCAATGGGGTGGTGTGTATCGCACAGACACTGCCTACACGGTTAGCGGTCCGCCTATTGTATCCGTAAAGAAGAGTAATCTTCCGGCAAGCGTGTTTGATAACTCCAATCCGCTGAATCCTCCACCGGCATACGTCCAACTTCCGTATCCGGGCTTTGTACCTGCCCAACCGTGGGAAGTGAGTTATAACAATGGCCCTGGTATCTATGAAGTGACATTCAAGGATGGTGGCACGGAGAACATCACAACAAAGTTCCAGCTCAACACCACTGATGATGTTGGCAAGGACTCAACGATGACCTTCCAGAACGTGCCATACCTGACATTCGATGTGAAGAACGTGTATTCATTCGAGCGCGACGATCCTCGTCCTGACGGCACCGTCGGCAAAGCAACTGTTGGATATGACTTCGATCTCAAACCACAGGTGTTGGACTACGCTCCTCTCACCCAGGTGCAACAGCGCTCGTTCCCAAATCCTGAGTCTATTCTGATGGGGAATTTTGGTAGTGCTGCGTTCGGATGGCGTAACTCACGTAACGGCGAGTGGAGCCCGGCTCGTCTCCGCTTCTATGCTGCGGAGTCAAATTCAGGTCGCCCGGTTGGACAGCAGTTGCGGTACTATAAGTCACGCAACGTGTCTACAACAGGCAAGGACACCTTGGACTTCCTTAATATGTTCACGATCGGTGGCTGCCAATTCGTTGTTGACTATTCACTGCGCGGACGTCGCACATCGAGCCTTGCAGCAGTTGAGAATGCTCCTACTACCTCCAACCCGCCAACGGAATTCCCAACGGAAGATTTCAAGGCAGGTGACAAGGTGCGGTTCATGACCTTCGGTGGTGCCTTCGGCTTCCCGTTCGACAGCACAAAGGCATATATCAAGGTCGCAGAATATGATCAGTATTCTGCAACTACACGTTCACAATCGTACACGGAAGAACAACTTGAACAGGTTCAGGTTGTTCCAAATCCATACTACGTAACCCACGAAGGTGTAAGCACGCCGTTCGAAGGCATGATCTACTTCACGCGACTACCGCGTGTCTGTACGATCACGATCTACAACACGAATGGTGAGATCATCACTACCATCGAGCATAATGAATTGAACGGCGTAACACCTGATAAGGCCGGTGCCGATGTCTGGACGCTCATTTCCAAGAACAACCAGCGCGTGGCAAGCCAGATGCTTGTGGCAAAGATCGAGACTCCGGAGGGCGTAAGCATCTACCGGAAATTCGCGGTCGTTGTAGGCCCGGCTCGTGTTGTTGGTGACGGAGAGTAAGGAGGACACCCAATGAAGAACATGAACACTACACTTCGTCTCGCGCTTGCGGCTGTCCTGCTTTGCTTCTCTTCGTCGATCGTATCGGCGCAGCTTATCGCAGTAACAGCCGGCGATTTCACCAAGGTCGGTCTCTCCGGAGGACAGTTCCTCAAGATCGGTGTTGGCGCCCGCGGTACCGGTATGGCCGGTGCATATTCGTCATTGTCAAATGACGTTACCTCGATCTTCTGGAATCCGGCAGGATTGGCGGATGTGAAGAGGTTCGCGGCCGACTTCAGCCAAACGTTCTGGTTCGCCGGAATGTCGCACAGCTTTGCGGCCGTTGCCATCCCTGTCGGCGAGAAGTTCCGACTAGCGGCTAGCTTCACAGGCTTCTCCAGTGGTGACATCAACGTTACCACAACGGACCAACAAGAAGGTACCGGCGGTATTTACAACGTGAGCGATATCGCTATCGGTCTCACACTTGCTGGCTACCTCACCGAGCAGTTCGCATTCGGCGCCACTGCCAAATACGTGCAGCATGCCTTCACGAACATGTCCGCATCAGGATTTGTCTTCGATGTTGGTACGCGTTACAATACAGGCTTCAACGGATTGGTCTTGGCCTTCTCTGTGAACTCCCTTGGAACGCAACAAGCCTATACAGGACCGAACGTAACACGCACCAATCCTCCAACGGATGGTATCAATACCATGCCGCTCGACATGCAGATGCAGACATCGGACTTCAACGTCCCGCTGTCATTCCGCATCGGTCTTGGCGCAGATCTCTGCAAAGGGGCTGTGTTTGAGCCGGAGATCGACGCCGATGGTGTGCTTCAACATTCGTGGATGGCCGCTGTTGACTTCGAGACATTCTCTGACGTGCCAGAGCAATTCGCTATCGGCACAGAATACACTTGGAAAGAATTCGTCAGCGTACGTGCAGGATATCGCTTCGGCTCGGATCAGTTCGGTCTGGCTGGCGGGGTAGGTCTGAAGTATAATGGCGGCGGTTTTGAAGGTCAGGTCGATTATTCGATCAACCCTACACAAAATCTTGGCCTCATCAGTCGTCTTAGCATTGCGATGCGATTCAACTGATCCTCGGCTGATAATGTAAGGTCTTCTCTCAATGCCGTTGATCACCTCGATCGACGGCATTGTTCTTTTACGGCGGATCACCACTATGACAAACGCTCGATTTTTTTGGACCGTCCTCATCGCCATGACGGTGTGGAACCCATGCTTGACGTGGACTCAAGAACAGCTCGATATCGTTGCCGATATTGTGCAGTTCCGCGGTGAGGGTGCACGTACGAAGTGGGAGTTCCATTACTCATTCGCTGATACTGCCGTTCGTTATGTCGTAACGAAGGATGGTTTTGTTGGAGAACTTCTTTGCAGCCTTGAGGTGGTCTCTGAGGTGGGGGACACAACTCGTGACGAATGGTTGTCCTCGGCGTTCAGCACAAGCTCGGTTCCAGCCCATCAGCGGTTCTTTGCCGGGGTTCGGCCGTTGACATTGTCTCCGGGCAAGTACCTTGTTCGGTTTGTGGCAACAGATGTCAACGACAAATCGTCAACCGTAACAAGCACCTTCTCCAGCTCGGTCCGATCCTTTACGTTCCTACCGGTGATCAGCGATGTGATGTTCGTGATGCCGATGAAGCTCGGGTCTGATGCTCGCTTCGATCGAAACGGACAGCCCGCGGTACCCAACCCTCGGCACGAAATCATCGGACGAGATCCTTCGATCTGCGTTTATGCAGAGATCTATAATGCTGTTCGAGCCAAGCTCGACACTTTCGCCTTGGAGTTCCAAGTTCTCGACAACGTGCGCGACGAACAACTCACGTCGTATCTGAAGATGGTTGGCGGCAGTGACGGACTTGTTGTCCGGGAAGAGATCCCAGCCGGCGCTCTCCGCTCCGGTGTCTATACGCTGAAGATTCGAATGATGTCGAGAGACCTAGCCACAGTCTACGATACCCGCGAGGAACGATTCTACATCCTCAATCCCGAACTGCCCCCTGAAGGCAGGATCATGCTAACAGAAGATGAGCAGTTCCAGGCTTCGGAATGGTCTGTTATCAAGGGCGAGAGACTTGCCCTTGAACTCGAACTTTCTGACGTACTGGCATCATCGGCTGAGAAGGCTATTCGTGAACAGTGTACAGACGAACGGGCACAGCAGCGCTATCTGTTCCTCTTCTGGCGTAACAGAGACCCTGACGTGACCACCATGTCCAATGAACGTCTGGATGAGTTCCGCGAAATGTATAAGCGTGCGCAGACTTTCTATTCAAGTGCAGCGTTTCGTAACGGATGGAAAACGGATCGTGGCCAAGCACTCCTGCGATTCGGACAGCCAACTCAAGTAGAACAGTTCATTCAGTCGATCGATGCAAAGCCATACGAGATCTGGTTCTATCAACACATCCAAGGCGGTGTCTACTTCTACTTTGTAGACTGGCAACTCCAGCAGAATCACCGACTCGTTCACTCAACAATGATCGGTCAGGTGCGCGAACCGAATTGGTATAACCTCTATGCAAAAGCATTCTCGCCGGTTCCAAACCCACCGGAGAATCTCATGCCAACGAATCGGTGATGTCGATCACGGACACAACATCTACTGCCGGACTTCTTGCGCTTGGACGTATCGCGCAGGCTCTGGGGCCGCGCAGTAGGCAGCGCCTCGGTGCATTTATTGGCCGACGATTGATGGGGCTCTCTGCGTCTCGCCGAGACATCACCATGTCCAACATCACACAGGCATTCCCCGATCTCTCCGCACCGGAGCGTGAAGTGATCATGCGAGGCTCGTATGAGAACCTCGGCATCGTTCTCTCTGAACTGCTCGCCACACCGGCACTGTCAAAGACCGATCTTCCCTCGTTAGTAAAGATCCCAGGGTTTGATGCCGTGCTCGAAAGACATCGTGCTGGCAAACCATCCATTTTCCTCTCGGCCCACTATGGCAACTGGGAGTACCTTGCTATGACGGCCGGCATCATGCTTGATGCACCGGTGACCATCGTTGTTCATCCCCAATCCAATGCGGCAGCCGATCGCTTCCTGAACGCCTATCGCACGCGGTTTGGAAACGTTGTTGTCCCAATGGGCGAAGCCGCCCGCCCCCTTGTCAAAGCTCTTTCTTCAGGGGGCGTTGTGGCCTTCCTCGTTGATCAACATGGCCACATCGACAAAGATCCGTGGATCGAGTTCTTTGGACGCTCAACACCAACCTATGAAGCTCCCGCCGCACTCGCACTGAAATACAACGCGCCGATCTTTTATGCCTTTGCTGAGCGCCTCGCCGATGGTTCGTACAATGCACCGATACGCGAGCTGCCAATGCATGACCTTGAAAACACCAAGGAAGGCATCATAGAACTCACCAAACGTCACGTCCAAAAACTCGAAGATGTTATCCTTCAAAGACCGGAATTGTGGTCGTGGCAACATAGGAGATGGAGAAGCTAGTTACTAGTTACTCAGTTACTCAGTTACTAGTTACTAGTTACTAGTTACTAGTTACGCAGATACTGATTACGTAATCTACTGGGGAGTAACTAGTAACTTGTAACTAGTAACTGGCTTACTTTGACGTATTACATCCTACAAACCGCCTTTCTTGGTGATGTCCTATTGACATTGCCGATGTGTGCAGCCATCAAGCAGATGGATGTTGGTGCGAATGTTGTGTTGATCACTACGCCTGCAGCTGCGGAGTTTGTGAGGGGGCTTGGCATTGTAGATGAGGTGGTGGCTTTTGATAAACGGGGTGCTCATCGTTCGTCAGCCGGACGTGGGGAGCTTGTTGCGTCGCTTCGAAGTCGAGGTCCGATCACCGCGGTTGTGCCGCATAAGAGTATGCGCACGATGTTTCTTGCAAGGGCGCTGAAGGCAGAAAGAGTGGTGACGTATGCGGATGCAGCTACGCGATGGATCGCGTCGGATACGATCCCGTATCCCATGCACATTCACGATACACGCCGACACTTAAAGCTGTTGGAGCCCCTTTTTCCGCACGTACTAACGATCGAGGAACTCACGCCGATAAGGTTGTTTACGTCGGATGATGTGGCTGTGATCGAGTCGATGGTTCCTGCTGCAGGCGGGCCGGTTGCCGTAGTGGCTCCCGGGTCGGCATGGCCCACCAAACAATGGCCTGCAGACCGCTACAGAGCACTTGCTGAGAGACTTGTACACTCTGGCGTACAGGTAGCCGTCCTTGGTGACGCCGCAACACAGGGCATGATGCAGGGTCTCGACGGGGTTGTTGATCTCTCGGGGAGAACCACACTCCGACAAGCAGCAGCACTGATAGCCCGCGCCAATGTCGTAATTTCGAATGATAGTGCTCCCGTGCACCTTGCTTCCCTGCAGCATGTGCCGGTGATCGCAGTGTTCGGGCCAACGGTTCCGGAGTTTGGGTTCGCCCCCTTTGGTCCCAATGGGCACGTGATCG
>Ga0154020_10003319_pt1 | contig 19402 bp, 11 predicted proteins | sample Klosneuvirus_201_FD_109709 | JGI IMG/M metagenome (GOLD analysis project Ga0154020, IMG submission 109709) | Active sludge microbial communities from wastewater, Klosterneuburg, Austria - Klosneuvirus_20160825_MG | ecosystem: Engineered > WWTP > Aerobic digester > Activated sludge | place... | reverse complement strand
TTTTAATATTGGATTATTCCCCCCCCATTTTTGGTAAAAAAACCCTTGGACGCTTCCCCCTTAGAGTTTGGTTCCGTTTTTTCTTGGGGGTGGGGGGGGGGGGGGGGGGGGGAATGATGAAAAGATGGTGTGCGTTTATTGGTGAATCCACATGCAATGTAACACAAAAGAGATCCATGGAATGGATTCAGGAATAGAGCTAAGAATCGTAATTAACGATTCTTTTTTTGTGAGTTCTATAAAGTCTCTGTTATTTTTGTTTTATTTCATTTAGGATTTTATTTTGATTGATACTTAACCAATGAATTCTATTGCGACGAGAATAGTCTCTGTAGGCACAAATTCTTTGTGAATGATTCAATCCAGGATTGTCCTTGGCATTTTCTGCAAGTTTATGCTGATAACTGACATCTAAATATTTATTATTCATTCCACCCAAATTATCTAAAGGACTTTTGAGTACAACATTTCGACAAAGCGGATAAAAAGATTTCCAATCGTTAAAAGCTAAAGATTGAATGCAAAATAAATCTCTTTGCCGACCTATCGAACCAAATTCTGTATCTTTAGATAAACTTTCATCACCAAATCGCCAAAGTATGGGTAGCCCTGGATTAAAATAACGTTCTTGGTGACTAATATAATAAATATCTGCCTTAGTCAGGTTATAAATATTTCCAAAAAAGATGGCACTAATAATAGGTGAATTACAATCTAGAATAACATAACAAAGTTTATTTTTTGCAACTATTTTTTCATACTCTTGATCTGTAATAAGTGTTGGTAATTCATAAGATTCAAGTGGTTTTTTTGAATCAAAATAATTTCTCAAAAGACTATCTTCTAATAACTCTTTCTTGGAAGGCTTGGTTCCTGTTTTGCTAAATAAATTAAGCTTAGCTATTGTCGCAATTAATTTATCTTTGAATAATAACTCAATGGCTTCAAGGTTACTTTTTTGAATATTTAATGCACCACTTAAATCTGTTTGTATCGTAGCAGGATCACCAGCCGTTTGCAATAATAAGTCAAAAGCAGATCGACCAAGTCCAACCATAATTTCTTTGGCATAGGGTGAAAGTCCATTCGAATTAGATCCATATTTTGTCTGCAAAGTATAGTCTTGTAAGACAAGGGTTGTTAATCTATTGGATAAAAAACCGGAGCGTGCCAAAAGCATTGAAAAGTTATTATACAATGAATCTGCAAATTTCTTTGCCCATACATCTGCCTTTTCTTTAAAGCTAGCGTAGGCTTGTTGCTGAGTCGTCTTATCAACATTGTTCAGTGAGTCTTTAAGGATTTTGCTTGAATACTCTACGATTTCTTTTGAATTTTTCAATAAATCTTGAACTGCTTCATCTTTAGAATTAAGCTTCGTGTTGAATGATTCTAGCACATTTTCGATTCTAATTTTTAAATCAGTTATAGAAATCAATGAAGTTTGAACCTCTGGATATTGATCTTCAATTTTAGAAAATCGTTTATAAAGATTATCTAAATAAAGTGAGATAATTCGTAAACTATCAAAAACGGAATATCTCATAGAAGTAATGGCTTGATCATAGATGCTTAAGGGATCCACAATAAGCCAAGTATTATGATACTCAATTACTGCTAAATTTGTTTCATTGATAATTTTATTCATATTGGACTCAAGAGTATCTAGTAATGTATTCGGGTTTTCAAATTCGGGCATTTTACTACCCTCTTGACGAAGGTAATCTTCAGGTGCCATTCGAAATTGACCTTCTGTTGAAGTTACAGCCTTTGGAATATCATTAATATTTTTTCCTATCAGTACAAAGGGAATATAGATAGGCTGAACTCGATAATTGAAAAAATTTCTTTTCTGCATATCAGCTGGATTAAACCCACCGGCGCTATTCAAACCCATTTTATTAGCTATTGAAATTACTAAATCAATAATTGTATTTCTTTGCGCAATAATATCTTTTTGATCCAAAATTGTTTTCTTACCCTTTTCAAAATCAGCAATCATTGTATTTACACTTTTATAAAAGTCCATAACATCATCAATGACTGAATTTTTAAAAACAGCATCCGTTGGTAATTTTGGAGCTACTCCAACTTGAATTTTTTGTAACCAATCCGTGACGTGAGGTAAGTGTTGAGTTAGTATATAATATCCTTGCAAAGGATCTATTGGTGTTAAATTTGGTTTTACATTTTGCTTATCATTATCAGATTCATTAACTTGATTTTCATTCGTGCTTTGAGAAAAAGATTTCAACCCTTCATCAAGTAAAATTTGAGCATCGCGAGTGGAACAAAAGTTATCTGTAGCAACTTCTATAAGACAAGAAATCGATGCTACATATTCAGTTTCATTTAAGAGTCCTAAAACTTTTGAAAAGTGGTAATCTCTAGCAAAGTTGGCTAATTTTGATAGGATACTACCAACTCTTTTACCTGATGGATCTCTTGACGGATCAGTTCCGGATGAAAACATCGCTGCTGCAGTTTGAAGAGTGGCCGCCGCAAATTGTGCATAAGCATTATTATCAGCTACACATTCAGAGACTGCTGGAATTGAGTCAAGCACGCCATCAAACATATCATAACCCATCTCAACTCCCCTTTTTAAATTTCCACTTACTGAAGAAATTGAAATACCATTTTTAACTAAAATATTTTCTAATCCAGAATTCACTTTTGCTCTTTTAATTGAGTTATTCTGTAACTGGGTCATCACTAAGGACCCGATTCCATTTTTTTGGCTATCTGGTACCAAAGGATCCGTCATAGAGGTTGATAGTGCTTGTATTGTTTTTTCAGAACTTTCAAGTTCAATTGCACCTCTATAAGACTCTGATTGATTCATATTTGTATCGATATCTTTTAAATGATAATTGAAGGAATCGATTTTCGCTTGAAGAGCTTTACCTAAATTTTTGCAATTTTCATCATTTTTTAAATTTTGAGTGATGGATCGAATTTTATTAGTTTGCTCTAAGGCCAGTCTTGTCCAAGATCCTTGTGAAGCACCACAAGCACCTCCAAAGGAATAAGGATTGGTACTTGAACCAGATTCCATCGCTGATACCAGAGCAACATTAAAACCAATGGTAATAATAATAAAAACTTGAGTCAAAAATAAATTACCATTAGATTTTGAAAACATGAATTTCTCCCATTATCTCTGTTAAGATAAGTATCCAAACATCCTTTTGAATTTTATTATCAACAATTGTGCCAATTTGCTTATGGCCTAATTTAAATCTAATGATGAATGTGTGTATAACATTTTGTAATTGGTTGACATTGGTGAGCTCTGTCAAAAAGTTAATCAATTATAACTAATTGTGAATTAATTTGAGAGATCAACCCCTATTCAGGATTTTAAACTTTCATGATTTAAATAATTTGATGACATCGAAAGTAGTTTTTCAATAACGACTAAACTAATTAGTCATTAATTAAAAATTATATCCCTTTAATTACTAATGTAACTCAAAAGTATCCAACAAGGGATACTGTATTGGTGTTAGATCTTGAAAGATAAGTTTTAAGATCCGCACGCAAACCGATTTGGCGATTGTACTCAAAAAGCATCCCTATTCCATAGAAATATGGTTTGTCTTTGATACTTGAGTCGTAACTCCCACCCACATCAACGGCACCCTTGAACGAAAAACCATCATAAAAATCAACATTCACTGCCGTGTATTCAGCATAAACATCAAATATTGAAAAATGATTTTCTTGTCCTAGTTGAGTATTTAGATTCCCATTTGATAACTCGTTTTGATTTTTAAATTTCAAAGTATAATTAGTAAAAGCCATACCTAACTCAAATCTGTTTAAAATTTCTCTTTGAATGTTGATGCTAACTCCTTTTCCTTCAGAAAGTTGGTTAGCAGAACGAGTCGTATCGATTGTGGAAATACCCATTTTAATAGACCAGGGTTTTTCTTCGTTTAGTTTTACAGATGAAATTTGATTGGCATTAGATATTCTTGATGCTGAGACATTCGATGCAAAAGCATGCTGTATTGAAAAAATAAAAAAACTGAGAAAAAGAAAAAATTTCATAAGTCCTCCAGTATCACTTTTGAAAGCATACAAAGCAAAGAAACAAGGGTAAAGAAAAATCGTTCATTTAATATCCTTTATTTAATAATTAAATGAGATTATTAAATTTCCATAAACCAAACCTCGATGTAACTGGCAGCTCTTGATTGGTCACTCATTCATGTAGACAACCATTTTAATCAGCTCGGTCACTTTATCATGCTGAGAAAATTGAATGTCAATTTGCTCAGCAAATAGACAAAGCATATGGTGAAATCTTCCTATATTACATTTGAAATATTAAATCATTATTAAGTTTAAACAAAAACTCAAATTATAAATGGTAATAACTAAAAAAATATGAAACTGGCCAGCACGAATGATTTTTTTAATTCTTGGCCTTCGAACCACGAGTTCGGAGCGGAGCCTGAGGGGGAATAGCGCCCACCCTTAATAAAACCACTTATCTTCTTCCCCCCGAAGGCGAGCACCGCTTGTTTGAGTGGTGCGGAGGTCAAGGATTAAAAAAATCATTCGTGCTGGCCAGTTAAAAAAATATTATCTTAATCTGTATTTCAGTTAAAGAAAGTATCAATTCAAGCATAATCATTAAAGACTAAGGGCTTTCTTTTTTAAATGTGACGTAATTAAAGAGATTAGAATCGTAAAACTTGTCACAATCAGAATTGAAGCCAATGGCCATAAAAAGTCTGGTACAAAAAGCGAGTCAAAAATAGTGTAAGATATAATGTATGCCATTAAAAAACTCAGCAACACACCAATTATTGATGCGAATAAGCCTAAAAATAAAGTTTCATAAAAACTTTGTTTTAAAATTTGGTTTGGCATAGCGCCCAGCACTCTCATTAAATATAAATCCCATTGACGAAGTTGACTTTGCTCACTGGAAATGGAAAAAATCACAAAGAGACCCGCCACCAATGAGATCATTGACATAAATTGTATGGCCAACGACATTTGATTGATCATTTCCAGTATCCTATGGGTTACCTTTTCAATATCAATACTTGAAATATTAAAAAATTTTTTGGAAATCGTCTCTTGAAGCGAAAGTTTTAATGGAACATCAGTTTGGGGTATCGAAGCCAGCCATGATTTTGGTGCTTCATCTAAGACTCCAGGTTGAAAGAGCACGAAAAAATTAGGTTGAAAGCTGTTCCATTTCACTGATCGTAAACTCGTAATTTGACCTGCAATCTCTGACCCTTGCACATCAAATTTTAAAATATCACCAATTTTAAATCCCAAACGCGATGCAAATCGCTGCTCGACCGAAAGTTCAGGAAGATGACCGGTCTCCTCTCTCCAAGGATTGGAGTAAAAAGTTCCTTCTACAATTTTTTCTGATACAGAAAGATGATCTCGATATGACAAATTAAATCCTCGATTCCGAAATCGAGCTTCTACTTCTTCTTCGCGTGTTTTAAAAGAAGTACTTTCATTAATATTTTTTTCAAAATTGACTCCATTGACACTAATAATTCTAGCTCGAACTAAGGGTGAAACATAACTAAAAGACACCCCCATTGAACCAACCAGCTTTTTCAGCTCAGATAACTGCTCATCTTGAATATCAAATAAAAATAGCCCAGGCAATTTGACATCTTTATTGATACTTAATTCATTGAGTAAACCGGTTTTGAGTTGTGGAATTAAATTAATCAAAAGAGCTGCCATTGCTAATGCTAAAATCACTGGCATAGATTGAGACGTATTTCTTGTGATGAGTAAAATGGCTTGCTTTAAAAAAACAGAGACCTTTACAGAATTTAATTTTCGAAATAAAAATAAAAAGAAATAGGACATCACCATCACAATCAAAAAACTAGAAAGTAAACCAATAAAAAACATCGAACCAATTTTAATAGAATTAGACTGAAAAACACTTAAAAAATAAAAAAGAATCAAAAGCGGAATAAAGAAAATAAAATCCCAGGATCGAAGAGGAAGAGACATTCTAGATGACTCTTGTAAAAGTTGCCAAGTTGATATGCGATTGATACTCACTAAATAAGGTAAACATGAAAAAAATACTCCCAAAACTGAAACTACAATCGCCAGTATCACACTTTTAAATTGAAAAACAGCATCGACTTTTATCGTCGTCAAACTGCCAATCACATTTTGAATAATTGGGATCATCAAGCTTGCTAATATAACAGAGAGCAAGGCAGATATAAAAGCTCCTACTAGAAGTTGTGCAATGTAGATTCCAAGCGCGCGAGGAAATGAGAGTCCTAGAGAATTCATGACCGCCACTGATTTGACTCTAGAGTTTAAAAAGGATCGATATAAATAAGTGGATCCAATCATAGCCAGAAAAAATCCTACCAATGACACCAAACCTAAGTAATCATTTAAGTAGCCCATCATTCGACCAGATTCTTCTTGAGCATCCTCAGGAGATTGAACTTGTATTGCGGGATCTTGATATTTTGAAAATAAATTTTTCTTTACCAATTCCAGATTCTGGGTCGTATTAATTTTAAAAAGTCTTGTTTCAGTCATGGTTGAACCGGTTTGAAGAAGTCCCAGTTCATTAATTGAATGCATACCTATATATATTTTGGGAGCTATAGATGCTAGTCTAATGGCTTGAGTTGAATCATCGACAATTAAATCACTCAAAATAAAATTTAAGTTTCCCAGCTTAATAGTATCACCTAGTTTTAAATTGAGTTGAGTTAAAAGATCAGAGTAAGCCCACGCTTTTAGTGCAGAATTTATTTCTTTACCACTCCCATAACTAATATCACCACTTTTTTGTAATTTTAGTTTTCCATAAAAAGGATATTTATCATCGACAATTTTAAGTTGTACGAGTCGACTCCCTAAGGTCGTATTGAGCATTGTGAACATTTCAACGGTGCGACTCTCTTCAATTGTTTCGGAACCAATTTGGTCTTGAAGTTCTTTATGAGCTAACTGAACTTCTTTTTCGGTTAACAAACGTCTCGCAGATACCGCAAGATCAGCAGATAAATATTCCTTAGCATTAGATTTAATCGTTTTTTGAATTCCTACTTTAAAAGAATCCAGAGCAACAAAACCTGTTAATCCAAGTGTAAAATTAAAAATTAAGAGACAAAAGAAAATGAAATTATTTCTTAAATCTGAAAATATTAGTCTTATTAGCACAATCTTTCCTTTTAATTAATTGGTGTCGTTAAATTGATTAAAATCTTCTATGGACGTATTCTAATTACCAATTCTTATTTTTTTACTAGCAAGCCAACACTTGAACAGATCTACTGACAGCTTAAATTCTTTCAATTTGGTGACACCGACTTATTATATTAACTTTGTAAAACTCCATTAATTAAATTTAGTTTTCGATCGCAAAGATTTGCCAGTTCTATGCTATGAGTAACTAAAATTGTTGTAATATTATTTTTTCGAACAGTATCCATGAAAACTTTCATTACAATTTCACCTGTTTTAACATCTAGGTTTCCACTTGGTTCATCTGCTAAAAGAATTTCTGGTCTTGTTACTAATGCTCTCGCAATGGCCACTCTCTGACACTCCCCACCACTTAACTGAGAGGGAAAATGACTGCTACGGTGAGAAAGTCCGACTTGCTCTAGCATTAATTTTGCTTTACCAATAGCCTCTGGATCACCAGCAATCTCGAGCGGTAATGCAACATTCTCAAGTGCTTTTAAATGACTTAACAAATGAAATTGTTGAAATACAATTCCTATTTTTTTTCCTCTAAATTCAGTTCGCTGAGCTTGATTTAATTTTGAAATGATAGATCCAGAAATTTCAATTTCTCCTGAATCAGGAGTATCTAAGCCTGCTAATAACGTCAATAAAGTTGATTTACCACTCCCTGATTGTCCTAATATAGCAAGAACTTCAGCTTTTTTAATCTCTAAATTAAGTCCTCGAAGAATTTCAAGTTTTTGTTGGCCTTGTTGATAAGATTTTTTTACATCACTTAACCTTAAACTCATAAATACTCCTCAATTGCCTTATAAACAATCTCTGCTACAATTTGATGTCCTTTTTCATTTGGATGCAGTCCATCTGCAATATTGAGTTCTGGGTGGCCAGCAACTCCTTCTAGTAAAAAAGGAATGAGTTTCACTTTGGTTTGATGGGCGACATCTTTATAAAGTTTTGAAAATTCTTGAGTGTAACTCTTGCCATAATTAGGAGGAGCCAGCATTCCTGCGAGAATCACTTTTACTGCACTTTTTTGAGCCAGCATGATAGCTTCCAAAATATTTTTTTTCGTAGCTTCTATCTTTAGTCCACGAAGAGCGTCATTGGCACCAATAGCAAGGAGTATAAGGTCAGGTTTACTTTTCAAAATCCACTTCATACGCGAAGGAGCACTCGCTGAGGTCGAACCCGAGACACCTGAATTGGTAACTATCCAATTTTTATTATTCTTCTTCAACTTTTCTTGTACTAAAGCGGCAAAAGTAGAATCCCTTGAAACACCAAGGCCTTCAGTTAATGAATCTCCAAGTAAAACAAGTTTTTTGGGAGCACTTAATTCCGCACTAAAAGTATTAAAACAACTAAAAGATATAATGAGAGTAAATAATAATTGCATCATAAGCGCCTCTTATTCTTCTTATTTTATATTATCATGTATTGATTTTTTTTTAAATGCAATCACGCACAAACTTTGTATTGTGTCTATGAACAGATGATTGAAAGACAAGCGAGGAAAATTAACTGCATAGCTTGTAAGCTCCTTAATCAAGGCGTTTTGTATCAAGTGAACTTTAACAGTTCAGATTTGAGCTCTTGAAGCTCTTATCGAATGTAAGACGTGTGGACATAGTCCCACTTGAATTATAGCCTTGAGCCGCCTCCCTTCTTTTAATATGGCATGACGACTGAGAGTCAATTCGGAGAAAGATTCTAATAATTATATTTAAATTATGCTCAATTAGTACACTGCGATAAATTTACTTGATAGATAAAAAACATAGCGCTAATCTTCGCCTCTTTTAGACATAGACTAACAAGGGGCTTAAATGCCCAAAAAAATTTCTTTTGGTAATTGAATTTTTTAAAAGGAAATTGATAATATGAAAAATCTTTATTTAGTGGATGTGAGCTCTATGTTTTTTCGAGCCTTTTATGCGGTAAGGCCACTCACGTCACCACAAGGACTTCCGACCAATGCGATTTATGGTTTTACATCAATGATTGTAAAATTACTCAAAGACGAAAAACCCGATTATATTGGATTTTGTTATGATCTCCCTACTCCTTCTTTCCGTAAAGATCTTTATTCTGAATACAAAGCGAATCGCTCAGAAACTCCACCGGATTTAATTCCACAAATTCCTTATATTAAAAAAATGGTTGATGCTTTCGGTATTCCTTCTTTTGAAATTCAAGGCTATGAAGCCGATGACATCATTGGAACTCTTACTGAAATTGGTCGAAAAAACCATTGTCATGTTAAAATTGTTAGTGGTGATAAGGATTTTGCACAATTGGTTCGACCAGGGGTAGAGTTACTCGATACAATGAAGGATTCACGCATTGACGTTGATGGTGTCAAAGCTAAATGGGGAGTTAAACCTGATCAATTTATTGATTATCTGGCCCTAATAGGTGATACCTCCGACAATATTCCCGGAATTGAAGGTATTGGTCCTAAAACGGCCGAGAAGCTATTAAATGAATACAGTACTCTTGATAATATTTATAAAAATATTGATTCTATTAAAAGTGCCAGTTTGAAAGAAAAACTGATAAAAGGAAAAAAAAATGCTGAAATCTCAAAGCAATTAGCCACCATTGTTACAACTATTCCAATGAGTGAAGATTTGAATCTGCTCAAACCCACTCCATTTAAAAAAGAAGTTCTTATTCACTTACTCCGAGAACTCAATTTTAAGACTTTTGAGAAAAATCTATTAAATAATAGTGACATACCTGCGAATCATAATTCATCCAGTTCACCCTCTGACAGTTTAACACAAGTTCACCCAAATTCCATTGCAGAAATTACAACTAAGCTCAAAAATAATACGACTTTAGGAGAACCTTCACAGGATGCTCCCACACATGACGAGTTTGGAATCCCAATCAAAAGTTATTTAAAGCCAGTTGAAAATACAGCCTCAGAGAATACTATCTCACTTAAAACTCAATCCAATACTGCCGCTACATCAGTTTTTTTAATGGAGCTTGAACCTTCAGAATCAGAACTTAATGAAAAACTTCCTCAGGGCAGTAACGTTTGGGTCTTTTATAATCGAAGTGGTCACTACCTAGTATATAAAAATTATTTATGGAGCTTTCAAACAGAATTTAAAAAATGGGGAACACTACTCACTGAAAAAAAACTCATTTACTCTGGCTTTGATCTTAAAACTTTTTGGCGTGATTTAGGGATAAAACATCCTCAATTAGAATGGGACTCTCAACTTGCAGCTTATCTTCTTAAAACTGATCATGTGGGATCTTTTGAAGAAACTGTTCCAGAGTTTTTACTCAAGAATTTACCGCCCTTTTGTACCCCCTCAGAAGAGTACTCTTTCCATGAGGAGCTTTTCCAAAAACTGAAAGCAGAAATCGAACACCAAGGCTTTCACCAACTCCTCCATACCATCGAACTGCCTGTAAGTCCCATCCTTCTCTCTATGGAACAAGAAGGTTTTTTAATAGATACAAATCTTTTGCAAAAACAAAGTACTCGTCTCACTAATGATATTTTAAAACTAGAAGAAAATATCTTTGCTCTTTGTGGGGAGTCGTTTAATATCGCTTCACCAAAACAACTCTCTCATGTGCTTTTTGAAAAACTGAATTTACCCTCTGGAAAGAAAACAAAAACAGGTTTTTCGACTGATAATGAAGTTCTTGAAAACCTCAAAGGAGCCCATCCTGTTATTGAACCCATTCTTGAATTTCGTGAACTCACTAAACTAAAATCCACCTATGTGGATGCACTCCCTGCGCTCGTCAATCCTGACACCCATCGAATTCACACGCATTTTAACCAAGCTCTCACTAGCACTGGACGTCTTTCTTCAACTCAACCTAATTTGCAAAATATACCCATTCGTACAGAACGCGGACAAGAAATTCGTCAGGCTTTTATTGCTCCCAAAGGCAGTGTTTTATTATCTCTTGATTATTCTCAGATCGAATTGCGTATTTTGGCTCATCTCACTGAAGACCCAGGTCTTTGTCATGCTTTTCAATCGGGCCACGATATTCACGCTGCAACAGCGAGCGAAGTTTTCGAAGTTTCACTCGATAATGTTACATCTGATATGAGGCGCGCGGCGAAAGCAATTAATTTTGGCATTGCCTACGGGCAGGGAGCTTATGGACTTGCTGAAAATCTGGGAGTCAGCCGCACTGAAGCTCAAAATATTATTAAGAGATACTTTGTGCGGTTTCAACGAGTGCAAGAATTTATGGAGTCAACTATTGCAGAAGCTAAAAAGCAGGGATTCGTAACTAATATTTTTGGACGTAAGAGAATTTTACGTGAATTAAAATCATCCAATCCGATGTTACGAAAGTTCGGGGAGCGTGCTGCGATTAATGCCCCTGTTCAAGGTGCAGCAAGTGACATTGTGAAAAAAGCGATGATCTCCGTTTCTGAAATCACAGAAGCAAAAATGCTTTTGCAAGTTCACGATGAACTACTCTTTGAATGCATAGAGGAACAAGCTGATGATTTGATGAAAATTCTAATCCATCGCATGGAACATGTTGTGAATCTAAAAGTTCCTTTATTAGTAAATGGCGGCAAAGGGCAAAACTGGGGAATTGCCCATTAATAAGATGAAATTATTGGCAACTTAATTCAATGGGTATAAATTTAATAGCTGTGCTTTCGACAAGTGCTTGCCAATACAAAGAGTTCCCTGATTTCAATCTGGATACTCGAACTTGATAGGCGCGACTTAATGGAATTATCATATTATTTTTAATATCACTACGATTAATTATCAACTGACGTTTTATTGATATATTTGGTTTTCTGTTTTCTGGATCTACTGAGTTTATATTCAACTCTAAATTTAATTCTAATATTGTACCATGGCCAATCATATCAAGATAAAGAACTGGTCCTACTCCACTAGGCTCTCCCGTTTCACAAAACAAACTTAATTTTTGTGCATTGGCTAAAAAAGATCCTAACATTATACTTAAAATAAGGATTGATACTTTCATGGGACTCCCGACCATTAATACACATCAGTGATTCGCTTACTATTAGTTAACCTAAATTGATGTGATTAATTCATTAGATTATAGTTTAGTTAGTAATTTTATTTATAAATCATTACTGTTTTAGAAATAAAATTAAACAACCACTATTTGATTTTAATTCAATAGTCAAAGATTCGTGAATAAAATATAAATTTTTCACATTTTAACTTAAGTTATGAGAATTAGACGGTATCGTGACACTAATTAATTATATCAAATTGGGTGAGAGCCAGCGTTTGGTCTCCTTGAGATCACAATCCGTCGCCTCAGAGATCGATTGCACCTGATCTTCTCCAATTGGACCCACATGAAAATATTTTGATTCAGGATGGGAAAAATAAAACCCACTCACAGAGCTTGGAGGATTGATAGCATAGGATTCTGTCAGAGATGCCCCTATGTTTTTTTCAACATCTAAAAGAGCCCATATTTTTTGTTTATGGCGATGATCAGGGCATGCAGGATAACCTGGCGCTGGCCTAATTCCTTGATATTTTTCAGCGATTAAATCGGCGTTGGAAAAAGATTCATTAAGCCCATAACCCCAAAGTTGTCGAACACGATGATGCATAAATTCAGTTGTAGCCTCGGCAAGACGATCTCCGAGAGCTTTAACTAACAACGCCGTATAAGTATCCCCCTCCAGTTCATAACGGTGAGCTAATTGTTCCACTTCAAAACCCACTGTAACAGCAAAGCAGCCTAAATAATCCATCATTTCTGGTTTTGAAATTGGAGCAATAAAGTCTGCTAAACAATAACATTGTTCTTTATCTTTTTGTTGTCTTAAAAAGGTAAAAGATTCTTTAACTGATTCTTTTATCTCAAACTGTGACAAAGAATTAGTCACAGAATTAGTCAAAGAATTAGCTAAAGACTCTTTTAACAAAACTACTGATTCATCTTTTGAAGCCGCTCTCCAAAATCCTACCACCGCCTTGGGTTTAAATAAGCTTTCACGAGAAATTTTATCTAATAAGTTTTTTCCATCTTCAAAAAGTTTTTTGGCCTCAACTCCGCGATCTGGATGTTGTAGAATATAAGGATAAATGCCTTTCATCTCCCATGCCCAAAAGAAAGGAGACCAATCAATATAGGGGATCAAAGTTTCAACACTAATATTATCAAAAACCCTAACTCCAGTAAACTCGGGTTTTGGTGGGAGATAAGCATCCATAATAATTTTTGGTTTGAGTGATCGTGCTTTCTCTAAAGTTAGCAAGGGAGCCGCTTCACTTTTGGATTTCTCAAAAGAGTCTCGAATCAATTTTTGTGATTCTTTTAGTTTAGTAATATAAGACTCTCTCGTATCAGGATTTTTTAATTTATTACAGACATCAACGACTAGTGATGCATCGGCCACATGACAAACTGGTCCTGAAAAGTGAGATGCAATTTTTACAGCCGTGTGCACAATACTCGTTGTTGCTCCTCCAATAAGAAGTGGTACATGGAAAGTTGACTTTTCTAACTCTTGAGCATTATAAATCATCTCATCAAGGGAAGGAGTGATTAATCCACTCAATCCAATAAAATCAGCTTGATGTATTTTTGCTTCCTCTAATATCTTCTCCCATCGCACCATAACACCAAGATCAATTACTTTATAACCATTGCAAGAAAGCACGACTGAAACAATATTTTTACCAATATCGTGAACATCACCCTTAACTGTTGCAATTAAGAAGGTTCCCTGATGATTCAAGGCCTCATTGGCTTTCGATGACTCCATGAAAGGCTCTAACACACTTACTGCTTTTTTCATAACTCGAGCACTTTTAACCACTTGAGGTAAAAACATTTTTCCCTGACCGAATAAACTACCAACAACCTTCATTCCATCCATCAAAGGACCTTCAATCACTTTCAAGGGTGACGAATACTTTTTTAAAGCTTCTAAGACGTCCTCACTAATATAGGTTTCAATACCCTTTACTAGTGCGGATTGAATTCGCTCTTCTAAGGAACCTTGTCGCCAAATGGCTTCATTATTATTATACTGGGATTCTCTTTTTTCTGATTTACCATTTGCATCAGAAGAATTTTTAGCTTGATCCTTTTGTGACCAAGTTAAGAGATCCTCTGTCGCCTGAAGTGATTTGTTAAATATTAAATTTTCCATCTTCTCTCGAAGTTCCAAATCGAGATCATCATAAATTCCAAGAAGTCCCGCATTCACAATTCCCATATCTAGACCTTTTTGAATGGCATGATATAAGAACACACAATGCATGGCTTCGCGGATTTTATTTTGTCCGCGAAAAGAAAAAGAGACATTTGAAATTCCACCACTTGTTAAAACATAGGAGCATTTAGTTTTTATTTGAGATACGGCTTCGATAAAATTGATAGCATAGTTATTGTGTTCTTCAATCCCCGTTCCGATGGTTAATATATTAGGATCAAAAATCAAATCACTGGGATCAAAACCTAATTCGTCTACCCAAATTTTATAGACTCTTTGACAAATCGAAATCTTATGATCAAGTTCAACAGCTTGTCCCGTTTCATCAAAGGCCATTACGACCACTGAAGCACCATATCTTTGCACTTCTCGAGCATGGGCTTTAAAAGCTGCTTCGCCTTCCTTTAAACTTAAACTATTTACAATTCCTTTGCCTTGCAAACATTTTAAACCAGAGACTAGTACGGACCACTTTGAGCTATCTATCATGATCGGAACGCGAACAATATCGGGTTCTGCTGCAATCAATTTTAAAAACCGCTCCATAGATGCTTCGCTATCAATAAGTCCTTCATCAAAGTTAATATCAATAATATTAGCACCATTGAGAACCTGTTGACGTGCAACTTCAATAGCGACTTCAAATTTACCTTCTCGAATATGACGAGCAAAAGCAGGAGACCCCGTCACATTGGTTCGCTCGCCTACCATTAAAAAAGTTTTTGGTCCCTTAGAATTAATATTGAGAGGTTCTAATCCTGATAAACGAGTTTGAATCTCAAGTGTGGGTAGGTTTCTTTTACTAATAGGCGACAGAGTTTTAACGATGGCTTTGATATGTTCAGGAGTGGTACCACAACATCCGCCAACCAAATTTAGCCATCCTGCTTCAGCATATTCTTTTAAAGTGCTCGATAACATTTCAGGGGTTTCGTCATAACCGGTAGGGCTTAAAGGATTAGGTAATCCCGCGTTAGGATAACAAGCCAAATAACTATCTGCGATTCGAGCAAACTCGGCTAAAAATGGACGCATCTCTTTTGCGCCAAGAGCACAGTTCATACCAATTAAAAGTGGTTTTGCGTGACGAACACTATTCCAAAAGGCTTCAACGGTTTGACCTGAAAGAGTCCGTCCAGAAAGATCGGTGATTGTAACTGAGATAAAAAGATCTTTATGAATTCCAGTATCTTCTTCAAATTTCTTGATAGCATAAATGCAGGCTTTCATATTAAGCGTATCAAAACTAGTTTCAGGTAAAAGGAGATCAACACCACCCTCTACAAGGGCCGCTACTTGGTCATAATAGTTTTTAACCATTTCATCAAAAGAAACCTCTCTAAAACCAGGATCCGTCACCTTAGGCGAAAGAGAGAGGGTTTTGTTGGTCGGCCCCAAGGCACCAGCCACATAGCAGGGACGAGGATTGTTCTTTTGGTATTCTATCACTGCCTGCTTAGCTAACTGTGCAGCGGCAAGATTTATTTCATAAACAGAATCTTGAAGCCCATAATCAGCTTGAGATATAGCGGTCCCATTAAAGCTATTGGTTTCAATGATATCTGCGCCCGCTTCTAAATACATTTTATGTATAGTCTTGATGAGTTCTGGCTTAGTCAAACATAGTAAATCATTATTACCTTTAAGATCTTTATTATGATTTTTAAATGTTTCTCCACGAAAATCAGACTCGGATAACTTAAAGGTCTGCACCATAGTGCCAAAGGCACCATCTAAAAAAACAATTCGCTCTTTTAATAAGGTGCTCAGTGGCTTATTAATCATCATGTTTTACAAAAGTCCTAATTGTTTTATTACTTGCACAATGTGTTTGGCATCATTCATTACATAAAAATGTAATACAGGTGCATTTTGCTCCAACAATTCTTGGCATTGCTTGAGACAATGCCTTTGTCCTATTTCAAGCGTGTGTTTTGGATTGGCTAAAATTTCTTTGGTTAAATCCTCTGGCAAATCGACATTGAAAGTTTTGGGAATTCGTTTTAATTGAGTCGGTTGATGTATTAATTTTAAACCTGGAATAATGGGCACTTGAATGCCAAGTTTTCGACTTTCATTGCAAAAATTAAAGAAATTTTGCGAATCAAAAAACATTTGAGAAACAATATAATGAGCACCTTTACTCACTTTTTCACTTAAATTTCTCAGATCAGTAGCCAAATTGGGTGCTTCAAAATGCTTTTCAGGATAACCCGCAACACCGACACAAAAATCCATGGGTTGAGAGTCTTCAAGATCGTGGATATAATTCCCTTTTCTTAATTCAGATAGCTGCTCTACTAGGTCTGCTGCAAATTCATTCGTTGCGCGATTTGATGCAATTCTTTTTTGAAAATTAGGGGAATCTCCTCTTAAAGCTAAAACATTTTCAACACCTAAATATTGTAATTCAATTAAGGCGTCTTCCGTCTCTTCTTTGGTAAAACCTAAACATAAAAGATGTGCAACAGTATCAATTCTAAATCGATTTTGAATGACTCCACAAATACCAATTGTACCTGGTCGCTTTCTTGAAATACTTCGCAAAAAACTTCCATCGGGTTGTTCCACCAAATCAGCATGAGAGGCATGTGCTGTGACATCGATCCAAGATGGTCTAAGCGGAATTAAATCTTCTACAATCTCAATAATATCTTTAATCGTATGTCCGCGAGGGGGAGGTACAATTTCAAAACTGAGAAGTGGACCATTCGCTCGAATCAAATGCTCAATTACTTTCACAAATTATCTCCAAAACTTAAAATCCATTATTGGGAAGTGGTGGTGGTGGTGGGAATGGTGACGGCTCCCCTCCCATTGGCTCATTAAAATTTCCACCTCCTCCAGGTCCGAAATCAGGTGGTGGTGGTGGCGGCGGCATATTATTATCATCAAAATCTGGTAAATCATTATCAAAGGATGGAGGTGGATTGTAAGGGGCACCACCACCTCCTCCTCCATAATCGCCGCCCGAAGATCCACCAGACGATCCTCCAGACTTAGCTCCATTATTAGTTATAAATAATTTTCGCTTATTAAATGGAACTCGTTTATCTTCTGAAAGATCAAGTCCGTATTCTTCTAAAGCAAAACGATTTGTTTTTTCATTTAGTGGAAGCTTGTCTTTATTTTTAATACTTTCTTCTTTTGCAGCATTTTTCTCTGAATTATTTTTCCATTTCCATTTTTCTAATAAATACTCATCATATTCAGAAGTGGCTTCAGGATCTATTTTCTTCTTTTTTGATAGCTCTTTAGTATATTCTTCATATGCCTTTTGACGGGCTTTTTCTTCATCCGCTTTAGATTTAAAAAAAGCCGATTTTTGATCTTCTCGTTCCTGATTAAACTGCTCCGCCTCTTTATTGTGTTCTCTGAAACCTTCTATTCGCTGTTCTATTTTATTTTTAGGCTGTTGAGTTTCAATTTTACTACTCTCTGATTTTTTAGTTTTTTTCTGAATCAATTTTGAATTTGCATTACAAACTGTAGGTGCAAGCATTATACAATCGAAAATCCCCAATAGGATACCTATAATTAAAAAAATATTAGAAATTTGCTTCAGCTTCATAATAAAAGACACCCACACTTTCAAATAATTCTATCACTTTTTAATAAACTCATCCAGATAATTATTATGCGTCGGCAGTACAAATTACCTACAAAATACAGGTAAAATCGAATGGGTTGAATTGCTTTAAAACCTACTTATTTCGCCATAATCACTATAGCCATACTACACGGCCTTCGGTTTGCCTAGGGGCTTTAGGAGGTTGATGAGCTGGGTAACCCAAGGTGATCATACAAAGGAGTTCTAATTGGCCTAATTTATATTCATTCCACTCTGTAACACCTAAAAACTGGTTTACTTCATCTTTAATTTCCAATGGTGCACCCATTGTACAGCACCCTAACCCTTCTACAAATGCCGCTAAATTGAGATTTTCAACGGCCATATAAACACTTCCAATAGAAGTTAAATCCTTTTCATCGGAACTTTTAACTGCATAACAAAAAATTAATACAGGTGCTTGACCTAGGGTATAAAAAAATCTTTCTGTAAATTCATAGAGAGATGGTTTTAACCTTTCTTTAAGAATTCCTTTAATATTCTCCCAAGACTTTTGTGAGTACTTAAGATACTGGTCTCTCTTTTCTCCAGTTACCACAACAAACTTCCAGTTTTGTCGATTTTTTCCAGATGGAGCTTCCATTGCAGCACTCAGTAATCTTTCTATGATGTCCTTTGGAATCTGATCATTTCTATACTTTCGTATTGATCGTCTCTCATGTAGTAATTGGTAAAAACTCTCTTTATCCATTCTCCCACCTTATCTAAAATTAACACATTCATTCTAATTAAAAACCTGGCCAGTTACTCAATTTATGATATCTCGTTAATTATCAAGTTATCGTAGCGCTTTTGGGTTTAAGTGAAAAGAATCTTTATGTTTTCTTGTGGAATATAAAAATTATAACCCTCCCCAAAAAAGGAATCGTCAAATACCATTCTTCGTTCTATACCAGAACCCATGGATCTCTTTTGTGCGACATTGATTGTGGGTTCGACAATAAACGCGCAGCGATTTTTCATCGTTACCACCGCCTTGACTCCAGGGAATGACATGGTCCCACTCTAGTTGATATTTACTATGACATCGTTTCCCATTTTTTCCAATAAACTCACAACATCCTCCTGATCGTTGAAACACTTTACGCTTAGTCTCTTGAGAGATAAATTTAGTCTCTTGAGGAATAAATCGAGTGCCCCTAGTAGCTTGAGATAAAAAGAGTGTTTGCTTATTTCTTTGAGAAAAGTCAGGGTCAAGTTTACTCCTACGATTGGTTTTAACTTTTACGTCGGTGCCGCCATCTGTCAGAGAATTTACTTTATCCATACCATTGGTTGGACTTTGCTTTGAAGCAGCAAAGGTTTGATCTTCTACGTTTATA
>Ga0154020_10003318_pt1 | contig 19403 bp, 18 predicted proteins | sample Klosneuvirus_201_FD_109709 | JGI IMG/M metagenome (GOLD analysis project Ga0154020, IMG submission 109709) | Active sludge microbial communities from wastewater, Klosterneuburg, Austria - Klosneuvirus_20160825_MG | ecosystem: Engineered > WWTP > Aerobic digester > Activated sludge | place... | reverse complement strand
GAGGCCAAGCGCGTGATGGGCATCGCCATCGGGCGCTACCACGGCCACTACCTGACCGAGCGCCTGCTGACCAACCTGCCGCTCCTGACGTCGACGGCCGAGAAGCTGGCCGCGGGCGGCGGCGTCATCATGCAGGCCATCGAGGCCGGCGCGAACATCAAGCTGACCATCCACGACACCGGCGACGGCGTGCGGCTGGAGGGCCAGGACTCGGTGGGTCGCGAGATCGCGCGCCGGGTCATCCGCAAGATCGAGAAGAACGCCGCACGCGATCTCGACAAGAACCCGCCGAAATTCGTGCAGGGCATCAAGGAGCACCTGGACCGCGAGATCATGGATCTCGGCAAGAAGGCCTTCCAGGAGCTGGAGATCCCGCGCGCGCACCCCGAGATCGTCAAGCTGGTCGGCATGCTGAACTACCGCACCAGCTACACCCAGAACCAGTGGAAGCACGCCGTCGAGGCCTCGTTCATCGCCGGCATGGTGGCCTGCGAGCTGGGCCTCGACATCAAGCTGGCGCGCCGCGCCACGCTGATGCACGACATCGGCAAGGCGTTGACGCACGCCATCGACGGCTCGCACGCCGTCATCGGCGCCGACATCGCGCGCAAGCTGGGCGAGGCCGAGATCGTCGCCAACGCCATCGGCGCGCACCACGGCGAGGAGCCCTGCAACTCGGCCTACGCGCACATCGTGGCCGCCTGCGACGCCATGTCGGGCGGTCGCCCCGGCGCGCGCCGCGAGCAGACCGACAACTACGTCACCAAGCTGGCCGACCTCGAGCGCATCGGCGGTGGCTTCCGCGGCGTCGACCGCGCCTTCGCGGTGCAGGGCGGTCGCGAGGTCCGCGTCTACGTCCGCGAGGGCGAGGTCTCCGACCTGCGCGCCGTCGAGCTGTCAGGCGAGATCGCGCGCCAGATCTCGGATCAGATGACGTTCCCCGGCCAGATCAAGGTCACCGTCATCCGCCAGATCCAGGCCGTCGCCGTCGCCAGCTGACGGCTCAGTCTGCGGTTGGCTGGGCCGCGTCTGGGACCTCGATGATGTCCCCTTGATGGTACTTGATGGCGCGTTTTCCAACGAGCTTCACTTCAATCCAGTTCCATGCCCCGCCAATCACGCCGCCCACCAGCGGAATCGACTTCGTGATGATCGCACGCTGGGTAAGCTTGAGACCCAGGTACTTCGCAGCGAACTTGATGATGGCACGCAGAATGTTCTTGCTTACGTACTTGCGGATGAGCGCCTTCGTCGACGCCTTCCCTGCTTGAACGCCAAGTTCTCGGAGCGCCTGGCTGAGGGCACCGGGAAACAGAATCGCGAGCACGTCCGTGTGAAAGGTATCCTCGTCAGCGAGAGAGTCGGGATCTAGCAGGGCGGCAACAACGCCAGCCATCTTCGCTTCCCTGTACAAAGTCACCCCCATCTCGCCCATTGCGAGGGGCACCATCGCAAACGGATTCGCGACTGCGCCACTCGCGGTACCCGCCACCGTCGCCCACCTTCGTGCGTTCTTGGCGGCTTGCTCCGCCAACTGGTCGGGCGAAAGTTTGGGCTTCGCTGCGCGGAGCTTGGCTGCAGCGTTGCGGCACCCTTCAGGAGACGGCAAAATCCTCTTCAGCAGATCATCAGTCTTGGACATTCCCCCCCCGCTCCCCGCATTTCATGCCGCGGCTGTTGTTCTGGCGGCGCTGCCCGTGGGCTCTCCGCTGCCTCCAGTCTAGCTCGGCCGGAGGCGATTCGGATCCCCAACTTCGCGGATCAGACCCACTAGCTCCCCTCTGTGTCAACGTGCGTGAGACAGCGGCCCTGGTCGAAATTACCGTCGAGGGCGAGACTGATGGACACGCATGTCGAAGAGCGAGAGGAAGCACCTTCATGCAGTCAAACCTGCCGAGCCACAGCCCGCGGCTGAGGGCATGATCGAGGCGGCCGCGCCAGCGGCGCCGACGAAGGCGGCGGCGCCCGTCGACACCGAGGTGGTGCCTGGTCCGCGGCGCCGGGCGTTCACCGCCGAATTCAAGCGGCAGGTGCTCGCCGAGGCGGCTACCGGGCCGAGACAGACCCGCCTCGAGGAACTGGCCGTGATCTGCGCGAACTGTCATCGCATGGTCCATGTGGGTGGGGGCTGTCGCGCGCTCGACGACCTCATCCCTGGGTAGCGTCCGGTGCTGGCGCACTCCGTCGTGTCCAGTCCGGGATGGATCGACGGGGTCCGGGGTCCGGCGCGCCATCGAGGTCGACGCGGAAGGGGCCCGAGAGACTGAGCTGCACTGGATGGCGCGTGCGGGGCCCCGCGCGGGGCATAGGCAAGCGTGCTAGCCTATGCGGGCCGAGGCGAGCAGTGGACCTCTCTATCTACAAAGGTCGCGATCCAAGGGATCTGCCGATCTATACGATCGTGGCAGCAGGGCATCATCTTGGGCTGCACCCCGGGACACTGGGGACTTGGCTCCGGGGGCGCGTCTACCACACCACGAATGGCAGCCGCCGGGCTCCCAACGTCATCCGTCCGGCCAAGAGCACCCCGCTGATGCTGTCGTTCTGGAACCTCGTCGAAGCGCAAGTGCTCGCTAGCATTCGCCGCCAGCACGGCGTCTCGCTCCAGCGCGTTCGCAAGGCGTTGAAGTTCGTCGAGACGGAGCTTTCTCTTACGCGTCCGCTGATCAACGAGGAGTTCGCGACGGATGGTGTGAACCTCTTCATCGAGAAGTTCGGTCTGCTCATCAATGTCTCGGATGGCCAGCTCGCGATGCGAGAGTTGCTGGATGCGGCGCTACGTCGCGTCGAGCGCGATCCACGCGGCTTGGCGGTCAGACTATTTCCATGGGCCAACGATCCCCGCGAGGAGTCGAGGTCCATCGAGATCGATCCACTTCGCGCCTTCGGGCGGCCCGTCGTCGCCGGAACGACCGTTCCAACGAAGATACTCGGGGAGCGGTTTCTAGCGGGAGACAGCTTCCTCCATCTCTCAAAGGAATATCGTCTCGACTCGGAGGTCGTGGAGCAGGCTGTGAGGTGGGAACTCCGTGGGCAAGGCGAAGCCTCCGCCTGAGGTTCCTACGTTCTTCATCGACTGCTGTCTCGGTTCGGTCGATGTCGCCGCCGCGCTGAAGTCCGCCGGTGCGGTTGTTGAGATCCATCTCGACCACTTCCCCCAAGACGCCAAGGATGTCGACTGGCTTCCAGTCGTGGGGGCAAAGAAGTGGATTGTTCTTACCAAGGACAAAGCGATTCGACGTCGTGAGGTCGAGATCGATGCGCTCATCGCAGCCGGCGTCGGAGCGTTCTTTCTTACGTCAGGCCAGAGCACCGGGAAGGAGAATGCCAAGTCCTTCGTCGCCGCTCTTCCGAAGATGCTCAAGATCGTCGCCAAGAGAACGCGCCCCTTTGTCGCAACCATCTCAGAGGGCGGCAACTTGGCCATCGTGAAGGGTGGCGAGCGCAAGGGCGGAATCAAGCGAGGCTGAGTTTTCGCCACTTGGGGCGAGGCGCATCTCGCAAACGCGCAGTTCGACGTCAGCCCAGGCGCCAGGTCAGCTCGAGCATGGTGCGTGGGTCGACCACCCAGGAGCGCTCCAGGAAGCGGTGGCTGACCGAGACGCAGCCGGACAGCTCGAGGACGCGCTCGAAGAAGCCGATGGCCTGCATGCAGGCGGCCTCCTCGGCGGGCATGCCCATGCCGTAGTCGATGACGATGCGGGCCTCGTCGTCGTGCAGCATGGGGATGCTGATGGCCTCGAAGTCGAAGAAGGTGCCGCGCAGGACGCGGAAGCGGGTCAGGCTCTCGACCGGGTCGCGCTCGGCGACCAGCAGCGGGTTGGCGGCGCGCAGCGGCTCGACCGAGAGGCGGCCCCACATGCGCACCGCCTGCAGGTCGCCACGCGCGATCTCGGCCAGGATGGCGTTGCCCAGGCGTTCGAAGCTGGCCATCGGGTACCACTCGTTGGGCGAGATCTGCATGCGCAGGTAGGGCAGGTCGTCGTGGTGCAGGTGGCGCGACCAGTCGACGCTCTTGGCGCCGCGGATCATGCGCACGTAGTCGGCGAACAGGATGCCCTTGACGTTGCTCACTACGGGATCACGAGGGCGTAGGCCTCGCCCTCGGCGCCGGTGGTGCCGAAGCGACGTGCCAGCTTGGCCCAGGCGGCGCGCATGGCGGCGGCGCGGGCGGCGGGCGGCGGCGCCGGGACGTGATCGCGATCGATCAGCATGGGCAGCGCGCGCGCGGCCACGGTGGGGCGGCCGCCGGCGCTGGCGGTGAAGGTCACGTCGAGGATCATCGACTCGCGCTTGACCGGGTCGGCCATGTCGAACACGAAGTTGCCCAGCGAGTAGGCGATGACGGCGCCCTGGTAGCGCTCGAGGCCCTGCACCACGTGCGGGTGGTGGCCCAGGATGAGGTCGGCGCCGGCGTCGACCAGCGCGTGGGCGATGGCGATCTGGCCGGCGTTGGCGCTCTGGTTGTACTCGGTGCCCCAGTGCAGCGAGACCACCACGACGTCGACCCGAGGGCGCAGCTCGCGCACGCGCGCGCCCAGCACCTCGGCGGCCTTGCCGGGCGCGACGTAGGACAGCTCGGCGGGATCAGCGGGGCGGTTCGACACCAGGGTGGCGCCCAGGAAGCCGACCTTGACGCCGTTGCGCTCGAGGATGCGCGGGGTGGCGGGCTCGGCGCCGCTGCCCAGCGTGGTCAGGCCGGCCTCCTCGAGGTGGCGGCGCGTGACCGGGATCGACGCGGCGCCGAAGTCATAGGCGTGGTTGTTGGCGGTCGATACGATGTCGAAGCCGGCGGCGGCCAGCGCGCGCGCGCGTGGCGGATCGGCGCGGAAGCGCATCCAGCCCAGGCCGCGGCGCACCGGGCCGCCACGGCCGCCACCGGGCAGCACGTCGGGGCCATCGACGATGGGCGTCTCGATGTTGGCGAAGGCCAGGTCGGCGGCCGACAGCAGCGGCGCGGCGGCGCTGAACAGGTCGTCCTTGAAGCGCAACAGCACGCCGTCGTGGTGGCGACCGAACACGATGTCGCCGACCGCGCGCAGCGTGACGGTGCCGGCGGCGGGCTTTGCCGTGGCCGAGGCGGGCGCGGGCGCGGGCGCGGCGGGCGCTGCCTGCGCGCTGCTCGCGAACGCCCACAGCCCCAGGACGATGAAGCGGACTCGCATCGGACTGACGCTAGCCGCACCGCCGCGGGTTGGCAACAGTTGCTGCGTCCGGCCGCGCGCGGCAGGATGCGGCGCATGAGAGCTGTCACCTATCGTGAGCATGGTGGTCTCGAGGTCATCGATGTCGGCGAGCTGCCGACCCTGGAGCCAGGGCCTGGGCAGGTCCGGGTCAAGGTCGCGGCCTGCGCCATGAACCACCTCGACGTCTGGGTGCGCCGCGGCATCCCGGGCGTCAAGCTGGAGATGCCGCACATCCCGGGGGCGGACATCGCGGGCACCATCGACGCCGTCGGCGTCGGGGTCAGCGGCTGGGCCGTGGGCGCCCCCGTGGTCGTCCATCCGGTGCTGTCATGCGGGCGCTGCCGGGCCTGCGCGGCCGGGCAGGACAACCAGTGCCGCCACTTCGGCCTGGTCGGCGAGCACGCCCGCGGCGGCATGGCCGAGTACCTGATCATCGCGGCCGGCAACCTGGTGGCGGCGCCGGCCGGGCTGCCGCTGGCCGAGCTGGCGGCCATCCCGACGACGTTCCTGACCGCGTGGCAGATGCTGGTGACCAAGGCCAATGTGCGCCCCGGCGAGACCGTGCTGGTGCTGGCCGCCGGGTCGGGCGTCGGCGTGGCCGGGGTCCAGATCGCCCGCCTGCTGGGCGCCGAGGTCATCGCCGCGGCGTCCACCGACGACAAGCTGGCCCGCGCGCGCGAGCTGGGCGCACATCACGGCATCAACTATGCGACCGCCGACCTGGTCGCCGAGACCCGCCGCATCACCGGCAAGCGTGGCGTCGACGTCGTCTTCGAGCACGTCGGCGCGGCGACCTGGGACAAGTCCATCCTGGCCGCGGCGCGGGGCGGCCGCATCGTCACCTGCGGGTCGACCAGCGGCCACATGGCGCAGACCGATCTGCGCCACGTCTTCTTCCGCCAGCTGACCATCTATGGCTCGACCATGGGCACCAAGGCCGACCTGTTCGACATCCTCGACCACGTCGCCAAGGGGCGCTTGAAGCCGGTCATCGACAGCCAGATCGCGATGACCCGCGACGCCATCGTGGCCGCACACGAGCGGCTGGAGGCTCGCGGACCATTCGGTAAGATCCTCGTCATTCCAGCCACCTGAACATCGTTGGACCACAGGTCCAAGGCTCACGCATACGTGAGGGTGAAAGTCCTTGACTCCCCCTGTGTGCGGGGACATATTCCTCTCATTGACAACCCTCACCCACACGTAAGGGTTTGACCGCGATCAAGACCATGCCGACAGCCACTCAACAGAGCACCCTCCGCGTCGGTGAGCTCGCCAAGCTCACTGGCAAGACCGTACGGGCGCTGCACCTGTACGAGGAGCTCAAGCTGCTGCGTCCGGTGTCGCGCTCGCAGGGTGGCTACCGGCTGTACGGTCCCGACGCCATCGCGCGCATCGAGTGGATCGCCAAGCTGCAGACCATGGGGCTGTCGCTGCCGGAGATCCAGCAGTTCCTCAAGACCTTCGAGTCGTCGATGGCCGCGCCCGAGGCGATGGCCAGCGCGCGCTCGGTGTTCGAGACCAAGCTCGCCGAGACGCGCGCCCAGATCGCGCAGCTGCGCACGCTGGAGCGTGACCTGGTGGCCAGCCTCGACTATCTGGCCAGCTGCTCGGGCTGCGAGCCCAGCCACGAAGTGCACGAGTGCGGCGTGTGTGATCACCACGGCCACACCCCCGAGGCGCAGCCCGGCCTGGTCGCGGGCCTGGCCACCGCGCGCCCCTACGATCGCCCAGAGACCAGCCTCGTGCGCCGACCGATGGCGCTCGAGACCAAGGCAAAGGACACCGTCTGATGGCCCTCAAGCTCCCCATCTTCATGGACAACCACTCGACCACGCCGGTGGATCCGCGTGTGCTCGAGGCCATGCTGCCGTACTTCACCACCGACTTCGGCAACGCCGCCAGCCGCACCCACGTGTTCGGCTGGCGCGCCGAGGAGGCCGTCGAGCAGGCGCGCGGCCACGTCGCCGCCCTGATCGGCGCCAGCGCCAAGGAGATCGTCTTCACCTCGGGCGCGACCGAGTCGGACAACCTCGCCATCAAGGGCGCGGCCTGGTTCCACAAGGGGCGCGGCAACCACCTCATCACGGTGGAGACCGAGCACAAGGCGGTGCTCGACTCGATGAAGCGCCTCGAGAAGGAGGGCTTCCAGGTCACCTACCTGCCGGTCGAGACCGACGGGCGCGTCAACCTCGGCAAGCTCGAGGCCTCCATCACCGACAAGACGCTGCTGGTCTCGATCATGCTGGCCAACAACGAGATCGGCGTGGTCCAGGACGTCGCCGCCATCGGCGAGCTGATCAAGCGCAAGAACAAGCTGACGCTGTTCCACTCCGACGCGGTGCAGGGCATCGGCAAGGTGCCGTTCGACGTCGAGGCCGCCCGCGTGGATCTGGCGTCGCTCACGGCGCACAAGATGTACGGCCCCAAGGGCGTCGGCGCGCTGTATGTGCGGCGCAAGCCGCGCGTGCGCATCGACCCCATCATCGACGGCGGCGGTCACGAGCGCGGCATGCGCTCGGGCACGCTGAACGTGCCGGGCATCGTCGGCTTCGGCATGGCCTGCAAGATCGCCAAGGACGAGATGGCGGCCGAGGGCATGCGCCTGCTGGCGCTGCGCGAGCGGCTGCGCCGGGAGATCCAGGCCAAGCTGCCGGAGACCTTCGTCAACGGCTCGCTGGAGCACCGGCTGCCGGGCAACCTCAACATCTCGTTCGGCTATGTCGAGGGCGAGTCGCTGCTGATGGCCCTCAAGGAGCTGGCGGTGTCGTCGGGGTCGGCGTGCACGTCGGCCTCGCTGGAGCCGTCGTACGTGCTGCGCGCGCTGGGCATCGGCGAGGAGATGGCGCACTCGTCGCTGCGCTTCGGCCTGGGGCGCTTCAACACCGAGGAAGAGGTCGACTATGTGGTGTCGACCATCGTCGAGAAGGTCGAGCGCCTGCGCGCGCTGTCACCGCTGTGGGAGATGTTCCAGGACGGCGTCGATCTGAAGTCGATCCAGTGGGAAGCGGGCGCGCACCACTGATTCGCGCAGCGAATCAGTGTCCGACTCCGGTCCCGGTTTCTTGCATCTGAGTTCGAGGAGAACGTCATGGCGTACAGCGAAAAGGTCATCGAGCACTACGAGAACCCGCGCAACGTGGGCAGCATGGACAAGAACGATCCCCACGTCGGGACCGGGCTGGTCGGCGCGCCCGCTTGCGGCGACGTCATGAAGCTGCAGCTCAAGATCGGGGACGACGGGGTCATCCAGGACGCCAAGTTCAAGACCTTCGGCTGTGGCAGCGCCATCGCGTCGTCGTCGCTGGTGACCGAGTGGGTCAAGGGCATGACGGTCGACCAGGCGATGGAGGTCAAGAACACCAAGATCGCCGAGGAGCTGAACCTGCCCCCGGTGAAGATCCACTGCTCGGTGCTGGCCGAGGACGCCATCAAGGCGGCCATCGCCGACTACAAGGCCAAGCGGGCCCGGTAAGCCGAGCCAAGGACATGGACATGGAGACCCAGGCAGTCGATCGCGACAAGGTGATGACGGAGGCGGAGAAGGAAGCCGCGTCCAAGAAGACCATCGCCTTGACCGACACCGCGGTGAACGAGATCCGCAAGCAGGCGGCCAAGCGCGGCACGCCGGATGCGGCGCTGCGCGTCGGCATCCGCGGCGGTGGCTGCACCGGCTTCGCCTACCTGTTCGAGTGGGCCGACGGCGCGCCGCGCCTGGGTGACACCGTGGTCGAGAAGAGCGGCGTCAAGGTCTTCGTCGACAAGAAGAGCCTGGTCTACCTGGGCGGCACCACGCTCGACTTCGTGACCCAGATGATGGGGCACGGCTTCAAGTTCCTCAATCCCAACGTCAAGGGCGCGTGCGGCTGCGGCGAGTCCGTCCAGTTCTAGCTGCTGTGTGAAGTCATGACCGAATCGAGCTGCATCGACGCCACCGGGGACATCGTTCCTGCGCGGGCAGGCGAGACCCACTTCGACGTCCTCGGCGTGCCGCGCACGTTCGCGCTCGACGCGCGTGAGCTCGAGCAGCGCTACAAGGCGCTGTCGCGCAAGCTGCATCCCGATCGCTTCGTGACCGCGGCGCCGGCGACGCGCATGCTGTCGCTCAAGCGTGCGACCGACCTCAACCAGGCCTACAAGACGCTGAAGGACCCGGTGCGGCGCGCCGAGTACCTGCTCGGCCTGGTCGGCGTGGACGTCGGGCGCGAGGACGGCGGCGGGCCCAAGGCGGCGCCGGCGTTCCTGATGGAGATCATGGAGCTGCGCGAGGGCCTGCTGGAGGCGCGCGAGGCCAAGGATGCGATCCGCGTCGGCGCGATGACCACCGACGTGCGCGCGCGGACGGCGGCGGCGCTGGCCGAGGTCGCGGCTGGATTTGCGGCGGGGGACACCGCGCGGGTCACTGCGGCGGTCATCGAGCTGCGCTATTTCCGCCGCTTTCTCGACGAGGTCGAGGCTGGTGGTGGGGACGACGACGAGGTGGCAGCATGAGCCTGCTCCAGATCAGCGAGCCCGGGCAGAGCCAGATCAAGGAGGCCTGCAAGGGTCGCGCGGTCGGCATCGACCTGGGCACGACCAACAGCCTGGTCGCCGCGGTGCGCGATGGCCGGCCGGTGGTGCTGGCGGATGAGGCCGGGCGCGCGCTGCTGCCCTCGGTGGTGCACTACGGGGCCGACGGTGTGATGGTCGGCGCGGCCGCGATGGCGCGGGCGGCCGAGGCGCCGACGGACACCATCGCCTCGGTCAAGCGCTTCATGGGGCGCGGCATGCGCGACGCCGAGGTCACCCGCAAGGTGACGCCGTACCAGTTCGCGGGTGGCGAGGCCGATGGCGTGGTGCGCTTCGCGGCGGGCGGACGTGCGGTGACGCCGGTCGAGGTCTCGGCGGAGATCCTGCGCGTCCTGCGCGAGCGCGCCGAGCGCACGCTGGGTGGCGAGCTGGAGGGCGCGGTGATCACCGTGCCGGCGTACTTCGATGACGCCCAGCGCCAGGCCACCAAGGATGCCGGGCGGCTGGCGGGGCTCGAGGTGCTGCGGCTGCTCAACGAGCCGACCGCGGCGGCGCTGGCGTATGGCCTCGACAAGCAGTCGGAGGGCATGTTCGCGGTCTATGACCTCGGCGGCGGCACCTTCGATATCTCGATCCTGAAGCTGGAAGGCGGCGTGTTCGAGGTCAAGGCGACCGGCGGTGACAGCGCGCTGGGTGGCGACGACTTCGACCGCGCCATCGCCGAGGTCGTGCTGCGCGAGCTCGGGCTGGCGGAGGGCGCCAAGGATGCCGCCGGGCGCAGCCTGCTGCGGCGGGTGCTGGCGGCGGCGCGCGCGGCCAAGGAGCGTCTGACCACGGAGCCGGCGACCGAGCTGGTGCTGCCGCTGCCCTCGGGCGAGGTGTTCCGCCACCTGCTGACGCGGGCCGCGATGGAGGCGCTGATCGCGCCCGTGCTGGAGCGCACCGGGCCGGCGTGCCGGCGCGCGCTGAAGGACGCCGGGATTGGCGCCGAGACCAAGCTGGACGGCGTCATCCTGGTCGGCGGGTCGACGCGGACGCCGGCGGTGCGCGCCCATGTCGAGAAGCTGTTCGGGCTGACGCCGCTGGCCGACATCGATCCCGATCAGGTGGTCGCGCTGGGGGCGTCGATCCAGGCCGAGATCCTGGCCGGCGGCACCGCGAATCGTGACGTGCTGCTGCTGGATGTCATCCCGCTGTCGCTGGGCCTGGAGATGATGGGCGGCGTGGTCGAGAAGATCATCCCGCGCAACTCGACGATTCCGACCGCGGCGCAGCAGACCTTCACCACGTTCGCCGACAAGCAGACCGGCTTCGACGTGCATGTGGTGCAGGGCGAGCGCGAGCTGGCCGACCAGTGTCGCTCGCTGGCGCGCTTCCAGCTCAAGGGGCTGCCGCCGATGCCGGCCGGGATGGCGCGCATGGAGGTGACCTTCCTGGTCGACGCTGACGGGATCTTGCGCGTGCTGGCCAAGGAGGACCTCACCGGGCAGCAGGCGTCGATCGAGGTCAAGCCGTCGTATGGCCTGACCGACGAGCAGATCGAGCAGATGCTGCTCGACTCGTTCGAGCACGCCGAGGACGACGTCAAGACGCGCCTGCTGGTCAGCGAGCGCGTCGAGGCCGAGGGCATCCTGGCGGCGACGCGGGCCGCGCTGGCACACGACCCGGACCTGCTGGAGGGCGACGAGCGTGGCGACATCGAGCGCGCGCTGGCCGCGCTGGAGACCGCCAAGGCGGGGCAGGACCACCGTGCCATCCACGAGCGCGTCGAGGCGCTGGATCTGGCGTCGAAGGAGTTTGCGGCGCGCCGCATGAATCGCGCGATGGAGCGCGGCATGAGCGGGCGTCGTCTCGAGGAGGTGGAGCAGAAGCTGTAGCTTCCGCTCCAGGAGACCATGCCGAAGATCCAGTTTCTGGGACCCGACCCGCACGAGGTCGATGTCGCGCCGGGCACCTCGGTGCTGGAGGCCGCGCGGGCCTGCGGCGCGCAGGTCGGCAGCGCCTGTGGTGGCAACCTGGCCTGCTCGACCTGCCATGTCTGGGTGCGCCAGGGGCTCGACTCGCTGTCGGAGATCGACGAGCGCGAGGACGACATCATGGACAAAGCGTTCGATGTCCGCCCCGAGTCACGGCTGGGCTGCCAGGCGCGCTGCGCGGACGCCGACCTGGTGGTCGAGATCACGCGCGAGAGCCGCAAGGCGTTCCTCGATGAGCATCCCGACCACGCCGCGGCGGCGACGCGGTAGCCCGGCCGCGCGCTACAGGTCGGGCTTGGTCGAGCCGGTCTTCTTCTTGGGCTTGGGCTTCGGCTTCTTGAGCGACTCCAGGTTGGCGTTGACGCTGCCGGAGCGGCCCTTGATGTAGCTCTTGGTCGAGTAGGACTTGTAGCCGGCCAGCGAGAGCGCGATCTTCATCTGCGAGAAGCCCTTCACCGTGACCGTGGTCGGCGTGGTGCCTGCGCTCTTGCCGTCGATCTTCACGCTGGCGCCGGGCGGGTTCGAGCTGATGCGCAGCTTGGCGCTCGGGCGCTCCAGCGACGCCGACACCACGGTGGGCTCGCCGGCGGTCGGGGTCACGGTCTGCTCGAACTTCTCGTAACGCGGGTGCGAGATCACGACCTTGAGGGGCTTGCCGCACGGGGCTGGCACCTCCTGCGGGGTGTCACCCAGGCTCTTGCCGCCGATGATGACGGCGGCCTCGCGGTCGGACTTGACCGAGACGATGCAGTCGCCGCCGCCGGTGGTCAGCGGGACCGGGCTGGGGCTGCTGGCCGGGCTGGCGCTGGGGGATGGGCTGGCGCTGGCGACCACGGTCGGGCTCGGGCTGGCGCTGGCGGACGGGCTCTTGCCGGGCTTGGTCGAGGCCACGGGTGAGGCCGACGCGCTCGGCGATGGCTCGTCGGTCGGTTCGGGTGACGCCGACGCCGACGGTGACGCCGACGGTGACGTTGACGCCAGCGCGGCCACCGAGGGCGACGGGCTGGGGCCGGCCTTCTTCTTCTTGTCGCCGCTGAAGCCGAAGATGATGACGATGGCCAGCACGGCCGCCACCGCGAGGCCGGCCAGGATCAGCGGCATCAGCTTGCGCTGCCCCAGCTCCATGCGGGGGGGCAGCCGGGTGGTCAGGTCGTCGGGCACCGGCAGGGGCAGCTCGTAGGCCGACTTGCCGCGCTGCAGGGCCTGGTCGAGCGGCGGCGCCATGCCCATGCCGCCGACCTGCGACGGGAAGCGCCCCTGCGGCGCCAGCGCGGGCGGCACGTCGAACATCGCCAGCGGTGCGGCGCCCGGGGGCGGGGCGGGTGGCGCGTCGGGCAGTGGCGACCCGGCGGCCAGCTGGTCGAACGAGAACGGCGCCGGTCCTGGTCCCGCGGGCATGTATTGCTCGGGCGGCGGGAACAGCGCCGGCATTGCGGGGGCGACCGGCGGCGCGACCGGCGGCGCCGCAGGCGCGCGCTGCGCCAGCAGCCCCGGCGGCGGCCCGGGGGGCAGGCCGATGCTGGTGCCCGGGATGCTCAGCGGTTCGCTGGCCGGCAGCGCGGCGGGTTCGATCGGGGTGTCCCAGCGCGAACCGGGGCCGGTCCCGGGCGGAAACTGCTTGCCGGGGGCGGGCGGCGCGCCGAACGACGGCGTGCGCGGCGAGGCGATGCTGTCGGGGCCTGCGGCGCCGACCGCGCCCTGGGGCCCGGTGGCGTCGAGCCAGCGCGCGGCCTCGCCCGACAGCGAGCTGTCGACGTTGGTGGTCGCCGAATCGGAGGTCTGCGACGGATCGAAGCCGACGTTGGTGTCCTCGTACAACGTGCAATCGACGAAGCCGTCGAGCGCGTCGTTGTCGACGCCCGAGAACGGATTGGCGGGCAGGATGTAGGGCGATCCCGGCGTGCGCTGCTCGCGCAGCTCGCCCGGCATCTTCTCGGCGTAGCGTCGGCCATCGGGCGCCGGGGGCACCAGGCCGGGCCGGGTCGGGATCTGCGGGCTACGCGACGGCAGGTGCATCGGCGCCGCGGCCTTGGGTGCACCCAGCGCTGCCATGCCCATCAGCGTCTTCTTGGCGCCGGGGTCGGGCGGGGGCGGCGGGGGCCCACCCGGGGTGCGCCCGGACGGCAGCGGTGGCAGTGGCTTGCCCGCGATGGGCACCGTGTGGGCCTTGCGATACTGGCCGGTGGCGGTGATCGGCGGTCGCGAGCTGACCATCTCGTCGATCAGGGTGCGGCTCTCGGGCGTCAGCTCGAGGAACTTGAGGCGCATGCCGGTGCGATCGGGTGGCAGGTTGGGGCTGGCCGACATCTCCAGCACCTCGCCCTCGCCGTCCAGCATGACGCGGCCGTCGGTGAGCTCGACCGAGAAGGGCAGGCGGGTGCCCGGCGTGCGCGGGTGCTTGGACACCACGAACATGCCGTCGGGCACGACGAACTTGGCAAAGCGCTCCGAGAAGGTCGCCCTGTCGGGGAACTTGGTCACGATGCGCAACTTCGAGGGCGCACCTCGGGGCGTCATCCGAGCCGTCCCACTGCCTGGTTCCACGGCCACGCGGCCTCCACCGCGGCGAGGTACCGCCGCGACCATTCATTTTCGCAGATTTCTCCGCTGAGCGAAAGATCCGTGCGGTGGGGACAAATTCCGGCTTCCTGGGTACATTCGCGGCCATGCAAAACCGGCTGATCATCGATGGTGCCGCGGTCCCGGCTGCCTCCGGGCAGACCTTCCCGACCCTGAACCCGGCCACCGGCGAGACCCTGACCGAGGTCGCCCGCGCGGGCGCCGAGGACGTGGATCGCGCGGTCGCGGCGGCGCGCACGGCCATGGACAAGGGGCCATGGGCCAGCATGGACGGCGCCGCCCGCGGGCAGCTCCTGTGGAAGCTCGGCGAGCGCATGCTGGCCGAGACCCAGGCGCTGGCCGAGCTGGAGACGCGCGACTCGGGCAAGACCATCCGCGACACCAGCGGCGGCGACGTCCCGGGCGCGGCGCGCTGCTTCCAGTACTTCGCGGGCTGGGCCGACAAGATCCAGGGCGACGTCAACCCGGTCTCGGGGCCGTTCCTGAACTACACCCGGCGCGAGCCGGTCGGCGTGGTCGGCGCCATCATTCCCTGGAACTTCCCCATCCTGATGGCGGCCTGGAAGCTGGGCCCCGCGCTGGCCGCGGGCAACACCGTGGTCCTCAAGCCGGCCGAGCAGACCCCGCTGACGGCGATTCGCCTCGGCGAGCTGGCGCTGGAGGTCGGCTTCCCGCCCGGCGTGGTCAACGTGCTGCCAGGGTTCGGCGAGGAGGCCGGCGCCGCGCTGGTGCGCCACCCGGGCGTCAACAAGATCGCCTTCACCGGGTCGACCGAGGTCGGCAAGCTGATCCAGCGCGAGGCCGCGGCCACGCTGAAGCGGGTCACCCTGGAGCTCGGTGGCAAGAGCCCCAACATCGTGTTCGCCGACGCCGATCTCGAGCAGGCGGTGCGCGGCGCGCTGACCGGGATCTTCTACAACCAGGGCCAGGTCTGCACCGCGGGATCGCGCCTGCTGCTGGAGCGCTCGGTGCATGACGCCTTCCTGGCCAAGCTGCTCGACGGCGCCAGCAAGATGCAGCCCGGCGATCCGCTCAGCCCCAAGAGCCGCATGGGCCCGCTGGTGTCGCAGCAGCAGCTGGAGCGCGTGCTGGGCTACGTCGCCAAGGGCAAGGCCGAGGGCGCACGTCTCGAGGTCGGCGGCGAACGCGTCGGCGACAAGGGCTACTTCGTGCCGCCCACGGTGTTCACCGGGGTGACCAACGACATGACCATCGCGCGCGAGGAGATCTTCGGCCCGGTGCTGTCGGTGATTCCCTTCGACGACGTCGCCGATGCCACGCGGATCGCCAACGACACCATCTATGGCCTGGCCGCCGCGGTGTGGACGCGCGATGTCGGGAAGGCGCACGCGGTCGCGCACGCCATCCAGGCTGGCACGGTGTGGATCAACACCTACATGAACAGCCAGAACGCGTCGCCGTTCGGCGGCTACAAGCAGAGCGGCGTCGGGCGCGAGCTCGGCAGCTCGTTCATCGAGCACTACACCGAGCTCAAGTCGGTGTGGGTGAGGATGGGTTGACGATGACACTGGTCTCCTACGAGGTGGCCGCCGGGGTCGCGACGCTGTCGCTGCAGAACCCGCCGGCCAACGCCTACTCATACGAGATGATGCAGGAGCTGGATGCAGCCATCCTGCGCGCGCGCATGGACGAGGCGGTGCACGTGCTGGTGCTGCGCGGCGCGGGCGACAAGTTCTTCTGCGCCGGGGCCGACATCGCGATGCTCGGCAGGGTGACACCGGCCTTCAAGTACAACTTCTGCCTGCACGCCAACGAGACGCTGTGCCGGCTGGAGCAGACGCCCAAGCTGGTCATCGCGGCCATCTCGGGCCACTGCGTCGGCGGCGGCTTCGAGGTCGCGCTGGCGGCCGATCTGCGCGTGGCGCGCGCTGGCACCGGCAAGCTGGGGCTGCCCGAGGTCGCCCTGGGCGTGCTGCCCGGCACCGGCGGCACGCAGCGGCTGGCGCGAGCGCTGGGGCGTGCGCGTGCGACCGAGCTGATGGTCACCGGGCGCACGCTGGACGTCGAGGGCGCGCGGGCGCTGGGGCTGGTGAACGAGGTCTTCAGCGGGGACGACTTCTGGGGCCAGGTGGCGGCGTATGCGCAGCAGTTCGTGCCGCCCGGCAAGGCGTCGAAGGCGGTCGGCCTGATCAAGCGCGCCGTGGTGTCAGGGCTGGAGGTCGAGCTGGGCGCTGGCCTGGCCCTGGAGCGCGAGCTGCAGCAGCAGCTGTTCGCCAGCGCGGATGCCGTCGAGGGCATCGCGGCCTACAACGAGAAGCGCAAGGCTCAGTTCACCGGGAAATAGCGCGAGGGCGGGGACTACTTGACGTACTCGGCCTGCGCCTCGTGGGCCTCGGCGATGTTGTCGACCTCGTCGACCGGAATCTTCATCGCCTTGCCCGCGACGGTGATGTCCAGGTACAGCGGATCCAGCCCGGTCACGCGGCACGACACATAGTGCAGGCTGCGCAGCCCGATCATCACCTTCTTGCCCACGAACGCCTTGTACTCATCGCGCAACCCGCGCGGATTCCGGTCAGCAGAGAGGGTGGTCACGGGGAGAAAACACCAGGTTGGGGCCGCGAAGTCAAGCGAGACGCCCAGCCAGCCCTACTCGAAGCGGTTGAAGTACATGTTGTAGCGCATGCCATCGAACTGTCCCCAGACTGCGGTGATGACCCCGCTGCCATCGATCGCGACGGTGGACAAGATCTGGATGACGCCGGTCATGTTGTCGATGGTGGCCGGTGTCGCGCCCCACATCAATGTGCTGGCACGGAAGCGATGGGCTCTCAGGATGTTGGGGTTGGCGACAACCGCCAGTGCGTTTCCATCGATGTCGCAGACGACGGGGACCGCTGAGGTGGACGCTCCCAGCACTTCGAACGGAGCAAAGCCTCCCGCCAGCGTGTGTCTCGCGGCGGTTGCGCCGGTTCCTGCGGCAGTGACGATGGCGTTCGCCGCCCCGTCGACGCAGACCGCCGGACTGAACGTCCCGGCCAACTTACCTCCCCCCGTAAGTCCGATACCATTCTGGATACGGACAGCGCGCACCTCGTTGGAACCGTTGCCCCAGGCGATCAGTCCATCGCCGCTCGCGTTCATCGCGATGGCACCACCAAACCCGTTCATCTCCTGGCTCGAGCCCTCGTTCTCGATGAAGCCGCCCGTGTCCCACCCAGTACCTGGCAGATAGGTGGAGGCATGGATCCTCTCGAAGGTCCCGTCGAAGACCTGGAACACTGCGATCACCTTGCCACCGGGGGTGCCAGCGAGCATGACGGCCTGCGCTGGCCGATTCGCTGGGTAGTTCTCGATGGGTGCCGCTGTGCCCCAGCCGGTCCCTGCCACATACCGGTTGGCATAGACACTTCGGTCGCCCCCAGCTCCATCATCGAACGCCCAGGCGGCGATGGCGTTGCCGGCGTTGTCCGCGACGAGCGAAGGGGCCGAGGCGTTGGTGCCGTTCGTGGTCTCGACCAGCGTGGGCGTAGCGCTCCATCCCGATCCGACCGCGAATCGGTTGGAGTAGATGCTGTACCGGCCAGTCGCGTCCTGCTGGGTCCACAGCGCGAAGACGTTGCCCATGCCATCGACCGCGACGCGTGGGCCGCCAGCATCCTGGCTCGCGGACTCGAGTGGCACAGCCGAACTCCACCCCGAGCCGCGCACATAGCGCGCACCCACGATGTTGGTCCGGGTGCCGTCGTTGGTGGCCCACACCAGTCCGAGGACTCCAGCCGCGTTCGCGCCGATACTCGGAACAGCGAATTCACTGGTGCTGGCCGTCACCAGGCTGGCCCCTGACCAGATTCCTTCGCGTACGTCGAATGACCAGACGTGCGGCGCAACCAGGCTATTTCCCGCAAGGTCCTTGATCGCGGTCGTGACTGTGGCCGTCAGGCGCCCGAGCAGCGGCATGGGGGAAGCCGGCGTGAACGTGACGATACTGGCGGCGGTCGCGACGGTGCCCGGCAATGCGACGCCGCCCCTTCGGACCACGATGCTTCCCGTGGTTGCGCTGGCGGGGTCGATGTCTTCGGAGAAGGTCACCGACACCGCTCCACTCGGCTCCACGTTGACCGCCGATGTGACGGGATTCGTCGCCATCACCGTGGGAGCCGTCGTATCGGTGAACTCCGCAGTGACGGTCTTCGCTGCATCCATCGTGACATCACAGTTTCCGACTCCGCTGCAGCCTGCGCCCGACCATCCGACCCAGGTGGAGCCGGCCGAAGGCATGGCCGTCAGGCGTACGCTCGCGCTGGCGCTGTCGAACATGCACGTCCCACCGCAGTCAATACCGCCTGGATTCGAGGTCACTCGCCCTGTCCCGTTGCCGGTCTTCGCGACCGTGAGGCGTGCCGTGCCCGTTCCGGTCAGCGACACAACCGCGTTGCCGCCCGGTGTCGCGGAGACCGTCAGCGACGCGATCTTGCTTCCCACGGTATCCGGCGCAAATCGAACCCGAATCGTGCAGGTAGCGCCAGCCCCGATAGCCCCTGCGCAGCCGTTCGAGACGAGATCGAAGTCTGGCAGGTTGTTCAGGCTGACGGTCACCGTGCCGGTGGCAGCCGCCCCACTGTTCGAGAAGACGAAGATCTCGTCGGTGCTCATCGCCCCGATAGGTCGGGCGCCGAACGCCATCATGGTCCGATCCACCGTGAGCGTGCCGGCCTGGAGGCCCCGTCCCCTGAGGCCGAGGGTGAGACTGCCTCCCGGCGCCGCCATGACCTCGATGCCCGCCGTCTTGTCGCCAACCGAGGTCGGGGAGAAGCGTCCTCGGATGGAGCAGGTCGCGCCGCCCGCCAGGGGGTTCCCTGCGCATTCGTCGACCGTCTTTGTGAACTGGCTTGCGTCAGCGCCCACGAGCGATGTGGCCACAGCTCCCGTCGCGAGATCGCCCCGGTTCGTCACCGTGAATGAGTACTCCGCGCTGCTCATGCCCTGAACCACCATGCCGACATCTTGCTCGGTCGGAGCGGCTTCGAGACGGGCGGGCAGCGCGGCTGTGCCGGTGAGATCCGCGCCGGCGTGCTGCCCGCTCGCGTTGGCATTCAGGCTCGCCTGCATCACCCCGGACGCGGTGGGCCGGAATGAAACCATCAAGGAGCAGTCCATCTGGTCGGCCAGGTCCACGCCGTTGCAGTTG
>Ga0154020_10003317_pt1 | contig 19411 bp, 19 predicted proteins | sample Klosneuvirus_201_FD_109709 | JGI IMG/M metagenome (GOLD analysis project Ga0154020, IMG submission 109709) | Active sludge microbial communities from wastewater, Klosterneuburg, Austria - Klosneuvirus_20160825_MG | ecosystem: Engineered > WWTP > Aerobic digester > Activated sludge | place... | reverse complement strand
GGGGAACCGGGGGGCCGCACCTCGGTCGCGGGGCTCGCCGACGAGCTCGAGCCCCCGCACCGCGCGGAGATCGACGCCGCGTTCCGCACCGAGCGCGAGGCGCGCGTGCAGCGCATCGGCATGATGGCCCTGTTCGTGGTGCTGGGTCTCGGCCTCTGCATCGTGGTCACGGCGCTCGTCGTCCGGCGCGGCGACAAGGCGGAGGTCGAGACCAAGGGTTCGACCAAGAGCAAGTCGACCGAGGTGACGAGCAAGGCGACGGCTTCAGCGAGCGAGTCCGTCGTTCCGGTCTCCACCTCTCCGTCGGTCGAGCCGCCTCCGTCTGCGGCCGTGCCCTCCGTGGTCCCGTCGGTCACGACGCCTCCGCCGCCACCGCCACCGACCAAGTGGACCCCACCGGCGCCGCCCACCAAGAAGCCGGTCGGCGACGACGTCGACGATCCGTGGGCACCGAAGAAGTGACGCGGAAGAACTGACGCGGCCGCCTCTCGCTGAAGTTCGCTCGCGTCGGTCCGTCTTCGCTGGCGAAGGGTGTTCCGTGCGGAGCGCCCGAGGAGCGAAGCCCATGGTGGAGACGACGCCGTCGGGGACGCGGCACTGCTACGTGTCGTTCCTCCTGGGCGAGGAGACCTACGCGCTCGACGTCCGCGAGGCGCGCGAGATCGTCGATCTCCCGGCCCTCCGGCGCCTGCCGAACGCGCCGCCATGGATCGTGGGTGTGATGGACCTGCGCGGCGCGGTCGTGCCGGTGGTGGACCTGGAGAAGAAGCTCGGGATCCCTCGCACGGGCGGAGCGGCGGCCGGCTACGTGGTCGTCGTGGTGCTCCAGGTCCGCGGCCAGGAGCTGGTCGTCGGTGTCCTGGCCGACGCCGTGCTGGACGTCTTCGAACTGGCCGCCGACGAGCTCGGACGGCCTCCCGCCTTCGGCGCCCGCTTCTCCCGATCGTACCTGCGAGGCACGACCGACCGTGACGGGCAGCTGGTCCTCGTCCTGGAGGCCACGAGGGTGCTGGCGGATCGGGACGTGCGTCGAGCGACGGCCGCCTGACCCGCCGACGGAGCACGAACCCCCAGAACTGCAAGCAAAATCCAGCGTTGGCTCGCCCCCTGCATACACCCCTGTGGCGAGGGCCTTGCGGGTGTTATGGTGGGGGCCGGCATGGAGATCAAACAACAGCTCAAGCTGGGGCAGCACCTCGTGATGACCCCCCAGTTGCAGCAGGCCATTCGCCTCCTGCAGCTGAACCAGCTCGAGCTGCGAGACGAGATCAACCACGAGCTCGAGGCCAACCCGGTCCTCTCCGACGAGCTGACCGACCCGAAGCAGGGCGCGGCCGGCGAGGCCGAGATGGAGCTCACCACGCCCGATCGCGTGGACATCGCCGACAGCAACAAGGAGTCGCTGGCCGACCGCGCGCAGGACAAGCAGGTCGCCGAGGTGGACTGGGAGCAGTTCCTCGAGAACCGCACCCAGCAGCAGTCCACCGGCTCCCAGCGCAACGGCTTCGACGAGCTGCCCCCGATCGAGCAGAACCTGACCCGCCGCGAGTCGCTCGAGGAGCACCTGCTCTGGCAGGTCCAGAACAGCGACTTCACCGACGCCGAGCGCCGGTTCGCGGAGCTCGTCATCGGCAACCTCGACGACCGCGGCTTTCTCGATCTCGGAGGCACCGAGCGCGAGGACGGCACCCGCACCCCCGACCTCACCCTCGAAGACCTCGCGAACGAGGCCGACCTGCTGCCGGAAGACGCCGAAGAGGTCATCCAGCTCATGCAGCAGATGGACCCGGTCGGCACCTGCTGCCGCGATCTGCGCGAGTGCCTGCTCGTCCAGGCCGAGCTCTACGGCTACGACGACGCCGAGATCGACATCATCGACCGGCACCTGCACAACGTCGAGAAGCGCAACTGGGGCGCCATCGCGCGCGACCTCAAGATCACCCCCGAAGAGGTGGTCGAGGCGGCCAAGCAGATCCAGAAGCTCGAGAGCCGGCCGGCGCGCAACTTCACCACGACCGACGACAAGAGCATCGCGATCACCCCCGACGTCTACATCACCAAGGACGACGGGCAGTGGGTGGTGGTCGACAACGACAAGGGCTTGCAGCGCCTCTACATCAACGAGGGCCTCGCCAAGCGGATGCTCAAGGATCCGCAGGCCAAGGAGTTCATCGGCGAGAAGCTCCGCAACGCCCAGTGGCTGATCCGCGCCATCGAGCAGCGCCGCAAGACGATCATCCGGGTCACCGAGTGCATCGTCGACAAGCAGAAGGAGTTCTTCGAGAAGGGCGTCGCCTTCCTGAAGCCCATGATCCTCCGCGACGTGGCCGAGACGGTCGGCATGCACGAGTCCACCATCTCGCGCGTCACCACCAACAAGTACGTCCACACCCCGCAGGGGCTCTTCGAGCTCAAGTACTTCTTCAACTCGGCCATCCGCCGCACCGCCGAGGACGACATCGCGTCGGAGGCGGTCAAGCAGGCCATCAAGAAGCTGATCGACGGCGAGGACAAGGACAACCCCCTGTCGGATCAGGCGATCGTCGAGCTGCTCGAGCGCAACGAGGGCATCCAGATCGCCCGCCGCACGGTCGCCAAGTACCGCGAGGTCCTCGGCATCCTCGCCTCGAGCAAGCGCAAGCGGATGTTCTAGGTCTCGCCGCCAGTCACAACGCGGCCGCCTTCACCAGTTCGAGGAGCTTGTCCTCTTGCGACTTGGTCAGCTGCCCCGCGCTGGCCCACAGCACCTTGCCCGCCTTGTCGACCAGCACGAGGTTCGAGAGGTTCGCGTGCGCAGAGAGCGCGGTCTTCCCCTTGCCGCTCCAGTCCGCGTAGACCGTGATGCCGTTCTTCTTGCCCGCGTCGCGGAGGGCGTCCTTCACGAAGCCCTTCGCCGGGAAGAAGTTCCAGCTCGAGACGTCGGCGATGGGGAGTAGCACCACCTTGCCGCCGAGCGTCTTCTGCAGGGCGCCGAAGCGCTCCTTGAAGGCCTTGTTCTGGCCGCCCGCGTCCTTGTCCTCGAAGACGATCAGCGCGGCCTTGCCCGAACGCAGGGCCGAGAGCGCGAAGGCCTTGTCGTCGGCGTCGTGCACCGTGAAGTCGCCGAGCGCGGTCCCCGCAGAAAGCAGGGCCGAGGCCTCCACCGCGACGAGCGAGGTGGCGACCGCGAACGGGAGGCCCCAGCGCATCAGCCCACCCCCGCCGCGGCGTAGGGCCGGGCGACCGTGAGCTCGTCGACCACCGCGCGGAACCGCGCGTGGACGTCGTGCCGCGCGAACGACCGGCCGAGCTCGACGGCGCGCTCCTTGAAGCTCGACTCCGAGAGCACCCGCAGGACCGCCTCGCGCACCGCGTTCGACGCCACGGTGCTCGCGCGCAGCATGAGCCCCGCGCCGGCGTCGCGGATGGCCGTCATGGCGAGGAACTGGTCGAGGTTGCTCGGGATGCCCACTACCGGCGCGCCCTCGGCGATCGCCTGGTACGCGGTGCTCGCCCCGCCGTTGCAGATCACCAGCGAGGCGCGGCGCGCGACGAGGTCGCCCGGCACCATGTCGACCACGCGCACGTTGGGGGGCACGACCTTCGGCCTGGCGCGGCCCGCGGTGGCCACGAGCGCGTCGACGGGCAGGCGCCCGAGCGCGTCGATCACCGCCGGGAGCGCGTTGACGTCGCCCGAGGAGCCGAGGGTGGCGTAGACGAGGGGCCGCGTGCGCCCGAGCTCGTCGAAGTCGACCGGCGCGGCCACGTTCGGCGACCACAGGATCGGGCCGAGGAACACGCGACGCGGGTCGTGCTTCGAGAGCGGGACGAGCGAGGCGTCGTCCGGGTAGAGCGTGCGCTCGCCCCAGGTGATCACCTCGTGCAGGCTGCCGATCTCCGGGAGGCGGTGCTTCTTGCGGAGCTCGTTCACCGGCTTGGCGAAGTGCGCCAGCACCTTGGGCAGCGCCATCGGGAAGTACTTCTCGGCCATGGGGATGCCGACCAGCTTGAGCACCGGGTGGTCGGGGAGGGGGAAGCGCTCGCGGATCGCGTGCGGGCTCCAGAACGCGTTCACCACGGTCGCGCACGGCACCCCGGCGAGCGGGGCGGAGATCGCCGTGGACCAGCGCAGGTCGGAGACCACGAGGTCGGGCTTCACCTGGTCGAACAGGCGCCGCTCGTCGTCGACGTACGACGAGAGCACCGAGCGCTCGTAGAGCCGGTCGCCGCTGGCGAGCGAGGCCTCGATCTTCTTCGGGTCGATCGAGGCGAGGGGCCACCGCGTCATGCGCTCGGGCGCGAGGGTCGCGTCGCCGAACAGGCGAGGGTCGTACGTGCCGCAGGCGAAGTGCACGTCGAACTCGCGACGATCGAGCCCGCGCGCCAGCACGAGGCTGCGGACGATCTGGGACCAGGTGACGTGCTCGCAGAGGAACAGGATCCGACGCATGCTCAGGCGCTTTCCCGGCGCGCGAGGGCGGCGCCGCACAAGATCGAAACGAGACCGAAACCGACGAGGACGATGCAGGAGGGCAGGAGCTCGGCGACCGAGAGGCCGCGGAACGTGGCGCCCTCGAGCGCAGAGATGCCCCAGCGCACCGGCGAGACGCAGCTCGCGGCGCGCATCCACGCGGGCATCACCGAGAGGGGGACCATGGCGCCGCCGACCATGGCGAGCAGGAGCAGCGTGGCCCAGGAGGCGCCGCCGACGGCCTGCTCGGTGCGGCCGATCGAGCCGAGGAGCACGGTGATGCCGGCGAAGCACGCGGCGCAGCACACGATGGCGACCGGCAGCCCGAGGAACTTCTCGACGCGCACGCCGAAGAAGACTCGCGCGGCGATCAGCAGCACCGTCGCGTCCACCGTGCAGGCGACGAGGCAGGCCACGAGCTTGCCGAGCAAGAGGGTGATGGGGCGGATGGGCGCGCTGCGCAGGCGCAGGTGCGTGCCCGAGCGGCGCTCGGCGACCGTGGCCGCGGCGAACGCGCCGGCGCAGCCGATGAGGCCCCACAGCACGGCGGCCGGGAAGGCGAGCTCGAAGCCGGTGCGCGGCGCGACGATGTCGGCGATGGGGCGCCGCTCGATGGGCGCGAGCGCACAGCCCGGCGAGAGCAGGCCCTTGGCGAGGGCGCCCTCGATCCACGCGGCCTCCGCGCCCTTGGTGGGATCGACACCCAGCGCGAGGGGTGCGCCGGTCGCGAACGCCGCGGGCACGACGAGCATCGCGGCGGCCTCTCCGCGCCGGACGCGCAGCGAGGCCTCCTCGGCCGTGCGGCTCGGGTCGAGCGTCAAGCCCTGGGCGGCGAGACCCTGCGCGAGCTGCTTCGAGGCCGGATCCTGGGCCTGGTCGACCATCGCGACCACGATCCGCCGCTCGCGCGTCTCGTGTGGGAAGATGGCCCCGAACAGGGTCGCGAAGATGAGCGGGAACACGCACGCCCAGAACAGGGCGCCGCGATCGCGCACGAGCAGCCGCAGGTCCTTCTCCGCGAGCAGGAGCACCGTCCTCATGCGTTCCCCCGCGGCAAGAGGGACATCGCGTGCTCGAGCTCGGCCGAGCTCTTGTCGGTCTCCTCCTGGTGCACGCGGCCCTGGGCGAGGAACAGCACCCGGTCGGACAGGCGCGCGATCTCGTCGAGGTGGTGCGAGGCGTAGACGACGGCGACCCCGCGCGACTTGAGCCGCTCGATGGCCGAGAGGATGTGGCTCCGCGAGTCGGGGTCCACGCCGACGGTGGGCTCGTCGAGGAGGAGCAGGGTGGGGGCATGCACGACCGCCGTCGCCACGTGGAGCCGGCGGCGCATGCCGCCCGAGAGCGTGCCGACGCGCGCGCAGCGGCGCTCGCCGAGCCGGCTCATCGCGAGCCCCTCCTCCACCGCGACCTCGAGTCGCGCGCCGGCGAGGCCGTGGATGCGGCCGAAGAACGAGAGGTTCTCCTCGACCGAGAGCTCGTCGTAGAGCGCGGTCGACTGCGGTGCGAAGCCGAGGAGCGCGCGCGACTTCGGCCTCCGCGGGTCGATCTGCCCCGCGATGGTGATGCACCCGCGGTCGGGCGCGAGCAGGCCCGCGCAGAGGTGGAGGAGCGTGGTCTTGCCGGCGCCGTTCGGCCCGAGGAGTCCGACGACCTCGCCGCGCGCGACGCTGAGGTCGATGCCCGCCACGGCGTGCGTGTCGCCGAGGCGCTTCTCGAGACCTTCGACACGGAGGGCGAGGTCGGGTTGCAGGGTCGAGCTTGACAAGGGAAGGTTAGACAATAACATTGGACAAGAGTTAGTCAACCGCGGACCTCGGTGGAGCCCATGAAGTTCGATTTCGTCCTGGTCGGTGGAGGGTTGCAGAGCGCCTTGATCGCGCTCGCGCTTCGCGCGCAGCGTCCTTCCCTGCGCCTCGCGATCGTGGAGAAGGCCGAAAAAATAGGGGGAAATCACCTCTGGTCGTTCCACGCCGACGACGTCCCCGAGGAGGCGCGTGCCTTCGTCGATCCGCTCGTGATCGCCCGCTGGGACGGCTTCGACGTGGCGTTCCCTGGTCTTCGTCGAACATTCGACAGCCCGTATGCATCGATCGACTCTCGGCGCCTCCACGCGGTGGTCTCCGAGAGCCTCGCGGCCACCCCTGGCTCGGCGCTCCTCCTCGGGGCCGAGGTGGTCACGGTCGGCGAGCACGAGGTCACGCTCGCCGACGGGCGCACGCTCGAGGCGGCGTGTGTGGTCGACGCGCGCGGACCCGAGGGCCTCGTGCTCGAGGGCGCCACCGGTTACCAGAAGTTCGTCGGACTCGAGCTCGCCCTCGCAAAGCCGCACCAGCTCACGCGCCCGATGCTGATGGACGCCACGGTCGCCCAGACCGACGGCCTGCGCTTCCTCTACGTGCTGCCGCTCGCCGCCGATCGGGTGCTGGTCGAGGACACGTTCTTCTCGTCGGACGCCGCGCTCGACGTGGCCGGCGTGCGCGCCGACGTGGTCGGCTACGCGGTGCGGCTCGGGCTCGAGATCGCCCACGTGGAGCGGCAGGAGCAGGGGTGTTTGCCGCTGCCGCTCACGCTCTCCGTCCCGACGCCCACGCGCGGCCCGCTCGTCGCGGGCTATCGCGGCGGCTTCTTCCACCCGACCACCGGCTACTCGTTCCCCGTCGCGCTGCGGCTCGCGCTCCACGTGGCGCGCTCGGGCCCCGACGCCGTGTTCGGGCCCGCGCTCGGCCGCCTGCTCGACGAGCACAAGAGCCAGCTCCGGTTCGCGCTGCTCCTGAACCGGCTGCTGTTCGCCGTTACGCCGCCGCAGCACCGGCGCGACGTGATGGAGCGCTTCCACCGGCTCCCGCCGGCCACCATCCGCCGCTTCTACGCGCTCACCACCACGCGCACCGATCGCGCGCGGGTGTTCCTCGGTCGTCCTCCGCGCGGGGTCTCCCTCCGCGCGGCTCTCGCGGAGGTCCTGTCGGCATGAACGCTCCCGCCCTTCGAGAACGCCTCCCCGTGCTGCGCGCGATGCTCGACGAGCAGCTGTCGTTCGGCGAGCTCTCCCGCCTGCTCGACGAGGAGGACGACGACGCGCTCGCGCTCGCGCGCCGGGTGCTCCATGGGCCGCTCGCCGACGTGCTCGCCCGCCCCGGCAAGGAGGTCCGCGCGCGGCTCGTGGCCTACGGGTACGCGATCGCGCGCCGCCCCGGGTCGCCGGAGCTGCCGCCCGAGCTGCCGCAGCTCGTCGAGATGCTCCACGCGGGCTCGCTGGTCGTCGACGACATCGAGGACGAGGCGACCGAGCGCCGCGGCGCCCCCGCGCTGCACGTGACCCACGGCGTGCCGGTCGCGCTCAACGCCGGAAACTGGCTGTATTTCTGGCCACTGGTCGCGCTCTCGCGGCTCCCCCTCGCGCCGCCCGTGCTCGCGGCGATGCACGCCGAGGTGTCGTCGACCATGCTCCGCTGTCACCACGGTCAGGCGCTCGACCTCGGCGTGCGCGTGCACGAGGTCTCCCCGCGCGAGCTCCCCGCCGCCGTGCTGCTCTCGACGCGCCTCAAGACGGGGAGCCTGCTCGAGCTCTCGCTCCGGCTCGGGGCCCTCGCCGCCGACGCCCCACCCGAGACGGTGAAGGCGCTCGGGCTGCTCGGGCGCGAGGCGGGGATCGCCCTGCAGACCCTCGACGATCTCGGGTCGGTGACCTCGCCCGCGCGCCGGGCCAAGGCGCTCGAGGACCTCGGCGCCGCCCGCCTGACCTGGCCGTGGGCCTTCCTCGCCGAGTCGGCCGACGAGCTCACCGTGCGCTCGTTGCAGCGCGCGCTCGCCAGCCAGAAGAACCTCGATCACTTCCTCGACGCGTTCCGCGCGCACGTCGACCCGGCCTGGAAGCGGGCCCCGCGCGCCCGGCTCGACGCGGCCATCGCGCGCCTGCGCGAGCACCTCGCCGTCCACCAACCGGGGCCGAGCGCCAAGCTCGAGTCCCTCGTCCGTGATCTTCGCACCCTGGAGCAGAGCTATGAGTGAGCGCCGTCCGCGTGTCGCCGTCGTCGGGAGTGGTTTCGGGGGCCTCGCCGCGGCGATCCGCCTCCAGTCCGCGGGCGCGCAGGTCACCGTGTTCGAGGCGCGCGACAAGCCCGGCGGTCGCGCCTACGTCTACGAGGACAAGGGCCACGTGTTCGACGCCGGCCCCACGGTGATCACCGCGCCGCAGAGCCTCGAGGAGCTGTTCACGCTCTCGGGACGCTCGATGCGCGACTACGTCGAGATGCTCCCGGTCACGCCGTTCTACCGGCTGATCTGGTCGGACGGCGACCAGATGGACTACGTCGGCAGCTCCGAGGCGATGGAGGCCGAGATCGCGCGCCGCGACCCGTCCGACGTCGAGGGCTACCGCCGCTTCGTCGCGTACTCCAAGGAGGTGTTCGAGACGGGCTACGACGAGCTCGCGCACGTGCCGTTCCTCCGCTTCACCGACATGGTGCGGTGCGCGCCCGATCTGATCCGGCTGCGCGCCGACCGCTCGGTCTACAAGACCGTCGCGCGCTTCGTGAAGAACGAGCACGTGCGCGAGGCGCTGTCGTTCCACTCTCTGCTCGTGGGCGGCAACCCGTTCGAGACCAGCTCGATCTACACGCTGATCCACTACCTCGAGCGCAAGTGGGGGGTGTTCTTCCCCAAGGGCGGCACGGGCTCGCTCGTGCGCGCGCTCGTTCGGCTGCTCGAGGATCTCGGCGGCGAGGTCCGGCTCTCCTCGCCGGTGACCGCGATCGACGTCGAGACCGTGGGGGGCCGTACGCACCACCAGGTGACGACCGCGCGTGGGCGCGAGGCGTTCGACGCCACCGTCTCCAACGCCGACCTGCACCACACCTACGCGAAGCTGTTCGCGAGCCACCCGGCGGCCGCGCGCACGCGCAAGAAGCTCGAGCGCTCCGAGTGGTCGATGGGGCTCTTCGTCCTCTATTTCGGCGCCGACCAGAACTACGACATCGCGCACCACACCGTGCTGTTCGGGCCGCGGTACAAGGGCCTGCTCGACGACATCTTCCACGGCGCGAAGCTGCCCGACGACTTCTCGCTCTACCTGCACGCGCCCACGGTCACCGACCCCTCGCTCGCGCCGCCGGGGCACGGCACCTACTACGTGCTCTCGCCGGTCCCCCACCTCGGCAACGCGAAGATCGACTGGGCGAAGGTCGGCCCCGTCTACGCCGACCGCATCCTCGCCTCGCTCGAGCGGCACATGCCCGACCTGCGCCAGCACCTGACGACGAAGCGCTGGATGACCCCCGACGACTTCCAGAGCGAGCTCGGCGCCTACCACGGGTCGGCCTTCTCGCTCGCGCCGCGCCTCACCCAGAGCGCGTGGTTCCGCCCGCACAACCGCGACCCGCACATCCCGGGCCTCTACATCGTCGGCGCAGGCACCCACCCGGGCGCGGGCGTGCCGGGCGTCGTCGGCTCCGCCAAGGCCACGGCCTCGGTGGTGATCGCCGACCTCGGGCTCGGGGCCTCGCCCGCGGCGACCGCGTCGCTCCGCGAGGTCCCCGCGTGACCCTCGCCGTCCCGCTCTCGCCGGGCGCCGTCGCGCTGGCGAAGGAGACGCTGGCGACGAAGTCCAAGAGCTTCGCGCTGGCCTCGCACCTGCTGCCCCCGGCGCATCGCGACGAGATGGCGGTCCTCTACGCGTGGTGCCGCCACGTGGACGACGCCATCGATCTCGCCCCTCGCGCCGAGCGCCCGGCGGCCCTCGCGCGCCTGCGGGCCGAGCTCGACGACGTCTACGCGGGCGCTCCCGGGAGCCCCATCCTCTCGGCGTTCGCCGACCTCGTGCGCGCGCGGCGGATCCCCCGCGCGTACCCCGAGGAGCTGCTCGCGGGCATGGAGATGGACGTGCTCCGCGCGCGGTACCTCACCCTCGCGGATCTCGAGCTCTACTGCTTCCGCGTCGCGGGGGTCGTCGGGCTCATGGCCTGTCACGTGCTCGGGGTGAGCGAGCCGGGCGCCCTGCGCAACGCCGCCCACCTCGGCATCGCGATGCAGCTCACCAACGTGTGCCGCGACGTCGAGGAGGATCTCGCCGACGGCCGCGTCTACCTGCCGAGCGAGATGCTCGGTGTGTCGCTCGATCGCGCGCCGGCCGAGGGTTCGCCCGCGCGGACGGCCGTCCAGCGCACGGTGGCCACGCTGCTCACGCTCGCCGATCGCTACTACCGCTCCGCCGACCGCGGGCTGCCGGCCCTCGGGCTCCGGCCGGCCCTCGGCATCCGGGTCGCGCGCCACGTCTACGCCGCGATCGGCGCGATCCTGCGTCGCCGGGCGTTCGATCCGTTCCGCGGCCGCGCCTTCGTGCCGCTCCTGCACAAGCTCGCGCTCGTGCTCCTCGCCGTCGTCCTCACCCTGGCCGAGCTCCCCGCTCGGTTGCTCCGTCGCCGCGCGATCGTCACCCCCGATCGTGTCCTCGGGTTCCCCCATGACGTCCTTCCAGTCTGAGATCACCGCTCCGCACCCCCCGGTCTCCGCCCGCACGCCGGTGGTCGCGCCGATCCCGGAGTCCACCCGGGGCGCGCTCGTCACCTACTTCTCGTTGGTCCGCACCTTCGGTCGCGACGACTGGCTGGTCTACGTCGCCTGGGTCGGCCTGATGGTCGGGCTGTTCGGCGCGACCCTCGGGTTCCTCCTGCTCGGTCGGCACGCGCACGTGCAGTTCCCCGCCGAGGCGTGGATGGTGCCGATCGGTGCCGCGATCTTCGCCGGCGCCATCGCGGTCGACACCATCGGTCACCGCACGGTCTACAAGGAGGTCATCGCGCGGGCCGAGGGGCTCGTGCACCACGTGACGATCTTCTGCGGCGTCGGCAGCTGCGTGTTCCTGTGCGCGGCCTACCAGAACCGGGGCGCCTTCTGGATCCCGGCGATGGTGCTGACGATCATGTCGTTCGTCTACAGCCTCGTCGACGAGGTGTTCCACTGGCACCGCTACTGGAGCGAGCGGTCCGATCGCGTGGAGATGTGGAGCCACACCTTCATCTTCGTCGGTCACCTGACCATGATGTTCGGCTGGTGGAAGTGGTTCTTCCTCGGCTACCCCGGCGTCCGCGAGACGCTCGCGGCGCTGCCCGGTGGGCAGTGAGCTCGAGCGACCGGAAGGGGGAGGCCCAGAAGGCCGATCCCGCCCCCGGTCTCCTGCGGATCCACGCGGTCGCACGCGCCACGGGGATCTCCCCCCACGCCCTGCGCATCTGGGAGCGCCGCTACGGGAACATGGCCTCGCAGCGGTCGGCCGCCGGCTACCGGCTCTACACGAGCGACGACCTCGACCGCATCCGGCTCATCAAGGACCTCCTCGACCAGGGCCACTCGATCGGTGACATCGCGGTGCTCACGGCGGCCGAGCTCTCCGGGATCCGGCGGCACGCCGCGCCCGCGTCCCGAGTCGCGAGTCCCGAGGTTCCGCTGCTCGACTCGGCGCGCGACCGCTTCCTCGCGGCGGTCGACCGGCTCGACCCCGGCGAGGCCGAGCGGGCCCTCTCGGCCGCCGGTCTCGCGGTCGATCCCTTCACCCTCGTCACCCAGGTGATCGCGCCGCTGCTCGTGGAGATCGGCGAGGCCTGGCGCGCCGGGCGACTCACGATCGCCCACGAACACGCGGCGAGCGCCGCCGTGCGCGGACACCTCGCGGAGCTCCTCCGCAACGCGCGCGCCGACCGCGCTGCCCGGCTGTTCGTGTGCACGACACCCGACGGGGAGCAGCACGAGCTCGGCGTGATGATGGCCGCCGTCGTGCTCGCCACCGCGGGCGCGCGCGCCGTGTACCTCGGGCCTTCGCTGCCCGCGGCCGACATCGCCTACGCCGTGAAGCAGTCGCGCGCCCACGCGGTGGTGCTCTCGGCGCTGGCGCTCGAGCCGCTCGACGCAAGACGCGAGCTCGCGCGCATTCGGCGCGCCGTCCCTGCGCCCGTGGGCATCTTCGCCGGGGGGGCCAGCGTGCTCGAGCCGGTGCCTCCCGGCGTCACCCACTTGACCGGATACGACGCCTTGGTGTCGGCGGCCGCGCTTTCCTGAGCGTCGCTCCGACGAGACACGCACAGAGACCCACGCGGGTTTTCGTGGCGTTTCTGGGTGAGAGGCCGTGGCACGGATCCTGAACCGGAAAGATTCTCGCGAGATGCTTGACGGCGGGATGATTGGAGGGTGGCCTATGGTTAGATATCAGCCATGGGACTGTCACCGTCGCGCCGTACCCATCGTCGTCGCGTCACGCCAAGCGGGATCTTCCCGAGAAGGAGCTGAGCGCAGTTCGTCACTGTCGTCATAGGAGGCCCCTGGGACGTAGCGAGTGAGGCCCTGGGGCACTGGATTACGGGCGAGTGAGCGCGGCCATGGCGCAGCTCGCCTGGTACCGGAGGGTTCCGATGAACATCGCCATCACGTTTCGCCACCTCGAGTCGTCCGATGCGATCAAGGAATACGCACAAGAGAAGATCGGGCGTCTGCAGAAGTTCCTGCGCAAGCCGATGAAGGCAACCGTGACCTTGTCGATCGAGAAGGGCGAGCAGATGGCCGAGGTGATCGTGACCGCGGGGAGCGAGCACTACACCGCCAAGGAAACCAGCGACAACATGTACGCCTCGCTGGACCGCGTGTGCGACAAGCTGGAGCACCAGGTCAACAACGCCAAGGGCAAGAAGCTCGCGGCCACCAGCAAGGGCATGAAGGCCCACGATTTCGCCGCCGAGCAAGAGCGGCTGGCGGCGGGCAACGAAGAGTAGCGATCGCGAGGCCGACCGGGACGCGCCCTGAGGGGCGCGCAACCCGGTTGCAGGCCCGACCAGAGCCGAGCGAAGTAGCTGGACGCCGCGGGGCAATCGCGCGAAAACGGGGCTCTCGATGCGGCTCGTCGACATCCTCACCGCCGACCGGGTGGCCCTGCACGCAGCGACCGAATCGCTGGGCGGCAAGGCCGCGGTCCTCGAGACGATGGCGCAGCTCCTCGCGCGTGGGGTCAGCGGTGTGGCGAGCACGGCTCCGTCTGCGAGCAACGTCGCCGCCGTCCGCGCGGTGCTCGAGGAGCGCGAGGGCCTGCAGTCGACCGGCATCGGCGACGGGGTGGCCATCCCGCACGGCTTCCTCGGCGACCTCGCGGTCCAGATCGCGGCCTTGCTGGTGGTGCCTGCGGGGGTCCCGTTCGACGCGATCGACGACAAGCCGGCGCGGATCATCCTCGGGGTCGTCGGCCCCAAGAAGGGGATGAACGCGCAGGTCGAGCACCTGCGCATCCTCGCCCGCGTCAGCAAGGTGCTCCGCGAGCAGTCTCTCCGCGATCTGATCGTCGCGGCACCCAACGCTGCGGAGGTGTTCCGGCTCGTCGCCGACGCAGACGCCAGGGTGCCCTGATGACGACGGGGGGGCCGGGTGGGGGGTCGGGTGGTGCGGGCGGGGGCAAGAAGCGCGGCCCGAAGGACAGCCCGCATGACGATGGCACCGACGGCGACGCGCCCTTCCCGTCGAGCCCGAACGTCGCGCGCCCGAGCGAGAGCCGACCGGGCGACAGCAGCCAGCCTGGCGACAGCCGCGCAGGCGCCGAGGACTGGCCCTCGGAGTCGTTGCTCGCCGCGGCCGACGCGCAGTCCAGCAACGCGCAGCCCGCGGGGGTCACCGTCGAGAAGCTGTGCGCCGATCCCGGGCTCGGATTCCAGCCGTCCATCCTCGCGGGCGCCGCGGGGCTCTCGCGGCGCATCCTCAACGCGCGCGTCCAGAAGTCCGGCCTCGCGCTGGTCGGGCACTTCCACGGGCTCGAGGCCTGGCGCCTCCAGATCCTGGGCGCGACGGAGATCTCGTTCCTCGACCGGCTCTCCTCGGAAGCGAGGGCCAAGGCGTGTCTCGGCTTCGCGAAGCTGCGGCCCTGCGGCGTCGTGCTCACCCGCGGCGTGCGTCCGCACCACGAGCTCGTCGCGGCCTGTGAGGCGACCGAGACCCCGCTGCTCGGCAGCCCGCTCAAGTCGTCCACCACCATCAACCTCCTCCACGCCCTGCTCGACGACCGCCTGGCGGTGCGCACCCGCCTGCACGGCGTGCTCGTCAGCATCTACGGGCTCGGGATCCTCATCATCGGCCGCAGCGGCGTCGGCAAGAGCGAGTGTGCGCTCGACCTCGTCATGCGCGGGCACCGGCTCGTCGCCGACGACGTGGTCGAGTGCTCGGTGCGCCCGTACGGCAGCTCCGTCGATCCGGCGAAGAAGGCGGTCATCGGTGAGCCCGCGGAGCTCCTCGAGCATCACATCGAGATCCGTGGGCTCGGTATCCTCAACCTCAAGGACCTGTTCGGGGTCACGAGCGTGACCGCGCGCATGCCCATCGACCTCGTGGTGCGCATGAGCGACGCCGTCGACGCCGCCGGCCAGCCCGTCGAGTACGACCGGCTGGGGCTCGAGGAGCGCCACCACCGCATCCTCGGGGTGGACATCCCCGAGGTCACCATCCCCGTGAAGCCCGGCCGTGACGTCGGTGGCATCGTCCAGATCGCCGCCCGCAACGAGCTCCTCAAGCGCGCCGGCCACCACGGTGCCCGCGACTTCCAGGAGCGGCTCGAACGCAAGCTGCTCGGCAAGGCCATCACCGACGACGACGTCGACGGGGGGCGAGGATGAGCCGCACCCAGGTGGTCGTGGTGACGGGCATGAGCGGCGCGGGCAAGTCCACCGCCCTGCACGCGCTCGAGGATCTCGGCTTCTACTGCTGCGACAACCTCCCGACCGAGCTCGCCCCCCAGATCGTGGCCATGTGCGAGCGCGACGGCATCCACCGCATCGGCCTCGGCCTCGACGCGCGGCTCGGCAACTTCCTCCGCGAGGCCGGCCCGGCCATGGACGCGCTCGACGCGGCCGGCCACCGCGACCTCCACGTGCTGTTCGTCGACGCGAGCGACGAGTCGATCGTGCGCCGCTTCTCCGAGACCCGCCGCCCGCACCCGCTCGCGACCGCCGGAGACGTGGTCGAGGGCATCCACATCGAGCGCGAGCGCATGGCGCCGCTGCGCGCCCGCTCGACGCGCGTGATCGACACCACGCGGTTCAACGTCCACGAGCTGCGCTCGGTCGTGCTGGGGCAGTTCTCGCCCGCGCGGGGCGAGACGGGCTCGATGGTCACGCGGGTCGTGTCGTTCGGGTTCAAGTACGGTGCCCCGGTGGACGCCGACATCGTGCTCGACGTGCGCTTCCTCGCGAACCCGTTCTTCGTGCCCGAGATGAAGCACCGCCCCGGCACCGACGCCGACGTCGCCGCGTTCGTCCTCGAGCGCGAAGAGGCGCGCACGTTCGTCGATCGCATCGAGGCGCTGCTGAACTTCTCCATCCCGCTCTACGCGCGTGACGGAAAGGCCTACCTGACGATCGGCATCGGGTGCACGGGCGGGCGGCACCGCTCGGTGGCGGTCGCCGAAGAGCTCGGCGAACGATTGCGCAAGCGCTTCTCGGACGTCGCCGTCCAGCATCGAGACGTGGGCCGCGGAGACGTGGCCGGTTCGCGCGGCTCGGATCCAGGGCCGATTCCCGGCGCGGGTCCTCCTCCCGCGATTCCGGTACCATCAGGCAAGGGGACATGACGATCGACGCCGACGCCGAGGGCCGCTTCCAGATCGTGAACAACCTCGGGCTCCACGCCCGGGCCGCGACCAAGCTCGTGCAGCTGGCCAGCAAGTTCACGTGCGAGGTCATCGTCGGTCGCGACGGTCAGACGGCCAACGGCAAGAGCGTCATGGGCGTCCTCTTGCTGTGCGCCTCCAAGGGCACCTTCCTCGACGTGCGCGCCAAAGGGGAGCGCGCCGAGGAGTGCGTCGCCGCGGTGGGCACGCTCATCGCTTCCCGCTTCGGCGAGCCGGAGTGAGTGGGCGCGGATGAGCGAGCCGCCGCGCGATGCCCCGGGCGGGCGCGAGCCGGTCCCCATGGTGGGGCCGCTCGAAGGCATCGCCGGCTCTCCCGGCATCGTCGTCGCGGTCGCGCTCGTCCTCGAGCAGGGCAAGGGCAGCGTCCCGCGGCGCACCATCCTCTCGAGCGAGAAGGAGGCCGAGCTCGGTCGCTTCCGCGACGCGGTCGAAGAGGCGCAGTTCCAGATCGGCGAGGTGCACGGTCGCGTCGCCGACGCTCTGCCCGAGGAGCACCTCAAGATCCTCGAGGCCTACCAGAGCATGCTGGGTGACCCGAACCTCGCGCAGGCGGTACACGACGAGGTCGTCGTCAAGGGCCGCAACGCCGAGTGGGCGGTCGAGGTGGCGCTGCAGGGGATCCTCCGGCAGTTCGACGCGCTCGACGACCCGTACCTGCGGGAGCGGCGACACGACGTGGAGTTCGTCGGCGAGCGCCTCATGCGCGCCCTGGTCACCGCGCAGCCCGTCGTCGTGCCACCCAAGGCCGGCTTCCCCACGCCGCGGCCGATCCGCCGGGCCACGCCCCCGCTCGGCGTGATCGTCCAGGCGCCCACGGTGGTGGTCGCGCGCGATCTCTCGCCCGCCGACACCGCAGCGATGGTCCGCGACCCGATCGTGGGGTTCGTGACCGAGGTCGGCACCCGCACGAGCCACACGTCGATCATGGCGCGCGCGCTCGAGATTCCGGCGGTCGTCGGCGTCACGGGCATCCGCGGCCACGTCCGCACGGGCGACCTCATCGTGGTCGACGGTCTGCGCGGCCAGGTGTGGGTGCGCCCCTCGCCCGACGTCATCGCCCGCGCCCGTGCCCGCGGCGAGCGCTTCGCTTCCCGCACCCAGGTGCTCCGCAGCCGGCACCGCGAGCCGGCCACGCTCTCGTGCGGCACGCGCATCTCGCTGCTCGCCAACGTGGAGCTCCCCGCCGAGGCGATCCTGGCGCTCGAGCACGGCGCCGAGGGCATCGGCCTCTACCGCACCGAGTTCCTCTACATCGACCGCAAGGAGCTCCCGACCGAGGACGAGCAGTACGAGCTGTTCCGCAACATCGTGCAGCTCGCGGCGCCCCGGCCGGTCACGCTGCGTACGTTCGACCTCGGCAACGACAAGCTCGCCACCAAGGTGCCCGTCCCCGACGAGGCCAACCCCGCGCTCGGCACCCGCGCGGTGCGCCTCGCCCTCCGCGAGCCCGAGCTGTTCAGCGTCCAGCTGCGCGCGATGGCGCGCGCCGCGGCGCACGGCGACGTGCGCGTGATGATCCCGATGGTGTCCAACCTCGAGGAGATCCGCGCGGTGCGCAAGCTCCTCGACCGGGCGCTCGCCGACCTCGTGGCCCAGGGCAAGCCCCACCGCAAGCCCGCGCTCGGGGTGATGATCGAGGTGCCCTCGGCGGCCATCTGCGCCGATCTCTTCGCCCGCGAGGCGGATTTCTTCTCGCTCGGCACCAACGATCTCGTGCAATACGCGCTCGCCGCCGACCGCGGCTCGCACGAGCTCGCGCGCCTCGCCTCCTCGTTCGACCCGTCGATCCTGCGGCTGATCCGCATGACCGCCAAGGCGGCGACCGACGCCGACATCCCGGTCAGCGTGTGTGGAGCCATGGCGAGCGACCCGCTCGCGGCGGTGTTGCTCGTCGGCATGGGCGTGCGGTCGCTCTCGATGGAGGCCGCGGCCATCGTGGAGATCAAGGAGGCGCTGCGCCGGTTCTCGCTCGAGGAGTGCGAGGGCCTCGCCGCGGAGTGCCGCGCGCTCGCCACGGCGGCGGAGGTCGAGATGGCGCTCGCGGAGTCGGTCGCGCCGCGCCTGTCCGACCTGCTCGGCGGCGAGGATCTCACCATCCCGCCGCCGTTCGTCCGCGCCTAGCTCGGCGCGAGCGGTTTCGCGGCTTGGACCGGCTGTGCGGTGCGCCTAGGATGCGCGCCACATGGCCGAGGAGAGCGAGCTCGATTTCGAGAAGGCCGACTTCGTGGAGCCGCGGCCGGCCCTCGGGTGCGCGTTCTGCAAGCAGCCAATCGCGATCACGTACCACGAGATCAACGGCAACCCGATCTGCGGGGCATGCCTCGCGGGGTTCGAGGCCCACCTCGCCGAGGCGCGCTCGTTCCGCACGTTCCGGCGCGCCGCGCTCTATGGCTGCGCCGCCGCCGCCGCGGGTTCGTTGGCCTGGCACTTCATCACCAAGATCACGGGCTACGAGCTCGCCATCGTCGCGATCGGGATCGGCATCGGCGTCGGCCACGCGATACGCGCGGCCACCAAGGGGGTGGGCGGCCGGCGCTACCAGGCGCTCGCGATGTTCCTCACCTATTCGGCGATCGTGCTGACCTACGTGCCCATCATCCTCGATGCCCTGCGCAAGGGGCAGCCTGCCACGCCCGTCGGGCCGCCACCCACGCTGCCCCAGTTCCTGCTCGCGTGGGTGCTGCTGCTCGGACTGGCTTACGCCGCGCCGTTTCTCGCCGGGGTGAAGAACATCCTCGGACTGCTCATCATCGCCATCGGTCTCTACGAGGCGTGGAAGTACACCCGCGCCGCGCCGGTCGTGGTGCGCGGACCGCTCACGCCGGACGAACCGTCACCGTGAACGCGGCCTGCGCGGGCTGCGCCGCCCCGCTCGATCCCGCGGCCCTCGTGTGCCGCCGCTGTCACACCCTCGTGCACGGGCCCCGGCTGAAGGAGCTCGCGAAGGAGGCCGCGGCGAACGAGGCCGAGGGGGCGCTCTCGGCCGCGCTCGAGGCCTACCGCTCGATGCTCGCGTTGCTCCCGGACGGCACGCGGCAGCGCGAGCAACTCCGGGCCCGGCTGCTCGCCCTGTCGACGCGGGTCGACGCGGGCGAGACCGCACCGCCCGCGCCGGCTGCACCAGCTGTGGAACAGAAGCGCCGCAAGGGGGCGATCGGCGCGGCCGTGTCGTTCGTCGGCTTGCTCCTCTTCAAGCTCAAGTCGGTGATCTTCGCCGTGTTCGCGTTCGGCAAGCCGCTCCTGTTCGGCCTCACCAAGATGAGCACGCTGCTCTCGATGGGGCTCACCGTCGGCCTCTACGCGAGCCTGTT
>Ga0154020_10003316_pt1 | contig 19415 bp, 11 predicted proteins | sample Klosneuvirus_201_FD_109709 | JGI IMG/M metagenome (GOLD analysis project Ga0154020, IMG submission 109709) | Active sludge microbial communities from wastewater, Klosterneuburg, Austria - Klosneuvirus_20160825_MG | ecosystem: Engineered > WWTP > Aerobic digester > Activated sludge | place... | reverse complement strand
TGGCCGCTAAAGCAGCGGGACTCAGCCTTTGCCTTCCCGGGCATTTCGCCTCAGAAAGACTTGGACTGGAATACCTCGCGGCCCAAATCGGCAGGGAGTTACCCGGAGTCTCCGCTTGGGCAGCAAAGAGGGAGTGCGATCCCATTTCGATGATCTAAGGAGAGGGCCAATTTTCATTGGTGAGATTGAGCTACTGCGGAAAGCGCATAACCCGGGCGTTGTTGATGTCTGTGACATATATGTACAGACCCGCCCCTGCTACGAATTGCGGCGCGTCAAGCATCCCAATGCCTTTACCGCTCTTTGCCGTGCCGCCGGTACACCATCCCGGTGTCAGAGTGCTCGGCACAGCCGAGGCACAGCCATCGTCACCACCCGTCGGAGCCGTGCTGATGTTACCCATCCAACCCGTAAAGGCGGCGTTAGTGAGATCATATCGAGCGATTCTGTTGTTCGTCGAGTCGGCGACATATAGCGCGGTACCATTCGACCAAAGTCCGGATGGACCGTAAAGGTGCCCGTCACCGGTTCCAGATTTTGCCGTACCCCCGATGCACCAACCCGGCGTAAATGAATTCGCCGCTGCGCCGGAGCAACCAGCGTCACCGCCGTTAGGCGAGGTGTTGATGCGCCCCATCCAGCCAGTGAAAGCGCCGGTTGCCGCTGTATAGCGGGAGATGCGGTTATTGGTCGTGTCGGCTACGTAAAGGGACGAGCCGGAAAACAGGAGGCCCTTGGGTGCGCTGAGGTTGCCGTTAGCGGTCCCGGCCGCTGCGGTTCCACCGGTGCACCACCCGGGAGTGAACGTTCCTGAAGCCGCGCCAGCGCAACCGGCATCGCCTCCCGTCGGCGATGCGGAAATGCGCCCAATCCAACCCGAAAAGACGCCGGTCAGAAGGTTGTAGCGATTTACACGGTTGTTGGATTTATCTGCAACAAACAGATAACTTCCGTCACTGGTGATGTCGCTCGGGGTGTTCATTGCTCCACTGACTGACCCGGTCTTTGCAGTGCCGCCTGTACACCATCCCGGGGTGACGGTATTTGCAGCCGCGCCAGCACAGCCAGCGCCCCCGCCTGTGGGTGAGGTGCTGATGTATCCGATCCACCCAGTAAAGACACCCGTTGCGGCTGTGTAACGGGAGATGCGGTGATTCGTGCTGTCGGCAACATAGAGGTTTCCCGCGTACTCAAAAACTCCTTGCGGAAGATTCAACATGCCGTTGCCGGTGCCGGTTTTTGTATCGCCCCCGGTACACCAGCCAGCACTGAATTGACCCGCCGCTGCGCTCAGGCAATTTCCTGTACCGCCGGTTGCCGGAGTCGCCACTGCTCCCATCCAGCCTTCAAACGCCCCTGTGGACACGCTCATTTTTTTAATCCGGTGGCTCGATCCGTCACCGACATACATGGTGCCACCGGCCAGGGCAATACCCGAAAGGTTGATGAAAGACTTGTCGTCGTAAGCACCGGTATGGGGATCGGCAACTGTAACGGACCAGGTATCGCCAGATTGAGGCTTCGCGCCAAGAGATCCCAAGTGGGTTCCTGTCGCAGGGTCGAGTTTTTCGACTCGATGGTTCGATGAGTCTGACACGTAGAGTGCACCGTCGATCAATTCCAACCCTTGGGCGCTATAACGCATTCCGGGCTTGAAACCCCAGGTAGCGGTACCGCCGTTGCACCATCCGGGTGTTGCGGTGTTGATCGGCGCGCCCGCACAGCCAGCGTCTCCACCTGTTGGCGAGGTCAGAATGCGGCCAGCCCAGCCGCTGAATGCAGGTGTGGTGGTTCCAAATCTCTGAATGCGCTGATTGGAATAGTCCAGAACGTAAAGATAACTGGTGTCACCGGTGACGCGGTAAGGCGTGTTGAAATTTCCGTTCGCTGTGCCGCTTCTTGCAGTTCCACCCGTACACCAACCTGGCGTAAACGCACCAACAGCAGCTGCCGTGCAACCTGCATCTCCACCAGTTGGTTTGGTCAGAATGCGGCCGATCCACCCGGTAGCCGTAACAGCCGGTTCGGCGGAGAGATCATAACGCTGAATCCGGTGGTTCGAGGAATCCGCGACATAGAGGTTCGTTCCGAGCATCAACAAGCCACGCGGGTTGTATAGCGCGCCATTGATGGTGCCGTATTTGGCAGTCCCCCCCAGGCACCAGCCGGGGGTGACGGCGCTTACCGCAGTGGCGGTGCATCCGGCTGCACCACCAGTTGGGACCGTCGCGACGACGCCGAACCAGCCCTGGAAGACTCCGGCGGCCATGTCGATTTTAACGAGGCGGTGATTTGCGGTGTCGGAAACATACAGGAAAGTTCCATCGCCGATTATGTAGCGGGGTGTCTTGAAGTGTCCGTTACCAGTTCCCAATTGCGCAGTACCACCGGTGCACCAGCCAGGAGTAGTCGAGCCCACCGCTGCACCGGCGCAACCTGCGTCTCCACCCGTCGGCGAGGTGAGTATGCGTCCGATCCATCCCATCGGTGCACCTGTGGCGGCGTCGGTGCGCTGAATGCGATTGTTCGAAACATCAACAGTATAGAGGTAACCACCATTGTAATAAATCGACTGAGGCGCGTAGAACATGCCATATCCGGTGAGGGTGCTGGTGGCCGAACGTCCACCGGTGCACCAGCCAGGAGTTGCGGTGTTGACCGTTGCGCCGGCGCATCCCGCTTCACCTCCCGTTGGCGAGACACCGATTTTTCCGATCCATCCCACATAAGTGTCATCGGCACGGTTGAATTTGTGAACGCGGTTGTTTGATGAATCCGCGACATACATGAAATTCGAATCGTCCATCGCTACGGCAACCGGAGCATTGAAGAAACCGTCTTCGCGTCCGCGGGCGCTGTATGACTCCGTATCAAAGTGTGAAATTACCGCGTCGGATCCTACCCAGGCAGCCCATGGTTTAACTTCGAAGTTGCCAGTTGCGGCGGTGTACACGGATCCGTCATCGGTCGCTGAGAAGACCAAGGCTCCTTCGAGGATTGACTTGTAGTAGATCGGTGAAAAACTTTCACCGCTTACGACGGTGATGCTGCTGGTAGGTGCGGAGCAGCTGCTGTCAGAGTAAAACACCCCAGAGCCGGCACCAGCCAGCGTGATGTCCGTATTTGATCCCGAGGTGCTGTTATTATTAAATGGATCTTTCAGACCAACCTCAATGAGGTCCGAGCACAGCCGCGCTTTTGATGTAGCCGCGCCGCCGAAGTAAAGTTTGGTTGCTGCGGCGGGTGTGATGACGATGTCAGTCTGGGTTCCCGTCACCAGCGCATTGGAAGTGTCCGTTGCGGTCAAGGTCATTGAACCAGCGGTTTTCAGCGTCGCTGAAAATTGTTTTGTGCCCAGGTCAGCCCCAATATAGGTGTAGTCTGCCGGCAGCTCCGCCTGCGGGTCAGTGGAAGTGAAGGTGATGGTTCCCTGGTAGTCTTCGACGGTATTTCCATTCAAGTCCTTGGTACGGACTGTAAACGTTCCGGCGATACCAGCAGTGCCACCCGGGTGACCAGATACGTCGAGGGTGAACGGAGGTCCCGGAATGACCGTGATCGAGGGGAGCGTTGTCGTTACGGGAGTGCCACCAATGGTCGCATTGATCGTGGTCGCGGATCCGGAAATTGTCGCCACAAAATCAGCGGTGTAGATTCCGGTTCCACCGTCAAGCGTGGAACCAATTGCACCAGTGCTCGTGCCGCCGAAGTGGCTGAATCCGACGCTCGCGCCGCCGGAGGTGAGGAGGTTGCCGTTGATGTCTTTTGCCGTCAATGTAAGGACGACGATGTTACCGGATTGGATGGTCGCCGCCGAAATGCTTATCGATGAAGTGATCGATGAAATTGGTCCCGTTAAGACCTGGAGCGATGGCATCGCCGACAAGACTGATGATCCGTCATAGGTCGCGGACAGGGTACTGACGGTACCGGAAACAACCCCGCTCATGACAGCTTGGTAGGTTCCATTGCCGATTGCTGATGTTGCACCGAAACTTCCTGTACTCGTTCCACCGCCAAGGTCAAACACGACCCCACCATCCGTGTCGGTAAGTTGATTGTTGAATGCGTCGAACGCGAAAAGTGTCACGGTTACCGGGTTGCCCGAAACCACGGTCGGCGCGCTGACGGTGACGATGGAATTGGTCATGTCGGCAGGACCTGGCACGACACTGAAGCTGCCGGTGGTGCCAGTGACCGGGCTTCCATCGGCGGTCGCTTGCACCGCCACGGGGGTGCCCGCGGTTTCGCCAGAGAAAGTCGCCGTGTAAACGCCTCCCCCAAGGTCGTTCACAGTGTCGATCGAGCCATCGCTCGTTCCGCCAGAGATCGAGATGACGACCGTAAGGCCGGTGGTTGCGGTGGCGTTTCCAGCCAAGTCCCGCGTTTGCAGGGTCAGAGTGATGTCACTTCCCGCAGCAACCGTCGCTGCCGACGCAGTTGTCGTTGAGCCAATCAGAGAGAATGGACCAGGAACGACTGTGATAGTCGGAAGAGTTGAAGTAATCGATGAACCATCTACCGAGGCGGAAGCAGTCGTCGCTGTGCCGGCGATGATTCCTGTAAAGATGCTTGAGTAGGTCCCGTCACCGGCGTCAACCACAGCGCTGAAACTTCCGGTTGAAACTCCCCCGCTCACAGAAAATACGACCGAATGTCCTCCGACATCCAGTTGGTTACCGGCGGCATCTTTAGTCGTCAGGGTAAAGGTGGTCGAAGAACCAGAGGCAATCGACGCGTCTGCAGCGGTCAAAACTGATTGACTTAGATTCAGTGTGCCTGGTGTGACTGTTACCTGCGGTTCAGCCGTTGTCACAGCGTTTCCAGAGACCGTCGCATTGATACTTGTGGCCGATCCGGCGATAATGCCGGTGAATGTTGCGGTATAAGTTCCGTCTCCTGCGTCGTTCACAGCCGAGAAGGAACCAGTGCTGGTTCCACCGCTGGATCCAAAAGTGACTGCGAGGCCGCCGGTCGTCAAATCATTGCCAAACGAGTCCTTGCTAATAAGGGTAATGATCCGCGTGGAGCCGGAAGCCACTGATCCACCGTCGACGGAAATCGTGGATTGCGCGGCCGAAGCCGTACCGGGGATCACCGTGATGACTGGTTGTGCCGTCGCTACAGCATTGCCATCGATAGTTGTTTCGATGGCACGGCCCGTTCCTACGAGCTCCCCGGCAAATTGCGCTGAATAGGTTCCGTCAAGATGATCGGTGACCGCGCTGATGGTGCCGGTGCTGGTTCCGATGCCGGCCGTGAAGGCAATGACGTGCCCGCCAGACGTGAGATTGTTGCCGAAGGCATCCCGCGCCTGCAGGGTGATCGTCGTGTTGGTTCCGGAATTGATGATTCCTGAATCGGATGTGACCAGTGAGGTCAGTATGGAAACCGGACCGGGCGTGACAGTCACAGCAGCGGGTACGGAAGTTACAACCGTACCGTTGAACGAGGCGCTGATGTCCGTTGGGGATCCGGCTGTTTCGCCACTGAAGGTCCCCAGATAGCGTCCATCACTCTGGCGGACGGGAAGGCTGAACGATCCCGAACTGGTACCGTTGGACAAAGCCAATGCTACGACCAGGTCATCATTGATGTAGGCATTACCAGCCGCGTCACGTGGTGTAATAGTGACCGCAATGTCGCTTCCAGCAGCGACGGAATTGTATTCGACGGCGACGGTTGAAGTTTCACCAGCCACTGCACCCGGCACGACAATGATGGAAGGTAACGCCGCGGAGACCCTGGCGCCGCTTACCGTCGCGGTGATCGAGACAGGAGTTCCGGCGAGGATTCCCGTGAAGGTTGAGGTGAAGATTCCCGGTCCGGCCTTTTCTGTAGCGGAGAGGGTTCCTGTTGAAGTCCCGCCAGCTGTTTCGAACACGACGACGAGTCCGGTTCCAGCGAAAGGTTCGCCAGCAGCATTTTTTAGCGTTAAAGTTACGAGGGTTGACTCGCCGGAACGCACCGTGGAATCCGCTGCTGTCAGCGTGGGAATGTATGAGGCCGGAGCTGTTGCACCGCCGCCCGCACTGCCGCCAGCGCCGGGGCCGTCATCTGTGTTTGTTGGTTGATCGGCAACGTGAGGGGTCGGATCTTCGCCGCTTCCGCCTTCCCCTTCGGTCACCGTTTTTTTACCGCCACTGCATCCGCTTAGGCCGATGGCGATCGATAACAATAGGGCTGGCAGTGTCGACACCAGGGCGTGCAGCGACGGCGAAACAAACCCGTGCGATGACAGCGCCTCGACATGCGCATCATGCTGATTTGTCAGGTTTTTTGTCGACTGAGCCAAGGGACCTCTCTCTGCAATCACCCGAAAACACTGCCTAAATGCCTCTAAAGATGACTTTCGGTGCGCTCGCAAATACCCGGTCCAGAATTCTGGAACTGGGTAGTTTAACGGATGAATGAGGGAAAACTTGAAGGAGGATGAAAAAAAGATCTAACCCTTTGATTATACCACAAAAAGAAATCTGATGGAGGGGGCTTTTCTGCGCGGGTTTTTACTGATTAACAAAACTTATTCAGTCAGAGTTTTTATCTCAGGAGGTTGGGTCACCATTCCACGGGCCCAATCGCGCCATCCGTTTTCGGCATTCGGGGTGCTGAAAGGCGCAACAAGAAAGGCTCGTGCGTCGGTCCAGGGGTCCGCGGAACGGGCGACGCGGGATCGTGTGAGCCGGACGGAACTTTTCATCGGGATAAGTCTCAGTGCTTCCGGAGTCGCGTAAACGATGCTGCTGAGGAGTTTGGACTGGTCATCGAGGGCTTGTTGAATGGGAGCGGTCCCGTTGTCAATGGCGGTACCGATTGCTGAAAGTCCGGAGTTCAGGTCGGCACCGCTTTTCGCGACTGCATTGGTGTAGGCTGTGCTGGCGCTGGCGAAATAGGTGCCAAAGGTTTCGTTGAATCCAGGAATCCCGCTCAGTGTAGTGGCTGCCTCATGTAGTCCGACGCCAAGCTGCGCTGCGCCCGATATTGTATCGTTGATTTTATTTTTAAGATCGCCGAAACGTTGCTTCATCGTTTCGATGGCGGGACTTGAGCCGTAAACGCCAAAATAGTGCTGCCCAAGGTCAAAGCGCATGAGTCCATCAATTCCGCCTGCCATCAGGGCTGAATTCATTTCGTTGATCACCCATACAGCCCATAACGCGTGCTTAACGAAAGGCATTTCCGGTGCACGCAGGTAAGTGAGATCGACCGTAACTGCCTCGTCAATCGGATCAAACGAGCATTTAACGTGGGTAAGGGCCCATGCGCTCGGCAAACGCACCAGCAGATGGCTAATGGCTTTTGCAAAGGGGCCGGAGCTGTTTGCAAAGCCGTTGACGGCGGTTGTGTTGATGTTGATGCCGAGATTGTGGATAAAGCCCACGATCGACGGACTGACCGAGGCCATTTTCAAGGCGGCGGCCCGCTTTGCGCGATTTCTGATTTTGCGGGATTCCGATTTTTCTGCGTCGGTTTGCCCCTCGGCGCAGGGATTGCCCGATGTTTCTGTCATATAGGAACGAGCCGCCTCAAAAGCCGCCAGCTTCATAAAATGACGATCAACAAGACTTAGCGAGAGCTCGAGGATCAGCATACAAAGGAAAAAAAACGTGGGCATCACCAGCAGAAATTCTACCGCGGCAGCTCCTGTTTGATCGTGATGCTTCGTGAAGCGTTGCGTCATCTCGTTAGCCTGTTTAAAAATTTTTCCATGTGTCTGGACGAGCCTTCCTTGGCCCGCTTCGACCGACCTTAGCGCATCCAACCGCGCAGTGATTGACCAGCATTTGCCGCGTTGCGTGATATGGCTCACCTAAGTAGCGACGGATTCGCCCACCCACAAAGTAAATATTTCACCAGTGGTTTCAGGCTGTTGAGTGTTCAAACCCTTCTCTGGCCCACCCCTTGCACAAACACCGGGGAACAAATTTTTTTCGCAATTGTTGGAGGAGACTTATGAGCAAGGGAGTTCCGCCGGTTAGCAAATTTATGTCAACCACACCGCACACCATCGAACCAAATCAGCCGCTATCCGAAGCTAAAAAATGGATGTTGTCTCACGGTGTCCGTCACCTGCCGGTGCGGAGCGGTGGAGAAGTCGTGGGCCTCCTCTCCGAGCGCGATGTGACACTATTAAGTACGTTTGCAGGCGTTGATTTGACCACCGCAAAAGTCAAAGACGCAATGGCGGTCGACGTGTTTAAGGTGCAGCCGGAGACGCCGGTGACCGAGGTTGTCGGTCAGATGGCGGAAGCAAAATACGGATCGGCTTTGGTCACGCAACCCAACGGGACGCTGGTCGGCATCTTTACGACCATTGATGCCCTCCGTGCCTTTTCGCATATTTTTGAGACGCGACTGAAGTAGACAAGAAGATCACGACACCACTGGAAATGTCCCGGTGTTAGGTTTGGAAACCGACGCCAGTGGTGACGTGGCTAAAGATTTTGCGCTTTCAAATTCCCATTGGAAAATCAGAAGTGTGCGGTCGTCGTTTTTCGTGTTTACGGCGAAGCCTTCGTAACTCAATGCGAACTCGTTTAATGAGTTCACGTGAATTTCGCCGGCGTAAGGAGCCAGTTTCCGCCGCAGATATGCCGTAAATTTCTTCAGATCCCGGCTTGATTCGAGGAAGCCATCGCTTAAAAACATCAGAAATGTTCCCCGCGGAATGGGCATGGTGAATATCTGCTGATTTGGGGTCGTGATGAGGTTGACGGTCCAGAATTCACCCAGCACGGGCTCATTCGCATTTTTCACATTGGTTGAGGGGCGGATCAGTATGGGGAACGAAAAGTTGGAGCGATAGATAGAGAGTTCACCGGAATCCATGTTGAATTCTGCTGAAATGAGTGAATTGAAATCGGGCGTGCGGTCCTTTTCCACCAATACTTCCTGGGTCATGGTGTCAAAACGCTTCAAATTGAATCCGGGCACATTGTTCGATGCCTCGGATTTTTGTCCCCAAAGCGTTTTCGCGAGAACGTTACATGCAGAGGCTTTCAGTGCGGCCTGAATGCCGTGACCGGTTACGTCGTTCAGGAGCCAGGTGAATTTCTTCCCAGCCTCGTCGTGGTTGACAAAGTAAGTGTCTCCGGACACATATAACGCGGCCTCCTGGTAACAGCTCAGACTAACGCCATCGGGTAGTCGCGGTGGCAGTAAAAGGCTGCGTTGCACATTGCGGGCAATGTCCAGTTCACGTTCGATTTCCTGCGCCCGCGCCTGAGCTTTCGAGAGCGAGCGCACGCGATTCTCAAGTGTTGAGATGTTTATAAAGGTACTGAGGGCAAAAATATATCCGACGTTTCCCTGGATGATCGTAAACATCGTCTGGAAGAACGGATCCACGGCGATGGCTTTGGAGTGCGCGGTCCAGCTTGCCACCACCTCGCCAAATCCGGCGACTCCGGCAAGCACGAGCGCAACCATCCGCCATGGCAACTTTTGACCCCGCAGTGACACCGCTACCCTGAGGCATGCCAGGCCACCGATGGTGCCAACTATGGTATCGCGCCACAAAGATAGCAGGTAGGTCCATCCCCAACCGGCAACCCCTGCGTATTCCCTGAATAGTCCGTAGGGAACCGAGAGCGCTATGCCGACCACAAGCCAGGTCGAAGCACTCTTTTGCGAAATTCGGGCAATTTGCAGCATGAAATAGAGCTTCATGATGTCGCCCATTTGATAAAAAAAGTGGTTCAACGCACTCTTGTGTTCCGACAAGGGACCCAGCACGATCCAGCCTTCGCCTACGCCCAAAGCGGCAGCTTCAAATCCCATAAACAAAGCCAAACCAAGAGATTCAGGAGAGCTATCAATAATCAAAAACAACAGGAGGCAAAACATTGCAATGGCGATTTTTGCAACCATTCCAGTCGCCCCGGACCCTGCGGAGCGCAGCGAATTTACGTAGGTGACGAATTTCTCGTAGTCACCGCCGGGTGCCAGCAGCGGCATTTCGCCGTTTCGTACCCCCGAAAACGTTCTTTGAAATCGATCCAGCTTCACAACAAGATCAAATTCGATATCTTTGTCGCGAAGTTTCTCCAGTTCAAGCACGACGCTTAACCGCTCACCCATCAGAAATGACTTCACCTGCTCGCCGTTGACGTAGGCGGTTGCCTGGTAGTAGCGGTATCGCGGCAGCGACAACACGACGCCGCGCATGTTGCTGAAGGGGGCGAGCATTGATGCGTAAAATTTCATCCGGACCAAAGCATGACGATGGGCATCGATGTCATTTGCAAACAAGTCAATCTCTGCAGGTGTTGTTCGCCTGAGATCTCCCTTTTTAATTAACTGTTCCCGACATTGGTCTGGCGTCTCACATGACGCCTCCATAGGTGCAATTGCGTCATAGGAAATGAGGTCTCCGACCAAGGGCCGCATCTGTTCGTGTGCTGTGACGAATTCAGAAATGTCCCTGGGTACCCAGGAAATGATGACAAACGTGGATATGACCATAAACAGCAACGAAAGAGAAAGTGTCACATTGGCATTGGTACGCATACCTGTGGCCGGTTGGCTGTCGCGGCGGGCAGCATAAAGCTCGCTCAGGGCTTTGTTTGAGAACAAAGCACGAATCTGGAGCATGATGCCAATTTTTTTCATGCGACCGTTCTTCCCTGAGTGGCTATTTCAAATTGATCTTTGGCTTCGTTTCGCATGGCCAATTCACCGGCTGGAGACAGGTCGACGCCGATATCTGCAGATGTCTTTTGTTGATAGCCGTCGCTTCGGGGCGGTGATATGGCCGGAATTGACTGAATTGGAACGCGTGTTGTGATCAAGTTGCGCCGCACTCCCGCTCTGTCGATGACTGACATGGCGCGCGTTGCGACGCTGAGTCCGCGGTCCTGGGCTGTGGCGAAAGTGGCTATCATGCGGCTCAGAGCATCCGCTGCGCAGGTGACCCCTTCAAGTTCCCTGATTCCGGCAAGACTTCTGATTGTGGTCTGATTGGGATATGCCGCTGCCGTTTCGCTCATGTCGATCAAGAGACGAGCGATTTTTTCAAATTCTATGGCGATTTTTGACTGTTCATTCAGGGATCCCTCGAGGTCCAGGATCTTCTTCTCAAGCTCGGATCGGGGGGCTGAGGCTTCGACGATAGCCTTTTCAGCTAAATCTATGGAGGAGGTTAGGTCGCCGATTACTTTGTTCGCCGCGGCAAAAAATGCGGGATGGTCTCCGACAACAGAGGCCACCTCCAGACCAAGGTTAAGAGTGGAAGTCTTGCAACCTACCAGGCTCTGTATGGCAGGCTTAGCGTGGATCGGGGTTGCGGCTGCTTCATTGCTCAATTTTCGAAGATCTGCGTAGTGAGTTCTAACGCTCGCGGCGCGTCTCAAGAAGTCTTCCTGATGTTTTTGGTTTATAGACGAGGCCTCTTGAAGGATCTTACGGAGTCCCTCGATTGCGAACCCCGCTTTTTCAAAGATCTTCGCTCGATTTTTTTGCGTTTCCAGCGTCTGGTTGACAGTCGAGGTCAGAGCCATGGCTTCTCTCGTTAGTATTTCGCCGTCCGTGCTTGCATACCAGACAGATTGAACGGCGCTGCGTGCAAGATCAGCAATATCCGCAGAATCGGAGGTTCGCAGCTTGTCTGTTTCCTCAATGTCGCGCAGGGCTTTTTCTATCAAAAATGCTGAGACTACTGCGACGCATCCGGATGCTCCCATGATCGCCGCAAATCCAGGTCCGTCGCTGAATAATAATCCGCCAGAAATAATCAACACCAGGCCGACCATGCCACAGAATCCCTGGGAGAGTCGCAGATGCCAGAGGTATTTCGCTCCGAACATACTCATGCCGACATTCCCTCGCTATCTGAATGCTCTGAGCGCTCTGAAAGCTGTGCGACATCTTTCAGGTACCCTTTTAAATCCACAAGGCAGACGGTTTCGCCTTTCCAACTCATGATCCCCCGATGCCACTTGCGGGGAATAGCTCCCTGAATGGTGATATTTTGGTCAATATGTTCGTCGCTGATATTAAGAAATCCTTCGACACCATCCACGGAAAGTGAAGTCGGCACTTCTGCGTGGGCGAATTCAGCGAGGGTGACCCGCATTGGCTGGCCGTCTATGTCCGGTCTCGTGATAGGGGCAATGTCCGCAGCGCGGGCGGCCAGCAGGGTTTTGCCGAGCTTTAGCACAACATAGGCAGTAGGAAGCGCCCGCTTGATGATCCTTCCCCGCATCTGCGCCAGTGTTTCGCGGTCAATGCCAGTTTTAAATTCATCGACGCTGCTCAAGGACGCCGCCTTGCCAGGAAATTGCTGCCAGTTTCTCGGCTGCTTATTGCTGCTCTCTGTGACCTGCTCAAGTCGGGTTACCGCATTGTTTAGTTGTTCCAGAGATTGGAATTGTTTTTCAGTCACGTTTTTGAGTTCAATGATTTCGGTTTGCAGATGCTTTTCAGTTACGCTTTCGGTGGTGATTGATGGTGCGTTAGAATCTGAGGATGTGTTTGCCGGTGGCAACATAATCTGTACCGCCGTTTCAGCGGCGAATTTCACCAATTCCGCTGCAGGGAGATACTGTTGGTCGTTTGCCAGATTGTGAATCCAGCCTTCTACAACGGCCTGTGTCTGACTCAGGGTTTCTAAGACGAGCCTGTTCGGGGGAAGGAGGCCGTCTCGTATCATGGCGATGGGCTCCAGCATCGTCTGGAGGAATTGTGCGAGGTCTGTAAAGTCAACGCGCCGGGCGCCGTCGAGCAAATGAGCAACGGCTGAATGAAGGGACTCCCAGCCGATCCGCGGTTGCATGTGTAACGGTACCGCTTCAAGTCCCACGCATGTCTCCCGCCAATGCAGCAGGCACTCAGTCGCATCGTCCAAAAAAGCATCGACATAGCGCTTCGAGGCTAAAGGTCTCCGTTGTGTTGTATGCGGACGCGATTTCAAAGGCGTTTCCTGCTCAATAGTTTATGTACGATCCGGAGACGTTATCGGTGACCTTATAAAAAACTCGATGGGCAGCTTCGGCCCGGTGTCTTCCCGGCAATATTTTCCCTGTGGCAATGGTTTAGGGGATTGTGGCCATGCGGATACAGGTGTCTGAATATTCGTGTCTTTTTCGGTCGGGATGCCACCCATGTTTGTTGTGAATTATCGTGAAATTCGCGTGTTTATCGTGGGTTATGTGTTGGCATGTCCCATGCTCTCCATCTCGTCAGGATGATTTAAATTTCGAAAAATTTTGCGTGACGAGGTTTGGAGTGAAGCTGCAGGTTCCAACATTCAGGACGATGATTGTGTTTCTGGTGTGTTTGGTTGTGAGCTTTCTGACCAGCTGCCAGACACTTGACCGGCATGAGTCGACGCCATCTGGTCACGTATGTTCAGAGGCAGTGCAATCCATTGCGAGCTTTGAGGACTGGCAGATCATATACGCACAGGCGAGATCTACGGCCGGAACGCTGGCGTCGGCATCCGTGATTGTACCAGTCGGTGTGGTTGAGATCGCGGCATGGGTTCCCCTGATTATTGCCGGTCAGATCACTGCTTGCGCACCGGGGCTGATTTTGGATGTTGGTCTTGGCACACACGGCGAGTTCTCGCAAATATGCATGGCAGTCGCGCCCCACTATATGCGTGTTCCCGAGTTGTCCCTAACTAGCGGAGTGGTTAACGGCACACGGCCCTGGCGGCGAATTAACATAAAAGAAGCGATCGATGCGCGCGAACATGCCGCAGAATGCTACCGAAAAACCGGAGAATCAGCTGACCTGAATGCCGCATACGAAACGCTTGAGCAGCTGATTCTTGACGATCGGCTATATAAGAAACTCACCCCCTTGCAACTCGACCAGATCGACCAGGAATTGCGGGACCTGAAAGCGGCGCTAAAAACCCGGCGCGCGGTATCCGGCCCGTTAAAAGACCTTTGATTACTGTGTGTTATCGGTCAATTGCGCTCCATCCCACTTCTAATAAAAACATAGCAATATCAATATAAATTGACATTTTCTATTAAAAGCATAGCATCTGCCAGTTCCTTTGATTATCACCCGGCCTTTGGCGTATTTAAGAACGCCCTTGTGCATTTCGGTTGGGAGTTCAGTGATGGCGATCCGCATCCGCGATCTGGAGGTTGCTGCCATGGCAACCGTACCCGAAGACTTGCTGCCCGAGGCGGCGGCCATGGCTTTAGGGATTCCCCGAGACCACATTCGTGGACTCAACATCGTCAAGCGCTCGCTGGATGCGCGGCGAAAAGCCCGGATCGTATATCATTATCAGGTCGATGTTGAGCTGCAGGACGAAGATCAGGTTCTGGCTCGCACCGCTTCGATAGCCGACAAAGCCCCCATCCCCGATCGCTCACTTCCCCTTGATGCTCTTTCGATCGGAGACGCTCAGTTTCGTCACCGCCCGGTCATCGTTGGGTCCGGACCTGCCGGCACTTTTGCAGCGCTGACACTAGCCACAATAGGTAAGCCTGCAGTCGTGGTCGAGCGTGGCGAAGCCGTAGAACAGCGGCTAAGGACAGTTAATAAATTGCGGGGTCAGGGCGAACTTAACACCGAAAGCAACTACTGCTTTGGTGAGGGTGGCGCCGGGACTTTTTCGGATGGAAAGCTGACCTGCGGCCGCAATCATCCGTTGATCAGGTATGTGTTTGATCAATGGGTGCGATTTGGCGCGCGCGAGGATATTCTCTGGGACGCCAAGCCGCATATTGGTACGGATTACCTGATGCGCATCGCAAAAAATATGCGATCGCATTTGATCGAAGCCGGAACTTCATTTCAATTCGGACGCCGCCTCATCGACTTCAGGTCCGGCGGGAAGACAGCCCGCTACATCGTGGTCTTAGACAACGGAGATGAAATCCCCACGGACCATCTGGTTCTGGCCATTGGACACTCCGCGCGTGATACTTATCAAATGCTGCTCGACCGTGGGTTGGCAATTGTACCGAAGCCCTACGCCATGGGGGTGCGAATCGAGCATCCCCAGGATCAGATCAATCGCATTCAATATGGCAGCTGCAGCCTCCCGCGGGCAGCTGAATATAAGCTTGTCAGCCACGTCAGGGATCGCGGCATCTGGACCTTTTGCATGTGTCCCGGTGGACACTTACTCCCGACGAGCGCGGAAGCCGGGCATCTGGCCATCAATGGCATGAGCTATCACGCGCGCAACAGCGGGTTTGCCAACGCCGCTGTAGTCGTTAATGTTTTGCGTGAGGACTTCTACAAGGGTCACGCGCTGGACGGTATGCGATTTCAGCAGGAAGTGGAACGACGCGCTTTCGCAGCGGGCGGGGGCGGATATATTTCTCCGGCGCAGCGGCTTGTTGATTTTGTCGCGGGTCGTGAGTCCCGGGGCGAGTTGAAGTCTACCTATCAGCCCGGCGTGGCTAACGCGCGTCTAGATCAAATCTTGCCGGGATTTATCACCGAGTCCCTGCGAGTCGCTATGACAGACTACAATAATAAGATGCGCGGGTACTTATCTTCTGATGCTATTGTCGCCGGCGTGGAGTCGAAAACATCTTCTCCCATTTCATTGCCTCGCGGTGAAGACTTGCAGTCATTAAGTCATCCTGGCATTTTTCCTGCCGGCGAAGGAGCGGGGTTTGCGGGCGGAATCGTGAGCGCTGCGCTGGATGGGGTACGCATCGGGCGGGCGCTCGTAACGGACGCGATTGCGATGGCGGCACACCAGCAAAGTTTGCACTAAAGCTTACTTAAAAAACAGATGTGTGATGTACCAGAAAGTTCCCGACACAAACGCGGAAGCTGGAATGGTAAGGATCCATGCCCAGACAATACGTTCGGCAACGCCCCACCTGACCGCGTTGACGCCATTGACGGCCCCGGCACCCATAATCGAGCCAGTGATCGTATGGGTGGTTGATACCGGGATGCCTAGCCCTGTCGCAAGGAACAATGTGATTGCACCACCTGTTTCGGCGCAAAAGCCCCCAACGGGTTTTAACTTGGTAATCTTCATCCCCATGGTTTTGACAATTCGCCACCCCCCGAAGAGCGTGCCAAGCCCCATGGCTGCATGACAGCACAGCACGACCCAGAGGGGAACGTCAAACTCAGTCATTCTGCCGGTAGAGAAAAGCAATACAGCGATAATACCCATAGTCTTTTGCGCATCGTTTCCGCCATGCCCCAGACTGTAAAGCGCAGCTGATACGAGCTGGAGAATTCGAAAGCTGCGGTTGACCTTGCTGGCGGTGAATTTGAAGCAAATCAGAATGACCAGGCGCATCAAGATATAGGCGAGGATAAACCCAAGAACTGGCGAAGCCACGATGGACGCTACGATTTTTCCCAAGCCGTCAACATGCAGGCAGTGGACGCCGGCTTTTGCGACCGATGCTCCGGCGAGAGCACCAATGAGGGCGTGGGACGAGCTTGAGGGGAGTCCGTAGTACCAGGTAAGAATATTCCAAACGATCGCGCCGACCAGCGTGGCCTGGATGATAAAAGGATCGATGACGTCGGGATCGACCACACCCTTGCCAATCATTTTAGCAACGGCGACACCGAAAACCGCGAATGCGATGAAGTTAAAAAAGGCTGCCCATGCAACAGCTGTCTGGGGTCGCAGGACGCGGGTGGAGACAATCGTAGCAATGGAGTTCGCGGCGTCGTGAAATCCATTGAGAAAATCGAATACCAGCGCAAGCCCGACCAGATAGACGATAAAGGTTGTTGAGAATTCCATTATGCGTGCTCGAGGATTATGGACTCGACTATGTTGGCAACGTCTTCGCAGCGATCGGTGACAGTTTCAAGGAGCTCGAAAACTTCTTTGAGTTTAATGAGGCGGCGCAGGTCCTGCTCGTCGCGAAACAGCGCGGCAACGGCTGATCGCAGGACTTGATCAGCAGCGTTTTCCAGACGATTAATTTCGACACATAATTTCAGCATCTCCTCCTGCTTTTTCATATTTCTCAAGCCAAACACGACTTGTTTGACCATTTCGCAGGATTCAACTGTGATGTCGACCAGCTTAGTGAAGTCGGGGGGGAGATTTTTTAGTTCGTACATCAGCACCCGCTGGGCGCAGGCATCCATAAAATCGAGAATGTCATCCATGCGCTTGATGAGCTCGTGGATGTCCTCCCGCTCAAGCGGTGTGATGAATGTCTTATGCAGCATATTCATGGTTTCGTGAGTATATGAATCCGCCTGATGCTCCAGATCTTTGATCGCGGCCACGTGACTTTCCAGATCCCCCTGGCTGTGTCCCATTTGCTTTAGGCGCTGTGCGGCTTCCACCATTACGCCGGCGGACTTGTTAAAGAGTTCAAAGAACCCGAATTCCTGCGGAAAAATTCTTCCAAGCATCGGCAACCTCGACGGTTCACAAATGGGCTGTAGGGGACGACTGTTCGACTGCCGAGCAGTTTAGCGATTGCTAATGTGAAGGCAATGGCTCATTGAAGCCGGGGTAAAAAAAGAAGCCCGCCACCATTTGTTTGGGAGGCGGGCTGTAAGATGCTGTAATCAAATCTATTTTTTGCGTTCAACCCGCGCTGTTTCGTTTGTAAATGACCCAAAATAGACGTCATAGCTCCGACATCCTGCACTCCCGCACTGAGCGGGCCCAAAGAAGCGGGCTTGGTATAGCGTGACGTTTCCCTGGCTTAGCATCCCGGCACTCTGACCTACCTCACTATAGGTCGTATTGATTCGCGATATTCCCAGTTGGGTTAACCCGGATATTTCTGTCGGTTGGCTCAATCCATCGGAATTTGCATCGATCCACACCCGCAGGTTCGCAAAAACGGGATCGGATTTATTGATGTAGCCCTTATTGCCGCGGTCGTATTGTGCCAGGGCTGCGAATCCGTTTTCGGCAAGGGATCCATTTGCCAATGACGTAAATTCTCCAAACAGTTCACGACCGCTTTCAATCTTCCCGTCGTCATTCAAATCCAGAGCGAGGAAGCCCGAGGTGGGGGCTATCCAATCGGTCTTCTCGGCACGGTCATCGGCGTTAAAATCAAAACGCACATTTGAAACCGCTGGATGGATCGTTTGCAGGGACTCTCCTCCCGTTAGGTCTAATACAATGGGGCTGGCGAGTCGGAATCGATGGATACATCCGTCTTCCTGGCTGATCCCGTTTGCATCAACAGGTACGACTTCGAAAGCAATTTCCCGCCCCATCCAATCTGTTTTTGGCAAAAATTTATCAAAGGGGATCACGTAGGTCCCTTCTTCTGCCTTGAACTCAGCCGCAGCTAACTCGACGGGCGGTAAAGTTTCCGGGGTGGTGGTGTTGTATTTATTGTTTTTCCCGCCCTTCCACTTATTGTCGAACGGCTTGGCAGAAGCGGTAATCTTCCACTTGGCGGATTCGCCTTTGATCTTAATGGCCATTTTACTGCCGTCTTTCGCGATACCTTGTTCACGGAAGACGGGACCCGGAACCATACAAAGGCCGCCGTGTCCGCCCAGACCACCCTGGCCACCGATTTTTGAAGCACCGCTGGCGAGAATGTTTTGCACGGCATTGGGCGTTTTGTTGTCGTCACCCGGTGCGACGGGCTTTGGTATTTTTACTGCCTCGCCACATCCTCTGTGTCCAAACAGGTTGCCTTTCAAAATACCAACATGACCGGGTTTGTTTGCATCTTCGGTGCTTCCGGGGATGATGATCTGTGTGACTTCTTCGCAGGAGTTGGGGACGGTCGGAACCGGTGAAGAAGAAACCTCCGGCGTTGGTTTTACCTTTGGCTTGTCTTTGAAAGGCAGAAGCTTCACGTCGTTAATCGATATGAGGCCTTCGCCAAGAGCCTCGCATGGTACGGCAAGTTGCGCAACGTAATGGACTTCTGCGCCCTTCAGCTCTTTCTTGCCGACGATAAATAACTTGTCGCCAGGGTTCACCGGGCATGACAGATCTTCCGATTCAACCGTGGATTTTTTAGTCACGACGGCTGGCTGAGACTCTCCGGAATCGTTCAGCATGGAAGTAAACTCGCCTTCGGGAATCGCATCGTTCGATCCCGGGAGCCTTTTAGTAGGAGTCTCCCCGAAGTCGCTTGACCGGAGGCTTTGGGTTTTCGATTTCTCACCCTGGCAGGATGCGTGGGCTAAGACAAGTGAGGTGCAGCCAATCACGAAGGCAAATCGACGGGATAAGACCTTAAAGGCGATCATTCTGTCCTCCAGTGGCAGACCCTGCAGCGGCAATGGTCTGCGCAATACTCAAATTTGAAACTGAGCGAAATATCTTATCGGTTTTTCTGTGAAAAACTTGAACTTTGCCGGATTGACGAACAGAATCAGCGGGTCAGAACCATCCGGTACCGAGCCTGCCCTTTGCGCAATTTTGCCAGCGCGTCGTTGGCTTTTTCCATGGGTACACACTCGGTCATGGCTTTTATTTTATGCCTGGCAGCGAACGCGAGCATCTCCTCCATGTCGGCACG
>Ga0154020_10003315_pt1 | contig 19419 bp, 12 predicted proteins | sample Klosneuvirus_201_FD_109709 | JGI IMG/M metagenome (GOLD analysis project Ga0154020, IMG submission 109709) | Active sludge microbial communities from wastewater, Klosterneuburg, Austria - Klosneuvirus_20160825_MG | ecosystem: Engineered > WWTP > Aerobic digester > Activated sludge | place... | reverse complement strand
TGCCGGAATCTCCTCGATGAGCCGTCACGCCGTTGATGAGGAATGAGGTTGATTCGACCTGAGGAATTGAACGGTCATCCGCAACGACCGCTGAACTGAAGCAACCGGCCAACATGAGCACAGAGAAAATTCGAAATAAACTCATTACGACTTCGCCTTCTTTGCTGCAAACCCAGATTCATCACGTAGATGGAGGTAGATCATATACCATCAATGGCCGTGCCCTCAATGGCTGCCCACCATCGGCCTGGGTATGAGCAGAGGGTCGGGAGTCTTTTTCGGACGGAAACGTCAGCGTTTTGCACCATGCGACTCCCAGAAAAAGACTCCCGCCCCTTTCATTCATCATCTTGCGATTGTCCCCTCTCCCCCGCAATTGATTTTCCAACTTGACACGTTTTCCACGGGGGGGAGAGGGTTAGGGTGAGGGGGAAGAATCCACTGTTTTTTGGTTCATCATTCTAACGCCAGGTCAGCCCCCTCATCCGGCCTGTCGGCCACCTTCTCTCGCTTGCCACGGTGAGAAGGGACATGGAAAACGTTGACTTTGAAAGTACCTCAGGCGGCACCGCGTGAAGTATAATTCCAGTTCATAATGATGCGTGCCGTTATTTGTTAGCGGCGGAGGTGCGTCACCAGCTTATGCCTTGATTCCGTGACCTGGTCCTACGACACTTGTGAATGTTACTCCTCGCTGTTCGATGTTCTCTTTCCCACCGCCGTTCAATTTTTCCTCCGGATCTCGCAGGATGAAACCTCCTTTCGCCGCTCTCGCATTCGGCATGTCATCGTTGTTGATTGGGTTACAGCCGGTCACTGTCAGTGGCCAGCAGTCGATCAGCTTTAATCGAGACATTCGCCCTATCCTTGCCGAGAATTGCTTCTACTGCCACGGGCAGGACAGCAACAAGCGGCAGGCTGATTTGCGGCTGGATATTCGCGACGTCGCGGTCGATGCGGGTGCTCTCGTGCCTGGCGATGCCACGGAGAGCGTGGCGATCCAGCGCATCAATTCTGATAATCCTGATGAGGTCATGCCACCCCCCAAATCCAATCGACGGCTGTCCGCCGAACAAAAAAAATTGCTGGAAAGATGGATTTCTGAAGGTGCGAAATTCCAGACTCACTGGGCGTTCGAGGCACCCGTGCGTCCTGTTGAGCCAATCGTGAAGACAGCGAACTGGGTTCGCAATCCGATGGACACGTTTGTGCTTCGGAAGCTGGAAGCGGAGGATCTGCGGCCGTCTCCGGAAGCGGATCGAGCGACGTTGATTCGTCGGCTTTCGATCGATCTCGTCGGTCTGCCGCCGACACCGGAGGAAGTGGATGCGTTCATCACCGACGAAAGTCCTCAGGCCTACGAATCGCTGGTGGATCGGCTGATGGCCAGCCCGCATTATGGCGAACGCATGGCGTTGAGTTGGCTGGACGCGGCCCGATACGCCGACAGCAACGGTTTTCAGCAGGACGGTGACACCTGGCAATGGATCTGGCGGGACTGGGTTGTGAAGGCGTTGAACGAGGATTTGCCGTTTGACAAATTCACGATCTGGCAACTGGCTGGTGACCTGCTTCCCGATGCCACCAACGAACAAAAAATCGCCAGCGCGTTCAATCGCAATCATCTGCTCAATGGCGAAGGCGGGGCGATTGCAGAAGAGCAACGCTGGGTGAATCTCTTCGATCGGATGGAGACGACATCGACCACATGGCTCGGCCTGACCATGAACTGCGCTCAGTGCCATGATCACAAATACGATCCCATGACCCAGCGCGATTACTACAGCATGCTGGATGCGTTCAACCGAGTCCCCGAGACCGGTACGCCGCAGTATTTTTCCTCACGAATTCGCGTGGGCGCTCCGTTTCTTGAATTGCCGACGGACGAGAACAAAAAATGGATCGCAGATTTTAATTTGCAAATCGCCGCAGCGGATGTGGATATCGCCGCGTCATACGATTCTGAATTCAACGCATGGCGCACAGGTCTTGTTTCTACCGGGGACGCCGCTGCTCTGGCTGGCATTTCGGAATCCCTCTCCGCCCTGCTGAAGAAGCCGGAAGCCGACCGATCCGATGAGGACAAGCAGACAATCGACGCTGAATTTCGCAAATACTTCGATGAAAAGATCAAGCCCACGCTGAAGGACAAGATCCCGGTAATTAACCAGCGTGAGGATCTGACTAAGCAACTCGCTGCGTACAAGGCCGACCAGATCCCGCGAGTGATGATTATGAGTGACGACAAGCCGCGTGAGACGAGTATTCTGTCGCGAGGGGAGTATTTGAATTCCACCGAGAAGGTCTCATTTGCAACACCCGCCTTCTTGCCGCCGCTGCCGGATAACGCTTCTAAAAATCGACTAGGATTTGCGCAATGGCTGATGGCTCCCGACCATCCGCTGACGGCCCGTGTGCAGGTGAATCGATTCTGGCAGCACTACTTCGGGACGGGAATCATCAAGACGTCCGAAGATCTGGGCGTGCAGAGTGAGTATCCGACTCACGGCGATCTGCTGGACTGGCTGGCCGTGGAGTTTCGCGAAAGCGGCTGGAGCATGAAGCATTTGCACCGGCTGATCGTGACGAGTGCGACGTACCGACAATCCAGCCGAGTGACGCCGGAACTGTTGGCCCGCGACAGCGAGAACCGTCTGTTTGCCCGCGCGAGTCGATTCCGAATGCCCGCAATGCTGCTCCGCGACTGGGCTTTGGCAGCGAGTGGCTTGCTGAACGACAAAATCAGCGGGGCTCCCGTTTATCCGTATCAACCGGGCGATATTTGGGAAGCCCTCGCGATTACCAAGGAACGTGACTTCACTTATCCGCCTTCATTCGGACCTGATTTGTATCGGCGGAGCCTCTACACCTTCTGGCGACGAACCGTGAGTCCTGCGAACATGTTTGATACGGCAAACCGTCAGACATGTCGAGTTCGACAGACTCCCACAAGTACACCGCTGCATGCGCTGACGACGCTCAACGATCCGACCTGGATTGAAGCCGCACGAGTGCTGGCAGAACATGCGATGCAGACTCATGCGGAAATTGATCAGCAGTTGGAGTTTTCAGCGAGAAGGGTTCTTTCCCGCCAGATTTCCGCAGCGGAACTGAATAGGCTGACTCGAGCGTTCGAGAAACAACTGGCGATCTTTGGTACGGACGAGGATGCCGCGAAGCAGTTTCTCTCCACGGGCGAAGCACCACGCGATGAATCACTCGCTCTCACTCATCACGCAGCCCTGACTGTCGTGTGCCTGACGATCCTGAATTTGGATGAAGCGATGACACGCGAGTAGTGCGTCCAAGATGCCTGCAGTACTACCTAATCTACAACCTGCTTGTAAGCACAATGCGTAAGTCCTGGGGCATAACTCGGCGAGCGGTGGGTGTCAGCCCACCGAGTTGCCCGCATTTGACTCGGAGGGCTTACGCCGCTCCGCTCGCCGGGTTCCCGGCGAGCGGGGGACGTCAGTCCCCTGATTGTGAATCCTGCGATTATGCCATTTAACTTATGCACGGGTGCTGCTGAGCAGAGGGTCGGGAGTCTTTTTCGGACGGAAACGTCAGCGTTTTTCACAATGCTACTCGCCGAAAACGACTCCCGACCCTTTCATTCATCGAACACGGGACAGTCGAACTACGGCTGGCTCACGGGCTTCGGAAAGTGAACGACGGCACCGGGGTTGTTGAGGCTTTTCGCGATCTGGACGAGATCAAACTGTTCGCCGTCTCGCAACAGTTCACCGGGCGGAATTGGAATGACTCCCAGACTCACCTGCGAACGGCGACTGAAGCCTTCAGTCACCGACTTAGGCGCTCCCTTTCTGGCGTCCTTGAATGGAAGGACTTTGTAGGTCTCCCTGTCCGACCACATTGCCAGCGTGAACCGCTGCTCGGGAGGAATTGGGTGGCGCGCGGTCTGCTCTATCAACACGCCGCCGGGACCGGGGATGAGAAAGACTTCTTCCAGAAACCCGCCGGACTCACGCTGGAGCGTGATTTCGATCTGACCACCCGGCGGAATTGTTTCTTCTGGTGGCTGTCGCGGGATGAACAGATCGACAATCTGGACCAACAGCGGATCCGTACCGGAGTTGGCGAGCAAAACTCTGGCGGGCGGCAGCTCCGGATTTGGAATGACCTGACGACTCACCAGTTGTGGCGTGTAGGCCAGCAGTGGCATCGCATAACCGGTGCCCCACGCCGAACCATTCCAGTTCGCGCAGACCATGCGGCCAATCGGATCGACAGTAAGAAATGTCCTCACGGCAGGTGCGAAAACAATGGGGGCTCCCATAAAGAATCCGGGGCCCACCGGATGGTCGATCCAGACTCCAGGCAGTTCATGGAGCCAAACGTGCCAGTTGCCGCCGGAGCTGATCGTGGAGATCATTGGACCAAATGCCGAATCACCAATGGCGACGGGAGCTCCCGGAGATTGCCCGATCGAAACAACGGCCGGTGGTAGCCATGGCAATCCGGCGGGCTTGCTCCAGAGAACCAGATTTCCGGCCGGATCGATCGCCGACACATTGAGTTTTGGGCTGGGCGGCAATCCGATCGGAAACACATCGGCGGCGACTGCCGTACCGGGAATCAGGCCTCCTGCAATCGCGACCGACGACCAGATTGCTCCGTTGCCGAAGAAGTAATGCATTGTGCCAAAATTATCGACCGCAAAAACATGGTACTGTCCGCCAGCCGCGACGGCGCTAATGGACGCTCCAAACGGAAATGATTCCATCGGACTGTTGATCTGGTGTCCCACATTTGTGGCCGGATCAACGCTCCACAGGTCACCGGTTCCGGTGATTCCCAACACAAGCCGCTGTGGGCCGTTTTGAACAAGCTCCAGATGTGCTCCGATCGGAAAACTATGGGCGGGAATCAGTATCTGGGCAGCGCCGCCGTTGACGATCTGCAGCAGATTGTTGGTTGACGACACCGTCATCACCGTTGGCCAGATTTCGCCACCGGCCTGAGGAATGAGGACCAGCGGACTTCCGGGAACCAGCGCGTGTGGATAGGCGACAGGACGCAGAGTCCAGCCCGCACCTCCACCGTCGAACAAGATCAGCTTACCATCAGGAGCGACGTATCCGGCTGTCGTCAACGCCCCGTGTGGTGTCCAGCCGATGTTGACCGGACCTGCGGAGACTGCTGAGCAGAGCAGCGTCCAGCACCAAAGTGCGACCAGTCCGAATCGCGCCGCCAGTTGATGAAGCAATGTTGTTTGCATCTGAGTTCTCCAAGCATTGAGCAATCAAACGCCAGCGTCAGCGTCCGTTGAGAAGCTGAGCCACGGCAGGTGCCTCGTGCATTGTCACTGCTGGAACGATGGATCGGGTGGCCGGGGTTGGACTGAGCGGAGCGAAGGAAACCCCGGGGTTTCGAGCTATCGCTCTCCAACCCCGGCCACCCATCAATGCACGGGTAACAGAGGACTGGAGTATACCCAGATACGCAGAGACAGCCAACTGTTTCGCGTGATCGGCATCGACTGGTTGCATCGCAGATGGCTTTTGAAGTGGCGCAAACTGTCCTGATATTAACCCGAAGCGCCAGCGAGGCAAACAAGTTACGTCTCTCCTTCGGTGTGAAGTTTTTGCCTCGCTGGCGCTTCGGGTTAGTGTTTTTCGCTGTGGTTTCTCGATCGATAAGAACCATAAGTCAGAAATGCGCAACTTCAAAACCGCTGGCTCGGGTCAAACAGACGCGACGCCACGCAGATCAGGAGATGATGTCTTCCACGACATTGCCGTACACATCGGTCAGACGGAAGTCCCGGCCGGCGTAGCGATACGTGAGCTTCGTGTGGTCCAGTCCCATCAGGTGCAGGATTGTGGCGTGCCAGTCGTGGATGTGACACTTGTTTTCCACGGCTGCATAGCCGTAATCATCTGTCGCGCCGTAACTGGTGCCGCCTTTGACGCCACCGCCAGCCATCCACGTCGTGTAGCCTTTGTTGTTGTGGTCGCGGCCGTCTCCATTGGGGGCATCCGGAGTCCGCCCGAATTCACCGCCCCAGATCACAAGCGTGTCTTTCAGCATGCCTCGCTGCGCCAGGTCCGTCAGCAGACCCGCGATTGGCTTGTCCACTTCGTTGCAGCGTGCTGGAAGATCCGTCTTGAGGCGAAAGTGATGATCCCAGTTGCCGTGCGTGATTTCGACGAAGCGAACTCCGGATTCGACAAACCGACGCGCCATCAGACACTGACGTCCAAACGAGTCCGCTTCTCCGCCGTCAATGCCGTACAGGTCGAGCGTCTTCGGAGTCTCTTCAGTGATGTCCATCAGGTCCGGCAAAACGTCCTGCATGCGAAACGCGAGTTCATACGATTCAATGACACCTTCGACGCCTGGCTGGTGTTGTTCCCGTTCCAGTTTTTGTTTGTTGAGCGTCTGGATGAAGTCCAGCTGCTTGCGCTGGGCCGCTGTGGCGATGCGGGGATTGCTGATATCGGCGAGCGACGGTCCTGCAGAATTGCCTCGAAAATTTGCCGGTCCGCGTTGCTGCGATCGTCCAACTTTTGTTCCCTGATAAATTGCAGGTAGAAATGCGCTACCAAAATTTTGTGCGGACGCGGCGGGCGGGTTGAGGGCCACGAAGCCCGGCATGCTGTCGTTTTCGGTGCCGAGTCCATACAGAGTCCACGCGCCGAGTGAAGGGCGCACGAACTGTGCGTTTCCCGTATGCATTTGCGTCATCGCTCGGGGATGTGTGGGCTGATCGCAGTGCATCGACCGGATGAGGCACAATTCATCGGAGTGCTTTGCGACCTCGGGAAACAGGTCCGAGATCCACAATCCGCTTTGGCCGTGCTGCTTAAACTCCCAGGGCGATGGCATCAGCTTGCTGCCGCCATACTTGCTTCCCTTGCCGGCATCCACGGCGAGCTGCGGCTTGTAGTCAAATGTATCGACGTGAGAAGGTCCGCCCTGCATGCACAGGAAGATCACTCGTTTGGCCTTCGCTGGAAAATGTGGTTGCTTCGGACTCAGCGGATTCTTCGATTCGGCCTCAGCGGCCTGAGTCGTCAGTCCGGCAAAGGCCAGGTAGCCAAAACCGGCAGATGCGGTTTGAAGAAAGTCGCGACGCGAGAAACCTGGAATGTGAAATGTCATGGCAGTGGTCCTGTGAAATGACGAGGTACAGGTCTTAGCAAAAGTGTTTGGAAAAAAATGAAGTTGAACGGAACGCACGAAATATCTCTCCTCGCCGCATTGTCCCTTCTCCCCCTGGCAAGCAGGCTGTCGATTTAACACCAACCCAAAGCGCAAGTTTTGAAGTTGCGGATTTTTGACTTACGGTCGTCACCGGCAACGAAACCACCGCAAAAAATACTAACCCGAAGCGCCAGCGAGGCAAACACTTCACGCGGAACGGCAGACGTAACTTGTTTGCCTCGCTGGCGCTTCGGGTTAGTAAAACGCACTAAGTCGATCGCCTGCAAGGGGGAGAAGGTGGCCGAAGGCCGGATGAGGGGGTTGGCCAAGCGTGAATGCCTCGATGGAAAGGAATGGACGTTTTTCAAATTCCCCTCACACTAGCCCTCTCCCCCCGTGGATAAATCAAGGAAGTTGGGCCAGTGTTCGCGGGGGAGAGGGGACAAAGACAGAACGCATTGTCCGGAGACTCTGCAACGATGATGTTCAATCCACGGGAGGTCTTAATTCACATATCGGAATTCCGCCGAGGCAAACAGAGCCTGGCAAAATTCGCTGAGTGCCACAAATTTTTGTTCGTTGGCCGAACGGGGTGCTCGGCCCTTGCCTGCAGTTGGAGTTGTGTCCGCACTGCGGAAGAACTTGTTGCTTGCCTGAATTTCGTCTTTTGTTGGAGGACGGTTGTAGACCAGCCGAAACGCGAGTTCGATTCGATCCGCCGGAGCCTCGGCTTCTTTCAGAATGCGTCGGGCCAGAGCGTCACTCTGTTCGAGCACAAACGAATTGTTCATCATGTACAGTGCCTGAGCCGGGGTGTTCGATGATTCACGCTCGCCAATGACCATACTGGGTTCCGCGAAGTCGAACACTTCCAGAGATCGCGGCAGCAGGTTGCGTGCGACGGGCAAATACACCGAGCGATAATAAACGCTGGAATCAAAGACGTTGCCCCCATTTTGACGATTTCTGGCCATTGCCATCATGCTTGGCATCACAGGACCATTGGGGCCGATGAGCGTTGATCCAAATCCCGCAATCATCGAACCGCGCGGTCGCTTCGTGTCCAGCTGACCGCTTGCCGTAAGCATGCTGTCGCGAATGGCTTCGGCATCCATGCGGCGCGTTTTGGCACGAGCGAAGTACAGATTATCAGGGTCTTTTTCGAAGCGTTGCTGATCAAACTGCGAAGACAAGCGGTAGACACGGGAGCTTGCAATCTCGCGGACCAAGGTCTTAACAGACCAGCCGGATTCCACAAATCGCACGGCGAGATAATCCAGCAGGGCGGCATCCGTCGGTCCAGGGCCGGATGCTCCAAAGTTTTCCGGTTCACGAACGATGGCTTCACCCATCAGATGCTGCCAGATTCGATTGACCATGACACGAGCCGTCAGCGGATGCTCCGGACTGGTCATCCATTTTGCCAGTTCCAATCGACCAGAAGATTTCGGAGCGATCTTCGCCGCGTTGGAACTCAACACCCGAACGAAACCTCGGGCAACTTCCTGAGCGGGCTGATCGATTTCGCCGCGAACCAAAACCTGAGCGTTCTTCATTCGGTCTGCCGCCTGAACTCCCATGCAAACGGTGAGAGGTTTGCCGTTGTCGTCAACGCTGTTGAGACGATTGGTCAGTTGAGCGGCCTGCGCATCCAGGACAAACTGGTTGGCAATGTTTCGGCGAGGATCCGTCTCCTTTGTCTGAGGCATTCGCTGAGCTCGGCGTGCTTCAATCGCTTCCTTTTCAAGTTCGTCTCGACGCTGCTTGAGTTCAGCGATTTCCTGCTTTGTCATTGCTTTGTCGGACGGATTGGGGTCGTCCATCGGCAGGATGATCAAATTGCTGGGCTGACGATTTCGCTGACTGCGAACGCCACCATAGAAGGTTTCGGTGCTCTGAAAGATGCCAGCCAGAGCGTAATAGTCGGTCTGAGGAATCGGATCGAATTTGTGATCATGACACCGTGCACAGGCGACGGAAACGCCCATGAAAACGCGGGACGTGACGTCGATCTGTTCGTCGATCAAGTCGGCCTGAAACTGACGGGGATTCTGCTCGATCAGCGCCTTGGGGCCAAGGGCGAGAAAACCCGTGGCAATCAGATGCTCGGCCCATTCCTCGTCAGTCTTTGCGGGCAGCAGATCTCCAGCGACCTGTTCCCGCACGAATTCATCATACGGCTTGTCATTGTTGAAGGCATCAATCACGTAGTCGCGATACCGCCACGCATTTGGAAAGCTGACATCCACTTCTTTCCCGGTGGACTCAGCATAACGCGCGACGTCCAACCAGTGTCGAGCCCAGCGTTCGCCGAATTGCAGTGTTCCAAGGAGGCGATCAACTTCTGACGAAATGGCCTGTTCGGGATTCAGCTTCCAAGCCTCAGTGAATTGAGCCATGGTTTCCGGTGACGGCGGCAGTCCGGCGAGATCCAGGTGCAATCGACGCAAAAACGTGTGGGCGTCGGCGTCAGTTGCCGGCGTCAGTTCATGGGCCACGAATTGCTGTTCAACAAGACGGTCAATTTTGGTTGTGGCCCATGCGGAGCCCTGAGGAATCGTCGGTGCGACCGGCGGCTTGAACGCCCAGAACTCTTTGCCCGTCTGAATGTCTTCCTCGGTGACGCGTGAATTCAGGACAACGCCCGTCGGCACACGCGGATCGGGCGCACCCATTTCAATCCATGTGCGAAAGTCGGCAATGGTTTCAGCGGGCAGTTTTGTTTTTGGTGGCATGCTGAAGTCACGATAGTTGATCGCATTCCACAACAGGCTTTGTTCGAGGTCACCAGGGACGATTGCCGGTCCCGATTCGCCACCCGCCAAAAGAGCCGTTCGATTAGCAACCGAGAGACCGCCTCGCACGGCCTGTCCGTCCGACGAATGGCACCGATAGCACTGATCAACCAGCACCGGCCGAATCTTGGCTTCAAAGAACTTGATGCCTTCTGCCGTTGGCTCCGGATAATTCTCATCCGCCCCGGCGACTGTTGTCAGACAAAGCGTCAGGATGACGATTATCGATGTTGACCAGTTTCTCTTCATGATGTGCAGCATCGGAAGGACTCACTTGCAATGAATTTGATGTCTTGTGTCTCGTTGGCGAGGATGTGATTCTCTGACCGCACCAAAAGTAGACATCACTCTCTGAGTGATGAAGGCCGGGTGGCTCAGCACTTGGCAAACAAATACAGCCGTAGAATCTACAAGATGTTCAGGAAAACCACACTCGTCACTCAGAGAGTGACGCCTACTTTCAAGACTGCCCGCCTCGGGGGGCTGACGCCCTGCCGCTTGCCTTTGTGCGTGGCGGCAGACGCGCGGCGTTCCCGGAAATTATTCTACCGGCGGTCGTTTTGGCTTCACAGCAGCTCCGTCTTTGTCACCCTTCGCACCACGTTGCTGGCCAGCGCGGTCACCTAGGCGAGCCATCGCTTTTTCCAATTCCAATTTTTGAATCGCACCGTCGCCGTCTTCATCAACGCGGGCCAGATTCTCTTTCATCCGATCGGGGATTTCATCTCCGGTGAGTTTGCCGTCCTTGTTAGCATCTCGCATCTCGAACATGCGTGCCATCATTTCCTTCGTCGGCGCTCCGTCCTGTCCCAGACGAGCCATTCCTTCGCGGGCCATTTCCGAAAAGTCGGGACGAAGTTCTTCGGGGCTCAGGATTCCGTTGCCGTCTTTATCGAGTTTTGCCAACGCTTTCGACGCATTTTCAATCTCGCTGACGGACAGTGAACCGTCGTGGTCGGCATCAAGGGCTCTCATCAACGGCATCCGCTGCGCCATCGCTCCCGCCATTCCAGGACCGGCTCCGTTCCTCAGTTGACGCTGGCCGGGGCGATTTCCCTGGCCTTCGCGTTTTGGAGCATCCTGACCGAAAGCAGCGGTGGATAACAACGTGACCGCCAGCACACCAAAGAACACGTTCTGAATCTTCATCGAAATATTCCTTTTCGCAAACCAATTGTCAAGAACCACTTACACCGCTTTTCCGGCGTTTTTCGATCCACAGGGGATCATCGATAGGGTAAGTACCGACGCGGGTCTGCAATAATCCACAGGCGTTTTCAGAATTATTCTGAAAGGATCGCAGAATTAGAGATGCCATGACGCTCTGCGGTTTGTTTCTGGGAGGGCGAGACTTCTGCCTAGCCGTTTGTGACTAAATCAGTCACCGGACAAAAATACCCTTAGAACCAGTCCAAAATCAACTTCTCGATCCCGAATACAGGCATGTTCGCGGCGCTGGGGTTTCCCGTCGGCGGAGCGACGGGTGTACTGTACGCCCGTCGCTCCGCCGACGGGATTTTCGTCGGTGGTAGAACAGAATCAGGACTCGCCCAATTTGCGAACTTATTTGCGTTGATTCGCGGTTCAAAAACACAGCACATAGAATCCGGTAGAGTCAGTAATTTTCCGCTCGATGCTTAGGAAGTAGACCGGGTACAGCCAAGATCAAATCATGCCGACATCACACGACAACGAACTTGAATCGCTGAAAGACGGCGGTCAGTCAGCGCTCGCGGAGCTGTTCTCCAACTACCGCGAACGCCTGGAACGCATTGTCAGTTTTCGCCTGGACCCGCGAGTTCGTGGTCGCATCGACGCTGCTGACATTCTGCAGGAAGCGTTCCTTGAAGTTTCCGAACGGTTGCCATCTTTCCTTCAATCGCCAGACGTCTCATTCTTCGTCTGGCTGCGTCAGCAAACGCTGCAAACGCTGATCGACGTTCATCGCCGCGAGTTTCGACAGAAGCGAGATGTTAATCGGGAGATTCATTTTGCATCCGCTGGCACCTCCGGCGGCACCAGTCTTTCCATTGCGCAGTTTCTCATTGATCATGTCACGTCTCCAAGTCAGGTGGCGATCCACGCGGAAGAAATGCAGTGGCTGCAGCAGGCGCTGAATTCGATGAATGAAGTGGACCGTGAAGTTCTGGCCCTGCGACATTTTGAACAGCTTGGTAACAATCAGGTTGCGGAAATCCTCGGACTCACTCCCACTGCCGCGAGCAATCGCTACCTGCGTGCCGCAGCCCGTTTGAGTGAAATCATGCAACGCCTGAACTCCGGTTCCGGCCCGGCCAAAAAGTAACGAGAGCAAGCTCGCATGGTGCCTGAAGATGAACAACATCCGGTCGATCAACTGGCGGAAGAGTTTGCTGAACGAATTCGTTCGGGAGAGAGTCCGCAGATTGATGAGTATTGCGGATCGCACCCCGAACACGCCGAGATGATCCGTGCCGTTTTCCCATCGATCCAGATGGTTGAACGCGCCAGTCAGCGTGAGGAACAACATCGCCGGTCCGGGCAGAGCGAATCAGGATCAGCGTCCATGCTTTCCATGCCCCAGACGCTGGGCGACTTTCAGCTGATCCGCGAAATCGGTCGTGGAGGCATGGGAGTTGTCTATGAGGCACTGCAGAAGTCGCTGAAGCGGCATGTTGCTCTCAAGGTGATCAGTGCTCTGATCGCTGGCTCCGAAAAACAGCTTCGCCGATTCCGCCGGGAAGCGGAATCGGTGGCCAGCCTCCATCACAGCAATATTGTCCCTGTCTACGGGATCGGTGAAGACCACGGCCTACAGTATTATGCGATGCAGCTGATCGATGGAGTCACGCTGGCAGAAATTGTCAGTCACCTGCGGCGCGTGCCAAATTCATCGCTCTCTGCTGGAAAAGATACCGACACGGTCGCGAACTCTGGTAATCACACGCCTGGCGGCAGTTCGCAGCCGCACCGATTTGGGTCATACGAGGCCGTGCTGCGGCTTTTCGGGACGGTGTCATCAGTCGATGTGAATCTGCTGCAGTCCGGCTTGCCCGCCGATCTGTCGGATGATATTTCGAAGATCCCGGACCCGCTAACGGTCACGAAGATTCCAAACCGCGATGATGATCCGGACAGCGCCGCAGTAACGCGGGTCAACGCAGCGACGGACGATGACTCGCACGAACTTGACCAGTTACGTCCCGCCGAAGACGTCAACCTGAATCAGTCGTACTTCCGCAACATTGCCCGTCTGATCGCTGACGTCGCCAACGCTGTGGACTACGCGCATCGGCAGGGCATTCTGCATCGCGATCTTAAACCCGCGAATCTCATCCTTGATCGTGATGGAACGATCTGGGTCGCCGATTTTGGACTGGCGCGGCAGGCGGATCTGGATGGTGTCACACAGACCGGTGAGATCGTCGGAACGCTGCGCTACATGGCTCCTGAACAGCTTCGAGGTCAAGCGGACATACGCACCGACATTTATGCCCTGGGGCTCACGCTTTACGAATTGCTCGCGCTGAAGCCAGCTGTTGCGGCTCCGCAAGTGCTTGACGCACACGGGCGAAAATCCGTAGCACCGCTGCGCAGCAGTCGTCCCGAAATTCCAGCCGACCTGGAAACAATCACGCTCAAGGCCTGCATGCTTGAACCCGAGCGACGTTATCAGAGTGCTCGGGAATTTGAGGCAGACCTTCACAGATTTCTCGAAGACCGCCCCATCCATGCTCGCCGCGTGACACCGGTCGAGCGATTTTGGCGATGGTCAAAACGCAATCCTCAGATCGCATCGCTTTCGGCGGCAACGCTGTTTCTCCTCTTCGCGATCGTCATCATTTTGGGCTTCAGCTATCGCCGCATTCAAAAAGCTCTGACAGCAAGAAATGAGCAATACGAGCGCGCGGAAAAGAATCTGGATGAAAGAACCACCGCGCTGAAGAAAGTGGAACTCGAGCAGGCCCGGGCGGAAACAAACCTGAACCTCGCCATCGCGGCCTTTGAAGAAGTCTTCAATAACATTGCCGCCAGAGGCCGAACTGAGTCTTTACTTGACGCATTGAGCGACGAAGAACTGTTGCCGGCAACGGACGCGGTTTTAAGCAATGCCGACGTCACGCTGCTGGAGACTCTGCTGGGATTCTTCGATCGGCTGGCAGCGGAGAACAGTAAAGATCTAAGCACGGAGTCCGCAGCCGCACGACGGCGAGTGGGTGACATCCAGCAGCAGCTCGGTCGCCTGGAGAATGCTCAGCAGTCGTATCGGACCGCCTTGGATGCCTACCGGACAATTGCAACCAGGAATCCGGACGACGCCCGTCCAGTGTTGGCTCAGGCGGAGATCCTGCATCAGTTGATGCTGACGTCCATGAAGCGTGGCGAGTTGGCGGTTGCCATCAAGACGCTCGAAGACCTTCGGACCGTACTTCAAGAAAACCCGGTTGTGGCTGAGTCCGCTGACGGGAAATACGTTCTGGCGACCGCAATGAACAGCCTTGTTTCGTTCGGACTGCGAACGATGGGCGATCCAAGGCAGCGTCCAAAGGGTCCGCTGCTGAGTCGAATCATGTCGGCTACAGAAGCACTCTCCCCGAAACTCGCTGAGCGAGTGCGACGCGAGGTGAAGGCGAACAAGGAAGCGTTTGAGATCCTGCAGTCGCTGACGAAGGAAGAACCCGGAAACGTGGCGTACCGCATCGCGCTGGCGCAGGCGACCAAAGACAAAGCCAGGCTGGCTCAGTTGTCGCGTGACCAAAAGCAGGCGGACGAGGCAATGTCGGCCGCGATCAAAATCCACGAAGATCTGTACAAAGAGTTCCCGGCCTCAGATCGCTTCAAGTACGAACTGGCTGAAACGCTCAGCACCTTGTTATCATTTCGTCCGGCCGACATGCAGCGGCTAATGCGGTCGCAGCAGCTGTCTCGTGAACTGGTCGAAGCCCATCCCGCTGTCCCGGAATATCGAAGTCTCTACGCCACCACCCTGGCTCGAGTCGCCGGTATGCAGTTTTTCCAGGGACGAACTGAACGGGCGGAAGAAATGCTGCAGGAATCAGTCAGACATCAGCAGCAACTGGCCGATCAATTTCCGGATGTGCTGCTATACCAGTTTTCGCTCGTCCGCACGCTGCAACAACTGGCGACGGTCTATGCCGACGACAAACAGCCGGATCAGGCAAAGGCAACGCTTGATGCCGCCATCACACGTATGGAATCCATGTCCAGCCGTACTCGATTTCGCGGCCCGGTGAACCAGATGCTCACCCGCCTGCGAGAAAGCCGATCGAAGCTTGGCAATTAGTGCTCTGTCACTTTTCGGTTGATGGGTGGCCGGGGTTGGAGCGAAGCGAAACCCCGGTGTTCTGAAACATGCCACATCGACGCCCCCGGGGCTTCCTTCGCTCCGCTCAGTCCAGCCCCGGCCACCCAATCTGGCAAAGCAGCGTGACAGAGCAGTTGTCTGCTCTAAACAATCCCCGCCAGCTCATGCACCGCCTGCCATTCTTCGGCGGTGACCGGCTGGATGGAAAGCCGACTCCCCCGTTTCATGACCATCATTTGCGCAGTGACCGGATGTTCGGTCAGCATCGATCTTGTGACGGGCTGTTTGAATATCGTCACGAGCTTAATATCGACCATGTACCACACCGGCTTCTCGGGTGACGATGCGTCGTCGAAGTATTTATGATCGGCCTGCCAGGCATAGTGATCCGGATAACCGGGCTTCACAACTTCTGCTGTACCAACAATCGCCAATGGGTCCGTGTTACTGTGGTAGAACAGCACGCCGTCACCACGCTTCACGTCATCCCGCAGCAGGTTTCGCGCCTGATAATTGCGGACGCCTTCCCACGTCGTTTTCTTACCTTTACTTTTGGCAAGATCCTCAATGGAGAATGTATTCGGTTCAGATTTGAACAACCAGAATCGCTGCATGGGTTCACTTTTAATTTCAAAGGGCAAGCCGCAGGCGCGTGCTCTCTTCACAGCCTCGATGCATTCGTCTGGACACCAGTGTTCTGTCGCAGCCTAATTCACGGGTAGTGGACGAGGCAACGAGTCCCATTCAGCCGACGATTGGCAGGACTCGTCGCCTCGTCCACTACTGTCAATCCAACTTCTTGGTTGTGACGAAACACCATGCGACTATATCGACACCGCACTTGTATCCATGGTGAGGTGACAATCGAATGATGCGTAGGCCCGGAGGCAAAGAAACACGTTGGCTGCAGTACGGCGTTTCGTTCGCAGGAGCGAACGACGACTATCGGCCTTCCCAGCTGGACTTCATGAAGTGCAGTCCGTTCTTTGCAAGGTACTCTTCGGTTGGGAACATGCGACGCCAGATGCGGGTGGCGGCGGCGAGTTCCGGAAGAGCCAAGCCGAAGGCTTCGATCATCAACCAGCCGTCGTAGTTGACGCCCTTCAGAGCCCTGAATGTTTCGTCCCAGTTGACCGCACCGTCGCCAGGCGTCGAACGGTCATTTTCGGAGATATGCACGTGAACCATCTGATCCGCACAGGCTTTCACGGCCTGAGTGATCGACTTTTCTTCGATGTTGGCGTGAAACGTATCGTACATCGTCTTTACGTTGGGATGATTGAGTTCTCGACAAAACAGTGCTGCATCGGCGGCGCAGTTCAGGAAGTAACATTCGAAGCGATTCAGGTACTCCACGACCAGCGTTACGCCGTTTGCTTTGGCGTGGTCTCCGGCCTGTGACAGAATTTCCTTCGCGCGGTTCCATTCGTCCTCGGTACGACCTGCGCCAGAAAATTCTCCAAGAGCAGAGTGAATCGGGCCGCAAAGATGAGTCGATCCGGCGGCGGCACAGCAGTCAATCGCCTGCTTTAGGCGAGTGAGTCCAGCCGCCCGAATGCTGGCATCGGGAGAAATCGGATTCTGATCCGATGTGCAGACGGTCACAGCCGTCGATTCCAGGCCGCACTTTTTCAGTTCGGCACCAATCTTCGTGTACTGGTTCACATCGAAGTCAAACATTGGCAATTCCACGCCGTCGAAGCCCCATGCCTTCAGGCTGTTCAGCAGCGGAAAGTGCTCTTCGGTGACTCCGGACGTCCAGAGCAGAAGATTCATGCCATATTTCATCAGTCAATTTCCCTTTATTTAAAGTCAGTTTGGTCTTGTTCAAATCAGCCGGAACGCGACTGCGTCCCGTCTTGCAGGATGAATGAGCGACCTGGCGTTCAGCCACTGATCGCTGCAAAATCCTGAATCCTATTTCCTGTTTCGCTTGCCTTAGCCTCCCGCCACCGACATCTTCTCCATAAAGTCAACTGGCGGCGCACCCATGATATTAAAACCACAATCGACATGGACCACTTCGCCGGTCATCCCGCTCGACAGTTTGCTCAGCATCACCATGCCCATGCTGCCAACTTCGTCCACATCGAGATTACGACGCAAAGGTGAAATGGCCCTGTTGACAATCTGCATTTTGTCGAAGTCACCAACTCCACTGGAGCTGACGGTCCGGAGCGGTCCGGCGCTGATGGCGTTGACACGAACGCCTTCAGGACCAAGTTCGCTGGCAAGATACCGGACGCCGCATTCAAGTGCCGCTTTGCAAAGTCCCATCAGGTTGTAACCCGGCACGACCTCTTCCCCACCGTAATAGGACAAAGTCAGAATGCTGGAATCGCTGCTCAGCGCATCGCGCTTCTTGGCTGCCCCGGCGACGGCCAGCAGGCTGTACGCACTGATTTCCATTGCGGTCTTAAAGCCATTCCGGCTGCAGGCCCATGTCGGTCCAGTCAAATCCTGCGGTGGAGCGAACGCGATGCTGTGCAACAGGAAGTCTATCTTCCCAAAGGTTTCAACCGCCTTCGCGATGACGGCATCAATCTGTTCGTCATTGCAGACATCCAGCGGCATCAGGAATTTTGAGCCGATGGGATCCACCAGTTTGCCGACTTTGTTCTGATTCTTAGGACGATCGCCGGTGTCAGGAAGATGAGTGAACCCCATCTCCGCGCCTTCGCGATGCAAATGCTCGGTAATTGACCACGCGATTGATCGATCATTCGCGATCCCGAGAACGATCCCCTTCTTCCCTGTAAACAAACCCATCTGATGTCTCTACCTAAATTCTGCCTGAAAAGATGGCGTTAAATGCGTCCGCCGTTTGTTAAAAATCGGCCAAATACGTAGTTTTCATGCCATCACACCAATGAAGAGCGGGCATGATAGGGGCAGAGTTTGCCGTGGAAAAGCGCCAGAGCGAATTCCCCGGAACTCTTGCAATTAAATCCCGACGTGGCCCCATTTTCCCTGCTGATGACTCCGTAAAACGGCTTCGCACAGCTGAATCTCACGATGGCCGTCCGCAAAGGTTGGGTAACCCCCGATCCGAGAACCCCGGTCACGCCGAACGTCTGCGTAAAATGCGGCGAAGCAGGCGCGAAAGGAGTCACCGTAGCCTTCATTGTGCCCTCCTGGATGGGCGGCGTGAATTCGTGCGTCCGCTGAAAGCAGGGTCGGATCCCGAATCAGTTGCTCGTTGGCGACGTCCCGATGTCCCAGCCAGAGCGAATTCGGTGACTCGCTGTCCCACGCGACAGCCCCCTTCGACCCTGCGATTTCGAATCGAAGACAATTTTTCCGCCCGGCAGTCACCTGCGAAACATGCAGAGTTCGAGATGCTTCTCCGCCAGTGATTTCAGTTCCGCAGATTCACCGGACGTCATCGCGAGGGGCTTTTCACACAACACGTGCTTTCCTGCGGCAATGGCTTTCGTCACGATCTCGAAGTGCGACCGATTCGGCGTGCAGACGTGGACGCAGTCGATGTTGCGATCACTGAGTAGTTCGTCGAGATCACGATAGGCGTGTGGGACCGCGAGTTGCTGCGCTGCGGATTCGGACTTCTGAAATGATGATCCAAGGATGCCATAGACTTCAACGCCATTGCGTCGGAGCGCGTCGGCATGGACCCAGGTCATAAAGCCTGTGCCAATGATGGCGGTGCGGATTGTGGTCATGGGAGATTCGCATTTAACGCACAGCATCCAGCCGCGCGACGCATCGTCGCATTTTGAAGTTGTGCTGTTCCTATCATTCCTTCGAAACGCGAACTCTAAAGACGTTTGCTCCGGCGATCAATTCACTGAAGTGATGCCCCGCGAATCGGGCAGTTTGGTGTACTCACGACGTAGATCACAAGAAAAGAAATACAGGTGAGTGTGTGATTTTATCTCATTCTTTCGGTTCTGCGCGAAATGAAGTGCATGGTCGGCCCCGTACCACAATCGAGTTGTATTTGAAGGATGCTGTGATTGAGCCTGAAAGGCTCGTACAAATCAGCCTGGGGCAAGAGAATCCGCGAATGCGGATGAACGCCGCCCCAGGTTCACTTGGCGAGCGGTGGGTGTCAGCCCACCGAGTTGCCCGCATTTGACTCGGAGGGCTTACGCCGCTCCGCTCGCCGGGTCTGCGGCGACCGGGGACGTC
>Ga0154020_10003314_pt1 | contig 19428 bp, 14 predicted proteins | sample Klosneuvirus_201_FD_109709 | JGI IMG/M metagenome (GOLD analysis project Ga0154020, IMG submission 109709) | Active sludge microbial communities from wastewater, Klosterneuburg, Austria - Klosneuvirus_20160825_MG | ecosystem: Engineered > WWTP > Aerobic digester > Activated sludge | place... | reverse complement strand
CTTCGCGAGGGCGCTCGCCTGCGCGCACTCCGCGGCTCCGGCCCCGTGCGCCAGACGCAGTACATCGAGCTCCGCTCCCTCGTCGAGGATCTCGAACAGAGCGCCCCCGAGGACGCGGCACGCTACGAGCTGCAGGATCTCCTCGAGCACTTCGTTCGCTTGTCGGTCGCGCACCAGAAGTGCATCGACGCGCTCCGCCTCGCGGGCGCGGGCGATCTGTCACCGATTCCGATCACGGGCAGCCGCCGCTCGAAGCGCCGCCGCGAGATCCAGACGCGCCGGTCGAAGCATCGCGACGAGTGCATCACGCGGATCGAGCGGATCACCGACGAGCTCGAGGCCACGGACGAGCTGATCCGACTGATCGCGCAGCGCGCCGCGTATCCCGCGCTCGACGCCGACCTCGATCGCGAGCTCGATCGCCGCCTGTGGGAGCTCGACGAAGTCGACGAGGCGATGTCGCAGCTGTCGGCCTAACGCGCATTTTCGACGACGGGCGCGAGCGGCTCTCCGCCGGCGTAGTCGATCACGATCGCGGTCATCTTCGACGGGAACATCGCGCGATCCGCGACCGCGAGGCGATCGAACGAGATGCCCTTCGCGCGCAGGTCCGCGACCGATGCGACCGAGATCCACGAGCCGGTGTTCGCGTAGTAGCCGTCGGGAATCTTCTTGGCGAAGCCACCGACCGAGTGCGTGTGCCCGAGCACGACGATGTCCGCCTCCATGCGATCGAGGATGTCGGACGCGGAGCTCTCCATCGAATCACCGAACAAGCGTGACTGCAGCGTGGCGAGCTGGGATCGGTCGATCGACAGCAGCGCCGACAGCGCGGCGCGCATATCCGGGAGCGCGGCGGCCGCGGCGGTGAGGCCCGTCCGAAGCGAGCGAAGGTCGGGATCCATCGCGAGATCCCACAAGCCCGCGACGAGGTTCTCCGCGCTCGGGTCGCCGTTGCTCAACCGATCGCCAACGTGGTCGAACACCTGGCGCGCTGACTCGGGACCGCGCTCCCCGGTGATGCCCAGCGCTCCTTGCAACAGGTGGCCGAGCGCGTCGCGATTGAGGTCGCGGGTCTGCGCCGCGCGCAACAGATCGAAGGCCCGGTACGCCGCGCCGAGGTCGCGCTCGAGGTTCGGGTTGTCGCGAACGGCCCACAACACCGCGGCCTGCTCCGGGTACAGGTTGTCGATGAACGGGACCTGTCGCTCGGTCTCCGTATAGAACAGATCGACGAACACCTCGCCCCAGTTGGATTGCAGCCGGCACGTGCCCGCCGCGTCGCGACCGAACGGCGCGTGCTGCGTCGCGAAGCGATTCGCGGCGTCGAGCTCGTGACCGTGCGCGACGTAGACGCCGCCATGGAGGTACGCGACCGCGTCGAGGAACACGAGCCGCGACGGATCCCGTGCCCCTGCCGCGCGCGCGATCGCGAGCTGCACTTTCGGCCACAGCAGATCCGCGTCGTGATTGCCGGCGATGACGATCACGCGATGATCGCCGCTATCGACGAAGCGACCGATCGCGCGGAACACGTCGCGATGCGCGGCGATCACGAGATCGATCGCGGCCTGCCCGAATGCCTGATCGGCGCCGAGCACCGGCCCGCTCGGCGGCTGTGATGGATCCTCCGGTCGCGGCAGTGCATGCAGCGCTGTCGCGATCTGCCAGAACTCGATGAAGTCGCCCGCGATGATCACGTCCGTCGGCCCCTTCGCACCTTCGCGACCGAGGAACGCGCCCCACTCCGCGTCCGCGTAGAAGTCCTCGATGCCGGCGAACCGCGGATCCGTCGTGCCTGGCCCGAGGTGCAGATCGCTGACGATCACCTTGCGCCGCGTACCCGCCTCCGGATCGCGGAACACGGCGTGGGACTCCGCGGTGCGCGCGAGCAGCTGATCGCACAGCGCGCGATCATCGAGCGCCGCGAGCGGGAAGCGCTTCGCGAGGCGATCCTCCACGACCGGATCGCGCGTCGACACCGGCGCACTGCCACACGCGGCGATCGACACCGACGCACCACAGGCAGCGATCGCGACGAGAACGAGCGCACGCATCCCGAGGAGTATTGCCGAGGTAGCGCCGCCGAGCCCGATACATTTCTTCACGATCGCGACAGGTATCTCTACAGCCACCTTCTGCCAGGGGCCTTACAACGGACTCATGCAGCAACTGGCCGACCATCGAGACCGCGTCATCGAGCAACTGTCGTCGGGATTTGCCGTCGATCGGCTGGAGGTCGACGAGTACGAGCGCCGCGTCGCGCTCGCCCACGATGCGGAGTCGCCGGCCGCGCTCGACGCGTTGGTCACGGACCTCGCGCCGTCGGCGATGGTCGTCACCTCGAATGCGCTGGTGCCTGCAAAGCGCCTGCGCGCGATCTTCGGATCGATCGAGCGCACGGGGCCGTGGACCGTGCCGTCGCACGTGAAGGCGCGCGTGGTGTTCGGGAACATCGTGCTCGACCTGCGCGACGCGCAGCTGTCACCGGTGACGACCATCGACGTGAACGTCACGCTGGGCAACATCGAGATCCTCGTTCCGCCCGGCGTCGCCGTCGAGATGGACGCGGATCCGGTGCTCGGCAACGTCGAGGATCGGACCGAGCCCGGCATCGGCGCCTCGAACCTCGTGCGCATCACCGGCCGCGTGAAGCTCGGCAATGTCGAGGCGTGGACGCTGCTCCGCGGCGAGTTGGTTTCCGAGACCACGCGCGATGCACGATGGCGGCGGCGCAGCGAGCGTCGCGAAGCCCGCTGGCGCCGCCGGAACGAGCGGCTCGAGCGGAAGATGGAGCGCTACGCTCGCTGGCTCCCGTCGCCGCGCGACTAGTCACATGTCGTCAGCGGCGCGAGCGGCGCGAAGTTCCACGGCGTCTTGTCGAGCGCGTCGTAGGCCTCGAGGTTCGACGTCAGCGTCGACCGGATCTCCGCGAACGTCTGACCGAGCTTGTCCGTGGCCGTGCCGTTCGCCTGCGCGACGCACGCGAACTTCTCGTGCGAGCAGATGTCGAGCGTCTCGCAGCCGGGCGCCGGTGGACCGAGCGGCGCGACCGCCGTGTCGCCGTACAGCGCCACGCCGCCGACCATCACGAGCCGCACGTCGGACGGACGCGCGCGCAACAAGGCGCCGTACGGGTCCGAGAGATCGCCCGGGATGACCATCAGGTCCGCCTTCTTGCCGACGGTGATCGAGCCGAGCACGTCGTCGACACCGAGCGCCCGCGCGGCGTTGATCGTCGCCATCGCGAACAGATCCTGCGGCGAGAGCTGGTTGCCCCACTGCGCGTTGTCGACGCGATCCGCGAACCGCAGCTCGTCGAGCATGTTCGGCGAGCCGCCGATCGACCAGTCCGGTGCGAGCGCGACGGTGATGCCCTTTTGGCGCGCGAGTGGGATGTTCGTCGTCGCCCCGTAGAGGAACATGTTCGAACGCGGCGACCACACGAGGCTCATGCCGTGATCGGCCATCAGCTGCATCTCGGGATCCCCGAGCGCGGTGCCGTGAATGATCGCGGTCTGGGGCGCATAGAGGCACTGCGGTGTCGACGAGATCGTACCGAGCTTCGTCAGCTCGTTGCGCGAGGTCGCGTCGATGCCTTCGCCGATGTGGATGACGTACGCGCGCGTGCGGCCCGAATCGAAGTTCGCGCACACGCCGTTCGCGGACGTGTTGTTCGGGAAGATCGTCGACGTCTGCATCTCGTCGGCGCCGAGGCCGTTGCTCGATTGATCGATCGAGCGCGCCAATGACTTGTAGCAGGCGCGGTCCGACGGATTCGCCGAGCCCTGCACCGACGTGGTGCCGGCGATCAGCGCCTTCATCTCGCCGTACTTGTCGAGCTCGCAGCCGAGCGAGATCGGCGAGCCCTCGCCGTTCAAGTACTGCTTGGTGTCGACCATCGCCTTGTAGCGAGCCTCGTTCGTCCACTGATTGTGGTTTCCGTACATCTTCGACGGAACCCAATCGGACTCGTCGAAGATGTCGAACAGGATGTGGTTGTGCGCGTCGATCAGCCCCGGGAGGATCAGCCCGTGCGTCTGCACGATCGCGGCATCGAGCGCGCCGCACGATTCGCCCACGCACGTGATCGTGTCGCCTTCGACGAGCACGCCGCCGCGGAATGCGCGATCCGGAAGCACCACCACGCCCTGCAGCAGCACCTTGTCGCGACGAGGCATCTGCACGAGCTCGATGTCGCCGGTCTCCGGCGGCGGCGGCGCGCCGTTGCTCGTGCCGATCGAGCACGCCCGAGCGGCGCTGTTCCACGGACCGCCGTCGTACGCGCGGCCGAAGCACGTGTTCGCGATCGAGGTCCCCGCGTAGCCGTTCGGATGCGCATCGCGCTCGACACCGGCGCCGTCGACGATGCGAACGCTGTCGGCCGATGCGGTGTTCACGCCCGCGTACGGCACGACGAGCAGCGCGCCGGGTGCGAGCGATCCGGTCAGCGACTTGGGAGCATAGCCACCATCGGCGATGTCATCGACGCGCCAGCCGACGAGGCTCACGCTCGACGGACCCGCGTTGTACAGCTCGATACGACCGCTCGAGCCGGCGAGCAGCTCGTTGATCACGACGTGCGGCTGGCCGTCGTCGAGGTTGTCGACGCCGAACGTCGATGCGTCGAGCGCGTCGTCGGTGGCGCACGCAGACAATAGGAACCCTGCCGCGAGTGCGGCTCGAACACCGGTGGTGGACATGGATTAGAACCCCGTCGACTTCGGCGCGGGCGTGCTGCTCTTGATGTAGCCCTGCGCGAGGATGTAGCTCTCGAACTGCGTCTTCTCCGCAGCGAGCGTGGAGATCAGCGCGGTGACGGCGGTGATCGCCTTGTCCGCGTTCGCGACCGTCAGGTTCTTGCTGCGGCCGGCCGTGTCGTAGAGCTGCGCGCCGACGTAGTGGAAGATGTCGTTGCGCGCGCGCTGATCGAGTGCGCTGTCCGGGACGATGCCGGCGAACGCGGACTTCACGTTCGCGACGAGATCGGGATGCGTCGCCTTCAGGTAGTTCGTGGCGAGCTGCTTGAGCCGCGCCATGTCCGTGTACTCCTGCATGTCGTTGCCGTTGTTCAGCACGTCGGCGTACGACGCTTCGCCGGGGCGCAGCTCGCTACCGACGATGACCTGGTTGCCGAGCGCGCGCGCGATCAGGCCGTAGAACTGGACCTCGGTCATGTTGTAGCCCCACCCGAGCGACGGGTAGCCGAACGCCATGCCGCGGTAGTCCTCGATCGCCATCACGGCGTACCAGTCGGTCATCGCGGAGCGCGCGACCGCGGACAGCTGCGACACGCTCGCGTTCGACGACTTCGCGAGCAGCTCCATCATCGAGCGCGCGTAGATCACCGTGTCGGCGTCGGTCATCGCGCCGAGGTCGAGCAGCTGGCGGCCGAACGTGCTCGCGAGCGGGCCGTGGGTCGGCGTGTCCATCGCGACGACACCGATGCGCTCGGCGCGCGACGGCTTGTCGGTGATGAAGTACGCCATCGAGTCACCGGCGAGCGCCATGCGGAGGCCGCTGCCCGCGCCCGTCGAGAAGTACATGCTGAACGTCGACAGCGCGAGGCCGGCTTGCGACGGGTCCTTCAGGTTCTGCGTGACGGTGTTGTAGAACTTGTATTCCTTGGTCAGGCGGCGGGGCGTCGCGGTGATGTTGTTCACCGCGGTGACGATCTTGTTGAAGCTCGCGTAGCGCTCCGAGATGGTCGCGCCCTTCATGTACTTGTTGATCCACGACGCGTGCTTGTAGAGCTCGCAGCTGCGGAGGAACGCGCCGACGGCGGTCTTCGTGTACTTCTTGTAGGACTCGCGATCGCGCTGCGCGGACGGGACGATCGTGTCCTCGAGGAATGCGCGGAACGGCCGGTTCCCCGGGAACTGGAGCGTGATCGATGGCTTCGTCGCGACGTCGCGAACGAGGTCGAGCGTCTTGCCGCCGAGCGTTCCGGACAGCGCGTCGTCGCGCACGGTCGACGCGTTCGCATCGATCAGCAGCGAGCCCTGCGAGGATGACAGCGTCTCTCCGCTGCGGCTCATCGTGTAGACGTTCGTACCGACGCGCACGCGCACGCCGACGGCGGACCACGACTCGATCACGACGTCGTCCGTCAGCGGCGCGCCATCGATCGTGCCGGTCCACAGACCATTGAGATCGTCGTCGAGGACCGTGCCGGTGGCTTCGCTGTTGTCTTCGCCGTACTCGTCGCCGTACTCGTCATACGTGTCGTCGCCGGTGGCGCAGGCGGAGAGTGGAAGCAGGAGCGCGAGAGAAGCGAGGGAAAGGCTACGTAGGGACAGGTACGTCATATGGGGATTCGGACGAGCCGCGTTCGGTGACGGTCGCATCGCGGTTTTGTCGCGGAAAAACCGGTCGCGGCACGCGAGCTTGCCGACGGGTCGGACCATTGCCGCGTCGATGCATCGACGCTATTGACTCTTTTTCAATAGGCGCTAGGTTCGAGACATGGCACGCGAGCTGACCGCGATCATCGTCGGAGCTGGCTTCTCGGGACTCGCCGCCGGCATCGGCCTCAAGAAGGCGGGCATCGAGGACTTCGTGATCCTCGAGAAAGCCGAGGGCGTCGGCGGCACCTGGCGCGACAACACGTATCCCGGCGCCGCGTGCGATATCCCGTCGCATCTCTACTCGTATTCGTTCGCGCCGAACGCGGCGTGGTCGCGCGCGTACGGAGGGCAACGCGAGATCCTCGCGTACCTCGAGCGCTGCGCCGATGACTTCGAGCTGCGGCCGCATCTGCGCTTCGGCACGCTCGTCACGGGTGCGCGCTTCGACGAAGCGACCGCGACGTGGACCGTGTCCACGGAGAGCGGCGAGTCGCTCACCGCGCGTGCGTTGATCCTCGGCAACGGCGCGCTGCACTTGCCCGCGATTCCCGAGCTGCCCGGGCTGTCGTCGTTTCGCGGCACCACGTTTCACTCCGCGCGCTGGAATCACCAACACGATCTCGCGGGCAAGCGCGTCGCCGTGATCGGAACCGGCGCGAGCTCGATCCAGTTCGTTCCGCAGATCGCGCCGAAGGTCGACCAGCTCGATGTCTATCAGCGCACGCCGGCCTGGATCGTGCCGAAGTCCGATCGTCCGATCAGCGATCGCGAGAAGTGGGCGTTCGAGAACATTCCCGGTGCGCACTGGCTGCGCCGCACGGGGCTGTACTGGTTGTTCGAAGCGCGCGTGCTCGGCTTCGCGTTCGCGCCGAAGGTGAACGAGCTCGCGGAGCGCTTGGTGAAGAAGCACCTCGCGACGCAGGTCGCCGATCGCGAGCTACGCGAGAAGCTGACGCCCTCGTATCGGCTCGGCTGCAAGCGCGTGCTGATCTCGAACGACTACTACCCTGCCCTTCAGCGCGACAACGTCGAGCTCGTGACCGACGGGATCGCCGCGATCGAGCCGCACGGCGTTCGCACCATCGACGGACAGTTTCGAGCGGCCGACACACTGATCTTCGGTACTGGGTTCAAGGTGGTCGAGTACCTGTCGGCGCTGCGCATCACGGGGCGCGGCGGTGCGGATCTCAACGACACGTGGAAGCAGTCGGTCCGCAACTACCTCGGCATCACGGTCAGTGGCTTCCCGAACCTGTTTCTGCTCATGGGACCGAACACGGGCCTCGGACACAACTCGATGGTCTTCATGATCGAGGCGCAGGCTCGCTACATCGTCGACGCGATCTCGCGCATGCGGAAGCGCAAGCTCGCGTCGATCGAAGTGCGCCCCGACATCGAGCAGGCATTCCGAGCGGAAATGACACACCGGATGAAGGACACCGTGTGGACCTCCGGCTGCAACAGCTGGTACATGGCGCCCGACGGCGACGTACTGCTGTGGCCGGGTTTCACGTTCGACTACTGGTGGCGTACGCGCACAGCGAAGCTGTCCGAATTCCGCACGGTGGCGCAATCCGACCTCGATCGGATCGGATACGCCTCTCGCGCAGTTCTCACGCACGCGAGCGCGGCAACGGTCTAGATTGCGTGAGTGAGCCAGGACCTCGACAGCCTTCGTCGAGAAACCGAGGGGCTCCAGGCAAAGCTCGCCGAGGCCGAACACGAGCGTGACACGCTCGCGAGATTGAATTCGATCGCTCCTACGATCGCGGCGGAGCTCGACACGCAGAAGCTCGTGCGCGACATCACCGCGCACGCGACCGAGCTGATCGGCGCGGAGCTCGGTGCATGGGTCGCATCCATGGACGAGCAAGGCGTGCGCTACCCCGTCCTCGCCGCCGCCGGCGCACCCCGCGAGATCGCGGCGCGCCTGACGATTCCGTATCGCTCGACGGTGTTCGAAGGAAAGTCCGTCGTGCGCGTCGAGGACATCACGCGCGAGCCGCAGGTCAAGCGCACCACGTCGCAGCTCGTGCCTATCACTCCGTTCGAACGCGAGATGACGCTGCGCAGCTACCTCGCGGTGCCGATCATCGTGCGCGCGGGCAGCGTCGTCGGCGCGCTCGTGTTCGGTCACGTGAAACCCGCGATGTTCACGGCGCACACCGAGCGATTGATCGTGGGGCTCGCAGCGCAGGCTGCGACGGCGATCGACAACGCGCGCCTCTACGGTGACGCGCAGCGGTTGATCGCGGAGCTCGAGCGCACGAACGCGGAGCTCGATCAGTTCACGTACGTCGCGTCGCACGATCTCCGCGCGCCGCTGCGCGGAATCGCGAACCTCGCGATGTGGATCGAGGAGGACCTCGGGACGGATCTGCCGCCGAAGGTCGCGGAGCAGCTCCAACTGCTCAAGGGTCGCGCCGCGCGCATGGACAAGCTGATCAACAGCCTGCTCGAGCTCGCGCGCATCGGGCGTGCTCGCCAGCGGCCGGAGCGTGTCGACGTGACCGAGCTCCTGCACGAGACGATCGACATGCTCGGTCCGGAGCACCCGGCGCGCGTGCTGATCATCGGAGCGATGCCGACGATCGTCGCGGAGCGCGTGGCATTGCAGCAGGTGCTGCTGAACCTGATCGGCAACTCGCTGCGCCACTCGGGGCGGAAGGACGTCGAGGTCCGCCTGACGGCGAACGAGCGCGACACCGAGGTCGAGATCGCGATCGGCGACAACGGCATCGGGATCCCCGCCGAGCATCGCGAACGCGTGTGGCAGATCTTCCAGACGCTCGACGTGCGCGACGTGATTGACGCGACGGGCACCGGGCTCGCGATCGTCAAGAAGCAGGTCGATGCGAACGGCGGCCGCGCATGGATCGACGAGCCACCGCCGGGAACCACGGGCGCGACCGTGCGGTTCACGTGGCCGAAGCGGCCTGCGCAGGCGCGCTAACCGCCGAGCGCGGCGAGTGTTTCTTTGACGCCGGGATAGCCGAGCTGATAGCAGCGCCACCACGCGATCATCATCGTGAGGTGACCGATGAAGATGCCGACGTGGCTCCACATCTCGACGGTGTCGGCCTTGTCGCTCACGTACCGCCGCCAGTGGAACGCTTCGTCGACGAGCGAGTACACGAACGACAGCACCGTGAACACCATCGCCGGCACCGCGACCGCGGGATGGTCATAGGCGAGCACGAGCAACACGCAGCTCGCGACACCGCACACGATCGTGATGTGGTGCACGAGCTGCTCGCCGCCCTTGAGCACTTCCTTGTAGATCGTGCGGTGTCCGATCGTGTCGATCGCGATCGAGATCGTGAACACGATCGCACCGATCGGAACCATCACGGCCTCGGCCGGCCACGGCGCATCGTGCAGATGTCCGACGAGCCAGAACCCACCCGTCGATGCGACGAGGCCGAGCATCATCCCGATCCAGCTGATGTAGACGATCCAGTCGTTGCGATCGAACTCGCGGATGCGGCCGACATACACCGAGAGCTTGTTCACGTCAGGGTTGCGGGACATCACGAAGCTCCAGCGTTCGGGTGGGTACACGCGCCGCCTTCGCGGTGCGCGTAAACGCGATGCGCATCGCCGCCGACGCGACGCGCGCGAGCTTGCCGCTCGTCGAGACGACGGCGCGCCCCGCGGTGACGTCGTGATCGGCGGCCGCGATCCGCGAACCGATCGCGCGATAGACATTGCTCGCGGCCTTCACCGCGAGTGCCGCGCGCCACGGCAGCGCACGCAGTCCGCGATCCGCGGAGGCGTAGTGGCGATCGGCGATCGCGAGTAGATCGCGCACCGCACGGCGCATCGGAGCGACCTTGCTCGACGGAAATGCGCGCGGCTCTCCGGCATCGTCGCGTGCATCGAGCTCGCCCCCGAGCCCCGCGGCGCCGTGCTGCGCGAGGAGATCGTCGGGCACGTAGAGGCGACCGCGATGCCAATCCTCGGCGACGTCGCGGCAGATGTTCGTGAGCTGCATGCCGATGCCCAGGTGCGCCGCCGGCACGAGCGCGGTGTCGTCGTCGATGCCGAACACGTGCGTCATCATGAGCCCGACGACGCCGGCCACGCGCCAGCAATAGAGGCGCAGGTCGTCCATCGTCGCGTAGCGCGTGTCCGCGACGTCCATCGCCATGCCCGCGAGCAGCTCGGCCGGGTACGCGAGGGGAATCGCGCGCTCGCGAGCGACGTCGCCGAACGCGGCGAGCACGGGATCGACCGCGCGGCCGGAGTAGGCGTCATCGAGCTCGTCGTGAAGACGCGCGAGCTGGATCGCCAGACCGGTGCGCGGGCTGGCGCCGATCGCGCTGCTGTCGCCACTCGTCGCGTTGTCGACCGCGCTATCGACCGCGTTATCGGTCGCGTTATTCGTCGCGTTATTCGTCGCGTTATTCGGCGCGTTATTCGTCGCGTTATTCGTCGCGTTATTCGTCGCGTTATTCGGCGCGTTATTCGTCGCGTTATTCGGCGCGTTATTCGTCGCGTTATTGGTCGCGCTATTCGTCGCGCCGTTCGACGCATGGTCGCTCGCGCTATCGATCGCGTTATCGATCGCGTTGTCGATCGCGTCGTCGGCGCGGCGGCACCACGTGTAGACCACCGCCGTTTGATCGCGCGTGCGCGCGTCGAGCAGCCGGCTCGCGAGCGCGAAGCTCTTCGAGTGCTTCGCGATGGTCGCGCGCGCGACCTGCGCGGGCGCGGGCGCGACGAGCGCGACCGAGCTCATCGTCGCCTCGCGAGGCATGCGACGATCACGCTCCCCGTCGACATTCGAGCGGCATCGAGGTTGTCCGCGACCACTACAGACTCCCCGCCGCGAGGAGGACCTTCGCGGGATCGAGCTGGCGATCGAGCGCGTAGTCCTTCGCGATCGACGAGTACGTCGCCTTCGCGCCGTTGATCACGCCGGGGACACCCGCGCCTGGATGCGTGCCCGCGCCGACGATGTACAGGCCCGGGATCCGATCGTCCTTGTTGTGCGGGCGGAAGTACGCACTCTGCGTGAGCTTCGGAGCGACGGAGAATGCCGAGCCGACGTGCGAGGCGAGCTCGGACTGGAAGTCCTGTGGCGTGAAGTGCCGGCGGGTGACCACGTGCGACCGCAGGCCGGGCAGCAGACGCTCGAGCGACTCGAGGATGCGATCGCCGTACGCGGTCGCGATCGACGACCAATCGAGCGGCGCGTTGCCGAGGTGCGGCACGGGAGACAGCACGTAGAACGCGCCGCCGCCGGGAGGTGCGAGCGATGGATCGGTGACGTGCGGTGCGTGGAGATAGAGCGAGAAGTCATCCGGCAGCGAGTGGCCGTGGAAGATGTCCTTCAGGAGCTCGCGATAGCGCGGGCCGAACACGACGGTGTGGTGCGCGATCTGATCGCGATACGAGATGTCGGTGCCGAAGTAGAGGACGAACAGCGACATCGACCAGTCCATCTTGGTCAAGCGCTTGGCCATCGGCCGCGCGCGAGGCTCCTCGGCGTACAGGCGGTTGTACGTCGCGTGGAGATCGGCGTTGGACACGACGAGATCGAACGCTTCGTCGGGATGCTCGTCGGTGGTGACGTGATGCTGCGTGCGGCCTGCCTCGGTGGTGACGCGGACCGAGCGCACGGGCGCATTCAGCCGCAGCGTGCCGCCGAGCTCGCCGAGGAGCTTGACGAGCGATTGCACGAGCGCGCCCGTGCCGCCGCGCGGGAAAAACACGCCCCACTTGCGCTCGAGGTAGTGGATCAGCGTGTAGATCGAGGACGTCTCGAACGGATTGCCGCCGACGAGGAGCGAGTGAAACGACAGCGCTTCGCGAACGTGCTCGTCGCGAACGTACTTTGCGACGGTGGAATACACGGAGCGATCGGCGCGCAGCCACGCGAGCTTGGGCGCGCACTTGACCATGTCGGAGAAGCGCGGGAACGGCGTGGCCGCGAGCTTGGTGTAGCCCGTGTCGAAGACCTGCTTCGAGTACGCGACGAAGCGCTGGTAGCCCGCGGCGTCGCGCGGGTTCAGCGCGCGGATCTGCGCGAGCATGTGATCGCCGTCGCCGTCGTAGTCGAACGAGGTGCCATCGGCGGTCCAGAACAGGCGATAGAACGGAGCGACCGGCATCATCTCGACGTAGTCGGCCATGTTGCGACCCGCGAGCGTGAACAGCTCTTCGATGCAGTGCGGCGCGGTGATGACGGTGGGACCCGCGTCGAACGTGAAGCCGTCTTGCTTGTAGACGTAGGCGCGGCCGCCGGGCAGATCGCGCGCTTCGAACACCGTGACGTCGACGCCGGCGGCGGCGAGTCGAATCGCGGCGGCGAGGCCACCGAAGCCGGAACCGATGACAGCAGCGCGAAGCGGACGTGCGTTATCCATAACTGGCCTCCATGCGCCGGAGCTCGGCGGCGATCGTGTCGAGAGCGGGACTCGCACCGACGACGGCGCGCAGATCCGCGAGCGCCGTCGACAGCATGTCGCGAACGCGAGAGCGCCCGCTGTCGACGGTGGCAGCGGCGAGCGCATCGGCGAGCTCGTCGATGCGCGCATCGCGAGCGTGTTCGTCGAAGTCCTCGCCGTCGACGGCGATCGCGCGCTCCATGCTCGCGAGGCGAGCCCACGCGAACGGACCTTGCTCGGCGAGCCACGCCCACGGCCACGTCGGACGTCCGGCGCGCAGATCTTCGCGGCCCTTGTCGCGGCGAGCCGGCGACACGAGCGAACCGAGATCGTCGAGCATCTGCAGCCCGGTGCCCATCGCGAGCGCGAACTGTCCGATCGCGGCGCGGGTCTCCACGTGCGCACCGGCCGCGAGAGCTCCGAGCTCCGCGGCGAACGTGCACAGCGCGCCGGTCTTGAGCCGCGTCGTGGCGGCGACGACTGCGGGAACGTCGGCGACATCGAGATCCGCGATGCGCACCGCGAGGTCGAGCGCCTGGCCCTGGTGACATCGCACGAGCGTCGCGGCCGCGAGTGGCAACGCGGCGGGCGCGAGCTCGGCCAGCTCCGCGAGCGCCCAGAAGTACATCCACGAGCCCGTGTTGATCGCGAGCGGCACGCCGACGAGCCGATGCAGTGCGGGCGCACCGCGGCGCTCGAGCGAATCGTCCTCGACGTCGTCGACGATCAGCGATCCCGCGTGGAGCAGCTCGATCACCAGCGGCAGCCTCTCGGGCATCGCGGCCGGTGCACCACCGCCGAGAATCCAGCCCGCGCGAACGATCGTCGCGCGTAGCTCTTTGCCCGGACGCGCGAGAAACTCCGCGGCCGGTCCCGCGAGCGCCTGACGCCAGATCGCGGCCGGCACCGATGGATCGAGCGCGCTCGCACCATGCGCCGACAGCGCGCGATCGAGCGCACCGACGAGCGATGGCAACGCGGAGGGAATCGCGAGCTGCTTCACGTAGCCTCCGGCGAGAGAGGTGACTGACCGAACAGCGCCGCGCGCAGCGACATGCCGCGCGGGGGCCGACCGACGAGGATCCGCGCGCGATCGAGCGCGGTGAGCTCGAGCGCATAGAAGCGACGGATCAGCGCCTCGGGCAAGCGATAGAACCGCTCGAGCACGCGGAAGCGCTGCGCGGGAGGAAACCACCCGAACAGCATGCGATTGAGGCGGAGCGCGAACTTCATCTGGCGCTCCTGCGCTGCTGCGTGCGCCACGAGCTCGGGGCCGACGAGCCGCTCCGCTGGCAGCGAGGCGACGAGCGCTGCGAGTCGCGCCGCGATCGGGAACGAATAGCCGGTGACCGGATGAAACCAACCGCCCGCATACCCCGCGACGAGCGGCGCCGTCGGTGATGGTGGTGCGCAGCGCAGCGGCAACGGCAACAGGCCGACCTCTTCGCGCACGACCTCGGCCACGCGCCAGCCGCGTCGCTCGACGTACGTCGCGATCCGAGCGCGCAGCTCGGCGGCATCGATGTGCGTGCCGTCGCTGAAGTACGTATCCTCGACGAGCACGCGGTCATCGGACAGCGGCAGGACATAGAGGAAGCGAAACCCGTCGAGCTGCGGGACCGTCGCGTCCATGAGCATCGGGCGCGCGAGGCCGTGCGGCGCATCGAGGCGCAGCTCTTGGCCGAGGAACTTCTGCCAGCCGCTCGCGTCTTTGGTGCTCTCGCGTCGCGCCGCATCGGGGCCGCGCGCGTCCTTGGTCGTGCTCTCGCGTCGCGCCGCATCGGGGCCGCGCGCGTCGATCACGGCGTGCGCGCGGATCTCCTCGTGCGATCCGTCCGCGGTCCGGACCGTCACGCGGTGCGCTTCGACGTCGAGCGCGGTGGCGCGCGTGAGTAGCCGGCTGCCATCGCGTGCGAGCGAGCGCGTGACCTCCGCAGCGAAGCGATCGGACGACACGCAGGCGTACGGCGACGCGAGCGTCCGTGCATGGGCGGGAAACGCGACGTCGTACCCGCTCCACCGCGCGACGATCAACGGCTCGATCCATGCGGGAACATCGGAGCCGCGCACCGGCGCGCGAACGGCCTCGCGATGGGTCGAGCGATCAGTCCCCCGATCGGTCTCGCGATCAGGCGCGGGACCGGTCGCGCGATCAGTCCCCCGATCGGTCTCGCGATCAGGCGCGGGACCGGGTGTCGGACTGGGCGGCGAACCGATCGCTGCGAGATCGCCGGCGTGAAAGCACCACGTATGATTCCCGCCCGGGGCATCTCCCCGTTCGATCATCACGATGCGCGCAGCGGGCCGAACAGCTGCGAGCGCGAGAGCGATCAGGCCGTTCTGGAGCCCGCCGCCCACGAGGGCGTAGTCGGCGTCCACGGAACCTTCGATGCCCGCCCCTGCATGGGGTTACGCGAGGTCGGTAAAAACGTTCATCGCTCGAACTTGAACAGCGCGACGCCTAACCCCGCGAATACCGTACCGAATACAAACAGCGCGACCAACGACGGCGCGATATCCGCAAGCCCCGTGCCCTCACGGACGAGAACTGCGTAGTAGCCATCGAGCGCCCAGCCGTGCGGCACGCCCAACCCGAGCGTCTTCATGAACGGCGGCATCACGAGCCTCGGCACCATGCAGCCGCCGAGCATGCCCATCACCAGCAGCACGACCGATCCGATGCCACCGAGCTGCTTCTCCGTGGTCGCGACCGACGCGAACAGGAGCCCGAGCGACACCGCGCAGTACACGACGAACAGCGAGAGCACGATCAGCGCAGCCAGCGATCCCGCGACCTGCATCCCGAACACGATGCGGCCGATCGTGAACAGGAACGCGAGCTGACCACAGCCGACCAAGAAGTACGGCACGAGGGTCGCGACGAGCGCGGTCGATCGCCGCACGGGCGCGGCCATCAACCGGCGCCACGTACCGCTCTTGCGCTCGCCGAGGAATGCCATCGCCGTCGTCAGCGCGATGAAGAATCCAAACAGGACCGCATTCCCGGGCACGGTCACCTGAAAGCTCGAGATGCCGGCCAACGGCCTCGCGATCCCGGGCGGCGTCCTCGCTTCGACCACCGGCGGCAACGACGACGCCGCCGGATACACCGCGCGGGTCACGAGTGCCGTGAGCCCGGCTTCGAGCGGCGCCCTCGCCTGCACGGGCGCCCCCTGATCGATCACGAGCTCGACCGGACCCGCCGACGGAATCACGAGGCCCACCGACGCGTGCTCGGTCGCGACGCGTTCGCGCACGGCCTCGGCGGTCGCGAGGCGCACCGGCGCGAACCCCGGCGCGTCGTCGAGCGCCTTCACGATGCGCTCGGCGCGGGCATCGGCATCGGCGTGGTGCACGGGCACCTCGCGCTCGCGCGCGTTGTCGCCGCCGAACTTGAACATCGAGCCGAACGCGAGGATGAACACGATCGGTAGCGCGAACAGCGAGATGAGCGCGCCGCGATCGCGCAGCAAGAGCCACACGTCCTTCTTGATCGCGGCGCCTATCACGCGCCGCTCCGCGATGCCCGCGCTGTCCGAGGAGCGGACAGCAATAACCGGGGTCCGACCCCAGTTTTCGCCCGCTGCGACAACCGGGGTCCGACCCCAGTTTTCGCCCGCGTCATTGCGCATCCCTCAGCGCGCGTCCCGTCAGCGCGAGGAACGCGGTCTCGAGGTTTACCTCGCGCGACTCGATGCGTGCGATGCGCGCGCCGGCGGCTTCGATCGCCGCGATCACCGGCGCGAGGCCCGCGCGCGGGACGATGCGGATCGAGCTGCCATCACGCGTGACCTCGCCGTGCGCGCTCGCCGCCGCGATCGCTGCATCGATGATCGCGCCCGACATCGCGCTCGAGCTCGATGCCGACGCTGTGCTCGATGCCGATTCCGCGCCCGACACCGCGCCCGATGCCGACCCCGCGCCCGATGCCGGTGCCGCGCCCGATGCCGCGCCCGATGCCGATCCCGCGCCCGATGCCGGTGCCGCGCCTGATGCCGCGCCCGGTGCCGATGCCGATGCCGCGTCCGACGCCGACGCCGATGCCGGCGCCGCCCCCGCGAGCTCGATGCGAATGCCTTTGCGCGCATGTTTGGCGATCAGCTCCGCGATCGTGCCATCCGCGACGATCTTGCCGTGGTCGATGATCGCCACGCGATCGCAGAGCGCTTCCACCTCTTCCATGTAATGCGAGGTGTAGATCACGGCGGTTCCGTTCGCGTGCAAGCGCTTCACGGTCTCGAAGATGTGGTTGCGCGATTGCGGGTCCACACCGACGGTGGGCTCGTCGAGGATCAGCAGCGCCGGCTCGTGCAGGAGGCCCGCCGCGAGGTTCAAGCGACGCTTCATGCCGCCCGAGAATCGCTTCGCGGGCTCCCGCGCGCGGTCCGAGAGGCCCACGACCTCGAGCGCCCATCCGATGCGCTTGGCGAGGGCGGCGCCCGAGAGTCCGTAGAGCGCGCCGAAGTAGTCGAGGTTCTGGATCGCGGTGAGCTCCTCGTAGATCGCGAGGTCTTGCGGTACCAGGCCGAGCTTGGCTTTCGCGGCGAACGGCGCGCTCGCGAGGTCGTGACCACCGATGGAGACCGAGCCGCGCGTGCGCGTGACCACGCCGCAGATCATCGAGATCGTCGTGGTCTTGCCGGCACCGTTGGGTCCGAGGAGGCCGAGGCATTCGCCGCGCGCGACCGCGAGATCGATCGCGTGAACGGCGGTGCGCTCGCCGTAGTCTTTGCCGAGGCCGCGCACCGAGAGCATGGACGGACACTAGCCGGAGTCTGTCGCGGTCGCGAGCGTACGGACCGGGCTTAGCGTGGACGGCCGTCGCACGTCGATCGATCGCGAGTGGACAGCGGTGGTAGCGTGCCGCCGTGGAGCAGATCGTTCGCGCGGCGCGCAGCACGGTGGCGACGACGTTCGCGGCGCAAGCGGCGCTGTGGCCCGAGCGGGTGGCGATCGTCGACGTCGACGGGCGGCGCATCGGGTATCGCGAGCTCGCCGAGCGAGCGCGGCGGCTGGCCAACGTGCTCGCGACGTGCGGCGTCGGACCCGGCGAGCGGGTCGCGTTGCTGTCCGAGAATCGCGCCGAGATCCTCGAGCTGTTCATCGCGGCGGGGCATCTGGGTGCGATCGTCGCGTGTCAGAACTGGCGCCTCACGCCGAGCGAGATGCGGCACTGCGTGGAGCTGGTGGCTCCGGCGATCGCGATCGTGTCGCAGCGCCATGCGGCAGCGTTTCGTGCGATCAGCGAGGTGCGATCGCTCGAGCTCGGCCCCGGGTACGAGGCGACGCTCGCGGCCGCGAGCGATACGCGAGCGGAGACCGATGTCGATCCCGAGGCGCCGCTGCTCGTGTTGTACACGAGCGGAACGACCGGGTTGCCCAAGGGCGCCGTGATCAACCATCGCGCGCAGATCGTGCGGAACCTGGTGACGCGCGCGGAGTTCGGCGTGCAGCCCGACGACACGTTCGTCGCGTGGTCACCGCTGTATCACATGGGTGCGGTCGACAACTCGCTCGGCACGCTGATGACGGGCGGCACGGTGATCGTGGTCGATGGCTTCGATGCGAAGCGACTCGCGACGATCGTCGAGAGCGAACCGCTCGGTTGGCTGCTGCTCATGCCCGGCATGGTCGCGCGGTTCGCCGACGAGCTCGAGGCGCGCGGCATTCGCGCGAAGGGAATGCGCGTGTGCGGCGTGATGGCGGATCTCGTGCCGCCGGCGGACATCGCGCGGATCACGGCGCTGCTCGGCGCGCCGTACGCGAACACGTTCGGTGCGACGGAGACCGGATGTCCGCCGTGCTCGTCGAGCTTGATCCCGGTCGGCGTCGTGCCGAGCACGCTGAGCAAGCAGCAGAGCCCGTTCTGCGAGGTGCGCCTGGTGGACCCCGACGACAACGACGTTCCGCTGGGGAGTCCGGGCGAGCTCGCGATGCGTGGACCGACGCTGTTCAGCGGCTACTGGAAGAACGCCGCCGCGAACGCGCATGACTTTCGCGGCGGGTGGTTTCACATGGGCGACGTGTTCGTCCGGAACCCGGATGGCTCGCTCGATTTCGTCGATCGCGTGAAGTACCTGATCAAATCGGGCGGCGAAAACATCTATCCCGCGGAGATCGAGCGCGTGATGTTGCTCGACGCGCGCGTCGCCGAAGTCGCGGTCGTGCGCGCGAAGGATCCGAGGTGGGGCGAAGTGCCGGTCGCGTTCGTCGCGCGACGGGATGACTCGCTCGATGCCGCTGTCCTCGCCGCGCTCTGTCGCGAGCACCTCGCGGGCTACAAGCAGCCCAAGCAGATCCACTTCATCGCGTTCGAGGAGTTTCCACGGAGCGCGTCCGGAAAAGTGCAACGCCACGAGCTCGAAGCGAGGTTGCGTCCATGACCAGCAAGCCCACCACGAACATCGCCACGTCGGATGCCACGTCGATCACCGTGCGCGATCGAAACCTCGTCGACGATCTGATCGGCAAGGTCTCGTTCACCGAGATGATGTGGCTGGTGGTCCTCGGCACCACGCCCACCGCCGCGCAGACCGCGATCGCGGATGCATGCATGGTGACGCTGATGGAGCACGGGATGACCCCGAGCGCGATCGCGACGCGCCTCGTCTATGGGAGCTCTCCCGATGCGATGCAGGGAGCGGTCGCGGCCGGGCTCCTCGGCGTGGGCAGCCGGTTCGTCGGGACGG
>Ga0154020_10003313_pt1 | contig 19429 bp, 16 predicted proteins | sample Klosneuvirus_201_FD_109709 | JGI IMG/M metagenome (GOLD analysis project Ga0154020, IMG submission 109709) | Active sludge microbial communities from wastewater, Klosterneuburg, Austria - Klosneuvirus_20160825_MG | ecosystem: Engineered > WWTP > Aerobic digester > Activated sludge | place... | reverse complement strand
GATTCTCGGCGAAGTCTACCAGCGCGTCGAAGAAATGAAAGAGATGCGCACGAAGCTCGAGACAGAGCTGCTGATGCTGAAAGAAAAGCGCGATAAAGTCGATCGTCTGGAAGAAAGTATTAATTTTGTACTGGCGATGCAGAATGAGATCGAAGGTAAATCCGTACAACTCAAGCGCGTGCAGACCAACCTCGACGAATTCAGCGCACACTATGGCCGCATCGAAGAAGAGCGCCGCAAAGCCGATGTGCTCATGCAGAATCTCATCGATGAGAACCGCCTGATTCAGAAGACCATCGACAAAATCGAAGCGCAGGATAAGCACATCGATACGCTCAACGAAGGTATTGCGCAACTCAACGGTTTCTTCCAGCGTGTCGAGCAGCGCTCACACCTGCTGAAAGACCAGCTCGATACGATCACCGACCAGATGGTGGGCCTGCACAAAAACGAGCAGGAGCTGCAGTCGATTCAGGGTCGCTTCATGGAAATCGAAGACCTCATGTCGGATATCGAGAAGAAGAAGACGCAGATCATCGCCTTCAATAAGCAGTTCGAAGAGCTGCGTAAGGCGATGTCGTCGAGCGTGCAACAGATCGAAAGAATCGAGCAGAACGCCGAATCAAAAGTGCGCCAGTTGTCTGAGTTCATGAAAGCCATGGACGAGCAGACGGCGAATAAAGTGACCATTACGAAAACGCTTTCGCCGGCGGGTGTCGGCGATAAGAAAGAGATGGTGCGCAAGCTCTCCGATTTTGGCTGGAGTGCAGAAGAGATAGCGCAGCGCGTGAATCTCGATATCCACACGATTGAGACGATTCTTTCGCTGCCGGGCTGATAGTTAGTCAGGTTTCAGCGCTTTTTTGCGCATGCGTGAGAAAAAACCGGCATTTTCTGGTATTTAATATGTAGAGGGATCTATATGCTAACAACCAGTGTTTCACTGCCTGTGACTTTTGCATCTTTGTGGCGCGCCAGACAGCACGAGATAATGCACTTAGCGGCGCGAACGCTGCGCATCCAGTTTTCCCGCATGCAGCTGCGCAGAGGAGTGACGCGTATGTATAATAGGGGCGCGGGTGATTTTGCCATTGTGACGACGAGGTTTACTGAGGCGGAGTACGATGTTTTGCATAGCGCCGCGGCCGCGTTTCGTGTCAGTGTGTCATGGCTGGTGTATTGTATTATTCAAATGTGGTTAAAACCAAGTCGGAGGAAGCAGTGGAACCCATTTCTGACTAACTATGTATTTGCGCCTCGCTATCTGGACAAGAATGCCTTAATTTTCAGTGAATCCACGATGATATTCCGAAAACAACAGCGGGAAAAGTTAATTCCCGATCCGAATACACGAACGTGATTGCCCTCTCCGAAACAAACCTCTTCTCCTCCGAACAGCTCAAGGTCTTGAGCCGCCTAAAGGTTAAGGACGTACGCGACCTGTTCTATTATCTGCCGCGCAAATACATCGACCGCACGCAAAAACTCGACCTACGCAATTCGCGAGCAGGCGACCTGGTGACCGTTGTCGGTAAAATCATGCATGCCGAGATGAAATTCGCGGGACGCAGAAGATTTACGATCAAAATAGAGGCCAATGCCTTCATCATCTATGCGACGTTTTTCAACGCCGGGTCTTACATGCAGAAGGTTCTCACCGTCGGTAAAGAGATCGCCTGCTGGGGTAAACTCGAAGTCTTCCGCGGGCGAATGAGTTTTATGCACCCCGAGTGGGAGCTAGTCACAGAAGAGGGGCCACAACATTCAGGTAGAATTGTTCCCATCTATAAAATTTCCGAAGGTATGCGCGCGGCATTCCTAACAGTCAAGACTCTCCGGGAAAAAATCGAGCAGTGTCTGACTAACTATGAGAAGCGCATCACTGACTATGTTCCACCTAAAACCCTGAAAGACTGGCAGCTGTTGGGTATCCAGGAAGCCCTGCATAAAATCCATTTTCCGCAGACGCTTGAGGAGACCGAAGAAGCGCGTAAGCGCATGGCCTTCGATGAATTGATTCTCTTCTCGGTACTCACCGAAGAAAAAAAACTTGCGATCCGCCGCATCGAAAAGACGTTCCGCATCGCCATCAATCCGCCCCTGCAGAAAGAGCTAGAACAGTTAGTCAAAGCACTTCCATTTGAACTGACGGGAGATCAAGAGCGCGCGATTGCCGCCTTATTCAAAAATTCGGCAGCCCCTTACCCGGTGAACCATCTGTTGATGGGTGATGTGGGCAGCGGCAAGACTCTGGTGGCGCTGATGCTGGCACTGGTTTATATGCGGCATAAGCTGCAGGTGGCTTATCTCGCGCCGACAGAAATCCTCGCGCGGCAACACTACCAGACGTTTCTGAATATTCTGCCGAACGGTTCATTTGAAGGCGTCGAGCTGCTGCTCGGCAAAGACCCGGCAAAAGAGCGCCGAGCGAAACTCGATCGGCTGTCGCGCGGCGAGTCGCTGCTGGCGATTGGCACGCATGCATTGATTCAGGACGAAGTGAATTTTGACAATCTGTCGCTCATTATCATCGACGAGCAGCATCGTTTCGGCGTCGAGCAGCGCGAGAAGTTGCGCGCTAAAGGCAAGACACCCGATCTTCTGTCGATGACCGCGACGCCGATTCCGCGCACGCTGACGCTCGCCTATTACGGTGATCTCGAGCCGGTTTATCTGAAAGAGAAACCCAAGAGCCGCATCAAAATCGACACGCGCATTTTTGCCGAAAGCGATCTCGACCGCATCTACAAAGCAGTGCGCAAGTACGTGAACGAAGGCCGACAGGCATACATCATCTATCCCGTGATCGATGAGAGTGAGAACAGCGATATGGCATCGCTGGTCAGCGAATATGCCGCGCTCGAGAACGAAGTGTTTCCCGACCTGCGGCTCGGCCTTTTGCACGGTCGCCTGTCGGGCGATGAAAAAGACCGGGCGATGCAGAAATTTAAAGAAGGATTAATCCAGGTGCTGGTGGCAACTACTGTCGTTGAAGTCGGCATCGATGTTCCCAACGCGAATGTGATCGTGATTCGCAACCCCGATCGTTTTGGTCTGTCGCAATTGCACCAGCTGCGCGGGCGCGTCGGACGCGGTCTCTACCAGAGTTTCTGTATTCTCGTCGCACCCGATCGCCTGACCCCCGAAGGCCAGGACCGCCTGAACGCGATGGTGAAGACCGAAGACGGTTTTGAACTCGCACAGATCGACTTCGAGATTCGCGGCGCCGGCGAGATGACGGGTCTCAAACAATCGGGTGCGTCCGAATTCCATGTGGCGGATCTGCGCGAACACGGACCCTTGCTCGAGAAGGCGGTGGAGTTTCTGCAGGCAAATCCACAGGCGCATGCGCAGTTTGCCTCGATGAAAAACATCAAACAGACCCTGGAGAAGGGCCTTGTATTGTTTGGAAATTGACCTCCAATACCATTTGACCGATTGTGATTCCCCAAAAAACTTTCCAACACTATGGAAAACCACCAACCGATCCGATTTTACCTCGCGCTTCCTGTCTTATGCGCCATCGCATTGAATTGCACTTCAAAATACAATATTGTTAAGAAAAAGAATGACAGTTTTGCACAATCGCAGCTAATCAGCCTTGCGAGCCATCTCAAGAATCCCGCAGAGCCCAGTAAGGCCTTGTTTGGAAGCAACAACCGTACGCTGGAATTACAGTTCGTAAAGGAGCTGAAGAATAATACTGAAGTAAAAAATGAAGTCACATTCTCTTTTCATCATCACGAAGGTGATGCAGATATGGGCTCAAAAGCATTCATTTCCGCCGATGGAAAACCTCTGGAGATCTCTTTATCGGGAACCGCATCTAATGTACAGAGTCGTACATCGAGCCACAAAACCACATCGTATAAGCACAGTGGCGGCAAAATGCAGGCCGTTGAAACAACCGACGTGACCACGCATACGTTCAAAGTGAGCAAAGGAAGCCTGAATCTTACTCCTGACGTGGCTTCCGCGCTGCAATCCGCAAGCATCGTGCAGGTAAGGGTGTATTTTGGGGCTGAAACGGCAACTTTCACTTACGAACAAGAGCCGCTAGAGGCAGTGAAGCGTTACTTGGCAAACATTCCCGACGAAGTAGAATAAAGTATCCTCTTGTGTCGGCCGGGGTCACGAATTCCGGCTTTACGTTCCCGAGTATGCCTGAGGTCTCACACCCATGAGACCGCTGATACTGTTTCTTTTCCTGTCGTCCGCAGGTTTCGTCGTAAACGGCGCGCTATCTGCCCTTCCCGAAATCCGCGATTGCGAAACCGAACATTATGATATAACCGGTGATAACGGTAATGACCTGCTCGCAGAAATGAAGGCTAAAAACCAAACGAAAGGTGGCTATTTCGCCCATACGCGGTATAATTATAAGAACAAGTGCACCGAGCTAACCGCGACGTGCAAGGTGCGTTTGCCCCGCTGGACTGAGTTCGTTTCTTCAACCAACGCACAGTTGAAGCAAAAATGGGAAAAATTTTATGTCGCACTCGTCGCACACGAGCAGGGCCATGTGGATATCTTCAACGAAGGCATGAAAAATGCCGGAGAAACAGCAGAAGACCTCGCCTGTACTAAGGCCACTAAGCACTTCAGCGCGGAATTTAAAAAAGTCACCGCCCGGCAGAAAGCTTTTGACGCCGAAACCGACCACGGAAAAAAACTCGGCGCAACTTTCGGCGGCTCAAGCTATATGGGCATTGCCTATTCGCAAAAGAGCGATGTTTTGGGTTGGGCATACGATGCAGAAACAAAAGAGGCAGCCAGCAAAGTGGCGTTGAAAAACTGCAAAGCCAAAGACTGTAAATTTACTGTTTGGGCCAGCGGCGAAAACCGATGCGTCAGCGTTGCGCGCGGCGCCAAGGGCGGTTATGGGTATGCGCATGGCGAAGGCCGCGAAGATTCTGAGGCCAAATCGGTTGCGTCGTGCAGTAAGTTTGATAAAAGCTGCGCGGTGAGAAAAACCGTCTGCGCCGGCCAGGGGCCAGTCGACTGATTTTCGGCGACAGTCCGCCAATCCTCAAATGATTCGACGCCCTGTGTCGAATGCGTAAAATGCCTCAATGGCCAAAGAAGAGGCAATTTCCGTCAACGGTATCATCAAAAAAGCATTGCCCAATGCGATGTTTCTGGTGGAGCTCGAGAACGGCCATGAGATTCTGGGCCACATATCCGGCAAGATGCGCAAGCACTACATCCGCATTAATCCCGGCGACAAAGTCAGCGTTGAACTGTCACCTTACGATTTGACCCGCGGTCGCATTACCTATAGAGTTGCGTAAGCAACTATTAGGTTTGTCTAAAAAGTTGCGCACCGCGCTGAACGAGCGCGGCCTGCAAGCGAAAACAGGTCTTCTTAGACCGTTTTGCGTGAATTTGTCCGTAACTTTTCCACGAAAAGTTACGGACAAATTTAGCGTTTTCGCGCAGGGCGATTTTTTAGACAAACCGAGCAATCTTTTCCACAAACTCTTTCGCGTAGTCAGAGCTTCTACCCGCGCCCATAAACACGGCCGCGGTCTTTACCGATTCTAAATTCAACGAAACTAAATCCAGATCGGCAATTGTGGCAATCGCACGATAGGGGGATTGCGTAAATTTCTGGTACTGACCTGCTACTTCAGGGTAGTCCGCCGGTTTATCACCCGAAGGAAACACCGGCAGAGCAATCACCGTACCGTTCTGCGCATACGGTCTCAGCACGGCCTCGAATTCATCGTGAAAGTGACTGAACCGGCTCAGGCGGTGCGGCTCCCAAAACACGATTAGGCGTTCGTATTGCGGCCTCAGCGCCGCGAGCGTCGAGGCCACCTCATGTGGGTGGTGCGCGTAATCGTCGATGACGGTGAGGTCCAGTTCGGGAAACTCCGCAAGCTTCTGCATGCGGCGGTTGACACCCGAAAAATTTTGCAGCACTTCTGCCATAACTGCCGAATCAATACCTAGCTTCACACCCAGCTGCAATACCAGCGTCGCATTCATCAGGTTGTGTTTACCAGCAAGACCTACTTTGAATGGCCATGTGCCGTAAAATAGCTTCTGCTCGTCAGGCTTCAGTGTGATCTCTTGCCACAACGAACGTTCGGCCTCGGCAGACCAGGCCACCAGATCGTCACCGCATTCTTTCGAGAGATGAATCCAGCCGCCAGCGTTCAATGCGCTGGCACCGAACTGTTCGAAATCAGCCGTGAGTGTTGTGAGGCTCTCATGCACATCGGTGTGGTCGAGATCGATGTTAGTGATGAGTGCCACCCGCGACGCGATCGAAAGAAAGCTGCGGTCTGATTCGTCGGCTTCAATGACGAGAATCGGTCGACCGTCGCGTTCACCTTTGCCTTCGCGGTAATTGGAATTCCAGGCCGGTACGGTGCCGCCGATGAGCGCCGTCGGGTCGAGGCCGGCCGCTTCGAGCAGCGTCGCAATCCACGCGCTGGTGGTCGTTTTGCCGTGGCAGCCCGCCACTGCAATAGTGAAATATTCGCGCGTGATGGCAGCCAAGAGCGCGTGGCGGGGTTCACAGCGCAGACCGTGTTTTTCGGCAAATAACCGTTCAGGATCTTCGGGTCTGATCGCAGTTGAATAATAGACATGCGCACCGTTATCAATCCGCGCTGGCTCTGAACCCACCCAGGTGGTGATGCCCTTTTCTGCAAGCTTGCGCAGGTACGGTGAATCGCTCTGGTCAGACGCGGTGATCGTCGCGCCGGTGCGCTTGAGCAACAGCGCCAGCCCGCTCATACCCACGCCGCCCGCACCAATGATATGCACATGAGAGTGTATGCTACGCATACACTCTCATGTGCGATGCTACGGCTATTGCCATGGCTCCAGCACACAACCGAAACGATCGCCGGTGTAACGTGCAGTGGTCGTGGCAAAGAGTCCTTTCACGGTAACGGTGCGCTTCTCTTTATCGAGCACAAAACTCTGGATCGGCACCCATTGCCGCGCGAAGTTGTGGCATTCTTCGGGAGTGCCTTCGGTGACGAAATAGCATGAGCAGAACTCTTTGCTGTAAAAAGAAGAGATGATGCGCGGGAACGCCGACGTATGTCGGTAATTGACGGCGAGGAATGTGCCGGCTGCGAGTATCGCCAGTAAAACCAGTTGGCCGAGGCGTTTGAGGACTTTTTTAATCATGGCGTGCGCTCCAGAATGTTCTTCAGCAGCCCCAGATATTTATTCTTGTCAAAACTGCCATCGCGGTCGTCTGCCAGTCGCACCGCCACGATATCGAGGGAAGGTATCACGTAGAGAGACTGCCCCCAATGGCCGAGCGCGGCAAAGGTATCGGCGGGAGCGTCAGGCCAGGGTGGCTTTTGCCCTCGTTCGGGAATGCCGACGTTGATGTACCACTGTGCTCCCGGATTATCCTTCGCGTCTTCGGGGTGCAGATCGGTCGTGTAGTATGCAGGCGCCATCGTGGTGGTATAACGCACCCATTTTTCGGGCAGAATGCGCCTTCCCTGCCAGACACCATCGTGCAGGTACAGATAGCCGAAGCGGGCAAGGTCGCGTGCCGTGGTATAGAGGTACGATGAACCCACCGGGGTGCCGTCGCCGTCGCGCTCGAGCGTGATGAAGCGCATGCCGATCGCTTTGAACAGGCGGTTAAAGATCAGGTCTTCAAACCGATCTCCCGGGGCTGCGATGTAGCCGGGCGGTGGCGGAGCGTTATAAACTTTCCGTAAAATAGCCATGAGCAGATTGCTAGTGCCGCTCGAATAATACCAATGCGTACCCGGCGGGTGCACGAGTTCTTGCGCAGCAGCGAACGCCGCCATGTCATTGCGCCCGCGCGTATAGAGCATCGCGATAACCGAAGATTTCAGCGGCGAACTTTCATAGCCCTCAGACCAAAAAAGTCCCGAGCTCATGCGCAGCAGATGGTCGATCAGAATTGCCTCTTTGCCGCCGCCTGCGAGCGCGGGGTAATACTGCGCCGCGGTATCTGTCACTTTCAGCTTATTATCCGCAACTGCCAGGCCGACGAGCGTATTGACAAAGCTTTTGGTTACCGACCAGATCAGGTGCTTGCGGTTGCTCTTGAATTCGCGGCCATATCGTTCAAAAACAATATTGCCACCGCGCACCAGAACAAATGCATCGGTGCGAATACCTTTGCGTTCCGCTTCGGTACCCGTCGTGGTAAACAGGTATTGTTCGAGGTTCTTCAGTTTCTCGCGGTTAATACCTGCCTTTTCGGCCGAGAGTTCCGCCCATTCGACACCGGGATAGACCGTTGTCTTCGCCTGTTCTTCGAATTGGGCAGGCAGGGCTTCACGCACCTGCGCCGGCACGAGCGGCTTTTTCTGGCAGCCGATTGCCATGAGTATTGTCAAAAGGCCAAGGTGGATTTTCATCGTTGCCAAAGTCATGACCCGGAACGATGCTGCAATAATTACTGCAATTTTTCCAGTTGCGCAATCAGGTCGTCGATCGGCGTTTTTTCCACAGGGGGTGCGGCTTTCTTTTCTATATCTGCATTTGCAATGGCCTCTGTCGAAACCATACCCTTCGCCTTTTCCCAATCGAGGCGCTGCGAAGCGCGCGCCGTGATCTTCAGGCTCACACCGTAACGCGCCTCAATTTTTTTCCCGATGTGCAGCGACAGCATCGTCAGCTCGTTGGCAAACGTATTGTGGTCGCAGAGTACCAGCAGGTTGCGGCCGCTGATCTTGGTGACGACCGAGTGGTTCGAAAGCAGAACGCCGGCGAAATCCGGCCAGTCGGTGCGTAGGCGGGCCAACAGATATTCGCGCTCGGCACTTTCGGCCTGCGAGGGGTGCACCACCCGCAGAATCTCGACCCAGTCACGATTCTTTAGACGCTCTGCCTGTTCGGCGAGTTCTTCTTTGTTTGCGTGGCGACGGAATAACGGGCGGAGCGGGCGCATAACCTCACCCCCCTGACCCCCCTCTCCATACTATGGAGAGGGGGGAGAAGGACAGTTTCTTCCCGTCAGATCCGAAGTTCTTTCTCCCCCTCTCCACATGGTGGAGAGGGGCGCTTACGCTTGGGCGTAAACCCAAGGGGGGGGTGAGGTCGGCCTTCATCCTTTCTTCAGTACAAACTTCTTAGTATATTGTTTCTCCACATTTGCCGGCTTCAGCGGCAGCGGATGGTTTTTCACATTCGTGAACAGCGGTATCATGTCATCGTAGTGCGGCGATTCGGGATTGCCTGATACACCCATGTGCACGATCAGCTGCGCCGGTTCATCGGCCGAAAAGTCGACAATGAAGCGCATCGCGGGTATCAGCCAGACGTCGTGGTTATCGCCCCACAGGTTGCCCGCCTGGTTGAGCGTGTGCAGGTCGCCTCCCGCAGCAACAGGACCGCGGTTGAGGTAGCGACTGAGTAACCCCGCCTTTTTCGTAAACTCATGCTTCCAGTAATATTTGTGCAGCGAACCCCATTTCCACTCAGCACGGTTTGTCCCCATTTCTTTTTCGCACAGGCGAATCGCTTCGGCGAGCGCCGCGGCGAAAATCAGCGGCTTTGTCTCTTTTTCCTGAGTCTGAATGTTATCCCAGAACGGGCTGTCGGCGCGGCCGAGCAGGTGGTCTTGTACGGCATTATACGAGCGCTTATTTATCGCCTGAAAGTTGTGCCACAGCGGACTATCCTTGCCGTCGAGTTCGTCGGCAAAAGTGAGGATTGCCATCGCGGAAACAAAATTTTCATAAACGGCTGCGGCGGCTGAATCTTTGCCCAGATTTCCATCGAAATCCTGCAGTATTTTTAATGCCTCCTGAGCCCGAATATTTTCCGCTGCGGGTAGTTGTTCGATCAACTGCGTCAGTTCGCCGGTGAAGCCGACGGTGAACAGCAGGTCGCGCGTGCGCTTCGCCGTGTTTGAAAGTGTGTCTGCCTGAAAGCGGCCCATATCCTCTGCGGTGAGCTGATTGCCCTGTGAGACGAGCTCTTTCGCGCGGTCTGCACGGTCGCCGCCATACCACGAAGACGAGACCCAGAGTTCGCTTTCCTCGTTCCAAACCTTGTGGTTGGCGGTTGCGACATATCCTTCTTTGGGGTTGAGTACCGCTGGGTTCTCAGACGGATGGTAATACCCATCCCAGTCGTCTTCGCCGGTCCAGCCGATGCGAGGAAACAGGCCGTTCACGCCATTCCGCACGGGATATTTTCCCGTCGCCAGCCAGCCAATGTTCTTTTCGTCAGCATAGACCACATTGAGGTAGATGCCGGTGACCTTATCGAGCGCAGCGCGCGCTGTTTTCATATCCCGCGCCGCTGCCATCTCAAAGATCCCGGCGAGGGTTGTCTCGCGCGAGCCAACCGTAGTTTTGTACGCCAGACCATAGTCGCTGCGTATGTTGAGCGCGAGGTGTTTATCGGGAAATGTATGCGTGAATGCTTCGTTGAGCAGCACACCATGCCGCGTGCGTATGCGTTTAAAAGAGTGCGATTTTCCACCCCGGATACCGATCGTCTCGCTGACGACATCCGCATTTTCCCATTTGCCCTTATAGAGGTATTGCGTGGTGCCCTGCTCTTCGCGCAACTGCTCGAGAAAAATATCCTGGTTGTCAGCCATGACCATGGTCGCACCCCAGGCGATAACGCCATTGGTGCCTAAGGCCACGACCGGTGTGCCCGGCAGGGCTACGCCCGCAGCGCGGTATTCGGGGCATTCGAGGTTCATCATATACCACATCGCCGGCACGGTCATTTGCAGGTGAGTATCGTTGGCCAGCAGGGTTTTACCGTTCTTGGTTTTGCCAGCCGCAACGACCCAGTTGTTCGATGCAGGCAGAGAGGGGGATGGAATCAGTGTCTGCCAGATATCGTAAGCGTGTTCGATTTCACCCTTGAGCAGCGGGTCACCCGAGGCGATCTTTTTGAGATCAATATCTTTCAGGTGATTCGCCTGTTCGAACGGCAGCGGCTCGCCATCATAGATCGGGAACAGCCAGGCTGCTTTTTCCAGGCCCAGCTTCGCAGCAAATTTCAGGAAAGCCACTTCTTCGATGTGGTTGGTGGCGAGTAAAAATGAGAATAACTGGTAGAGGGCAAGCGAGTCTTCCGGTTTCCATTCTTCGACCTGAATACCGGCAGCCGTCACTGACAGCATTTCTTCAAACTGCCGTTTCGGATACAGTTTGCGTTGCGCATTCACCCCGGCCGCGTACGAGCGCAGCATACGTTGCAGCTTCGGATCGAGAATCTGGAAGTTTTTCTGGATGAGTGGCGCAATCCCGAGAGAACGCATATACACATCGACCCCGAGCGTCTCGTCGCCCGCGAGTTCAGACAGGCGGCCATACGCCATGCGGCGCAGAAATTCCATCTGGAAGCCGCGGTCGGCTGCCATCGCGAAACCGGCACCGAATGCCATGTCGTCCAGGTTCTGTGCTTTGATGTGTGGCACGCCATACGCGTCGCGCCGGATCTCGACGTCGGCAGAAATTGCCTGCACGGTCACTGTGCCCTTTTCGGGCATAACACTCTTTTTCAGCCGGTATCTGAGCCAGACGTAAGAGCCGACGAGCGTGATGACGAGCAGAATAGCCGCCCACCGCAACAGCCGACGCTTTGGCCGCTGCTGGTAACTCATATCGTTTATGGCGGATGTATTTTCGCCTGGCGCGCGCGCTCGCACTTCATCAGCCTGCCCGACCTGAAACAGCGCGCTCAGTTCAGCTTCAGATGTGGGATCCCCTTCTTTGAGTCTCGCACTGGCGCTCTGCGTCGTTCTCTTGAAGGGTTTGGCTTTTTTATCACCAGTCCCACGGTTGGCAGAGGTCTTTTTAGTCGGTTTGTTGCGCGCCATCTGCAGAGAGACCGCGCTCAAAAGTCAAGTTGGCAACTCAATTTCAAAGGCTACCAGATCTTCCACAATCCCGCTATCGGCCGAGTAATCCTGTACAGAAGTGCAGAAAATATTTCCTTTATGCATTTGCACCACTTTATCGACGTAAGTCAGTCCGAGCCCGTATTCCAGCGTTCGGTATTGTTCATGCACCACACGCGTGATCCGGAAAAAAGGCTCGAAGATGATTTTGCGGTATTCTTCCGGTATTCCTGTGATCTCGTCGGTGCCGAGGTGAATCGGTCTGTTGAGCACGGTAATGAGCGCACGCGCGTGCAGGTGCTCAACGAGCACAGTTACCGTGCTGTTTTCCGGTGAAAATTTCATCGCGTTGAGCAATAGCTCCCGTATTGCCTTGCGCATGAATTCCCAATTGAGCTTGAGCCGCACGCCCGAAAACGCCGCCGGCAATTCATTGAGCAATAACTGGTGTCCGCGCAAAGCGCTGAATGGCTTTAGCTCATATATAATGTCCTGTATTATCTTGTGGAACTCGCCCAGGGTCACGTCGTAGCGGGCAAAATCCTGTGAAACGAGCAGGTGCAATTCACCAAAAATTTCGATCATGTCGGAGACAGCATTCTGGTTGTCGAAGATCATATCGAGTATTTCTTTCGAAACCAGATAATTTGCTCCGTCGGCCGACAGGGGCGATCCACCGAGCATGGAAACCAGGGTTGTCAGAGACCCCACGCCACGCCCCTGCGTGAATGACGTATGGACGTTGCTGAACATGGCTTTCGACAGCTTATTTGCCTGTCTGCGTATCAGTTGGTCGGTAATGCGCCTTGTGGCTAGTTGCTGTTCGACCCGCTGCGCACGTTCCTGTTCAATATGCTTGCGCAGCATATCTGTCACAGCCTTGTTGTGCGCGCGTTCGAGCACGTGCTGCACATCGGCTGGCTGTACCGGCTTCAGTATGTAATCAAAAGCCCCGTGGCGCATCGTGTCTAGGACAGCTGGAAGGTCTGTTTCGGAAATCAGCATCACCACGACGGGCGGCTGTGCCGTGTTCATGAGTGCTTGCAAAACTTCGCCGCCGGTCTGCTTGCCTGCCAGTGAAACGTCGCAAAGCACAACTTCATGATTCACTTTGCCAAACGCCGCCAGCGCATCGTCTGCGTTAGTGGCTAAACTCAGTGAATAAGGTAGGTTGGAAAGAATGCGTTCGAGCAGTGCCTGCTGCACCGGATCGGCTTCGATAATCAGTAAAGAGTGCTTTTTCTCCATGGCGCGCCGGGTCGGTATATGATTATCGACCTGTCGGCATGGCTAATTAAAGTCGCTTTGGGAAAAGTGAACATCACCCTTTATGGGTAAGGTTGTGAGTTTCAGATGCTTTTGCCCAAGGCAGGTCAGACGATATGGATATCGACGCGCTTTCCCGACATATTCCCAGAGTTTTGCAGTTCGATTTCGTACTTGCCTACGGCAAGCTGCGAAAACCAGGCAAAATCGTCGCGCAACGGGATCGATTGCAGAAGCCGGCCCTGGCGGCGCAGGTTGATGAATTTTGGCCGCGGCCGGTAGTTCTGCAGTTTAACCGTCAGCATGACCGTTTCGTTGCCATCTTTCACCACCTGATAAAACAGGTCGCCTTGCTTGGGTTCACTGGTCATGAACTGCAGGGCGCCCGTGGCGCCGCCGGCTGAAGCGGCTTCGCCGGTTGAGCGCACCGCAACCATCTCGTCGCTATTGGTGAGATTATAGAGGGCGCTAATATGGCCCGCAATCAGGCGCAGGCCATCTTTGAGGCGTATGACAATCGTCGATTCTTCTTCAGACGGCGCTGCAGCATAGATCCGGTTCATAATAATCTGCTTCAAATAGGTCGGAGTTGGTATCAGCGGCCTGTCACCCCAGGTGAATAAAAAGGCCAGAGTATCCTGAAACAGGCCGAAGTCGGCAGTACTGGCTTTGATCGTCTGCCATACTTTGCTGCCGCTAAGTTCTTTTTCAATGGCGCGCGGATCATCAACGCTGAAAAATTTTTCTGCCGTTTCGACAATCTGGTGCACAGGGAGTTTAAAACCGTTGGATTCTGCCAGAGAACTCTGGCGCTTGTTTAATGCAACTATCGTCTCAAATTGAACAAGCATTTCGAGCGCCGAGAGATTTTCGCCGGCGAGTTGTATAGCCTCGGCCTGCCGTTTATCGCTCAAATAAAGCCTCAGCAGACTGGAGTATTCCGCAGGGGTGAGCTTGTTCAGGCTCTTGCGTGTTTTTTTAGCTTCCACAAATACCTCTCCAATTCCGTGAATTGCGACTCTGCCAGAGCCGGCCTCCCGGATATATTATAGACGACGCGCCGACTACCCACTTTACGACAAGAAATCCATGCCGTCCCGGAAACTCATCACCATCTCGATCAGTCATTATGTAGAAAAAGCCAAATGGGCATTACAGCGGTCGGGGCTTGCTTTCACTGAAGAAAGCCATATTCCCGGACTCCATGCCATCGTTACTCTCTGGCATACCCGGGGGGCACACCGGGCCACTCCTGTGTTGATCGATGGTGCCCAGATTGTTCCTGATTCGACGGCGATCTTGCAGCATTTGTCGACAAAGTATAACCAAAAATGGCTGTACCCGAATTTACAGGCTCTCGAACTTGAAGAGCGTTTCGACCGCAATATCGGGCCGCACACACGGCGGTTTATTTACCAGCAGCTCTTTGATAATGATTTGTCAATTGCAGAACTGTTCTCTCAGGGCAATGTTCCTGCCTGGGAAATTGCCTTGCTGCGAGTCGGAGCGCCTGCTATTAAAGAAGGCATGATGCGTGATATGGCTATACATCCGCGGGCAGCGGAAAGTTCGCGTATGGTGTTTGAGAATGAATTTGCTTTCGTGGCCGATTTGCTCAGCGATGGCCGGCGCTATCTGTGCGGCGATGCCCTCAGTGCCGCTGATATCACCTTTGCAGCGCTCTCGGCGCCCGTATTGCTACCTGATAATTATGGTGCGCGTCTGCCCCGTCTCGAAGATGCAGCCCCTGGTGCAGTTGTGCGCGAGCTTGTGGGAAAATACCGGAGCACAACTGCCGGTGCATACGCGCTGCGGCTCTACCGCGAGCACAGAAACTGATGACAGCGCGCTGTATGCGGGTTTGGTCAATTAAAACTATTGACAACGCCCGCAAAAAAAAAGCCATCACTCATGGCGCGATCCAGTTCTCCAGCCGGTGGCGATAGTTACTACACGGTCATCCGCGGCAAAAAGTATGACCGCCGCATGCTCGAACTTGCCGAGGGGTTGACCAGTGGTCGCGGCGACGGCCGCATTTCCATCAATGACGCGAAGAACCTGCTGCGCGTGGTGAAAGACGCAAATAACTATTCGCTCACCGAAAAGCAGACGATGGAGTACATTCGCCGGCACTTCAAGTTCACCAAAGAGGGCGATGCATTTTTCCGCTCAGAAATACGTAAGTGGGCGGCCGGCAAAGGCAAAAAAAAGACCCCGGCGAAGGCGAAAAAGTCTGCCGCTGCCGAGCCTGCGGCACATTCTGCGGCAAGCGAAGTTGCGGCTGTGGCCGCCGCCGCTGCGGCGCCTGTCGAAGCAAAACACGATGAATCGCATTCGCATGGCAAGGGTGCAGGCTCGGCCTGGAAACAGATTCTCATTGGTCTAATTCTCATACTCGGTATTGCCGCGATTTTCTACTTCGTTGCATACAAGAGCAGTTGCGCGCGCCCGGCGCCCACACCGCCACCTGTGACAACAGCGCCTGTAACGCCGGCGCCGGCGGCAACGCCAGAAGCGCCCAAGGCTGTTCTGGTACCTGCCGCACCCACGACGCCGGTCGCCGAAAAGAAACCATCCACCTCGCCCGCGCCGGTTGACGCAGATCTGCAATCGTATGTGAGTAAAGTACGCCTGGCCTTCATTGCAGAAAAAACCGCGCTGTCGCCGGCCTCGGAAAAGTCGCTCGATGAACTCGCAGCGCGTCTCAAAAACAGCGGCGGTCGCCTGCAGGTGACGGGGCATACCTGCTCGCTCGGGCCGAAAGCGATCAATCAGCCCATTTCTGAAAAACGCGCAGCGGTCGTCAAAGAAGCCCTTGTGGCGCGCGGCGTTCCCGCCGATCGTATCGAAACGCAGGGTGTGGCTGATACACAGCCGGTGGGTAATAACAAAACTGTTGAAGGCAGGGTGGCAAACCGCCGCGTGACCTTCAAACTAATACAATAGCGTTTTTTCCTTTGGGGCGCAGCCCCAAAGGAAAAAACAATAAAACAAGGTGGGTTCCATGGTTCGCTTAACACGATTAGCAGGATGTTTATCTCTGCTGGCGCTTTTTTCGGTGGCGCCGATTCTGGCCGAGACAAAGGCTCCTTCGACACCGCCGGTGGCGGTGACGGGTGAGACCACAACACCGCACACGACTGCCGCCGCGCACGGGGCGGTTGATCCGCAGAAAGAACTCGGCAAACAATTGTCGCTGTTTACCGTCATTCCGTTTGTGCTGATTCTGCTCGCCATTGCTATCTTGCCACTGGTGATTCCCCACCTGTGGGAATCAAACCTTGTTAAGGCCGTGATCAGTTTACTGCTCGCTCTTATCATGGGCGCGTACCTAGTCACGCAGGGACATCTTGGTATCGAAGTGATCGTCGAAACCCTCAAAGAATACTATGCCTTTATCTGTCTGCTCGTAGCGCTGTTCACGATTTCGGGGGGCATCTTCGTGGAAGGCGACCTTCGGGCGACGCCGCTCACCAATACGGTCATCCTTGGCATCGGTGCTGTAATTGCCTCGTTCATTGGTACGACGGGCGCCTCGGTACTTTTGATCCGCCCATTGATTCGCACTAATAAAGAAAGAAGGCATACGACGCACATCTTCGTGTTTTTTATTCTGCTCGTCTCGAACGTGGGCGGCGTGCTGCTGCCGGTGGGTGATCCTCCGCTGTTTATGGGTTACCTCTATGGCGTGCCGTTCTTCTGGACATTGATCAAGCTCTGGCCGATCTGGCTGACTGCCGTTGCGGCACTGCTCATGGTCTTTTTCGTTTGGGATATGTTTGCCTATCGCAGCGAGACCAAGGCCGACCTGCGCAAAGACGACCAGAACGAATCACCGCTAAGGGTGCATGGGGCCTTTAACTTCGTGCTGATCGGTGGCGTACTGCTGGCTGTCGTATTTCTGAAAGACTATAAACTCGATCACGGCACGCTGGCGATGGCCTGGCTGCAGCAGCCGGTGATGCTGGGTTTTGCGTTGTTGTCGTTCGTGCTCGACCATATGAAAAAAGTAAAACTCACCAAAGCGCATGAAGAACAAATTTTGGCGCGTATGGAAAAAGAAGGCAAAGCCATCGAAAATATGCGTCTGATGGTGCACTATCACCCGCACACACCGCGCGACAAAAACCATTTCGGTTTTGCTCCGATCATCGAAGTCGCGGCGTTGTTTATCGGTATCTTCATCACCATGATTCCCGCACTGTGCCTCTTGAAAGCGCGCGGCGGCGAAACCGGCGTGACGCAACCCTGGCAGTTTTACTGGATCACCGGCGGGCTGAGTTCGTTTCTCGATAACGCGCCATCGTATGCGACATTCTTTGCTTTGGGCCAGAGTGTAACGGCGAATATGGGTGCGGCAGCTGGTGAAGTTGTCACCGCTGCAACCGGTGTCATCACAGAAAAAATCCTCATCGGCATTTCGGTCGGCGCGGTGTTTTTTGGTGCCAATACTTATATCGGCAATGCACCCAACTTTATGGTGAAGGCGATGTGCGAAGAATCGAAGATCAAGATGCCTTCATTCTTTGGCTATATGGCATATACCACCGCGATCCTCGTCCCAGTGCTGGGCCTGGTTCACGTGATCTTCTTGAGGTAGAAAATGCTCGGCATCCGCTTCATCAAGTTTGATGCGATGACGTACGTCATCCATTACAAGAAGGGGCGGGTCGCGCGTGAGGGCAGGGGTCTCGCCTTCTATTATTATGAACCTTCGAGTTCGATCGCAGCGATTCCGCTGGGGTCGAACGATGTGCCCTTCATTTTTAATGAAACCACGGTCGACTACCAGACCATCTCGGTTCAGGGGCAGGTGTCTTACCGCGTGAGCGATGCGAAGAAGCTCTCTGAGGTGCTCGACTTTACCGTCGATGCCGAAGGTGTCTACAAAAAAGATGAGAGCGAAAAGCTGACGCAGCGGATTATCAACGAAGCGCAGACGGCCACGTCGGCGCTGGTGCATTCGATGCCTCTAAAAGAGGCGATACGCGGGGCAAAGGCGATCGAAGAAAAGATCTCGGCCGGGCTCAAAAACGCCGGCGCGGTCAATGCGCTGGGACTCGAAATTCTGTCGGTCAACGTGCTCGCAGTGAAGGGCACCCCCGAAATGGAACGGGCGCTCGAAACCGAAACGCGCGAAGGCATTCAGCAGGGCGCCGACCAGGCGATCTATGCCAGGCGTAATTTCGCGGTCGAGCAAGAGCGCAAGATCAAAGAATCGGAACTCAACACCGAAATTGCCGTCGAAGAAAAGAAAAAGCAGATTGTGGAGAAAAAGGCCGAGACCGAAATTCTCAACGCAGAAAACAACAAAAAGCTGCGCGAGATGAAGATCAAGGCCGATATTTCGGTCGAAAACGAGCGGCAAAAGCTCATTGACACCCGCGTGCAGAACCAGCGCAAAGAGGCCGACGCACAGGGTTATGCCATCGAAACGCTGCTCAAACCCTACCGCAGCATGGACTGGAAGACGCTGGCGGCGATCGGCAAAGACTTTAACTCGAATTCACAGATTGCGATGGCGTTCCGCCTGCTGGCAGAAAATGCTGAGAAGATCGGTACGCTGAATATTACACCGGATTTACTGCAGTCGTTGACTGATTCTAAGGACAAATGACCCCTTTGCACCCTCACCCCGGCGCAGTAGCGCCGACCCTCTCCCGGAGGGAGAGGGTCGCGCAAACGCCCCCTCTCCCTTCGGGAGAGGGGGCTGAGGGGTGAGGGTGGCGTTCGAATTTGCGATTATCGTCCGTAGCAAAACGCGGCGCGAAATGCTGCAGGATAAGTTCCAGACGCATGCACAGGCAAAATTTTACGTCGAGCGCTCGGGCGGCACCATCGATGACATCGACGCCGAACACGACCAGTTCTATCGCAGTCTCGAAGCCATACAACAACAGCTGTCGGGAAAGCTCAAATACAAACTCATCGACCGCAGCTTTCTGCCATCCTTCATTTTTGCCGATACGCATCTTGTGATCACCGTCGGGCAAGACGGCCTCGTTGCCAATACCGCGAAGTATGTGAACGGGCAACCGATCATCGGCGTGAACCCCGACCCGGCACGCTTTGACGGCGTGCTGCTCAAAACGCAGGTGAAAACTTTCAGCAACCATCTGCAGCACTGCCTGACGCAGTCGATGCAGTTGAGCGAAATCACGATGGCAGAGCTGAAACTCAACGACGGCCAGCGCTTGCTCGCATTCAACGATTTTTTTATCGGGCCGTCGTCGCACATTTCCGCGCGTTATATCATCTCGCACGCTGGCAAAAAAGAAGAGCACTCTTCATCGGGCATTCTGGTGTCGACCGGCGCCGGTAAAACAGGATGGATGAGCT
>Ga0154020_10003312_pt1 | contig 19429 bp, 16 predicted proteins | sample Klosneuvirus_201_FD_109709 | JGI IMG/M metagenome (GOLD analysis project Ga0154020, IMG submission 109709) | Active sludge microbial communities from wastewater, Klosterneuburg, Austria - Klosneuvirus_20160825_MG | ecosystem: Engineered > WWTP > Aerobic digester > Activated sludge | place... | reverse complement strand
TTTGGTCTAGTGGCCCAAATTTAACCACTACCAAAAACTTAGCAGGAGAGCCTCCCAGTGGTCGAACTTTGATCACCTCGCCGCTTAGCGACAAATCCGCATCCGGAAAACCGGGTAGAGATCCCATGAGCAGAGTGATTCGTTGTCCTTTGGTCGGGCTCGTTGTGCTGACGAGGTCAGCTTCACGCCTGTCTACGTACCGCAGATAAGAATCACCGCCCGGCTCACCGTCGACTTTAATCCGCATTTTGAGGAATAGATCCCGAGCCGCCGCGCCGCGCCGCAGGACATGGAAGGTGTCGACGATTCGGGTCCACGAGACATAAATGACGAGTGCCGTGATCGCCAGGGCAATAGTCATGGTGATCATCGTTGTCGCAAGGTCCCATGTGGCCCCGTTGAGGGCACCCGGGCTCGAGTAAATTTCAAGCTGCACCGGGGCAGACTGGGTTGAGACCAGAAAATAGTTTATAAGTTTCGACATATTGCACCATTACTGCGGCTGTCCAAATTCATTGATTTTGAAGAGCGGTGCCGTTGCGAAGAGCTGCATCAGGTGTTAGAAGGTCGGATTCATCGGGTAAACGGTCGCCCGGCTACAGGTTACTCATAGCAGCGAAAAGTCCTGAAAGCCAGTAGTGACGCCCTATTGGAAGAGAATATGAATCCCTTTTCCGTATTTCACCAGTTTTCTTCTTTAGTTGCACACATCGAGGGCCAGAGGTCCGGTAGCCCCCGATCCGGCACCCCGGGGATTTGTCTCACAATCGGAAATTTTGACGGGTGCCACCAGGGGCATACCAAGCTTCTCAGCGCGGTTGTAGATTCCTCGCGCAGACATCACGCCGAATCGGTAGTGATGACTTTTTCTCCACGCCCTGAAGAATTTTTTGCCGGGGCACTCAACGTGGCGCGGCACCTTTTTACTCCTGCCATGAAAAACCGTTTTTTTGAAGAATTCGGAATCGATGCGCATGTAATCCAGTCTTTCAATGCCGAATTGGCGCAAATGACCCACGAAGACTTTTTTCGTCAGTTCATTTCCGGTCCTTTGAAAGTGAATTCCCTCATCATAGGACATGATTTTCGGTTCGGCAAAAACCGCGCTGGCGATGCGGACCATCTGGCGATGGCTTGTCGAATGGCAGGGGTGGAACTGATAGTTCTCGACCCCTATTCAGAGGCCAAATCAGAATCTGCTGACAGCGATGATCATCCTGTGAGCAGTAGCAGGATTCGCACCATGCTCGCCAAGTACGGAGACGTAGCAGGTGCACTAAAATTACTCGGTCACGCCTTTCAACTGGAAGGTACGGTCGTTGAAGGTGCGCGACTTGGGCGGACCATTGGCGTTCCAACCATTAATCTTGGCGGCGTCGCGCAGATTATTCCCGCCAGGGGTGTTTATGCGGCCAGGGTTGTTTTATCTCCCGACCTGGCAACGGTTCGATCGGTGCCGAAATTGGCAATACCCGCTGCAGTGAATATTGGTATACGCCCTACGGTGGCGGAGGCAGGACTGAACACGGCCAAAGAGCTCGTGCCTGTTGTTGAAGCCCATTTACTCACAGGATCTTACGGGGCAGACGAACTCTATGGCAAAAAAGTATCGATTTATTTTGTTCAGCGCATTCGGGACGAAATTAAATTTGATGGTTTGCCCGCTCTGCGCGAAAAAATTCAGCAAGATATCGCAGCAGCACGGAGACTTTTAGTGTAGGGGAATCGCTGCGATCGTCTCCAGTCCTCGTACCAGAATTGTTCGAGTTAATTCGTCAAAGGCCAAGCTACGCGGGAGCTTCATGCCCGGGATGCGATTGATGTCCCAGGTTTCCTGGCGGATCAGCTGATCGTTTTCAAGTCTATAACTCGTCAGACCGGCTTTTTCCTGGCCGTCTTCACCTCTTGTGAGTACCCAGATGAATCCCTCGGCCGACACCACACCCCATGGGTCGATTCCGGTTTCGCCTTCAGCCCATTCATTGCGGTCGGGGTATCCGCATTGGATTTTTTGTGCAAATCGCAAAGTGATGCAAACACCGTCTCTCCAGGGGACCATTTCTCCCGTGGCTCCTTCAACGTGCAGCCTTCCTGCCAACTTTTCTGTTTTCAGATCGTACCAGGCAATGAAATCGTCGCCAGGGACGCCAAAAGCGCCGACTTCTGCGACAAACAACAAGTCTCGTGCTGCTACCATGAAGGCGGGGCCGCTCCCGGCATTGAAGTTACTGTCAGGTCTGAAGCTACGGGTGTCCAGACGGGTAATCAGGCGGTCTCCGGTGTTTGCCCCATAAATCACACCATTGGAATGAACCAGGTGGAGGGGACCGAAATGCTCAGTCCACTCAAATGTTTTTAGGGTAGTTCGGGATGCAACATCTATCAGTGCGACTTTATTCGCATAGGCATCTGATATGGCGAATATCGAGTCGTTGACCGGCGTGATGTAGGTTGGTCGGTTAAGGGGGGACGTAAAATCCCGGTTTGGCCCTGTACCTCTTAATTCCCTCACCATGATTGATTTGGACTGGGAATCCGGAAAAATAAGGAATCCATTCGAAGTGACCAGATCAAAAGAATGATTGGCGAAATAAAATTCGGCAACGTTACGGGCTCGCGACATGTCGAGTTGTTGAGCTGCCCCAACTTGTGAAAAGAACATGAACATCGAAGCAAGAGTTATCATCTTCGAGTTCGTGGAGCGCTTTTTCATAAGTTCTGCCTTTTAGGTTGATTGTTACAAGCTGGGAGCCGATCAAGTTTTTGGATTTTGAGACAGCGAATAGTAGTAGGTCGTGCCATCCGCCATGCGATCGATAAGGATCACTTCAGGATCACCGCCAGCGCTGTTTCCTGAAGTAACGATCGCAGCTCTGAAGGCCTCGCGTGTGCTTTGGGCGCTGAAAACAGCACCGGCTACAGAAAAATCAAGGGTCGAGGACGTGCCGTCGGCGTGCGTGCGGTTGCAGGCGTCATCAGTCATTTCATATGTCCCGGCAGTTGGTCCCGTGCGAGGAATCAAGCGCTGTGCATTTGAGCCATCTGCAGCCGTGATCATCAGGTAGCCGACATAGGAAGGTGCTTCTTCGGCAACACACCGGATCACTTCGCGGTTGAGTGAAAAAACGGTCGCGCCGTCACTTGACGCAGCCATCGGAGTCGAGTCGGTCGTCGCGAGGGTGGACCAGATTGATGACGTTGATCCGTCGAGAGCTTTCGCGATGGTCTCCGTTTTTACACCGTAGGTAGGACCCGTTTGCGGAGCTTTTCCAGACTCGCTGACGGACCTGGCGCCAGTTGACAGGCGCTGGCTGAATAACATGCTTGAACCCGCAAGGACCGGGCCTGCATTATTTTGGCCCAGCACTGGTGATGGCAGATCGGTAAGAAGTGTCGAGGCCACAGCGGTGGAGGCACTGCTGTAGTCCGAAAACGTAAATGAAACGAGCTGTCGTTTGGTCGACGTGCCGTCCGTTCCGACAGCATAGAGGGTATAGCTTCCTGGTCCCCAAATGACCTGTGAAAAGCGGTCGGATTCGTTGCCTATTGCTGCCACGGTTACGGTGCTCCCGTCACCGACAGAACCGATGTATGCGCGTCCGGGTGCTCCGGGTGATGCTGATTTTATAAAGGCGAAAAGTGAAGAGTCCGGGCTGAATCTGGCTTCTGACTCGGAATCCTTATCGGTCGTGAGCTGCTGCAAACCTCCCCCTCCAAAGGGCATGAAAAACAGATCCCGGATTCCGTCCTTTACCCCCGGGATCAGCACCCATGCGCCGTTACCTGAGAGTGTAGAGGCCAGTTCTTTTGTGATGGAGTCGTCGCTGGTGATTCGTGAAGGCGCTGTGGGGGATTGACCTGAAGTGTACTCGGACCTGAAAATCCGATCGGCGCCGGTACGCCCTGAAACGAAGGTAATGCGGGTTCCGTCCGCAGAAATAGACGGTGCCAGGTCAATAAACTGGCGCGTTACCGAAACAATGGATCGGCCATTGCGTTGCGAAGGCACTGGCGAAGCTTTTGTCGAGGTTCCGCCTCCGCATCCGGTCAGCAGGTTCGATAGGGTCAGAAACAGCGCGAATGCCACCGGGACCAACAAACATGGGCGCAGAAGTCGGGATGCGTCTTTAGTGCGGTGCATAGCAGTGCCTCGGTTGAAACGTCGGATTCGACTTGGATTATTCCAGGGTAACGAGATCAATGCATGAAAGGTAATGGACGGAGTGAGGAAATTAAAGCAAAAATATAGCCTCGGGCTTTCCATGCAAAATAATTAATAGTTTCTCGGGTGTAAGTCATGCCGCGCTTTAGGGAATCATCGGGAACTCCTTCGATACCGGCAGCGACCACCGGCCCGTCCATTATCGCTGCTATCGATATTGGAACTAATTCCGTTCATTTGGTGGTAGCCCAGGTCGATCACGCCGGACATCTAAAAATTCTTGATGCGGATAAGGTGTCTGTGCGGCTTGGCGAAGCGATCACTGCCAACGGTGCGATTTCGGCCGACGGCATCCGCCGCACAGTTAAAGCCGTTGAACATATGGTGGAACTTGCGGGGGGGTATGATTGTACGATCCGGGCCATTGCGACTCACGCGACCCGGGAGGCTACCAACCATCATGACCTCATCGAAGAGGTTTACCGGAAAACCAAAGTCAGGATCGAAGTGATCGACGGCGTTGAAGAAGCGCGGTTGATATATCTGGGAATGCGCCACGGAATGCATATCGACCATCAGGTATGCTTGGGATTGGATATCGGTGGCGGGTCGACGGAGGTCATCATTGCCCGCGGTGAGGATGTTCGTTTTGTGACTTCGATGCGACTCGGCGCGGTTACGCTTTCCGCCACCCATTTTGGTGGGAAAGCACCGGCAGCAAAATCTCTCGCACGCCTTCACGAGGAAATCGATCTTAAGCTGGGTCCGCTCCTCAAAGATGCACATAATCTCCGTTTTACCAAAGCCATTGCGTCATCCGGGACTGCAAAGACACTGATTTCCCTGGGTGCCAATGACACCAAGACCCGTGGAATGGGGGATGGCAACGGCATGAGGTTGAAGCGCCGTCAGCTGGATCGCCTTTGCCGGGAGATGGAGGAACTGAAATCACCGCGTAAGATCACCGAAAAGTTAGACGTGGATCCTTCCCGTGCCGACATTATCGTTGCAGGAGCTGCGATCATGGGTGCGGTTTCCCGGGCATTTCGGGTCGAAGAGTGGACCTATTCGTCCTACGGGCTGCGTGAGGGGATTGTCGTCGATACCTGGCAGCGGATGCGTGGTGATGCCCGGCGTCATGCGCCACAGGTGCGCTTGCAAAGTGTTTACGAGCTTGGTCGCCGTGCCGGGATCGACGAGAAACAGGCTCGTGCTGTTAGCGAATTGTCGTCTCAAATCTTCAACCAGCTGATTCCGCGTATTTACTCGAACCTGAGTCGCAGTGAATTCGTGTTTATGAGAGACATGCTGCATGCAGCTTCGTGGCTCCATGAAGTTGGGAGGTTCGTCAATGTCAGTGGCTATCATCGTCATAGCCAGTATCTGATCGAACACACACGCCTCATGGGATTCACGCAGGACGAGCGGGTTTTTGTCAGTTTGCTGGTCCGTCACCACCGAAAGTCGCCCCCACCGCCAAAACCTCCTGAAAATACGGAGATCAACCGCGACGAATGGGGGTGGCTCCAGGTTCTTGCGGGGATTTTGCGGCTGACGACCGCGCTTCATCGGTCTCGCCGTAATCGCGTAAAAGCCGTTAAATTAAGGATGCTTAACGGTGCGATAAAATTGTCCCTCGGCGTCGGCAGCGGGAATGGTATAGATGTAGAACTACAAAAAGCCCATCTGGAATTGCCCTTGGTAGAAGCGGCTTGGGAGTGGCCTCTTCGGCTGGAATGTGTCGGCGTGCGGGCGGCGCGTCCCAGAACAATTGCCAGAAAAAGGTTTCGACGGTTTCGTCGCGTGCGAAAGAAGAGCAGATGAGTAAATTTGATCGGACTGGTCCCACATATCGTGACTTCGTCGCTGCCTTGGGGCGCTTTGCGTCTGGCTCTGAAAATCGGGATATAGGTTCCGTTTTTCCCCGGGTGGTGCTGGCCTGGGGCGAATCCGATTACCTGTTGGGACGTACCGCTGATTTCATTCGGGAACAATGGCATGGTTTGACGGGAGTTGGGGCCACCTCCGTCGAGGCGGGAGACCTGAATGCTGAGAGGTTTCGCGAGGCGGCTTTGCAGACATCTCTGTTCGATTCGGACAGTCTGTATGTCGTCAGACGGGCCGAGAAACGTGCTGACTTACCTAAGCTTCTCAGCCTGATTCCAGCTTTTGCCAATAAAGAAAAAGTACCTCACCAGAGCCTGGGTGGCCGCTTTCTGCTGCTATACAACAAAGCAAAAGTTCCCGTGGACCTGCGACGTGAGGTTTCGAGGATAAACGGGGTTGAGATCCCCTGTGTCGAGCCTGGTCCGGGTGAAATAAATCGTTTTCTCTCCGCCCTCGCGCGAAAATATCACATTGACCTCAATGCAGATGCGATAGCGTTGATGCTTGAATGTTTTGGGAGGGATCTTGTCCGACTTGATAATGAAATCCGAATACTAAGTCTGCTTTTTCCAAATCGGGCAGAGCCACTGACTGTGGCGGACATTGCTCCTCATGTTGGCCTGATTCGGGAAGACGAGATCTTCGCCCTCGATAATCTCTTGGTAGGGCGGCAATGGAGCAGGGCTCAATTGTTTCTGACGGAGCTCCTGAACCGCGGAGAATCGCCCATAGCTGTGCTTGGCATCCTGGCACGCCACTGCCGCAATGCGCTGCATATCGGTGAGGCTGGTAATGTCCGTGGAGGGAGCGATGCGGGGGCTCTGGCTTCGAGGCTGCGACTACCCTTTTCCGTAGTGCGTAGCTATACTTCTTATGTGGGTTCGATGAAGGCTTCGACCTTTCGGCAGGCACTCGCCGCTTGTTCCGAAGCCGATATTAAACTTAAGTCAGCCCGCATTTCCGATGGAATGGTTTTGAATCGGATTCTGGAGACGCTGGAGTCAGGGTCTCAGGGGAGGTTTCAGTGAAGCATAAATGGCTTTTTCACGCCTTGGTGTCGTGCCTGTGCTTCCTTTCTGTATCAGCATTCGCGATGGAACGCCAGGAAGCGCGAGAGTGGGGGTTGCCAAACTTTCAGGAGCGCGAGCTGGAACGCGATCTCCCCGTGCGAGACCTGATGACGGGGCCTGATGGCACCGTTTGGCTTCTGGGGCGCAGCGCGTTATGGAATTGGGATCTGAATAAAAACACCCTCAGGCGGATCCTCCTGGTTTGGGAGGAGCGTGTCCTTGAACCGGCGGGAGTAAAGAAGGCAGAGAAGCTGGTGAGCCTGGGATCGGACGGATCCAGTGTGTTTGTGGGGTCAACCAGATACGTCTATCAAATTGCCTCTCAGGATACAGATGCAACGCCTAAGGTCATGCGCTACAAAATTCCGGGATCGAGTAAAGTGATTCCGGTTGGCTTCGCCGGAGTTGGCGAACGGTTTATGTGGGTGACCTCCACGCATGCATTTTTATTCGACCGCTACGGAAAAAAACTACGGTCCGTGCCATTTGCTTCACCGCTTCGCGCCACGGATAATCTGCTGGCACTGGATTCAAGCGAAGAATTGCTGGTGAGCCGGGACAAACAGATATGGAAAATCAAGCTTACCAAAAGTCCCGCAGGTGTATTTGGTTTTGAAAAGCCGGTGACCGTTCAAAAACTCTCCAATCCTGTAGTAGGCCTCTTGCCCCTCCCTGGAGGCTATTTGGCGCATACTGCATTTACCGTGATGCACCAATCGTGGACGGGCAAACGCCTTCAGACGATACCAGTCGAGAACGACCGAAAAATTGCCAGGGCCTACGCGGACGACAAGCGTCATGCCTACATTTTTAGTGATGGTCTTTGCGAGGTGTACGATCTGAAACCGGAGAGCGTTCGCAGGTATCAGCTCTCACCGGACCTGATCAGGGATGTGCAGGCGATGCTTCTGCCAAACGAATCGAATCTTTTGCTGTTGGCTGGCGGCAAGGTTACCGCCTTCTCATTAAGTCAGGGTGTAGCTGCCACCCGGGTCTCCCGTAAGTAGTTGCGACGGCATTATGGCCCGGGATATAATCCAACCAGCGTAATCCAAGACAATTGGTCGACTTTTAGGTGTTTCACCATGACAGTGATCCAGTCCGCATCGAGGATAATGGGCAGCGTATTGCTGTCCACTCTGGTCGTTGTATCGCTGATGGCTTGTACCTCTGAAGAAGTCATTGAGACTGTTGATATTTCTGCTAAGCCAAAACCCCTTCCACCACCTGTCACCAACAGCGAATTGCTCGCAGCCTTGGACGCGGCATTGGCGAAAAAACATGATTTCGCGCATGAAGTGACCGACGTTCGAGAGATTCTCCGCGCAAAAATCGCCGAAGAAGGCGGTCAAAAAGATGAGGCGGTCAAGCACTGGAGAGCAGCCGCGATGGCAGCGGAAGGCAGGTTTGGGAAGATTGCATTTCAAGGCTGGATATCCTCCTATGCCAGGTCTCTCGGTCGAAAAAGCGATGTCGTGTTGCTTGCGAAATTGGTGTTGTCCGAAACGCGAAGTGGTGCGGCTGTGCCTTATATGGTCGCCAACGATCTCATTAATGAAAGTGCTGTGGCCGGGGCATTAGAGAAACTGGTGCCGGAACATGTCGAAGCTCGCAAGCTTCCCTCCTCACCCCCAGTTGCAGCACCCGTGAAATCGGGTATTCCGCCGGGAGATCCGGTTTTGGTGAAGGCATTGAAATCCTGGTGTCAGGCATCCACCCGAGAGGACGAATCCTGGAAGCATTGGGTCGCCACGCTGAATCGGCCGGTCGCGTCGTATTGGGCCGCGGTCACATCGGATTGCAACGGTGGATCCGGAACTTATATCGATAAACTCAGAGCGGTCTTTGGCGAATTGCGGCAATCAAAATCAACATCGGCCATGGCTTTGGAGTCCATGTCCCGGATCATTAAGGCGCGCCGCGCCGCCGGTGAGCGCGAGAGTGTTGCGGATGATTACCTCCTCCTGATGGACACCTGGAAAAGCGCGGGACTTGAAAGTGACGCACTGGGTATTGATCCACAGCAGGTTGTTGAAAGGCAGATTGACGACACCCTGTGGGCTTCACGGTATCGGGCATTGGTGGGTGATCTTGAAAGCTCAAAACAACTGGCACAGCAGACGCTGACTTTAGTTTCGAATGCATTCATTTCGCTCAAGGCGGTGTCGCCGAAATTTCGTGAGACGCTCGCGGTGTTTCGCGCCGAGGCGTACCATATTTTGGCGTTCCGGGTGGCTGTGGAGAGAAAAGAATTTGATTCCGCTGTCGCACTAAACGCCATGGCACTGCAGACACCGCATCTGACTCAGGAGTGGAAAGATCGATTGAGTTGGTTCGCCGGTCTTTACGAGTATTTGTCCGGAAACCTCGATGGCGCGCGTCGAAAATGGGAAGCCATGATGGTGGAGTCGCCTGACGAAAGCTTGCGCCCTCCGCTTTATTTTTGGTTGGCACGTACCTATCACCAACTCGGGCAAAAAGCGGAAAGCGAATTCTACATCCGGACTTTGGTGGAAGATTATCCGCTAAGTTATTACTCGGTCGTCGCAGTGGATGCGGCGGGAATCAAATCTCAGTATGTTTGGAACAAACGATTTGCTGATGCGTCGGAGCTGGAAAACAGACTCGCTTCTGGCATCGACTACGGGCTTTCTCCCGTTCGCAAACACAAGAAAATGGGAAGACTTCTGATTCGGGCGGAGATTCTTACTGCTGCCGCGATGGGTGAATTCGCCCGCATCGCTGTTAGTGAACTGGATGACGGCATGCAGAGAACTTACCTGATGAATGGCAATGCCCGGATGTTCGTTTATCTTTCACGTTTGCATTTTGCAGCTGGGAACTATTTCCAATCCATCGCATTGACGACACAGCTATCCACCTCGGTCAATCAGTTTTGGGATGAGTGGCCAGAGCAGTTTTTGGTTTATTTCCCCCGCCCGTATGCGGATGTATACGGACAAGTCAATTTAGATACCGGGGTGGAGCGCCAGACTCTATTGGCGATTTCCCGGCAGGAGAGCAGCTTCAGGGCCGAAGTCAAGAGTCCGGCCAATGCGATGGGAGTCATGCAACTGATGCAGCGTACCGCAGCGAGGTATCTCCAGGAACTCCAGATGGATAAGTCGGTGCTGGAAGAGAGACTTTTGACACCTCGGACTAATATTGCGATAGGTGCCCGTTACCTGCGAGATCTGGGGCGGACTTTCTCAGGTTCAAAGCCGGCGATTTTCGGATCGTATAATGCCGGAGAATTTGCAGTCGAATCCTGGATGTCCCGAAGGTCCAGTCCCGACCAATTGATGTTTGTTGAAATGATTCCCTATGGAGAAACAAAGGGTTACATTCGCAATGTTTGGCGTAACGAGGCGGTTTACAGCTACCTGTCGGTAAATGCCGTGCGCGAAGAGGTCATTTTGCCGCGCGATTCAGGGACTCCCCTGGCAGCCCGCCATTGATGAGTCTGTGAAAGCTGGCGGCAATGGACCGGGGGTGCTCTGGGGTTTTTCTTTGAAACCAGAGCGATTGCGTGATAAACGTGGTCATGTATGAATATGCTCGGATTTTCATGGACTTCCAGCGAGGTTGGGGATGTCAAAAGAATTAGTGCATCAGAATAAAGAAAAAGAGGCCAAGGGTTGGCTCACAATGGCGCTTATGCTCTTGCTGTACCCGGCTCTGTTTTACCTGTGTGTCTTTTTTCCAATCTGGGTCGGTTGGACACCCCGCTGGTAGTTTTTTGCTGACAGGGCTTTGGCCGTATTTTGGGTGGAAACTTCATTCGTGATTACCAACTCAGTAGCGTTAAACCAAAGCGCCGAAGATTCCACAAAATCTCGCAAGGTGTCATGGCGTGATTATCTTCAACTGACCAAGCCGACGATTTCGATGCTGGTGGTGGTCACTGCTGTACCTGGATTTTTACTCCCCTTTTCCGATCGATTGCCTTCCCCATTGTTAGCGTTTGCCGTCTTATTTGGAACTTGGCTGGCGTCCGCCTCGGCAGCGGTTTTTAATCACTTTGTTGACGCCGACATCGATGCCTTCATGACACGAACCCGAGCCAGGCCGCTGCCCTCGGGGCGCGTATCTCAAAAGACAGCCTTCGCCATGGCGACGCTGCTTGGGTTAGTAGGGTTTTTCCTGCTTTATTTTGTGACGACTCCACTGGCAGCCTGGATATCTGTCGCCGGCAACGCCTTTTATGTCCTGATCTATACGATGTATCTGAAGCGGCGCACGGCTCAGAATATTGTGATCGGAGGCGCTTCTGGTGCCGTTGGGCCACTGATTGGCTGGGCGGCAGCGACAGGCGAGTTGAGTTTGGCAGCCTGGGTTTTGTTTGCCCTGATTTTTCTTTGGACTCCGCCGCATTTTTGGGCACTGGCTTTGAAATATAAAGAAGACTACGCCCGGGCTAAGGTTCCCATGATGCCAGTGGTCAAGGGCGATCACAGCACGCGTTGGCAGATGTTTCTATACACAGTCTCGCTGGTTCCCACGGTAGCTTCATTGACCTGGATGGGGCATGCCGGTCTCATCTATCTGATTCCGTCCATGGCTTTGACTCTGTGGTTTTGTTGGTTGGCATGGCGCCTGTTCCGGTCTAAAGATAACGCGGCAGCTATGCCGTTGTTTCATTTTTCCTGTTTTTACCTGTTTGGGGTTTTTGGTGCCTTGGCAGTTGACAGGCTCATCGCTGTGTTGGGCTAATTAACCTGCCGGGCAATGACATGACCGAATTTCCACCAAAAGCCGAGAACGATGACGGAACGGAAATCAGGCGAAGCCGCCGACGGATGATCGCATACCTGGGATTCTCGGCCGGGATCATTGTGATTCTCATTTTCGCTTGGCTAAAGAATGGAGATTTTTAAGTGATTGAAAAAATTAAAGAAGTTATTGAAAATGACATTAATCCACAATTGGAGCTGCATTCAGGTGGCTGTGAATTGATGGATGTGGACGACGGCATCGTCACGATTCGCCTGTTTGGGGGGTGTTCCGGCTGCCCATCCAGTCACATCACGCTTTTCAACGGGATTGTTCCAATTCTCAAGGAGAAAGTCCCGGAAATCAGAGATGTCGTCCTGGGGTAATGTAAGAGCGTAACCCTAAGGATTTCACCCTTTCGTCCGAACCCTCTCTTAGCCATATAAGGTGAGGGTGTATTATGGAAATCTTCAGACGCGACATGATCGTGGGCTTTGCGGTTGGCTTCCTTTGGATGAGCTCAGGAGCCGGTCACTCGCAGACTTCATCGTTTGGGCCGCGTGCTTCAAACGCGGACGGATACCGCTCAAAATATACCTACCCGCAGCCAGCCAAAATGACGGTCGCCAAAGACGTTCAGGCCCCTGGTGCATTTATTCCAACGAATCCGGAACGATATCGTTGGACTGTTTCTAACGAAATCAACGGGACCCCCACGACCACCGGCAAAGTGACACTCTATGCACTGGTCGCCGGCAAACTTTCTCCTGCTGCCACTATCGATCCTGGCACTGAAGTGAAGTTGGGGTATGTGCGCGCGGCGGGGAAACTGCTTTACTACGGAATTCCCTGGAGCAAGGAAGGTCAGGTTGACAGTTTAGCGGGAGGGACACCTCAGGCACCGAGGTTCTTGGCGTGGATTCCCGGTAATTACATTCGAGGCGCTCCCCTCAGTCCTTAGACTCTAACTCTGAGGCAGGCTGCTTTTTTCTTTGCCTTTAAAATTGATCGCGTCGATCAGAAACAGCCCCGCGCCCAGCATGATTGCCATATCGGCGACGTTGAATACGTTCGTGCCTAAGGGGCCTATCCCCATCCACATAAAATCTACAACATACCCCTGCCTGATCCGGTCAATAATATTGCCGGTACCGCCGGAGACGATGAACCCCAGAGCATAGACGACGATCATTTTTAGGTTGGGATCCCGGAGGAGATGCACCATAAAACCGACCAGAACCAGAGAAGGCAAAACAGTCAGGAGGAGCAGACGAACCAGCGGGGGAGCTGTGTCTCCGAGTCCGCCCCAGGCGCCGATGTTTTCAGCATAATAGAGGCGGATTGTGTCTCCGAGGTAGGAGTAATGGCTGTCCTTCAGATAGGTAACCGCGAGTGCCTTCGTCGCCTGATCAAGGCCTATGACTACCAAAGCGATCACGATCAAAATTGCAATCTGGCGTTTCTTCGAAGACAAGCTGCTACCCCATCATTTCAGGCCGATTTTGTGCTGCTACCTAGTTTATATCCGTTTGATACTTCACTGTCTGTCCAATGTTTGGACGAGCAAGATCAGTATTTCGAGTGATTATATCATGTAAATTCAATGCGTTGCATATTGGTCTCAAAATTGCTTGGTCATAAGCGGATCAAAATTCAATGTCAGGGGAATTTATGAAGACCTGGACTTCAAACACGATAGCGATGTCAGTCCTCATGGGTGCGATGGTTGGCCTTGTCGCCTGTAACAGCACCTCGTTTAAGCGGGAAGACCGTGTGGAGCCTCCGAAGCCAGCACTTATTCCCCCGGTTCCTGCAGACCACACCATCAATGCGATGGGCATGGGTGAAAAAGTCGACGGCGGGGCAAAAAAAGTCGCCACCATTGATAAAGTAGATTTTGTCATCCAGGCGGCGGACAGCCGCGTGCTCGACGAAAATGTTTTGTCGAAGAAGCAGCCACTGGACCTTTATTTTGCCCTCGATATGACTGCCAGCATGGGTGATGAAATGAACGCTGTAAAGGAAGGAATCACCCGGCTGGCCGATGAGCTGAGCAATGCCGGAATTGACATGAAGGTTGGAATTGTTGGATTTGTCGACAGCTTTGGTGAAACAACGGCGCGTACCTTCAAACTGTCTTCAGATGTCGCCGCATTTAAGAAATTCATCGGAAACATCACGCCAAAAAGCAACGAGGATTTTCCCGAGGCATCGCTGCATGCCGCGCAGCAGGCTATTTCGCTCCTGCAGGACACTGCTACCAGCCGTCCTGACGCCTTGAAAGCGCTGGTCGTGATTGCGGATGTTATCGGTCACAACGGCGCTCTCCTGCCGGGTGGATCACCCTCCCGCGATTGCTCTACCAATAAGCTCGTTGCTGATATCAATGCATTTGCCGGTAAACTTGCGTCTCCTGAGCACTTCAAATTTTTCTATACAGTTCCTGATCCGGCGCTTGTTCCTAATACGGACGAAAATGCAGGTGCATTCAAAAACTGTGCGGGCGACACTGACCCGACGGGAGTGACCGGGATCAAGCAAATGCAGGCTGTTTTGGGTGCGATTCTGCCGGCGGTCGCAATGGCGAAGCGTGGTGGACCTTTGCTGGATAGCGCGGGCAAACCGGCTTGGCCTCTGACTCAGAATAATCTGGTCAATACTCTTGTTCCGATGTTGAGTGAAAACATCACCCGTGAAGATGTGATGGGTAGCTGCCTGGCACAGAGTGCCGATCTCTATGAAGGATCAAAAAAGATTTACTCATGGGCTCCCGATCAGATGAGCGCAGTGAACGACGCCTACAAAAACCCTGGGAATGAACTCAGGCTTCCCAATGTCCTCGGAACAGATCGGCCGGAAGGCACGATAAAACTTGAAATGAAAGTTGAGCGCTGCTGTGTTACAGCTAATGATATTAAAGACGGCAATTTTAACAAATGTTTCAAGTCCTACACGCAGTCGATCAAGTACGAAGTCACCAGCGTTAAGCCGGTTCCTCAATACAAGAAGCGCTGATGTAGTTACTTAGAGGTGGAGATGAGGAGGTTGGAAGTGTGCAGGGCGATTTTTAAGGTTGCTTCAGCGTTTCCATTACTCCTCAGTTTAGCTGGTTGCCAAATAGGAAGCGGAACTCATCGGGCAGATCCTTCTTTGCCAGCCGCAAATGAGTTTGTGGAGTCTGGTGAAGCACCTCCCAAGGCTGAAGCACAAGAGCCTTCGTCGGATGCGAAACCTGTTAAAGTCGGAGAGGACGCTTCTCCGGCCGGGGGCATTAAAGCTTCACCCCAGCAGGGTAAATCGACGCGATATGTGGTGAGTTCCTCGCTTTGGGTCAGAAAAGGACCGGGGTCGAAATTCGCTGCTGTTCGCGCATTAAAGCGGGGAGATGTGGTCGAGGTACAGGAGACCCAGCGGATCTGGGCCAAAATCGGACCCGAAGAATTTGTTTCCGAAAAATATCTGACTGCAACACCTCTGGTTAACTCACTGAAATAAAAAGACTTTATAGTGTGAGCTCAAGAGGAATCCCAATGGAGCCGACCACATGAATATGTGTGGTTAAGCCATTGGAGGACTCTTTTATGCTCGCCCACAGCATCCAGTCGATCCCCGCAGGATTCGACGTCTTTTCCGTGGAAAAGCTGATTGATAACTCGACAACAGATTTTGATCTCTATCTGCGCGTGGGAGATCATTTTATTCTGTATGGCGGAGCGGGGTACAAATGGCAGCGCGATGAACTTTCGCAGCTATTGCGCGGTGGGTTTGATCGATTCTATCTAAATTTAGAGGATTTGCCGCGAGCGACCATGTACGAAAGGCTCGCGCGGCTGCCGGCTGTGGCAAAAGAGCAGGCCCCCCCCGAGCGGATTAAGTCTATCGAAGAGGTCGGTGCGCATTTTACCAAGTGCCTCTACAGTGGCGACATCACACCAGGCACCGTCGCTAAGGGGGAAGAGCTCGCCGGACAGCTTGTAGGGTGTATTTCTGAAGACATTGGCTGCGTGAAATTCTTGTCTGGTTTAGCTAATCATGACTATTACACCTATTATCACAGCATCCGCGTTGCGTCCTACGCGACGGCGATCGCCGTGCAAATGGGGTTGACGTCTGAAGACGCCCTGCGAAACATCGCTCTTGGGGGCATTTTTCATGACATCGGCAAGAAAGACGTGCCGATTTCGGTCATAAACAAAAGCGGTGCCCTTACCGAAGCCGAATGGGCGCAAATGCGGGCTCACCCTACGATTGGACACAATCTTGTGAAGGACACATCTCTGGCGCACGTGAGTCAGGAAATCATCGTTCACCACCACGAGCGATTGAATGGCAGTGGATATCCTCACGGCCTTGACGCGGGTGGATTGTTGAAGGAAGTGCAGATTGCAGCGGTAGCTGATATCTTTGATGCTTTGACCTCGTCCCGGAGCTACCAGCGGAGCCGCACCAAATATGAGGCACTCGATTTTATGAAGCATAAACTGCTACGAACCGATGTCGGGGTTGATATCTTCAAAGCGCTGGTGGAGTGCCTCGCTACGTGATTTACAAGGGCTCGTTAAGTCACTAGAATCCGGGGGATGAACTCATACCGCCGGCGATTGTTCCGCACTGATTTTATTGTCACGATTGCCATTGTTGCGACAATGACAATTCTGCAGCTATTCCATTCAGGGGGGCCGTCTTTATTTGGCAAGTCTGTGACGGGGCTTGCTGCCGGCGTGATTCAGTTCTACCCCGAAATTGCTTTTGGTGAAGTGTTCAAAGTTCACCTTTTCGTCTTCATCCTCTGTTTCGCTGCCGTTTTTTATTACCGGGGTGTTGGCCGCCTTTTGGCGGTCCGAGGTAAAGCCAAGGCAGCGCTCTTTCTCTCGCCTCTTGTCGGCTGGGTATTGATCACTTTCGCCGCAGTGATCGAATATCCGGCATTATTTGAAAGTGTCATGGGACGTGAATGGCCAAAGCGGATCTTTCAACTCTCCCACATAGTGTCCCCTATGGGATTGCAGATTGCGGCATTGCTATTAGGGGCATTCCCGGTTTTTGCTTTGATCGCGAAACGCCTTCGCGCAGGGGGGGTGGGTCCGTTTTACAAGTTTGTCGCCGTCACTGCGGTTTTTCTGTTGATGCGGGGGTCCGCCGATCCAGCAAGTGTAAAATCTCCTGAGCAGGGTGCTCCAGGCGAAGATTTCCCGGATATTTTATTGATCGGCATTGACTCGCTGAGGTCCGACCGCATGGAAAATGCCGGGATTCTTCCAAGCCTCAGCCGCTTGCGAAGCGATCCCTCGGCGGTTTATTTTGAGAATCACATGGTGGGTATTCCCCGTACTTTTCCGTCCTGGATTGAAATCCTTCAGGGAAGGTATTCGGCAAAAACGGGCATTCGGCACATGTTTCCCGGGTTTGCCCAAAGAGAAGGAAAGTTCACGGGGCTGGTCACAGGTTTGAAAAACAGAGGATATCAAACGGCAGTGATATCTGATTTTGCCGGGGATATTTTTCCGAGGTTCGATGCCGGATTTGACGAAATTCTCGCGCCTTCTATGACGCTGGGAAACATGATCAGGCAAAGTGTGGATCTCATGTTTCCTTTGTTTTTGCCGCTGACTACAAGTTCGCTTGGTCGGCCGTTTTTTCCAGGACTAAAAACCACCGCCAACTACTCTGATCCACGGCACCTGGCCGAGATAGCGAAAAAGCGCATCCGACCGTCCGGCCAGAACAATCCAGAGAGACCGCATTTCACAACTATTTTTTTCTCAACGGCGCATTTTCCGTACGCGGCACCTTATCCATATTACCGGATGTTTGCCGATCCCGGGTACCGCGGTCCCTTCTATTTTCAGAAAAACCCCGCTTTGAACGGTGATGAGAGTCAAATCACCGATGCCGATATGCGGCAGGTAAACAATCTCTACGACGGCGCTCTTCGTGGTGTGGATGATGCGATCGGAACTGTCTTTGAACAGATCAAGCGGTCCGGGAAATGGGATCGCACCATGGTAGTGATCACCGCAGATCATGGTGAAGACCTGTTTGACGGAAGCGAAAAGCTCCAAGGCCATGGTGAGCATTTGCGCGGAGAAAATGTACTGAAAGTACCGCTGTTGATTAAATTACCTTCTTCTTCTTTGGCAGTATCCGGTGGTGCGTTACAGAGTGCCGGGAAGCGGGCTGCATTTGTAACGCGATCTATCGACATAGCGCCGACACTGCTGGGCCTGGTCGGCGTGAAAGATAAGGAGTTTGATGGCAGAGATCTCAGTGAATGGATACGAAGTGGCGAGAAGGAACCAGAGGAAACGACGGCCTATTCGGAGACGGAGATATGGTTCTCACGAACGGGCAATGGAGGATATCAGAAACAGAGACTGGACTACCCTGGCATCTCCGGTCTTTTGACTTTTGATGCTGGATATTCCGGTGAAGTCATTTTGAATCCAAAGTATGAAAATATCATGGTCACCTCGCGGCATCGTGCGTTGATTTCATCGCAGTGGAAGTTGATCTATATTCCGACGTCTGAAGGGATCAAATGGGAATTGTATGATCGGCATAGCGACCCGCAGAGTTTGAAAAATGTTTTCGAAGATCGTTCGGACGTCGCCAGTTCGATGCAGCAAAGTCTTCTCAGTAAAATTAGTGAACTGGAGCGCAGCTCCCGTCTGGTCGGGGGCTATGTTATTCCCCGATGAGACTATTCAGAAAAATATGGCTGATTTTTTTTGTCGTCTGCTCGTTGATAGTCGGAACGACTTCGTTGCTTTTTGTGACGCTCGGCTACCCCAATGACGCACGAATTGATGGGGCGATCGCTTTGGAAAAGATTCCGCCAAACGCTCGCTATCTGCGCATCGGCAGTATTTTAACGTCTGGTCTGCGTTATTCATTTGATCGCAATGACGAAGAAATATCTTCCGCAAAAGATGCGGTTGCTCGTCAAGTGCCGCATTTTGTGTTGTCCAAATCCCGCCGATTCAGTTTACCGGGTCAGCTTCATTTGCCTGTAGGAAGGTACCCGGAAAGGATCGAAGCTAAAGACGTGTTGATCCTGCCGTCGGGTGCAACGCTTCGCCTGGAGGTTGCCAATGAAAACATCCGGAGTCAGCCGATGGAGGCGCGATTCAGCGCTGTGGGCATCGTCGGCCCATTTGAGTTAGTGGTTTCTGAAAAACGAGTGTCTGTTGCGGCTGTGCGTGAGGTTGTGGACCCGGGCGGACTTTGGTATCGCATCGCGGGGCGCTTCCTGACGGTTGACCGGGGGGACGTGGGACCCTCGAGCTACGCCGGGTGGAGCTGGACTGAAGTCAGGGCTAATCTAAACAATGGAAATCTGGAAATTCGCTGTGAATCATCTGGCGCTCATTGTGTCATTTCCGATGTAGGAGTTTACGGAAAAGGGACGTCATCTCATAAGAATTTTCTGGTTGTTTTGGTGGACACACTGCGTGCTGACGCTGTGTTTCAAGGAAATATGCCCACACTTGCCAAATGGGCGGGGCAGAACATCGTTTTTAGAAAAGCAATTGCACCCGGCAACATGACGAGTCCATCGACCAATGCTTTCCTTTCCTGCCAGCGGCCATCTGATCTT
>Ga0154020_10003311_pt1 | contig 19430 bp, 16 predicted proteins | sample Klosneuvirus_201_FD_109709 | JGI IMG/M metagenome (GOLD analysis project Ga0154020, IMG submission 109709) | Active sludge microbial communities from wastewater, Klosterneuburg, Austria - Klosneuvirus_20160825_MG | ecosystem: Engineered > WWTP > Aerobic digester > Activated sludge | place... | reverse complement strand
CGCGGGAGTAGCTCAGTTGGTAGAGCATCAGCTTCCCAAGCTGAGGGTCGCGGGTTCGAGCCCCGTTTCCCGCTCTGAGAATTCGTAGGCGTTAGCGAGCCCGGCTCACGACGAGGCCGTAGGCGCGGCCGCGCGGCACGCCGAGCACCAGCGCGCACTCCACCTCGCCGGCCAGCACCCGCGCGCACGCGGCCACGAACGCGAAGCCTCCCACACCCTCGTGCCGGCCCGCGGCGCGCAGCACGTCGACGCGCGGCACGGCGGCCCAGGCCGAGCCCGCGAGGGCGGCGGCGATCTCCGCGTCGTCCTCCGCGACCACGATCGACGCGCGCGCTCCGGGCGGAGGCAGCGCCGCGAGCACCGCCGCGCCGTCGACCCCTTGCGCCACGGCGAGCACCTCCACCACCGTGCGCTCGCTGGTGAGCCGCGCGACCGCCGCGCCGTCGCTGCGCTCGCTCGGCCGCACGATCCCCTCGAGCGCGCGGAACTGCGGGGCGAGGCAGGTCTCGGCGATCACGCTCGGGCCCTCGACGCTGCCCGCGCACGCCGAGTCGGTCAGCCCCATCGCGATCCACTCCCAGGCCGTGGCGAGCGCGGCCTCGCCGCTCGCCGAGAGATCCGCGACCGCCATCACCGGCCCCTGCAGGCCGAGGTAGATCGAGGCGTGCCCCGCGGGCGAGCTCGGCACGAGGTTGGGGAAATCGGCCGGTGGGGCGAGGCGCGGTCCCTTCTCGAACACGCGCGCGAGGAACGCCGCGCTGCCGTCCGGGTCGCCGTACGCGGTGCCGAGGAACGCCCCGTCGGCGCGCACCGCGCCCGCGGCCGCGAGCGCCACCGTCGCGAGCCGCGCGTGACGATCGAAGCGCCGGCTCTTCGCCGGGTCGAGCCCCGACAGCGGATCGACCGGCGCACCGGCCTCGCCGAGCAGCGCCAGGTTCTCGAGGCCCGACAGCGCGCCGAGGCGCGAGGCGCTGCCGAGGCCGCTCACGTAGACGCTGCGACGGGAGACGGCGAGCGCGTCGACGCGGTCGGCGCGCGCGAGCGCGAGCACCGTGTCGACGCCGCCGAAGCCGAACGAGTCGGAGAGCGCGACGTCGACGTCCGCGCGCTGCCGCGTGACGACGTGGCGCAGCGCCGCGCACTTCGGGTCGACCTGCTCGAGCCCCACCGTGGGTGGGAGCTCCCCGTCGCGCAGCGCGAGGGCGGTGAAGATCGCCTCGAGCGCGCCCGCGGCGGCGAGCGTGTGGCCGGTGACGGCCTTGGTGGAGGAGACCCACGCGCGCTCGACGTGCGGGCCGAGCGCCGTGACGAGCGCGCGGGTCTCCATCGCGTCGTTGAGCGGCGTGGCCGTGCCGTGCGCGTTGACGTAGCCGACCTGCTCGGCGCGCAGACCGGCCGAGGCGAGCGCGCGGCGCACGGCCTCGGCGGGCATCGCGCCGTCCTCGGCGGGGTTGGTGATGTGGTGCGCCTCGCTCGTGACGCCCACGCCGACCACGGCGGCGTCGAAGCGTGCGCCGCGCGCCCGGGCCGCGGCCGGACGCTCGAGCACGCAGAAGCCCGCGCCCTCGCCGATGGAGAGCCCGCGCCGCCGCACGTCGAACGGGCGACACGGGTCGGGGTCGATCGCGGCGAGCGCGTTGAAGCCCGTGAACGTCAGCCGGCACAGGCCGTCGGTGCCGCCGACGAGCACCGCGTCCACCTCGCCGAGCGCGAGCCACGAGAGCCCGATCGCGAAGGCGTTGGCGCCGCTCGAACACGCGGAGCACACCGTGCGCGCGCGCGTGAACGGGCCGAGCGCGACGGAGAGCCGATCGGCGGTGGCCGACAGCGGGTGCGCGATCATGTCGGGCGTGGGCTGCCGCGCGGTGGGGTCCGCGTGCATGCGCGCGAGGAGCTCCTCGGTCTCGAGCATGCCGCTCGTGGTGCCACCGACGACGAGCCCGACGCGCACCCGGCGCGGATCGAGGCCGGCCATGGCGAGCGCCTCGCGCGCCGCCTCGAAGGCCATCGCGTCGCTGCGCGACCACACCGAGCCGTCGACGGGGCTCGGGACGACGAGGCCCTTCACTTCGGCCGCGAGGCTCGTGCGCTGCCCCGTGCCGTCGAACACGGTGAGCGGGCCGATGCCGCGCTCCCCGGCGAGGATGCGCGGCCAGGCCTCGGCGACCGAGCGGCCGACCGCGCACACGACGCCGAAGCCGGTGAGCGCGCCTACGCCGACGCCGCCCATCTCAACCCTTGGACGCGCCGCCGTGCTCGCGGACCCACGTGGCGAGGGCGGCCACCGAGGCGAACGCGACACGACCGCCGTCACCCTCGGGGATGCGCACGCCGTATTGCTCCTCGACGGCCATGGCCAGCTGGAGGGCGTCGAGCGAGTCGAGGCCCAGCCCCTCGCCGAACAGCGGCGCCGAGTCGACGATGCTGGCCGGGTCGCGGCCCTCGAGGTTCAGCTCGCGGACGATGAGGGATTTCAGCTCGGAAACAAGGGAATCGGACATGTGGATGGGCGCCGCGTCTGACCGGCTGGCAGTAGCATGCAGACCGCTTCGGGGAAACGTCCGTGTCTGGTAGGCTCCTCGGTCATGCGCGCCGCCCTCGTCGCCCTGCCGCTCCTCGCCGTGATGGCCCTCCCGCGTCTCGCCCTCGCCGAGGACGGCGACGAGCCCAAGAAGGCCGAAGAACCGAAGAAGGAGGAGGGCGAGAAGGAGCTGCACGGCAGCCAGGTCGCCTCGAGCCAGTGGCTGCCGATCTTCCTCGGCGCCGCCGCGGGCGTGACGATTGGTGCGCTGACGGGCACGGCGTTCGACGGCAACCAGCCGGCGGTCATCGGTCCCATCGCGGGCGGTGCGATCGGCGGTTTCACCGGCGGATCCGGGGGCGCCTGGCTCATCCGCGGCCTCCGCGAGCAGGACACCTCTCTCGCCGGGACCCTCACCGGCCTCGGCTTCGGGGCGGGCATCGGCGCGGTCCTCTGCGCCAACATCGACCCCAACGGCCGCGCGCTCGAGACCGTGGGCAAGTGGGGCTCGCTCGTCGTGTTGCCGCTGATGGGCGCGTTCGTCGGGCACCGGCTCGCGCTCGTCTGGGCGCGTCCCGCCAAGAAGGAGGACAAGGCGGCCGAGGGCACCGCGGCGTTCGTCCGCCCCACGGTCGTGCCCCTGTTCGCCAGGGGCGTGAGCGGCACCACGGGCGTGGCGTTCGGCGTCGACGGCGCGTTCTAGCCCTCGAACAGGCCGGCTTGCAGCGGCAAGGCCGCACGGAGGCGCTCGAGGAACCGACCGCGACGGACCTCCACGCAACCGAGCGAGGCGAGGTGGTCGTTCATCACCTGGACGTCGAACAGCACGAATCCCCCGGCCCGCAGGCGCTGGACGAGGTGGGCGAAGGCGACCTTCGAGGCGTCCGTCCTCCGATGGAACATGGACTCGCCCGCGAACAGGCCGCCGATCGCGACGCCATAGATGCCACCGACGAGTTCGTCGGCCTCCCAGACCTCGACGCTGTGCGCCCAACCGAGCTCGTGGAGGCGCGCGTAGCCCTCGACCAGCTCGGGGACGATCCACGTCCCGCCGTCGCGCTCCTCGCCGCACGCGCGGATCACTTGACCGAAGGCCTCGTCGACCGAGACCCGGAAGGGGTTCTTGCGCAGGGTTCGGCGCAGGGAGCGTGACCAGTGCGGCTCGGATTCCAGCGGGAAGATGGCGCGGGGGTCGGGGCTGCACCAGGGCACGAGGGTGCGAGACTGGGGCCAGGGGAAGATGCCCTGGCGGTAGGCGGCGAGGAGGGTCCCGGGGCTGAAGTCGACCCCCACCGCGAGGATTTCCCGGCTTCCGGCCCGTGACGGGTCGGGGAAGACGACGTGACTCGGGGGTGGCTCCGTGGGGCTGCGATGGAACATGAGCGCGCGCGTGGTGCAGGCTAGTATGACTTCGATGCCTCGCGCTCGTTCCGTCGCTGCCGCCTTCTTCCTTGCCGCACTCTTGCCCGGCCTCGAGGTCGCAGGCTGCTTCAACCCGGGCGGCGAATCCGAGACGCCCGCCGACGGCGGAGACGATGGCGCGGTCGAGTCCGGCGGAGGCTGCGCGGGCGGCGGCACCAAGTGTGGCGACCTCTGCGTCGACACCTCGCGCAACCCCGTCCACTGTGGCGAGTGCAACAAGGCGTGCGCCGACGGCGAGCTGTGCTCGTTCGGCTCGTGCAACGGGTTCTGCAAGGGCGGCACGTTCGAGTGCAACAAGCTCTGCGTCGATCTCAAGGTCGACCCGAAGAACTGCGGCTCCTGCGGCAAGACGTGCCCCGCGGGCCAGGTGTGCTCCAACGGCGACTGCGGCCTCTCGTGCAGCGGCGGCTCCACCCAGTGCGGCGCGCTCTGCGTCGACGTGCAGAGCAACCCCGCGCACTGCGGCGGCTGCGACAAGCCGTGCGGCGCGGGGCTCGTCTGCACGGGCGGCGTCTGTCAGCTGGCGTGCGCGGGCGGGACCACCAAGTGCGGCGCGGTCTGCGTCGACGCCACCAAGGACCCGGCCAACTGCGGCGGCTGTGGCAAGGCGTGTGCGCTCGGCCAGGTGTGCGTCGGCAGCACCTGCCAGCTCGCGTGCGCGGGCGGCACCACCAAGTGCGGCGCGCTGTGCGTCGACCAGAACAAGGACCCGGCCAACTGCGGCGCCTGCGCGAAGGCCTGCGCCACCGGCCAGGTGTGCTCGGCGGGCACGTGCGCGCTCTCGTGCGTCGGCGGCTCCACCAAGTGCGGCACGCTCTGCGTCGACACCAACAAGGACCCGGCCAACTGCGGCGTCTGCGGCAAGGCCTGCGCGGCCGGTGAGGTGTGCAGCGGCGGAACCTGTCAGCTCTCCTGCGTCGGCGGCTCCACGAAGTGCGGCTCGCTGTGCGTCGACACCACCAAGGACCCGGCCAATTGTGGTGGGTGCGCCAAGGCGTGCACCGGCGGCCAGGTGTGCTCGGCGAGCGCGTGCGCGCTCACGTGCGTCGGCGGCTCGACCAAGTGCGGGTCCACCTGCGTCGACACCACGAAGGACCCGGCCAACTGCGGCACCTGCGGCAAGGCCTGCGGTACCGGCGAGGTGTGCAGCGGCAGCACCTGCGCGCTCAGCTGCGTCGGCGGCGCGACCAAGTGCGGCACCCTCTGCGTCGACACCAAGAACGACCCGACCAACTGCGGCACCTGCGGCAAGGCCTGCGGCGCCGGCGAGGTCTGCAACGCGGGCACGTGCGCGCTCACCTGCAGCGGCGGCAGCAGCAAGTGCGGCTCGCTCTGCGTCGACACCAAGAACGACCCGACCAACTGCGGCGTCTGCGCCAAGGCCTGCGCCACCGGCGAGGTGTGCAGCGGCGGCACCTGCGCGCTCACCTGCGTCGGCGGCGCGACCAAGTGCGGCACCCTCTGCGTCGACACCAAGAACGACCCGACCAACTGCGGCGTCTGCGGGAAGAACTGCGCCACCGGCGAGGTGTGCAGCGCCGGCACCTGCGCGCTCACCTGCAGCGGCGGCACCAAGAAGTGCGGCGCGATCTGCGCCGACACCAACAACGACCCGAAGAACTGTGGCGACTGCGCCACGGCCTGCGCGGGCGACGAGACCTGCTCCGCGGGGACCTGCTCGCTGCTCTGCGTCGGGGGCACGACCAAGTGCGGCACGCTGTGCGTCGACACCAAGAACGACCCGAAGAACTGCCTCGGCTGCGGCAACGTCTGCCCGACGCCGACCAACGCGGTGCCCATCTGTCTGCCGACGGGGTGCAGCTCGGTGTGCTCGCCCACCTTCGGCGACTGCAACGGGGACGCCTCGGACGGCTGCGAGATCGACCTCAAGACCAACGCGAGCCACTGCGGCAAGTGCTTCAACGTCTGCGGCGATGGCGGCACCTGCTCCGGCGGCACCTGTACCTGACGGCGCGCGCTAGGAGCGCAGGGACCGCACGCCGGCCTGGTGCACCTTGCCCGGGAGCGGGCGACCGACGATCGACTCGGCGACCTTGCCGGCCTCCCAGAGGCGCTCGAGATCGACGCCGGTCCGGACGCCCATGCCGTGCAGCGTGAACACGAGGTCTTCGGTGGCGAGGTTGCCGGCCGCGCCGGGCGCGTAGGGGCACCCGCCGAGGCCGCCGACCGAGGCGTCGAAATCGCGGACGCCGCAGTCGAGCCCGACGATCACGTTGGCGAGCGCGGTGCCCCGCGTGTCGTGGAGGTGCAGCGCGACCTGCTCGGGCCGGAACTCGGCGAGGAACAGCTTCACGATGTCCCGCGTCTGCTTCGGGGTGCCGACGCCGATCGTGTCGCCGAGGGAGACCTGATAGCAGCCGAGCTCGACGAGCCGGTGGGCGACGGCGAGCCCGCGCCGCGGATCGATGGCGCCCTCGTAGGGACAGCCCCACAGGCACGAGACGTAGCCGCGCACGGCGATCCCGGCCGCGCGGGCCCCGACACACACGGGCTCGAACACCGCGAGGGTCTCGTCGATGGTCTTGTTGACGTTCTTCTTGTTGTGGGTCTCGCTCGCCGAGACGAACATCCCGATCTCGCGGACGCCGCCCGCGATCGCGCGCTCGAGGCCCTTCTCGTTGGGGCAGAGGGCGCTGTAGACGACGGAGGGATCGCGCTGATCGACGAGCGCGCAGAGATCGTCGGCGTCGGCGAGCTGCGGGACCCAGCGCGGCGAGACGAAGGAGGTCATCTCGATGCGCGCGAGGCCCGACGCGGCGAGCGCGTCGAGCAGGCGCTTCTTCTTGGTGGTCGGGACGATCGCGGTCTCGTTCTGCAGGCCGTCGCGGGGCGACACCTCGTACACGGAGACGCGATCCGGGAGGGACTCGAACATGGGCGCTACTTGACCACGGGCTTGAGGATCGTCTTGCCGTCCTTGACGACGACGTCGAAGTCGATGGGCTTGCCGCCGCTCTTGGTCTTGAGCTTCTCGGTGGTGTCGCGCAGGTTCTTGGCGAGCGACTCGTAGGTGAGCCCGGCCGTGGATTCGCCGTTGTTGCGGCGCGCCTCGACGTACTTGGCGTAGACCTGGCGGAAGTCGCCGCCACCGCCGGCGACCGCCGAAGCGTGCGGCGCGGGGGCTGCCGCCGGACGCGCGGCAGGACGCGAAGCCGGGACGGCCGCCGCAGCGGCAGGCTTCGGTGCGCTCGGCGCGGTGGCGGTCCCGAGAGGGGCGGACCGCGCGTCGGACGGGCGTGAGGGGCCGACGCCCTGGGTGGTCGTGCTCGGGAGCCTGGGCTCGGGGCGAGCTGGGCCCGCGACGCCACCCGGACCACCCAGAGCCTCGTTCAGCATCGCGTCGAGGTCGTCGTCGTTGCGCACCTTGGCCGCGAGGATCTTGGGGACCGAGGCCGTGGCAGCCTGGGGCTTGGGCTCGGTGGTGGCGGCGCGCGGCTGGGTCACCGCGGTGCTCGAGACCGCCGAGGCCACGACGGGCGCGGTGGTGGTGACGGCCTTGTTCGAGGGCGAGGGTGGTGGACTCGCGGGGAGCGGCGCGGGCTTGGACGGCGGCGGAGCGGGCCGCGCGGCGGCGGCGACCGCCGTCGTCGGCGCGGCGGGCGATGGGGCGACCGGGCCCGCGCGCGCAGGGAGGGGCGGACGCGCGGGTGGTGCAGCGGTGGCGGGGGCTCCGGTGGTGGGCGCGCCGGCGGCCGGTGCCGGCGCGGTCGGCAACGGCGCTGGTCCCCGCATGGTGCCGAGCGGCGAGAGGATCGCCGGCGGACGCGACGCGGGTGGGGGAGGCGGTGCCGTGGAGATGCCGAGATCGTCGCCCGTCGAAGGTGGAGTGGCGTCGTCGTCCAGCAGATCGAGATCGACGTCGAAGGTGTTGGCGTCGTCGAGCTCGATCGAGGACGGCGCCTCGCGCGCGGCGTCCACCCTGGGCGGCGCCGTCGGATCCTCGCCGAAGCGCCGCTTCGCGCGCTGCACGTGCCGCTTGTACGTGCCGTTCTCGATCTCGCGCATGATGCGCATCCAGTACGAGTGGAACGTGCTGTAGCGCTGGATGATCGTCTGGAACTTGAAGCGGACGCCGGTGTTGCGGATCTTCTCGCGCCGCAGCACCCAGATGCGGCGGTCGACGTCCTTCTGCGGGACGGCCGGCGGGACCTTCTCGATCCCCATGAAGTACTGGTCGTAGAGGACGCGCAGGCGCTCGAGCCGGAGCTCCAGCTCGTCGACATGTTGCGACAGTTCCTCCGCGTCCACGTGGGAGAGCGATGGTAGCGCGAGTGGATTGAGGCGGGCGGAAAACGGAGCGATGCTCGCGCGATGCGCGTCACCTTCCCCGTGCTCGGCCTCGTCGCCGGCCTCGCCTTGCTGTCTTGCACGGACAAACCGAAGGCGGCCGCGCCGCCGCCGGCCAAGCTCGGGCCGATCGAGACCCCGGAAGACCTCCTCGGGACGTTGCTGGTCCGTGACGTCGGTGTCCTGACCGAGACCAACGCGGGGCTGCTCGGGAGCGGCAACCCCCTGCCCGACATGCGCAAGGCGCCCAAGGGGGTGGGAGAGGCCGTGTCGGACCTCGATCTCCACGCGCCGCTGGCCGTCGTCGTGCTCGGCGATCTGCGCAAGTCCGAGAGCTGGCACTTCGTGGCGGCCGGCAAGCTCCAGCACGCGCAGAAGACCCGAGAGAAGCTCGCGAGCCAGCAGAAGGGGACCGACAGCGCGGCGACCGGCACCACGGTGTTCGCCGCCGACAAGGGCGCGATCACGGTGCTCGGCGACTACCTCGTGTTCGGCGACACGAGCACCGCGCTCGACGCGGCCGGCCGCTTCACGGCGCGAGAGGCCGCCGACGGCACCCCTCCCCACGATCTGGTCCTGCACGTCTCCCTCGGGAAGTTCGCCGGTGCGCTGCGCAAGGACGCCGAGCAGAGCTGGAAGGAGAAGGGCAAGGACCCGGACCTCGGTTCGATCGAGCCCCTCGAGCGCATCCTCGTCGAGGCCATCGGCGACCTCGGCGACGTCGACGCGTGGACCGATCAGGACAAGGAGAACTGGTCGATGGAGGTGCGCGTCGGGGCGACGGGCAAGCTTTCCGATCTGCTCGCCGCATACCCTTCAGCGCCCGTGACCTCGATGATGTCGCTCCCGAAGGCGAGCTCGGCGGGCTTGATCCGCTTCCCCGACGCGATGGCCAAGGCGTGGGAGGGCGTCGATCCCGCGCAGAGCAAGTCGGCGTGGGGCTCGTTCGTCCGCTCGATGGGCAACGAGATCGCCTTCTCCTTCGCCGAGAAGGGCGCGAAGCCCGGCGACCCGTTCCGCGAGATCCTCCTGCGCCTCGAGCTCGCCGATCCGAAGGCCGGCAAGGCCGCTCTCCAGCAGCTGCTCGGTCAGGAGATCGGCAACAAGCCCGACCGCAAGGTGGCGCGCACGCCGTGGAGCAAGCAAGGCGCCGACGGGGAGACCCTCACCTGGACCGAGAACGGCGAGAAGCACGAAGCCCGCTGGGCCATCAAGGCGCAGCACCTCTATCTCGACTTCGCGCTCACCGGCAAGATGACCTTGCTCGACGCGGCGGTCGACCCGAACAGCAAGGCGTTGTTCCGCAACGACCCGCGCAGCAAGGCCTTCGAGGAGAAGCTCCCGAAGCAGGGGCTCGTCGCGGCCTACTACGGCGAGACCGACAAGGCGCCGAAGGCGAGCGAGCTCGGTGCGGTGGCCACGCTCGCGGGCGTGCGCCTCGGCGCGCTGGCGGTCGGCAAGGCGGGCATCACGGCGACCTTCACCGGGCCCGTCTCCGACCTCACGGCGCTCGCGTCGTCGTCGAGCGCGCCAGCCACGCCTTCGGCGAGCGCCGCGCCGCCCGCATCCGCAGCCCCGAGCGGCAAGCCGAAGAAGCCCTGAAGGGTGCCGGCGTGGAAGGACCACCCACGCGTCCGCGGCTGAGCGAGCTCCGTGATTGGCGCGCGTGATGCACAGCGCGTGAAGCAAGAGCACACCTCGTTCCAGCTTTCGCGGTGCACGGCGGTGCTTAGCTTCTTCCCTCATCATGCGTCCCTCCTCCGCTGTGTCGTCGCTGTTGTTCTTCCTCTCGCTCGTCGCGGGCATCGGGCTCGCTGCCGTCCTCGGCACGCCCCGTGATCCCGCGTCGTTCGTGCTGCCGATCGCGCTCGGATTCGTGGTCGGCACCCTGCTCGCCGCGTCGGTCAAGGTCGTGGCGCAGTGGGAGCGCATGATCGTGCTGCGCCTCGGCAAGTTCCAGTCGGTGTGCGAGCCCGGCCTGCGCCTGCTCGTGCCCGTCGTCGACACGCCGATCTACGTCGAGATGCGCGTGCAGAGCGTCGACGTCGCGCGCCAGCAGGCGATCACCGAGGACAACGTCCCCGTGCTGCTCAACGGCGTCATCTTCTTCCGCGTGATCGACCCCGAGTCCGCGGCGCTCAAGGTCGAGAACTACCGCGTCGCCATCTTCCGCATGGCGCAGGCCACGATCCGCGACGCCGTCGGTCGGCTCACCCTCGACTCGCTGCTCTCCCACCAGGAGAAGCTCGAGGCCGAGCTCGCGCGCAGCGTCGAGGGCGCCGCCCGCGCCTGGGGTCTACACGTCGAGGCCATCAAGCTCGAGGACATCGACGTCCCCGAGGAGCTCAAGAAGATGATGTCGCGCCAGGCGTCTTCGGAGCGCGAGAAGCGCGCGACGATCATCAAGGCCGACGGCGACCGGCAGGCGGCCGCCGCCCTCGCCGAGGCCGCGTCCACCATGGCGACTTCGCCCGGCGCCATGCAGCTCCGCATGCTCCAGACCCTGGACGGCCTCGGCCCCAACGCCTCCAACACGGTCGTGCTCGCCCTGCCGATGGAGCTGATCGACGTGGCCCGCGCCTACACCGCCGCACAGCACAAGTAGGTGAACGGAGGGAGCGAGGGAGAACAGATCGATCCACCCGGCCATGCGTCGAAACGCGCATGGTCGGGAAGGTCCCAAGCTCCGAGCGCGTTTCGGTTCGCAGTGTAGGAACTCCGATGGCACCTCCGTTGTCCTTGTCGAGTATGCGCCGTTGCCCCCACTGCGACGCCCCCCTCCCGGGAACCTCCGAGGCTTGCGCGAGCTGCTTCCGCAGCACCGCCGTGTGCGGCGGCTTCCGGCTCGGCGACGAGCTCGGCAAGGGCGGCCTCGGCACCGTCTACGCCGCCGAGAGCGAGTCGGGGCAGCGCGCCGCCGTCAAGGTGCTCCCTTTGTCCCCCCTCAACCCGGCCGCGGTGCACGAGGTGTTCCGGGACAGCGCGCGGCTCCTCGCCACCCTCCAGCACCCGAGCCTGCCCCGTGTGCTCGGGGTCGAGTCGCACACGCAGCGCTCGTTCCTCGCCCTCGAGCGCCTCGACGGCGGCACCCTGGCGCAGCGGGTCATGGCCGGCGAGCGGTTCATCGGCCCTTCGCTGCGCGCGCTGCTCGACGATCTGCTCGCGGTCGTGCAGCACCTCCACGACGAGGAGATCCTCCACGGCGATCTCACCCCGCGCAACGTGATGTTCCGCGCGAACGATCGGCGCCCCGTGCTGATCGATTTCGACGGCATCGCCGCCGACGGCGACGCGCGGTACCCCACCCTCGTCGTCACGCCGGGGTACACGGCGCCCGAGCAGCGCGCCGGCGAGGTCTCGATCGAGGCCGATCTCTACGGGGTCGGCGCCACCGCCTACTACGCCGCCACGGGCCGCTCGCCCAACTCGCTCGACCGGCACGGTGGGCGGCCCGACCTCGGGCACGTGCGCGCCGACGCGGTCACCAAGGCCGTGCTCGCCGCGCTCCTCCACCTCGATCCGGCCCGGCGTCCCCGCTCGGCCGAGCTCGCGCAGCGGCTGCTCGCGAGCGAGCACGAGCCGCTCGAGCTTCCCGCGGCGCCGCCGGCGATGGCGCGCACCAGTCCCCGCAGGCCGCTCGTGCTCACGCTCGTGGCCGCGGCGCTCGCCGCCGTGGTCGGGATCACCGTCGCCTCGCAGGCCGCGTCGATCGGCAGCGCGCCGAGCCCCGCGAGCTCGGTGCACTCCATACACTGAACCCAGGCGCTTCAGCGACGGCTGTCGAAGAAGTCGCCGCGGGCGGTGGTGATGAGCTTCCGCATCTTCTCGAGCGCGTCGAACATGCGCTTGCGGGCCGCCTGCTCGCTGATCTCGAACACCTCGGCGATCTCCTTGTAGGAGGCCTCTTGTTCGAAGCGCATCTCGAGGAGCGCGCGGGTCTCCTCGCCGAGCGTGTCGAGGATGCTACGCAGCGTGCCGAGGTCTTCGGCCTGGCGGAGGCCGGTGACGGGCCCGATCGCGTCGGCGATCCAGCGGGAGTCGCTGACGGCGGAGAGCGGCATGCCCTGGCGGGCAACCGCCGCGTCGAGCGCCTTGTGCCGCGCGATCCCGAACAGCCAGGTGCGGAACGTGCTCTGCCCGGAGAAGTCCTTGGCGCGCTCGGCGGCGACGGCGAGCGCGGTCTGCGCCACGTCTTCGGCGGTGACCTCGTCGCTCACGAAGGCCAGGCAGAAGCGGACGAGCGGCGTGCGGTAGTGCTCGGCGGCGAGCCGGAGCGCGGTGCGCACGTCTTGCTTGTCGAGCGCGGCGCGGATGGCCTGCTCGACCGGCGGCGGAGGCGGGACGCTCTTGCCGGTGTCGAGCTCGTCCAGCGGGTCCATGGTCGCAGCCCGCTCCAGGCCAGCGCTCAGGCCCGAACCCGGGATCGAGGAACCGGGCGCCGGCGTGGAGATCGAGGCGGACACGGTCGAGGTCTCGGGGGGCTTCGGGGGAGCGGTCTTCTCGGATGGAGCCGACATGGAGCGAGGAGCATATCAGGTTCGAGCACCGGGGCGTCGTCCACGCTAAGCTCCTCGGCGAATGGGTGTACTGCTCTCGATCCTCGGGCTCGGCCTCCTGATGGCGGTCCACGAGGCCGGACACTTCGCGGTCGCGCGGCTGTTCGGCATGCGTGTGCTGCGGTTCTCGATCGGCTTCGGTCCGGTGCTGTACTCGAAGAAGCCAGAGGGCTCGGACACCACCTACCAGATCGGCCTCTTGCCGTTCCTCGCGTACGTGCAGATCGCGGGCATGAACCCGCACGAGGAGATCGAGCCCGACGACAAGGGGAGCTACGCGAACGCCTCCTGGCTCGGCCGGTTCCTCACCATCCTCGCCGGGCCGCTCGCCAACTACCTGTTCGCGGTCATCGCGTTCTTCGCGCTCACCATGAGCCTCGGGATCGGCGACGGCAAGATCGACGGGATGAAGGTCGGCTACATCGTCCCCCAGGCCGCGGCCGAGGGGAAGATCCTCGCGGGCGACGAGATCCGCAAGGTCGCCGGCAAAGAGGTCCACGACTGGATGGAGATGAAGAAGGTCATCTCCGAGAACGCGGGCAAGAACATCGAGGTGCTGGTCGATCGCAACGGAGCGCTCGTGCCCCTCGCCGTCACGCCGTCGCAGGAGGGCCGCATCGGCATCGTGGCCAAGGAGACGCGGCGCCGGGTCGGCGTCGGAGAGGCCACCAAGCTCGCCCTCGTCGAGCCACCCAAGAGCGCGGCGCGCATGGTGGTCGGCCTCGCGCGCGTGATCAGTCGCAAGGACAAGGCCGATCTCAAGGGACCGGTCGGCATCGTCGACGAGGCGCGCGAGCAGTACCGCCAGGGCGTGTACGAGTTCGTGGGCCTGTTCATCTTGCTGTCGATCTACCTCTGCGTCTTCAACCTCATCCCGTTCCCGGCCCTCGACGGCGGGCGCATCGCGTTCCTCGTCTACGAGTTCATCTCGCGGCGCAGGCCCGACGCCAAGATCGAGGCGCGTGTGCACCTCGTCGGCATACTCACGCTGCTCACCCTGTTCCTGCCGCTGTTCTTCATCGAGATCGGCAAGAAGATCCTCGGCCTGTTCATGAAGGGGTAGTGGGCCTTCACGGCCCTTGCTGGAGACCACCCGTGAGCGCACGCGACGACATCCGCCTCGACTTCGATCGGGGCAGCCGGATCGGCATCGCCGAGGCCATCCTCTGCGCCGGCAAAACCGACGACCACCTCGCCGAGATCTTCGACCAGGCCGCGGCCCGCGAGGTCGCCTTCCTGTGCACGCGCATGACCGAGGAGCAGCACGCCGCGCTCCCCGAGCGCCACCGCGACCGCGTCGACTACGACCTGGTCTCGCGCACCGCGTTCTTCGGCGCGCCGAGCCCCCTGCCCGACACCGCCCCCCGCGTCTGCGTCGTCTCCGCGGGCACCTCGGATGCTCGGGTCGCGCGCGAGGCGGCGCGCACGCTTCGCTTCTACGGCGAGCCGGTGACCGCGATCGCCGACGTCGGGGTCGCGGGGCTGCATCGCCTGCTCGATCGCATCGACGAGATCCGCCGGCACCAGGTCGTCATCGCCGTCGCGGGCATGGACGCCGCCCTGCCCACGGTGCTCGGTGGCCTGGTCGCGTGCGCCATCGTGGGCGTGCCCACCTCCACCGGTTATGGCGCGGCGCGAGGCGGCGAAACGGCGCTCTCGGCCATGCTGGCGAGCTGCACGAGCGGACTCTTCGTCGTGAACATCGACAATGGATTCGGCGCCGCCTGCGGGGCCTTGCGGCTCGTGCACACCGTCGGAAGGGCACTCTGAGCCCACCACGGTCAGGGGTTGTGGCGCCGGCCTGGACGGGCGTAAATCGCGCCCATGCGGAAGCTCTCTCTCCTCATCGCCCTGTCCGTCGTCTGCAGCGCCGCGGCCTGCACCAAGAAGGCCGATCCGCCCGCCGAGTCCAAGAAGAAGGACAAGGACGAGGGCGACGACAAGGGCAGCACCAAGAAGAAGAAGAAGGGCGACGACAAGGGCGACAAGGGCGACGACAAAGGCGGCGACGAAGAGGCCCCCAAGAAGGCCAAGGGCGGCGCCGGCTGCAAGCTCCCCGAGAGTGGCAGCACCCTCAGCGCCGACTGGACCTTCTCGAAGGGCTGCACCCTCGTCGTGAAGGAGAACCTCCACGTGGCCGAAGGCGCGGTCCTGACCATCGAGCCCGGCGTCACGCTCAAGTTCGAGACCAACGTCGCCGTCTGGGTCGACTACGGAAAGATCGTCGCCAAGGGCACCGAAGAGGAGCCCATCACGCTGACCTCCAACAACAAGTCCCCGGCCAAGGGCGACTGGGTCGGCGTGCGCCTCGCCGAGAAGACGTCGGCCGGCACGGTCTTCGACCACGTGAAGTTCGACTACACGGGACACGACGACAACGGCAAGGCGGCGATCGCCTTCTACGGACACGTGAGCCCGGGCCGCGTCGCGATCACCAACAGCACGTTCGCGCACGCCGAGGACGGCGTCCTCAACGACAGCGAGGACAGCGCCTTCGCCAAGCTCGAGGGCAACGACTTCAAGGGCGTCGAGGGCACCGCCGTCACCGTCCACGCGAGCGGGATGGGGAGCCTCGGCAAGAACAAGCTCGGCGGAAAGCCCATCCACACCCACGGCACCATCAAGGCCTCGCAGAACTGGCCCGAGGTCGACGGGCCCATCGTGGTCGACGCCAACATCGAGGTGAACGGCGACAAGTCGGCGGCGATCGTGAAGATCGCCGACAAGACCACGGTGAAGTTCACCGCCAGCGTCCACGTCTGGATCGGCGGCGGCAACGGCGGCGGCGTCCAGGCCAAGGAGGTCACCTTCACGAGCGCCAACGCCACCGCGGCCGCCGGCGACTGGTCGGGGTTCATCCTCGACAAGAAGACCACCAACCTCAAGCTCGAGGACTGCGTGTTCAAGTACGCCGGCCACGACGACAACGGCGTCGGCGCGATCCGCTGGTACGGCGTGACCGCGAAGGAGATCGAGGGCGGCGTCACCATCACCGGCTGCACGTTCGAGCACATCACCGGCCCCGCGTTCCTCGAGGACGGCGACAAGAAGTGCGGCAAGGTCGGGGAGCCCGCGGCCAAGAACAAGAGCGTCGGCGGCAAGCTCTGCGGCCCCGCATGATCACCGTCGAGTTCGTCGGGGCGGCGCAGACCGTCACCGGCTCCATGCACCTCGTGCACACCCCGCACGCGACGGTGCTGCTCGACTGCGGGCTCTACCAGGGGCGGCGCCGCGAATCGATCGAGCGCAACAAGAACCTACCCCTCGATCCGCAGAAGATCGACGCGGTGGTGCTCTCGCACGCGCACATCGACCACTCGGGCGCGCTGCCGCTGCTGGTGGGCAACGGGTACCAGGGCGACATCTACACGACCCCGGCCACCCGCGACCTCTGCGCCGCCATGCTCGAGGACGCGGCCATGATCCAGGCCGCCGACGCGCGACACATCAACAAGATGATCGACCGCGACAACGTGGACATGGACCGGGTCGACCCGCTCTACACGGCGGTCGAGGTGGAGCGCACCCTCGGGCAGACCACCTGCGTGCCCTACCATCGCACGCACACCATCGCCGAGGGCGTGCGGCTCACGTTCTTCGACGCGGGGCACGTGCTCGGGAGCGCGATCGTCGTGCTCGACGTCGACGACGAGGGCACCTGGAAGCGGCTGTGCTTCACCGGCGATCTCGGCCGCAAGAACATGCCGATCCTGCGCGACCCCGAGATCCCCGATCGCGTCGACGCGCTCATCACCGAGAGCACCTACGGCGACCGCTTCCACGCGCCGATCCAGGAGATGGGCGACGAGCTCGCCGAGGTCATCCGGCGCACCTACCAGCGGGGTGGCAAGGTGATCATCCCGGCGTTCGCGCTCGAGCGCGCGCAGGAGCTCGTGTTCGCGCTCAAGAAGGCCGAGCTCGAGGGCAAGATCCCGCGCCTCCCGGTCTACGTGGACTCACCGCTCACCGTGAAGGTGACCGACGTCTTCCGGCTGCACCCCGAGTGCTACGACGAGGAGAGCCGCGCGCTCCTGCGGCGCGACTCGCCGTTCGACTTCCCCACCCTCGAGTACGTGGCCGACAAGGAAGAGAGCGTGCGCATCGACGCCGACCCTTCCCCCTGCGTCATCATCAGCGCGAGCGGCATGTGCGAGTCGGGCCGCGTGCTCCACCACCTCAAGGCCACCATCGAGGACGACCGCAACACGGTCTGCATCGTGGGTTTCCAGGCGCAGCACACCCTCGGCCGGCGCCTCGTCGAGAAGCGCGCCCGGGTGAAGATCTTCGGCGTCGAGCGCGACCGACGCGCCGAGGTCGTGGTGCTCAACGGCTTCTCGGCCCACGCCGACCAGCGTGAGCTCGTGGAGTTCGCCGTGGCCGCCCGCGATCGCGGCAAGCTCCGCCGCGTCGCGCTCGTGCACGGCGAGCCCAAGTCGCAGACCGCGCTCACCCAGCGCCTCGCCGCCGAGGGGTTCCCCGACGTCGTCTCGCCGCTGCCCGCTGCCCGCTGGGTGATCTAGCGCGCCGGGCAGTGCGGCGGGTGATTCCCAGCGAGCTACAGCAGCGCCTGCGCGTTGCCGATCACGACCTCGCCCTCGCGGTTCTCGACCGCGACCTGGAGCGCCCAGCGGCTGTCGCCGATCTTCCAGCCGTTGGTGACGAGCACGTCGCCCGGCCACACCGGGCGCTTGAACTGGCCGTCGAACCCCTTGAGCTTGCGCGCATCGCCGTCGCAGAGGCTCTTCACCACGTGGCGGACCATGTGCCCGTAGGTGCAGAGGCCGTGCAGGATGGGGCCCTGCGTGAAGCCCGCGGCCGCGGCGAACGCCGGGTCGGCGTGGAGGGGGTTGAGGTCGCCCGAGAGGCGATAGAGGAGCGCCTGCTCCTTGCTCGTCGGCTCGCGCACCGAAAAATCGGGCGCGGCGCCCGCGGGGATCACGATGGGCTCGTCCTTCGGGGGCGGCGAGCCACCGAAGCCGCCCTCGCCACGGAAGATGATGGTCCACGTGGTGTCGAACAGCGGCTCGCCCGTCTTGGCGTCGACCGTGTGCGTGTCGGTGATGATCGAGGCGAACTTCTTGATGTCGTAGATGCCGCGGATGGTCGCGGTCGTGCGCAGCGATCCCTCGGGCGGGAGCGGCCGGTGCATGCGCACCTTCTGGCCGCCGTGCACCACCATCGCGAGGTTGCCGCCGCTCCGCGCGAGCAGGCCGATCATCGGCGCGTAGGCGGGCACCACCGCGAACGACGGGTAGACGAGCGGGCCCTCGCCGCTGCTCTCGCCGCGCGGCGGCTTGCCCTCGAACAGGTAGTCGAGCTCGTCCGCCTTGGCCCCGATGCCGAGCGCATAGAGCGACGCGTCCTTCCACGTGTAGTCGAAGGTCGAAGGTTCGGAGGGCTTGCCCACGAGCGAGAGGTCGAACGCCATCGCCGGCGTGTACTACGACCACATGGAGGCCGCACGTGCCGCGACGAGGGCGCGCACCGCGGCGAAGCGCGGCTCCTTGCGCAGTGCGGCGAGCAGGGGGCAGCCGTCGAGCCAGAGCACGTCGACCAGCGGCAGCTCCGCGATGACCTCGAGCTCGGCGAGGGCGGTGTCGTGGTCCGAGGCGGCCGCGAGCAGCTCGACCAGGATCTGCCCCATGAACGTGCGGAACCGGGGCGCCGCGCCGAGGCCGCTGATCTGCGCGCGCATCTGCACGACCACCGGGCCGAGCACCGACGGGTCCCGGAGCGCGAGCACCGCCGGCAGCGCGGGGACGAAGCTCGCCGCCAGCCCCGTGGCGGCCTGCTGCTCGATCTCGCCGAGCAAGAGCTGGATCGTGGGAAGATCCTGCCACCACAGCGCGAGGCGCAGGTGGGTGATGATCTGACCGCGCGCGAACTCCATCCGCGCCGCGCACGCCTCGGCGCCGGCGCGATCGCCGAGGAGCGCGAGGGTGCGCATGCGCTCGCCGTGCACGAGCGGGTGCTTCGGGTTGAGCCGCAGGGCGAGGTCGAGGTGACGCAGCCCCTCGGCCGTGTGGCCGGACTCGCACAGCAAGCGCCCGAGGTAGAAGTGGCCCTCGAGGGCGAGCGGCGAGCGCGCGATGGCCTCCTGGAACGCCTGCGCCGACGCGCGGAGCTCGCCCTGTTGCAGGCGCAGGATGCCGATGGCCTCGAACGTCTCGCCGATCGTGGCGTCGAGGGTGAGGGCGCGCAGGCAGGTCTCCTCGGCCTCGGCCAGGGCAGCGCGGTCGTTGCCGCCCGCGAGCAGCCAGCTCCGCGTGCGCGCGGCGCCGAGCGCGCTCCACAGGAACGGATCGCTCGGGTGGCGCTGGGCCTCGACCTCGAGGGTCTGCACGGCCTTCTTGACGCGAGGGTGCTCGAACGACTGGTAGTCGACGCTCGCCTGCAGGTACACCGCGCGCACCTCCGGATCAGAGGGGCCGCGGCGCCCATCGGCGTCGACGAGCCGCGCGGAGAGCGCCCCCCGCACGGCCTCGGCGAGCTGCTCCTCGTGCGCGAGCACCCCCTCGACTGCGGCGTCGATCCGCTGCGACCACAGCTGCTCGCTGCTGCGCCCGTCGAGCAGGCGCACACGCCCCCGTGCTCGCCCGCTCGCGACACGGACCGAGACCTCG
>Ga0154020_10003310_pt1 | contig 19439 bp, 21 predicted proteins | sample Klosneuvirus_201_FD_109709 | JGI IMG/M metagenome (GOLD analysis project Ga0154020, IMG submission 109709) | Active sludge microbial communities from wastewater, Klosterneuburg, Austria - Klosneuvirus_20160825_MG | ecosystem: Engineered > WWTP > Aerobic digester > Activated sludge | place... | reverse complement strand
GGGTCAACATCAATTTCTTTATGAAGGGCCAGCATAATGGGAATCACCAATTGTATGCTGGCAATGTTGGAGGCAAATTCTGAAATGATGGTGACCACGATACAAATACTCAGAATCAAAACAAATGGTGATACGGCCTTAAACACTTGCAAGCTGGCCGCCAACCAATGACTAAGTCCGCTTTTTTCAAAACCATAGGCCAGAGCAAAACCCGACCCAAACATCAAAATAATATCGTAGCGAATTTTTTTTGCATCCTCCCATTCTAATAGGGATTTTCCTTTATCGTTTTTTGAAGGGATTAAAAACAGCGCCAGAGCAGCCATTAAAGCCACCAAGGAATCGTCGAAATAACTTGGGTAAGGAAACAAATGATTCCAACCCTTGTATTGAAAGGTCTCAAAGTTAATATCCGCTCTGGTGAGCCAAAGTAAAATGGCGAACAGAGAAATGCCAAAAACCGTTCTTTCCTCATAGGACATGGGCCCCAGCTTCGTGAGCTCTCCTTTAAAATACCCAGTGTTCATTTTAAGCTGCACTTTACCGCGAATAAAGTACAGATTCAACACCAGGTAACAAGCCATCAAAAACGTAAGGGAAATCGGAAAACCGATTGCGCTCCAGGTTACAAAATTCAATTCCCTTTCAGGAAACGCTTCCTGAAAAGCTTTAAAAAAGTACATGTTGGGTGGTGTTCCTACCGGCGTGGCCATACCACCGATTGTAGCTGAAAAGGCAAGTCCTAACAACAATGCTGCAGCGAATTTGCCGGAGTGTTTGTCGATGTATTCCCGGGTTTCATGAATTAAGGCGTACACCGCGCTAAACAACATAACGGTAGTGGCTGTGTTGCTGATCCAGTTGCTGATCAAAAAAGAGGTGAGCATCACCCCAAACAAAATGGTTGAAGCTTTGGTGCCAACGAGAGTTAAAATTCGGAAGGCAATGCGTTTGTGCAGGTTCCATTTTTCAATGGCAAAAGCCAGCATAAAACCCCCGATAAACAGGAAAATGATGCTATCAGTATATTGCTGTGCTACCGTCTTTACTTCGCTTATCCCCAGGAGGGGGAGCATCAAAACAGGCACAAGGGCTGTAACTGCGAGACTCACCGCTTCGCTGAACCACCAGACGCACATCCATACGGTGAGCGCCGCCATGTAGGTCACTTTTGGGTTTACAGGGTCTAAATCGGCAAACACACAAATGAGTAAAGCCAATGTCGGGCCAAGCAACTTAAAAAAATTCCTGCGACTGAGTCTCACGCCATGAAGATAAGTAATTCTGCAGGCCACAGGGAATATTTTACTAATTTCGCTACTTATGGCAAGCCTCATTCAAGCCTTAATAAAACTCTGGAAATTTGTCAGCTACGACATCTGGCACATCCGTCTAAGCAAGATAGACCGGAAACAAGGTTTGTTGATCCGTCAGTTGCGTGTGCTCACTTTAGCGCTTAAAGGTTTTAATGAAGACAAGTGTTTAACCAAGGCTACCGCATTAACGTATTATTCTCTTTTCTCTATTGTTCCCATGCTTGCCCTGGCTTTCGCAATTGCCAAAGGCTTTGGTTTTGAACAAACCCTTGAAAACCAAATTCTCCAATCAAATCCAGAATACAAGGACATACTGACTAAAGCATTTGATTACGCCAACTCAATGCTCTCGGATGCTAAAGGCGGGGTGATTGCCGGATTTGGTGTGCTGTTATTATTGTGGACAGTTCTAAAACTACTGGTGAGTATTGAAGAAAACTTTAATGAGATATGGGAAGTGCAGGTAGGCAGAACCTGGGTAAGAAAAGTTACCGATTACCTGACCGTTATGCTCATCAGTCCCTTTTTGCTTATTGTTGCGGGAGGACTTACGGTTGCGGTTCAGACCAAAGTTGGTTCCATACACATGCTAGGTGCTGCCAGTACACTACTTGTGCATTTAATTGCCTATGCGCTTGTGGGCGGTGTGTTCACGTTTCTTTATATTGTGATGCCAAACACGAAAATCAAGTTTAAATCGGCTATGGTGGCAGCTCTTACAGCCACCATATTGTTTGAGTTAGTGCAATGGGTTTATCTTGAGTTTCAAATCGGCGCCAACCGAATGAATGCCATTTACGGAGGTTTTGCCGCACTTCCTCTGTTTTTTATATGGGTTCAGTACAGCTGGTATGTGGTATTATTGGGTGCTGAAGTAGCTTATGCCCACCAGCACGCCGACCATTATGAACTGGAAGACGAGATCAATACCATCAGCCAGCGTTACAAAAAAACAATTGCACTGATGATTGCACATTTGGTGGCCCGTAATTTTTATGCAGGCGAAAAGGCACTAACTGCAGAAGAAATTGCCACAAAACTGGATTTGCCCTTTAAACTTGTAAAGCGCATCCTTGCAGAATTTATTGAAACGGGGTTATTTTCTGAAACGCATAGCGAATCAGGTTTTGTGGCCTATCAACCCGGTGTTACTGAAAGCAAGTTTACAGTGCGCTATGTATTTGATCAGCTCGACCGAAAGGGCGTTAACGAATTGCCTATAAACGAAACACCTGAATACCTTACTGCCAACCAAACCCTTTTGGCCTATGAAAAATACCTGGATAACGATTTAGGAAATACCTATGTAAGGAATCTGGCCCCCTTAAAGTGAAACTCTTATTTGGATTGATACTTGCTTTCGTTTTTTGTTTTTCGGGGATTATGGCCCAGGAACAAGATTCTCTGCGCATTAACGATAGCCTGAAAACAGAAAAAGCCAAAAAGAAAAAGGTATACTCGCATGCGCGAAGGGCAACGGTCATGAGTGTTTTTTTACCCGGTTTAGGACAAGCCTACAATAAAAAATATTGGAAAATCCCCATTATATATGTGGGATTGGGTGGCTTTACGTATATGTATGTTTTTAATAATCAAGAGTACACCTACTACCGCGAAAATTTACAGGCCATAACGGATGGAAATCCTTCAACGGTTAACGCCACCTATTACAACCAGGAGCAATTAAAGGTATTAAAGGACCAATACAAAAAAAGCCGCGATCTGGCCATCATTGGTTTTTTTGCTATTTATGCGCTTAACATTATTGATGCCAATGTGGATGGACACCTGGTGAGCTTTGATGTGAGCGATAATTTAGGAATGCAGATTGACCCCTGGTACAACTTTAACCCCGGCTATTCCTTTGGAAGAGGCAGTTCTGCAGGCTTTACACTTAAACTTAATTTTAAATAAAATGAAGATTGTCTTATTCGGTTATGGAAAAATGGGGAAGGAAATTGAACAAATTGCCCTTCAGAGAAAACACGAGGTCGTTTTAAAGATTGATGAAACCAATATTGCAACAATTACAGCATCAGATCTAAAAAAAGCCGATGTGGGCATTGAATTCAGCACGCCGCACAGCGTGATCAAAAACATACATACCGCGCTGGATGTTCCATTGCCCCTGGTTATTGGCACCACGGGATGGTACAAACAGCTGGAAGATATAAAAACGCTTTGTAAACAAAAAAACGGTTCCTTGTTTTATGCCAGCAACTTTAGTCTTGGTGTTAATTTGTTTTTTAAAGTGAACAGTTACCTCGCTGAACTGATGAACAAATACCACGACTACGAAATCAGTATGGAAGAAATTCATCACATTCATAAACTGGATAAACCAAGCGGAACGGCCATTAGTTTAGCCAATCAGATTCTCGAAAAAGTCGACCGTAAAAAAAACTGGAGCATCACTGAAAAAAAACCTGAAACCCTTTTTATTAAGGATGTACGGGAAGGCGAAGTTCCCGGTACGCATATTGTGCGTTATACCTCCGGCATCGATGATATTGAAATCATGCATAAAGCCCATAACCGAAAAGGGTTTGCCCTTGGCGCTGTGCTTGCCGCTGAATTTCTGCACAACAAAAAAGGCGTGTATACCATGCATGATTTAATTTAGCCGCTTTGATTCCCTCATGTCTTACCATTGGATCAAGATCTACGAAAGTGAAGAAGAGATGGTACAGAACCTGCTTCCAGGGCGTTTGCTTTTATTGGATTTACGCGGAAATAAAATTTGCCTCAGCCGTAACGAAAAAGGGGTGTTTGCCGTTCAGGACAAATGTCCGCATAACGGGGCCAGTTTAAGCCGAGGGTTTTGCAGTCCGAACAACGAGATCATCTGCCCCCTGCACCGTTATTCCTATGATTTGAGCAGCGGAAAAGCCACAAGTGGCGGAGCTTATGCTTTACTAACCTATCCTATAGAAATCAAAAATGACGGGGTTTGGCTGGGCATCAAAGCTAGGTGGTGGGAATTCTAGTTTTAGGCAGAACCTTTGTGTACAAGGTCTGTTTGCGTAAACACACGCACCGGGTATAGCGCGGCAAAAAAAGCAATTCCCATTATCAGCACCAGTATTTTCATCAGGTCACCCATCTGAATTTCAATAGGATAATACGGTATAATGAATTCGCTGCCAAAACTAACCAGGTGAAATTTTATTTGCAGCCAACACACCAGCAAACCGACGATCAAACCAAGCACCGCACCAATGCCGGAAATTAAAAGGCCCTCCCGCATAAAAATACCCTGTATGGTTTTTATATCGGCACCCATACTGTAAAGCGTTTTGATGTCCTTTCTCTTTTCAATTATAAGCATTGTAAGAGCGCCGATCAAATTAAAGGTGGCGATGATTAATATAAAAGCAAGAATAATAAAGGTCGCCAGCTTTTCCGTTTCGAGTGATTTAAACAACACATCGTTCAACTGATAGCGGTTTTTAACTTCAAACTCTTCTCCTAATACCTGACTTAGTTTTTCCTGAACCTCCTTTGATTTAGAAACCTCGCACATGATTTCCAAAGCATTCACAGCACCACCGCTCTCAAATAATTCAAGCGCCGTACGAAGGTTAACAAAGGCAACCTGATAATCCAATTCATCATTAAGGGAGAACTGTCCGCTAACACTGCCTGACAATTGAATTAGATCATCTTCGGGATTCAGAGCACTTGATCTGCCTTTTTTAGGACTATAAAGCTGAACATCGCGTGAATAGCTCTCATTGCTTATGCCCAGTTGATCGGCAATGCCCCTTCCAAGTACCATATAATTCCTTGTGCTGTCGTACACTCCATTAAACCCTTCTACCAAAATGGAATCAAGTTTAGTGATATACTGAAAATTCTCATCTACACCTTTGATAGATACCAGCGCTTGTTTTTCCCCGCTTTTTAGAAGTGCTTTATCACTCAGGGTCAGCGAAACAAAACGAAGCCCATCAATGGCCTTTATTTTCGCCATGGTTTGCGCATCAAGTTCGAATCCCTTACTGTACCTGGTGCTAACTTTCAGGTCAGGTTCAAGGGCATTGTATAAGCCCGCCACAGTTCCTGTTAAGCCGTTCATTGCCGAGAGTATAATAACCAGTGCAGCTGTGGTTAGGGCAATAGCGATAACGCTGATCCAACTAATGATGTTGATGACATTGTTGGATTTTTTAGAAATAAGGTAACGTTTGGCTATGTAGCTGGAGAAATTCAGCGTTTACTTCTTTAGTAAAGCATCAATGCGCATGGCATAGTCAAGAGAATCATCTATAAAAAAGCTGAGTTCAGGCACAATCCTGAGTTGTTTCCCAACAATGAGCCCGAGTTTTTTACGGATCACGTGATTTTGATCCTGGATCAGTTTAAAAATAGCGTCCTTATCCTTAGTAGCCATAATGCTTACGTATACACGGGCAACGCCTAAATCAGGGCTAATGCGCACCTGAGTGACTGTAATAAATCCACCGCCGAACAAAGAGCGGGCTTCACTTCTAAAGATCTCTGCGAGTTCTTTTGCAAGGAGTTTATTTACTTTTTGCTGCCTGAGGCTGTCCATAGCACAAATGTACTTAGATTTTGTAGTATATTCGCCTGAGGTATGAAAAAACTCTTTTCGGTTTTAAAATACACCAGAAATTACAAGGGGTACACGGCGCTGAACATTCTTTTTAACGTGTTTTATGCTCTGCTCTCCGCCTGCCGTTTAGCTTTAATCGCCCCTTTTCTAAAGTTGCTTTTTGAGAACAACAATAACGACCTTCAAGGCATTCTTGCTAAAGGGGAACCGGCTTTTGAATTGAGTTCAAATTACCTTAAAGAAGCCTCCAATTATTATCTGGGAGGGCTCATATATGAAACCGGAAAGTTTAATGCCCTCATTTACATCTGTCTGCTTTTTTTCGCAGTAACATTTCTCACCAACCTCTGCCGTTACTTTGCCATGTTTTTTATTGCCCCTATCCGCAACGGGGTAGTTCGTGATTTACGCAACAAAATGTATAACAAGTCCATGTTGCTGCCTTTAAGCTATTATAGCGGGGAGCGCAAAGGTGACCTGATGAGCAGAATGACCAGCGATGTGCAGGAAATAGAGTGGAGCATCATGCAAACACTAGAGATGATTTTCAGAGAACCGCTAACCATTGTCATTCTATTTACAATCATGTTAGTTATCAGTGCCAAGCTTACGCTGTATATCCTCATTTTGCTTCCTATCGCGGGTGTAATTATTGCACTGCTTGGAAAAAGCCTCAAAAACGCTTCCCGTAACAGTAAAGAAACTCTGGGAAGTTTGATAAGCGTTATAGAGGAGAGTTTGGGTAGTTTAAAAGTAATCAAAGCCTTTGGTGCTGAGGGCTTCATGAGGAAAAAATTCGGGGAACTGAACCAATCTTATTTCAAACAAAATGTTGCAGTATATCGCAAAACGGACCTAAGCTCTCCGTTAACTGAAATAATTGTCACCGGCATTTTGATGGTGATCCTATTTATTGGTGGAAGCATGGTGTTTCAGGATGAGCTTACCGGGGCTTTGTTCATCACTTATTTTGCTTTGGCTTCCCAATTGGTTCCTCCCTTAAAACAACTTACCAATGCCTACAACAACATTCAAAAAGGAATTGCTTCAGAAGAGCGCATTGACAAAATTCTTTTAGCGGAAGAAAGCATAAAGGAAAAAGAGGGGGCAAAAGATCTAAAGGGTTTTGAGTCTGGTATTAACTATAACAATGTTTCCTTCGCCTACCATAAAGGAGACGAAGGCTATGTGCTAAAAAACATACAACTGAACATTCAGAAAGGCAAAACCATTGCCCTGGTTGGCCAAAGCGGAAGCGGAAAAACCACCCTCGCCGATATGTTGCCGCGTTTTTACGATTGTGAGGAAGGCGAAATCCAAATTGATGGCATTAACATCAAAGAGCTCACCATCAAAAGTCTTAGAGACCGGATCGCAGTTGTTACCCAGGAAAGCATTTTATTTAACGACAGCATTGCCAACAACATTGCCTTTGGAAGAACCGATGTAAAACAGGAAGATATTGAACATGCGGCAAAGATTGCCAATGCCCACGATTTTATTATGGCCATGCCCGGGGGGTATCAAAGTAACATTGGTGACCGGGGTGGAAAACTCAGCGGAGGCCAACGTCAGCGCATAAGCATTGCCAGAGCAGTTTTGAGAGACCCTGACATTTTAATTTTGGACGAGGCCACTTCGGCCCTGGATACTGAAAGTGAAAAGCTGGTTCAGGATGCGCTCTCTCGTTTGATGAAAAACCGCACCAGTTTAGTGATTGCTCACCGGCTTTCCACCATTGCCAGTGCCGACGAGATTATGGTGATGCAGCAGGGTCAGATCATTGAAAGAGGCAACCACAAAGAACTCCTTGCTCAGAATGGCGTTTACAAAAAACTTTGCGATATGCAGAATTTTAAATGAGTGCAAGTCTTTATATCGTTCCAACCCCAATCGGTAATCTGGAAGACATTACACTTCGGGCTATTAAGATTTTAAAAGAAGCCGACTTGATTTTGGCCGAGGACACCCGCACCAGCTCCTTCTTACTCAAACATTTAGAAATTTCAAAACCACTTAAATCTTATCATCAGCATAACGAGCACAAAATTCTTCAGGAACTTCTCGAACTGCTGAACCAGGGAAAAACCATTGCGCTGATATCAGATGCCGGCACTCCCGGTATTTCGGACCCCGGATTTTTACTGGTAAGAGAGGCGATACAACACAACATTCCGGTTTGCACCTTGCCGGGACCTACAGCATTGATCCCTGCCCTGGTTAACAGTGGACTACCCTGCAACGAATTTTCCTTTTATGGCTTTTTGCCCCAGAAAAAAGGCCGGCAAACCAAACTCAAACACCTTGAAGAAGAAGAAAAAACTTTTGTTGTCTACGAATCTCCATTTCGACTTGTAAAGTTACTTGAAGAATTAAAAACCCATCTGGGGCCAAACCGAAAAGCCTGTGTATGCAGAGAACTCAGTAAACTATTTGAAGAGAACAAAAGAGGGAGTATAGAAGAATTGATAGCCTACTTCAAGGAAAAAACAGTTAAAGGAGAAATTGTGGTGGTGGTTCAAGGAAACAAATATTCAGAAGAAAAAGAAAATGAATAAAACCAAAAAAATAGGTAGCCCTCCCGGCACGCTGCATTATACAGGAGAACATGGAACTGAGCGCATCAGGATTACCTTAATTCGCTACAACGAAAAAGAGTATTTCGAACAAGATTTTTTCGATCTTTCAGAATGCATAAGTCATGTTGAGGAAGGTAAGGTGAACTGGATTAATGTGGATGGGATTCACAATCTTCAGATGATTGAAAAGATAGGGCATATTTTTAATATCCATCCGTTAACGCTCGAAGACATAGTTCATGTGGAACAGCGTCCGAAGTTTGAAGATTACGGCCATTATCTTCTTGCCATATTGAAGATGATTACCTACAAGGAGGTAATGCAACAGGAACAACTTTCCCTCGTTCTATTAAAAAATACTGTGATCTCTTTCCAGGAACCGGATAAAGGAGATGCCTTTGATGTAATCAGAGATAGGTTAAGAACCGCCAAGGGCAGAGTTAGAAAGCACGGCTCGGATTATTTGTTTTATGCCTTGATGGATTCGGTTGTAGACTGGTATTTTCATGTGGTGGATAGAATAGGTGAAAAGGTTCAGATAATAGAGAATGAATTATTAAAGGAATCCCCCCGTAGTTCTGTACTTCAATTGTATAAACTTCGGCGGGAGGTAATCAACCTTGCCAAACACGTAAACCCTTTAAGGGAGCTCGTGAATAATCTCTCCCGATCAGATAATGAATTAATTACTGAGAGTTTTACGATGTTTCACCGCGACCTGGCTGACCATGTGACCCGAATCATCGACTCGGTAAGTTCTCACAGGGAGTTTCTGAATAGTTTAATGGACCTTTACCTTAGTTTCAATTCAAATAGAATGAACGAGGTAATGAAGGTGCTCACCATCATCTCAACAGTTTTTATACCCGTTACATTTATAGTTGGGGTATACGGAATGAATTTTGACTATATGCCCGAACTCAGATCACCCTATGGTTACGCAAGCGTGTGGGTGCTGATGCTGATAATAATGGGCGGACTTGTGTATTATTTTAGAAGAAAAAAATGGTTATAACTATTGAATCAGATGATCTCAACGGCGTCCGGATATTTTGTTTTCCAGTTCTTTAAACTTTCTTTTGTTCTCACCATAATAACAGTCTTAGGATCAATTCTAAGTTTCACAAGGTAGGTGCTCCCTTTAACCTCCTGACGTTTAAATTTAACTGCTGCTCTCATTGTATTTGTTCTGTGTTGTTCTTACTTATTATATAACACAAGATAAGGGATAATGTTGTTTGACTAAAGTTAAAATAGCTAATCAAAAACTGATTATTGTTATAAAAACAAAAACGCCCTAAAGAGGGCGTTTTTGAATATGGTATAGGCCTTAGGGCTTATTTTACCTGATTAACTACGGCTTTAAAGGCTTCAGGATGGTTCATGGCTAAATCGGCAAGTACTTTACGGTTTAAAGTGAGGCCTTTGCTGTTTAATTTGCCCATAAATTCCGAATAACTCATGCCGTGTTCGCGAACACCGGCATTGATACGCTGAATCCACAATCCACGCATGCTGCGTTTTTTGTTCTTACGATCGCGGTATGCGTAGGTTAAACCTTTTTCAAGAGTGTTTTTGGCGATGGTCCAAACATTTCCTCTTGCACCCCAATACCCTTTGGTAAGATTGAGGATTTTTTTTCTGCGCGCCCTGCTGGCGACATGATTGACTGATCTTGGCATTTCTTTTTGTTTTTGTCTTTGGGGTTTAGTGGCGCTTTTACCTGCTCTTGTGACTAAAACCCGGGTTAAACATTGTTTTAATTAACCGGTAGTTTGATACTTAAGGTTTTTGGCTTAGATAAGGCCTAACATGAATTTCACGTTCGGCGTATCAGAAGCACTCACCAGACCGCTTTTGGTAAGGGCACGTTTGCTGTCCTTAGCTTTTTTGGTCAGGATGTGGCGCTTATAAGCGTGTTTCCTTTTAATCTTACCGCTTCCAGTTAGGCTAAAACGCTTTTTAGCGCTGGAATTCGTTTTTGTTTTTGGCATCTCTTTGGTTTTAAGGAGGGCAAAGATAGGAGATTCTCTCATATTCACAAAGAATATGTTGAAAAACCTGAATTTTATTGATCTGTTACCCCGCTGATTAACAGAATTTTAGGAAAAAGCTCAGGAATTCAATTGCTCCCAGAGCAGGTCTTTAAGTTGCATCACATTTTTACCTGTTGCCGAAGAGAAAAAAATAAAGGGCACCTTGTTTTTTCCCTTTAGGCGTTTGTTTAAATCCTTGCGCATTTCCTCTTCCAGTTCCTCGTCCATTAGATCAGATTTGCTAATGCCGAGTATGCGTTTTTTGTCCAGCAAGTCCGGATTGTACTTTTTCAGCTCATTGATAAGGATCTTGTATTCATCTACTATGTCCTTACAATCGCAACTTACAAGGAAAAGTAAAGTGGAGTTACGTTCGATGTGGCGTAAAAACCGCAAACCCAAACCTTTTCCCTCATGCGCCCCTTCAATAATTCCGGGAATGTCGGCCATAACAAAACTCTTGTAATCACGGTAATTTACTATTCCTAAATTTGGTACCAGTGTGGTAAATGGGTAATTGGCAATTTCAGGTTTGGCTGCACTCAGAACAGACAACAGAGTTGATTTACCTGCATTGGGAAAACCAACGAGACCCACGTCTGCCAACACCTTTAATTCCAAAATTTTCCACTCGTTTCTACCCTGTTCACCGGGTTGTGCAAATTGTGGACTTTGAAGTGTACTGCTTTTAAAATTGGCATTCCCTAATCCCCCTCTTCCTCCTGGTACAAGAATAACTTCCTGACCGTCTTCGGTAATTTCACATTCCAGTTCTCCGGTTTCTGCATCGCGGGCCACTGTACCCAAAGGCACTTCCAAAATCTCATCCTTGCCTTGTTTGCCTGTAGAATTGGCGCTGGAACCATTATCGCCGGCTGCGGCAATCACGTGTTTGCGGTACTTGAGGTGAATTAAGGTCCAGAATTGTTTGTTGCCCCTTAGGATAACATGACCACCGCGCCCTCCGTTGCCGCCATCGGGTCCGCCCATGGCCGTGAATTTATCACGGTGAAAGTGCGAGGAGCCGGCTCCCCCCTTGCCGCTACGGCAACAGATCTTCACATAATCAACAAAATTATTATCCATAGTTAAAAAATAAAAAAGTCCAACGCTGGTGTGCAACGCCGGACTTTTTATGCGTTTGTATTTTTATTTGCGCCTCTTGGCCTTTTTCGGCGCTTTGCCTTTTGCTTTCTTAGTCACTTTCTTTGCTGAGGGTTTTTTACTTGCCTTTTTTACCACTTTTCTGTTCACTTTTTTTGCCACTTTTTTACCGGCCTTTTTTGGACTTGCCTTTTTGGCTTTTACCTTTTTTACCGCTTTTTTGATTGCCTTTTTAACTGGCTTTTTAGGTGCCGCTTTTTTAGTCGTTTTTTTTGCAAGAACTTTTTTATTGGCTTTCTTTGGTGCTGCTTTTTTTACAAGTTTCTTTACTGCCTTTTTCGGAGCTTTCTTAGGACTTGCTTTTTTTGCCTTTGTCCGATGGCTTTCGGACTTTTTGCTTTTTGCTTTTTTAGGTGCTGCCTTTTTGGTTGCTTTCTTCGCCGCCTTTTTAGCCGGCTTGGCTTTTTTAGCCGGTACTGCCTTTTTCTCCGGGGCAAGTGCCTTAGGTGGCACAGCCACTTTGATGGTTTCAGTCTTAGCTTTTCTGGCTTCCGATTTTGCCTCCTGAGCTTCCTCTGCTTCAGAACGTTTTATAGCGTCAATTTCAAGTAACAATTCAGGTTCTATATCCCTTGCCACTTCATAATCCTGAACGGTTAGGTCAAGATGTTCAATGTCGGTTTCCAGCGCGGTAAGGTCCATTTCGGCATTCATAAAATTCAAACGCTCTACAATGGCATTAAAAATATCATCAATGGTGCCCATTCCCTTTATGGAATGAAACTTACCCTGCTCACTGTAATACGCCTTAAGTGGCATGGTTTTGTTGTTGTATTCCTGAATACGACGGCGAATAATGTCTTCGTCCTGATCATCGCTGCGTCCACTATCTTTTCCACGGTTCAGCAAACGTTTCATGAGCTCCTCATCATCAACTTCCAGCGACAACATGCCGCTGATGCCTGTACCTTTTTTCTGAAGCAGATCATCAAGCGCGATGGCCTGAGCCGTAGTGCGTGGAAATCCATCAAAGATAAATCCCTTAGCGTTTTTATTATCATCCACCTTTCCTTCTATCATACTGATCACAATATCGTCTCCCACCAATTCGCCTCGGTCCATAATCTCCTTGGCTTTCATGCCAAGCAAAGTACTCCGTGAAATTTCTGAACGCAGCATGTCGCCGGTGCTCATGTGCACCAAACCGTATTTGTGTATTAAACGTTCGGATTGTGTGCCCTTGCCCGCGCCCGGAGGGCCAAATAAAACAATGTTCAACATTTTTTCCATGGTTTTTAGTTTAAGCTAGTACGTATATTTCTTTTAAATTTCTTCCGAGTCCGTTGTAATCCAAGCCATACCCCACTACAAACTCATTTCCAATGCTGATTCCGGAATAATGGATAGGGAACGCTTTGTGATAGAGTTCTTTTTTAAATAACAGGCTGGCTATGCGCACGCTGGCAGCACCGGCGGTTTTAAGCTCCTCCAACAACACTTCAAGGGTAGTTCCTGTTTCAACAATATCTTCTATTAACACAACCTGTTTGTTTTTTACTTCTTGATTAATACCGCTTAACAGGTTTACCTGCCCTGTGCTCTTGGTGCCCTGGTAACTGCTTACTTTTATAAATGCCACCTCGCAGTGTTTACCGAAGGCTTTCAACAAATCAGATGCAAACATAAATGCCCCGTTTAGCACCACCAAAAAATAGGGGGATTCATCTTTAAAGTCGTGTTCTATTTGTTTTGCCATTTTTTTTACGGCTTCAGCAATTTGTTGCTCCGATAGGTAGGGCTTGAACTGTTTGTCATGTAAAGTAACGAGTTGGCCCATAATTAAACAAATATATGCTTTTTTGATATTCGTATATTTGAGGCTTTGAGCCCTATTGGTAAAAATACGACCCTGGCCGCCCAATTTTTGAGGGAAGGCAAATTGGTGGCCATCCCTACCGAGACTGTGTATGGACTGGCCGCCCTGGCTAGCGACCAAAAGGCCATATTATCGGTATTTGAGGCAAAAAAACGCCCAAGTTTTGACCCGCTTATCCTGCACTTTCACTCCATTGAAGCCATTCAGCCTTATGCTGAGTTAAAAGAACCGGCCTTGCTAAAACTTGCCAAACGCTTTTGGCCCGGCCCCCTGAGCCTGGTATTACCCAAAACTGCATTGGTTCCCGACCTGGTGACCTCAGGATTGGAAAAAGTAGCTGTACGAATCCCGGATCAACCACTGACTTTAAGCCTTTTAAAAGAACTTAATGCCCCGCTTGCCGCACCCAGTGCCAATCCCTTTGGATACATCAGTCCCACCAAAGCCGAACACGTTAGGAAACAGTTAGGCGATAAAGTAGCCTATATTCTTGATGGGGGGGGTTGTGAGATCGGCCTGGAGTCGACCATTGTTGGAATTGAAAATGATAAATTATGTGTGTACAGGCTTGGGGGACTTTCTCTCGAGGAAATTGAATCCTGCTGTGGACACGCGGAACTGAAACTAAATGTATCAAGCAATCCCAAGACTCCAGGACAACTTAAAAGCCACTATGCCCCTAAAAAAACCCTTTTTTTCGGGGATTTAAACACGATAATGCCACTTCATAAGGATAAAAAACTGAGTGTTATCTGCTTCGGGAACTTTCCGAATTCGATCGAACTACCGAAACAACTATTGAACCTTTCTCCTAGCCAGAATATAAAAGAAGCAGCGATGAGTTTATTTGCGATGCTGAGGGCAGCTGATGAAAGTGATACAGAGGTGATCCTTGCGCAAAAACTGCCGGAGAAGGGTTTGGGAAGAGCAATTAACGACCGTTTGAAAAGGGCCTCTGTTTAGTTTATTCGAGCTTTAATTGCCGTCTAGCTTTTCCGTTCGGAGTTTGTACCTCCAGAATATAAACGCCTTTACCCAGCTGTTCCAGCTCAAGCACCTGAGGCGATTTTGTACACGTGAGGCTGTACACTTCTTTTCCAAGCGTGTCTACTACCTTTACTTTGTAGGAGGCTTCACAATTCACACTTAAATGCACCTGGCCATTTGAAGGATTTGGGTACATCAGCATTTGGATCTCTGCACTGTACTCATTCAGCGTAAGAGGAGCAAGCCCTTTGTACCAAATCGGAGAGGTTACGATAAGTTGCTGATCATGTTGTTTGATCTCCGCATAGTAATAATATTCTTTATTCATCAGCAGGTTGTAATCAGTATACTGCAAGGTGTTGTTTCCCGTGCTAATCTGCACCTGTTCGGCCCAAAGTGTTCCGGTGTTGGCAGAGCCTCTAAACAGTTTTATGGTGTCAGCATTTTCTCCATCAGGGTCATTATGGATGAGTTGAAACGTTGGGTAAACCGTACCTTGAACAACTGAACCCATCACCTGACCATTCATGTTAAAATCAATTTTTGCGTTGGAATCATCACTCCCATAAAACCGCATGTTTTGCATGGCATCGGTAATGTTTGCCCTGCTCAGGGATGGAGCAAGAATAACAAGGCGACCGCCATTGCTACGTCCAAAATTGGTATAGTGGTTGTCGTGATCGTAGCCAATACCCAAATGATACCCTTTGAAAAGCAACTGCCGGTAATAGGAAATATAATCGCCCGTGGAATAATCATCGTAGGTATCGGCCTGACTGAAGGCCAATCCACTTCGTAAAGGCACTCCTACAATGGCACTGTCGTAGGCCTGATCATAAGGCAAATAGGCCAGAGCACCAGAGAAAGAGCCGTTGGTGCTGAAATCGGTATGGTAGGGATGCGCCAGATAACAAAAGGCATTAGGATTGTTTTTTACTTTGCGAAACAAGCCGTCATAGTCAGATTTATCGTTGTAGATGTCATAGTTGCCGGGCTCCCAACCAATCAATTGGTTAAACCCATAAATAATAACGTGACCGTTGTAATTGGAAGAGACCCCGTATTCCATGCCAAACAAAGCCGCGAACACCCCGTCCTGATTGGCATTATTGGCCATGTTTAAACCCAGTGTGTAATTTTGAATTTCGAAGCCCGGGTTGTTATTGTTCGAATAATGGTTGTGTTCAGAAATGCCAAGAAAATCAAAATCATTGCTCAGTTTGGCATAAGTATAACTTCCATCGGGTCGGGAAACCCCTGAATTCAGGGAATCTTTGTTGCCATCGCTAAAACCCGTGTGGGCATGAAGATTGCCAAAGTAATAATTATAGGTTTGGGCATTACCCGCAAAAAGTACGTTGAGCAAAAGGGATATCAACAGGCACCTCATACCATTAAAGGTACAAATTTTGTGTTTGAATGCTCCGGGTGGATGATGGTTTACAAAAAGAAAAACTATTTCTTTGCGATTAAGGCAACGGCAAAAGCATTTACACCCTCCGAACGCCCTACATAACCCAATTTTTCGTTGGTGGTGGCTTTGATGGAAATCTCTTTTACACTAACTCTTAAAATAGGGGCAAGAATTTCCTGCATGGACGGGATATGAGGGTTAATCTTTGGGGCTTCCAGACTTAAGGTAGCATCTACATTGCCCACTACAAATCCTTCTTTATCTAGTAGTGCAACCACTTCTTTTAAAAGCAGCTTGCTGTCGGCATTTTTATATTTAGGGTCGGTATTGGGAAAATGAAACCCTATGTCCCTCAGGTTAGCAGCACCCAATAGCGCATCACAAATCGCGTGCAATAACACATCGGCATCACTGTGACCAACACAGCCTTTGTCGAATTCAATTTTTACACCACCCAGCCAAAGTTCCCTTCCACTGCCCAGTGGGTGCACATCGTAACCAAATCCAACCCTAATGTTTAATCCGCTCATGTTATTTCTTTTCTATTTTGCTACACAATCGGTGCTAGCGGTCGACAAACCTTCGCAGTGTTTTTTAGCTTTGGATTTAGTGGCCTCCACCTCTCCGGCAATGTACGTGCCGTTAGAGTTTGTGCATTCACAGCTGTAGTTCTTTTTACAGGACGCCAGGCTCATAATCACTAAAACCAGTATGCCCGAAAAACGCCTCATGCTTCAATGGCTCTTACCCCTGGCAAACTGCCTTGTTCAATGTACTCGAGCAGGGCCCCGCCGCCGGTGCTCACATAACTGACCTTATCCGATAAATTATATTTGTTAATGGCTGCCACACTGTCTCCTCCACCAATCAAAGTAAACGCACCATGCTTTGTGGCTTCCACAATATCGTAAGCTGCGGCTTTTGTGCCATTTTCAAAACTCGACATTTCAAAAACACCCATGGGTCCGTTCCACAAAATGGTTTTTGAACGTTTAATGATGTCGCCAAAGATCGCTATGCTTTTGCTGCCAATATCCAAACCCATCCAGCCTTCCGGTATTTTATCAATGTCAACCTCTTTTTTGGATGCCTCGTTCGAAAACTGATCCGCAGCAATGGCATCTACAGGAATGCATAAGTTCACTCCTCTTACTTTTGCTTTTGAAATAAGTTCTTTGGCAATGTCTAAACGATCTTCTTCGCAGAGCGATTTTCCGATATGACCGCCAAGGGCTTTGATAAAAGTAAAGGCCATACCTCCGCCAATTAAAATGTTATCAGCTTTGTCCATCAGTTGTTCAATAATGAGGATTTTGTCGCTCACTTTTGCTCCACCAATAATGGCGGTGAATGGTTTTTGAGATTGGTTCAGCACCTTATCGATGCTGGCCACTTCATTGGCCATTACATAACCGAAACACTTTGCCTCCGGCTTAAAATGTTTGGCCATCACGGCGGTTGAAGCGTGGGAGCGGTGAGCGGTTCCAAAAGCATCATTCACGTATACATTACCGTGTTTGCTCAGTTTCTCTGCAAAACCTTCGTCCCCTTTTTCTTCCTCTTTATAAAAACGCAGGTTTTCAAGTAAAAGGACCTCTCCACTTTTAAGTGCGGCAGATTGAGCGAAAGCTGCCTCACTGATGCAATCCTCGGCAAATTTTACAGCTACACCAAGCTGTTTACTGACTTCCATTAGAATGTGCTTTAATGAATATTTATTTGTAGGTCCTTCTTTAGGGCGGCCCAAATGGCTCATCAAGACAATACTTCCACCATCCTCTAAGATCTTTTTTAGAGTGGGAATGGCCGCACGTATGCGTGTTGCATCTGTAACCTCAAAATTTTCGTTCAGAGGTACATTAAAATCAACACGAATGGCAGCGCGTTTGCCGGCAAAATTAATAGAGTCTACGGTTTTCATCTTTGTTCTAAAATTAAACTAATTTTTTTAATGCGTTTTCAAATGCTGAAATAGTCTTGTCGAGATCTTCTGTGCTGTGCGCTTCACTTACAAAACCAACTTCGTATCCGCTAGGACCCATGTAAATTCCCTCCTCCAATAGCGCATGGTAGAGTGTTTTGAAATAGCTCATACTGTTTGGGTCAATGTCTTCAGAGCTGCTGATATTTTCCTTATTGGTAAAAGCCAGCCAAAATATGGAACCCAGACTAAAAATTTTCAGCAAGGGAAACGTGTTCACCTTTTGAATTCCATTGACAAGGTAAGCTGTATTTTTTTCAAGACTTTCATAAAACCCGGGCTTCAAACATTCGCTCAACTGCGCTATGCCTGCAGCCATGGCTACGGGATTTCCGCTCAAGGTACCTGCCTGATAAACGGGACCCATGGGCGAAACACAATTCATAATTTCCTCAGAAGCACCATAAGCCCCAACCGGAAAACCACCTCCAATAATTTTACCATAGGTAATGATGTCAGGTGATATGTTAAAGTGCCCTGCAGCACCTGTAAATCCTATCCTGAAGCCTGAGATGACTTCATCAAAAATAAGCAGGGACTTGTGTTGGGTGCAAATGGCACGCAGAAATTCAAGAAATTCTTTCGACTGCAACAACAAACCATTGTTGGCCGGGACGGGTTCAATGATCACGCAGGCAATCTGGTCGCCATAATGGGTAAAGGCTTCTACTACTGCGCCTTTGTTATTCAATGGAACCGTTATAGTTTCAGCACTTACACTTTCAGGAACACCGGCGCTGCTGGAATTACCGAAGGTGACCAATCCGCTGCCCGCTTTTACCAAAAGGGCATCCACGTGTCCGTGGTAACAGCCTTCAAATTTTAAAATTTTATTGCGTTTGGTAAATCCTCTGGCCAAACGAATGGCACTCATCACGGCCTCTGTTCCGCTGCTAACAAATCGCAGTTTTTTGATAAAGGGATTGTTGCTTAGAATCAAAGCGGCCAATTGGTTTTCCAATTCTGTAGGTGCTCCGAAAGAAGTGCCCTTGCGCATGGTTTTATCCACCAAATCAAGCACCCTATCATTCGCGTGTCCAAGGATCAATGGTCCCCAACTGCAGCAATAATCGATGTATTCATGTCCATCAGCATCCCAGACCCTTGAACCTTTTCCACGATCAATAAAAAGAGGGTTTCCACCCACGCTTTTAAAGGCGCGCACGGGGGAATTCACCCCACCGGGAAAGAATTTTTTTGCAGTTTCAAATAAGGCTGAAGAGCGGCTGTGATCCATAAATAAAGAAGCGTAAAATTAGAGAAATATTGGCTGTGGGGGACTATTTTTTAACGTTAATTGCCGGCAATCAGTTCAAAAAGGGCCCGGGATTTGTTGTATACTTGCACATCAAATTACTTCAACATGAAACGACTTATTTTAGCCCTTATCGTTCTGGTTTCCTTCTCATTTGTATTGCCATCAGGCGATTACGGAACCATTCCTCCTGCTACCGTTAAAAAACTCGATGGCAGCAAAGTAAGCACAAGCACATTTACCAATAACGGAAAACCCATGATCATCAGTTTTTGGGCCACCTGGTGCAAACCTTGTAAAAAAGAACTGGATGCG
>Ga0154020_10003309_pt1 | contig 19440 bp, 14 predicted proteins | sample Klosneuvirus_201_FD_109709 | JGI IMG/M metagenome (GOLD analysis project Ga0154020, IMG submission 109709) | Active sludge microbial communities from wastewater, Klosterneuburg, Austria - Klosneuvirus_20160825_MG | ecosystem: Engineered > WWTP > Aerobic digester > Activated sludge | place... | reverse complement strand
GCCTACATCTCTCTCGATGGCAACATCGGCTGCCTGGTCAATGGCGCCGGTCTCGCGATGGCGACCATGGACACGATCAAGCTGTTCGGCGCCGAGCCGGCCAACTTCCTTGACGTCGGCGGTGGCGCCACTACCGAGAAGGTCACCGAAGCCTTCAAGATCATGCTGAAGAATCCCAAAGTCAAAGGCATTTTGGTAAATATCTTCGGCGGCATCATGAAGTGCGACACGATCGCCGAAGGCGTCGTTGCGGCTGCCAAGGAAACCCACCTCAGCGTGCCGCTGGTAGTCCGCATGAAGGGCACCAACGAAGACCTCGGCAAGAAGATCCTCAAGGAGTCCGGCCTGCCGATCATTTCCGCCGACACCATGGCTGACGCCGCGGCCAAAATCGTCGCCGCCGTCAAATAAGGAAGCGCTATGTCCATCCTGATCAACAAAGATACCAAAGTCATCACCCAGGGCATCACCGGCAAGACCGGCCAGTTTCATACCGAGAAGTGCCAGGAATACGCCAACGGCAAGAACTGCTTCGTCGCCGGCGTGAACCCCAAGAAAGCCGGTGAGAAGATTTTCGACATTCCGATTTTCGCCTCGGTCAAGGAAGCCAGGGCGCAAACCGGCGCCACCGTTTCCGTGATCTACGTGCCGCCGGCGGGAGCCGCCGATGCCATCTGGGAAGCCTGCGAAGCCGATCTCGATCTGGCGATCTGCATCACCGAAGGCATCCCGGTCAGGGACATGCTGGTGGTACGCAACAAGATGAAGGCCAAGGAAGCCGCCGGCGGCAAGAAGACCCTGCTGCTCGGACCCAACTGCCCCGGCCTGATCACCCCCGAGGAAATCAAGATCGGCATAATGCCCGGCCACATCCACCGCAAGGGCCGCATCGGCGTGGTGTCGCGCTCCGGCACGCTGACCTACGAAGCCGTGGCGCAGCTCACCGAAATCGGTCTGGGCCAGTCGTCCGCGGTTGGCATCGGCGGCGACCCCATCAACGGACTCAAGCACATCGACATCATGCGCGCCTTCAACGACGACCCTGATACCGATGCGGTCATCATGATCGGCGAAATCGGCGGCCCGGACGAAGCCGAAGCCGCTGTCTGGTGCAAGGCCAACATGAAGAAGCCCATCGTCGGCTTCATCGCCGGTGTCACGGCGCCGGCCGGCAAGCGCATGGGCCATGCCGGTGCGCTGATTTCCGGCGGCGCCGATACGGCCGATGCCAAACTGGCCATCATGGAAGAATGCGGCTTCACGGTGACGCGCAACCCGTCGGAAATGGCCAAGCTGCTCAAAGGCCTGCTGAAGTAAAAGTCGGCGTTGGCGACACGGCAAAAAGCCGCCCCGGTGCAAGCCGGGGCGGCTTTTTTGCGCATAGAATCCGGACATGGCCGCGCCGACCCAGGGCCAATGTCATGAAATTGATTGACGGAGTTGATACAGGACTGTAAGAATTAGACTTATTGTCCTGTTTTAATGAGGGCTCTCACACAGGGTAGTGACCGATGAAGAAAGCAGACTTCTGGAAAAGTGACTGGTTCTTCGGTGTCGTGGTCAGCATTGTCGTGCTGCTTCTGGGTAATGGCGATCTGTTGCAGGGCCTGGAGCGCAAGGCTTATGACATGGGCGTTGCCGCCGCCTCGCGCACGCCCTCGGATAAGGTCGCCGTTATCGCGATCGACAAGCCCAGCCTCGACAACATCGGCCGCTGGCCGTGGTCGCGCGAGATCATGGCCGACATGGTAGACAAACTGGCGGCCGCCAAAGCCAAGGTGATCGCCACCACGGTGTTCTACTCCGAGCCGCAGCGCGATCAGGGTTTGGCGTATATCAACAAGCTGATCGAAACCTGCGGCGTCACGCTGCCTTCCGTGGTCGCCGTTGCTGCGGCACCGGCGGTGGGCGAGGCAGCTGCGGTTCCCGCGCCGGCGCCAGTCGCGGCCCCGTCGTCCTGCCCGCAGATCGAGTCGATACTGCTTGAGGCGGACCAGAAACTGAATACCGACCGCCGCTTGGCGGACGCCTTCGCCAAGGCGGGCAATGTCGCGTTGCCGATGCTGTTCGTGCTGGGTGAGCCGCGCGGCCGGCCGGACAAGGAACTGCCCGATTTTGTGAAAAAGAACGCGGTGAAGCTGGCCGGAGCGGCAGAAGCGCCGCCCTATCCAGCCTTGGGCGTTGATGCCGTTGTGATCGAGCCGCTGGGCAAAGTGGCGACTGCGATCGGGCACCTGAATGTGACGCCGGATGTGGATGGCGCGATTCGCACCGAGCCTCTGGTGTTGTCCTATTTCGACCAGGCTTATCCATCCCTGTCCCTGCTGGTGGCGGCAAAGAGCCACAACCTGACGGTGGCTGACATCCAGGTGGCTGCCGGCAGTTCGGTCAAACTGGGCAAACTCAAGATCGGCACCGACACCGATACGCGGATGCTGACCTTCTATTACAAGGACCGTGAGGGCGGCCTTCCCGCTTTCCAGGTGGATTCCTTCTTCGACGTCAAGAGCGGCAAGATCCCCTATGACAAGTATCGCGACAAGATCGTCCTGATCGGGCCGACGTCCTCTTCCGTCGGCAGCGTCTTCGTCACCCCGATCAGTCCTGCCATGCCGGCGGTGCTGATGCAGGCGCACGCGGTATCCAGCCTGCTGTCCGAGCACTTCTTCGTCGCTCCGACCTGGGGCTTCTGGGTCGAAAAGCTGGTGTTCCTGCTGATCGCCGCCTACCTGATCGGGCTGTTGCCCAGGATCAAGGCCGGCATGGCGGCAGGCATCACCGCAGGTCTGCTGGTTGCATTGATTGCCATCCATTTCGCATTGATGACCACGCAACTCATGTGGCTGCAGCTGATGGTTCCGGCGAGCCTGCTGCTGTTGGGCCATTTGCTGCTGACCACCAAGCGCTTCCTGGTGTCCGAGCGCGGCAAGGAAAAGTCGGATGCCGATTCGGCGGAATCCAACCGCATGCTGGGTCTTGCCTTCCAGGGCCAGGGCCAGCTCGACATGGCCTTCGACAAGTTCCGCAAGTGTCCGAAGGACGACCAGGTGATGGAGAACATCTACAACCTGGCGCTTGATTTCGAACGCAAGCGGCAGTTCAACAAGGCCGAGGCAGCGTTCCGTTACATCTTCGATTTCAATCCGAAGTTCCGCGACATCGAGTCCCGCGTGAATCGTGCGAAGCAGCTTTCGGAAACCGTAATTCTCGGTGGTGGCGGCGGCGGCCGCAGCAATGCCAGCCTGATCGATACCGCGGGAAATGTCGAAAAGCCGATGCTCGGCCGCTACGAAATCGAAAAGGAACTGGGCAAAGGCGCGATGGGCGTGGTCTATCTCGGCCGCGACCCGAAAATCAACCGCATCGTGGCGATCAAGACCATGGCGCTGTCGCAGGAGTTCGAGGCCGACGAACTGGTCGAGGTCAAGGAGCGCTTCTTCCGCGAGGCTGAAACCGCGGGGCGCCTCAACCACCCGAACATCGTCACCATGTTCGATGCCGGCGAGGAACACGACCTGGCCTATATCGCGATGGAGTTCCTCAAGGGCAAGGATCTGGTGGCTTGCTCCAAGCCCGGCAATCTGCTGCCGCTGCCGCGCGTCATGAGCATCGTCGCGCGCGTGGCTGACGCGCTGTCCTATGCCCATGAATTCAATGTCGTGCATCGCGACATCAAGCCGGCGAACATCATGTACGAGCCGGAGTCCGACCAGGTCAAGGTGACCGACTTCGGTATTGCGCGCATTACCGATTCATCCAAGACCAAGACCGGAATGGTGCTCGGTACGCCGAGCTTCATGTCGCCCGAGCAACTGGCGGGCAAGAAGATCGATGGCCGTTCCGACCTGTTCTCGCTTGGCGTGATGCTGTATCAGATGTCCTGCGGAAAGCTGCCGTTTGAGGGCGACTCAATGGCGCAACTGATGTTCCGTATTGCCAACGAGCCGCATCCGGATATTCGTGGCGTCAATCCCGATCTGCCGGACTGCCTAGTGGCGATTATCGACCGGGCGATGACCAAGGATCCGGACGCTCGCTACCAGACCGGCGCCGAGTTTGCCAAGGACATTCGCACCTGCGCAACGATGACCGGCGCAGCCGGCGCCGGCGATTCCGGCGTTGATATCAGCTTCTGAAGGCCGCGCCATGGACATGAATTCTGTTCTGCAGATCGTCACCCGCAGCGATCCCGGCATGGTGCGTTCGAACAATGAAGACGCCGTCATGGCCAATCCGCCGCGCGGGTTTGCCGTGCTGGCCGATGGCATGGGGGGCTACAACGCGGGCGAAGTGGCGAGCGGCATGGCAACGGCGCTGCTTGGAACCGAGTTGGAAAAGGCCTTTGTCGAGCGCGAACCGAACAGCGTCGATGCTGCCGGCAAGTCCTGGGCGCACGTTACGCTGGAAGCCGAGATGGCCCGGGTCAATGGCGCCATCTATCAGGCGGCGCAGAGCCAGCCGCAGTATGCCGGAATGGGTACGACGCTGGTGGTCGGGGTGTTTCATGACAACAAGGTGACGGTTGCCCATATTGGCGACTCGCGGCTGTACCGTTTGCGCGGCGAGGATTTTCAGCAGATCACGCGCGATCATTCGCTGCTCCAGGAGCAGATCGACAGCGGCCTGATAACTCCGGAGCAGGCGCGCCATTCGCAAAACAAGAACCTGGTCACCCGTGCCGTCGGCATTGATCCCGAAGTCGTGGCGGAGATACATGATCATGCGGTAGTGCCGGGCGACTTGTTCCTGTTCTGTTCCGATGGCCTCAACGACATGGTTGAGGACGAGGAAATCGCCATGACTCTCGGGGCACTTTCCGCCAACCTCGAATTGTGTGCAATGCAGTTGGTACAGATGGCCAACGACAACGGCGGCCGTGACAATGTTTCGGTAATCCTGGTCAAGGTAACGGGGGAATATCCAGCCGCGCGCGGCTGGTGGGCCCGTTTTCTTGCCTGGTTCAAGTAATGCAGCGCTCAGTGACCTCGAAGGACGAAAACAATGGCTAAGCTCATACTCAGCATGGAAACCACAATGCTCAAGGAAATCCCCTTGACCAAGGAGCGCACCACGATCGGTCGCAAGCCGCACAATGACATCCAGATCGACAATCTGGCGATTTCCGGCGAGCACGCCGTGGTAATCACCATCCTCAACGACTCCTTCCTCGAGGATCTGGGCAGCACCAACGGCACCTTCGTCAATGGCCAGTCGGTCAAGAAGCACTTCCTGCAGAACGGCGACACCATCGAGCTCGGCAAGTACCGGCTGAAATTCGTCAGCGAAGTTCCTCAGCAGACCTCAAACGCGGATTTCGAGAAGACCATGATTCTGCGTCCCGGAGCGGCGCACAAGCCCGCAACCGAGCCGGCCACAGAGCCCGCAGCCGCCGCTCCAACTGCCGCTCCAGCCGCGCCGCCCACCCCCGGAGCAGTTCCTGCAGCGCCGCCGGCGGCTCATATGTCGACCTCCCCCGGCATGGCTCCGCAGCCATCCGCGGCCCGACCCGCAGCGGCTCCTGCGCTGCCGCTGGGGGCAATTCAATTGCTCTCCGGCGGCAATGCAGGCAAGGAGATGGAGTTGACCAAGACGCTGACGACCCTGGGCAAGCCGGGAGTCCAGGTGGCGGTCATCGCCCGCCGCCCGCATGGCTACTTCATAACGCATGTGGAGGGTGCGAGCTTCCCGGTGGTCAACGGCAAGGCGCTGGACGCCCAGGCACATCAGCTTGCCGACCATGACGTGATCGAGCTGGCCGGGGTAAAGATGGAATTTTTCCTGAAGAGCTGAACCGGAAGACCTGGCAATCCTTGGAGATCTCTTGAAGCAGTATCTTCCCCGTTACGTACTCGGCCTGCTGATTCTTCTGGTTCTGCTCGGCCATTCGGCGCGCATTTACCAGATTCCGTTCATCAATCACATGGACGCGCTGATCTACGACATGAAGGTGCGCTTGACCATGCCGCAAAGCGTTGATCAGCGGGTGGTGATTCTCGATATCGACGAGAAGTCTCTTGCCGAGCAGGGGCGCTGGCCCTGGGGGCGTGACAAGCTGGCGACCTTGATGAACAAGCTGTTCGACCAGTACGGCGTCAAGCTGGTCGGCTTCGACGTGGTTTTTGCCGAACCGGACGAGAGCTCGGGCCTCAAGTCGCTGGAGTCCCTGGCAAGAAAGGAACTGAAGGACGTGGCGGGGTTTCAGTCGTCGCTGCGCGACTTGCGTCCGCAACTCGATCACGATGCGCGCTTTGCGGCGGCGCTGAAGAATCGGCCGATCATTCTCGGTTACTACTTTTCGAGCAAGGAAGGCGGCGTCAGTTCGGGTGCCGCGCCGGAGCCCGTGTTTCCGGCGGGCACTTTCACCGGTCGTCGCATAGGATTCACGCAGTGGGTAAGCTATGGAGCCAATCTGCCGGAATTCCAGAAGGCGGCGGCGGGTGGGGGGCATTTCAATCCGCTGGTGGACTTGGACGGGACCTCGCGGCGGGTGCCCTTGCTGGTTGAACACAAAGGGCAATACTACGAGTCGCTGTCGCTGGCGATGGTGCGCAATCTGCTTGGCAATCCGCCGATCACGCCAGGCTACCCAGGCAATTCGCCGGCATCGTATGCCGCGATGGAGTGGCTTGACCTGAAAGCGACGGGCGGTGGCGTGATGCGCATTCCGGTGGACGAGAACGCCGCGACCCTGATTCCCTATCGCGGCTACCAGGGAAGCTTTCCCTATTTCTCCATTACCGATGTGCTCAATGACCGGATTCCCCAGGAGAAACTTGCCGGGCGCGTCGTGGTGGTGGGTACCACCGCACCCGGACTGATGGACTTGCGGGCCACGCCGGTGGGCGCTGCCTATCCGGGGGTAGAGATCCACGCCAATCTGATCGCGGGAATGCTCGATGGCGCGATCAAGCACAAGCCCCCTTACATTCTCGGCGCCGATGTGCTGTTGGTGCTGATTGCCGGGGCAGTGATGGCCTTTCTGCTGCCCATGCTGTCGCCCTTCCGCGCCACCGTGGTCGGCGTCATTGTCCTGTTGTTGCTGCTCAGTGTGAATTTCAGTTTTTGGCATGTCTCCCATGTCGTCCTGCCACTGGCCAACGGCATGATCGCGATCGTGCTTCTGTATGCGATGAACATGTCCTGGGGCTACTTCGTCGAGTCGCGCACCAAACGGCAACTGACCGGGCTGTTCGGCCAGTATGTGCCGCCGGAACTGGTGGAGGAGATGAGCCGCGACCCGGAAAACTACAGCATGGCAGGGCGCAAGGCCGAACTCACCGTGCTGTTCTCCGACATCCGCGGATTCACCACGATTTCCGAAGGGCTGGAGCCAAACGAACTGGCAACCCTGATGAACCAGTACCTTGGCGCCATGACCCTGGTCGTGCGCAAGCATCGCGGAACGCTCGACAAATACATCGGCGACGCGATCATGGCCTTCTGGGGCGCTCCGGTTGACGATCCGGAGCATGCAAAGAACGCCGTTCGCACCGGGCTGGAAATGCATGTCGCGTTGCACGAACTCAACAAGGATCTGGTGGCGCGCGGCTGGCCTGAACTCAAGATCGGTGTCGGCGTGAACACCGGACCGATGACGGTCGGCGACATGGGTTCGCCGGTGCGCCAGTCCTACACCGTGATGGGCGACGCGGTCAATCTCGGTTCGCGTCTTGAGGGTATTACCAAGCAGTACGGGGTCGGCTTCATCGTTGGCGAGAGCACGCGCGAAGTGCTGAAGAAGGAATTTGTCTTCCGCGAGCTGGATCGCGTGCGCGTCAAGGGCAAGGAAGACCCGGTGGGGATCTATGAACCGGTCGGCGAGGAGGGTGCGGTCGCGGCGGAGGACATGGACGAGATCAAGTTGTGGAATCAGGCCTTGCGTGCCTACCGTGCACAGGACTGGGACAAGGCGGAAGTGACGCTGATGAATCTGCAGCGCATCAAGCCGCGCTATCTTTATGATTTGTACGTCAAGCGCGTTGAACACATGCGCAAGGAGCCGCCCGGCGAAAATTGGGACGGCGTGACCATTTTCGAGACAAAATAACAATAATGAAGGTACGAATCCTCGGTTGCAGCGGAGGCATCGGTGGGCGACATCTGCGCACCACCTCGCTTCTGGTCGACAACGACATCCTGATCGACGCCGGAACCGGCGTTGGTGATCTGGCGATCGCCGAACTGGCGCAGATCGACCACGTCTTCATTACCCACTCCCATCTGGACCATCTGGCCTGCCTGCCGTTCATGGTTGATACGGTCGGCGACATGCGTAGCCGTCCGGTGATCGTGCATGCGACGGAGGCCACTCTTGAAATCATTCGTGCCCATGTCTTCAACTGGGCAATCTGGCCTGACTTCAGCGTGATTCCGTCGGCGGAAAAGCCCTTCCTGCGGTTTTCACCGATAAAGGTTGGCGAGGCGATCGATCTTGATGGGCGCAAGGTAATTCCGCTACCGGCGAATCACACTGTGCCCGCAGTTGGCTACCAACTTGATTCCGGGCATGCCAGTCTGGTGTTTACGGGCGATACCGGGCCCTGTCCGGAACTGTGGGATGAGGTCAACAACATTCGCAACCTGCGCTATCTCATCATCGAATGCGCATTCTCCGATCGGGAAAAGCGGCTTGCGGTGGCATCGCTGCATCTGTGTCCGAGCATGCTGCTGGAAGAGTTGACGCATCTGCAGCGGGATGCCGAGGTCTTCATCACCCATCTGAAGCCCGGACAGATCGAGCTGACCATGCAGGAGATTGAAGACTGCATTGGAGAGTTCCGGCCCGGCATGCTGCAGAACAACCAGCTCTTCGAGATCTGATCATGGCTGATACGGTGAGCGTTGATCTGCTGGCCCGCCTTCAACCCCTGATGTCACTGGGCAGCGAAGGTTTGCGTGAACTGCTGCCGCGCTGTCGCCTGCATACTTTCGCTCGCGACGCCGACCCGTTTCGAGCCGCCGACTGGAAAGGCCAGGTAGCCTATCTGGTACGAGGGCAGCTTTGGGCGCATATGCCGGATGGCACTTCACGCGTCCTGGTCGGAGGGCATGAGTTTACGTCGACCCCGGTCGCGCGTGGCGGAAAGACCCCGGTGGGAAGCAAGGCCATCACCGAGGTCGAACTGCTCAGCCTGGACGAAGATACTCTCGATATCGTGATGACCTGGAATCAACTGGCCACTCCGAGCGCGAGCGCAAAGGAAGCCGATCAGACCGACTGGCGCATGATGTCCGGCATGTTCGCCGTGGATAATCTTACCGTCGGCACTTTTGCTTCCCTGCCCCCGGCCAACATCCAGGCCCTGCTGGCCAAGTTTCAGCGAGTTCCCGCCAAGCGCGGTGAGACCATCATCAAGCAGGGCGACCCCGGCGACTACTACTATCTGATTGAAAGCGGACGTTGCAAGGTGTCCCGACTGGTGGCTGGATCTCCCGTGCAGTTGGCGGAGCTCAAGGAAGGCGACGCGTTCGGTGAAGATGCCCTGGTGGCCGACACGGTTCGCAACGCCACCGTAACGATGAATACGGATGGCGCGCTGTTGCGCCTGTCAAAGCAGGATTTCAACCAGTTGCTGCTGGCACCGCTGTTGCTGAAGGTGAACGGCGACGAGGCCGCGCAACGGGTGGCTTCCGGTGCCATCTGGATCGATGTGCGCTTCCCGGCCGAATATCAGAGCGACGGCTATCCGGGCGCCCTCAACATCCCGCTCAACGACATTCGCCAGGCTTCGGCGGCGCTCGATACGGCGAAGGAATACATTGTTTATTGCCAGACGGGACGTCGCAGTTCCGCTGCCGCATTTTTGCTTTCCCAGCGCGGATTTCATGCAGTCTTGCTTGATGGCGGCATGAGGGCGCGTGCTGGCGCCATGGAGTTAACCGAATGAGTGCCGTAGCTGCCGCACCCGCCGAGGCCGCGTCCGATGTGGACAGCCGCCTGGTCTTTTTCAAGAACCTGCAGGTCGTTACCAACAAGGTTCATGCCACCTCCAACATCGACGAAATCATGCTGGAGCTTTCCGGCGAGATTTGCAACCTGTTCAACGCCGATCGCCTGACGATCTATTCCGTTGGCGAGGACAAGGCGTCCATCGTTTCCAAGATCAAGACGGGCCTTACGTCTTTCAAGGATCTGCGCCTGCCGATCGCCGACCAGAGCATTGCCGGCCATGTGGCGCTGGCCAAGAAGACTGTCAATATCCGCGACGTCTATGACGAAGGAGAGCTGAAGGCGATCAATCCATCCCTGCGCTTCCTGCAGGAGGTTGACAAGCGGACGGGTTATCGTACCAAGCAGATGCTGGTGGCGCCGATCGTCGATGCGCAGAGCAGCGAAATGCTCGGTGTCGTGCAGATCATCAACAACAAGGCGGGTACTCCATTCACGGCCATCGCCCAGGAAGGCGTCAAGGGTCTGTGCGAGACGCTGGCGATTGCCTTCACCCAGCGCAGCAAGCCTGCCGCGGCCGTCAAGACCAAGTACGACTACCTGGTGTCAGACGCCGTGATATCGGCCCAGGAACTGGAACTGGCAACGCGTACCGCGCGCCGCAAGAACCTCGACATCGAAGAAGTTCTGGTCAACGAGTTTCAGGTCAAGCACCATTCCCTGGGCGAGGCCTTGGGCAAGTTCTTCAACGTACCCTACGAGTCATTCAAGTCCGACCGAGTCAAGCCCGCTGACCTGCTGAAGAACCTCAAGCGGGACTTCCTGGAACAGGGCAAGTGGGCGCCCGTGGAGGAGAGCTCGGAAGGCGTCATGGTGGTCTGCCTCGATCCCGAGCAGGTGAAGGGTTCGCGCATCGTCAACAACGTTTTCCCGCGGGCGAAGGTCGTCTATCGGGTGACCACCAACCACGAGTTCGTGCAGACGCTCGATCTGCTGTTCGGTGCGACAGGCGTCCCTGGCTACACGGATGACAGTTCGGTCGGTGACCTGCTGTCGACCCTCGACGAAGGCGAGACGGATGGCGAAGGCAGTAGTGGTGACGATGTCTCCGCCGCAGCGGACAATGAACTGGTAAAACTGGTCAACAAGATCATTGTCGATGCCTATCAAATGGGCGCCTCGGATATTCACATCGAGCCGGGCCTGGGCAAGGACAAGGTACTGATCCGCTTCCGCCGGGATGGTTCGCTGCAAAAGTACATCGAAGTCCCGGCCAGCTACCGCAACGCCATGGTGGCGCGTCTCAAGATCATGTGCGATCTGGACATCGCAGAGCGCCGCAAGCCGCAGGACGGCAAGATCAAGTTCAAAAAATATGGCCCGCTCGACATTGAACTGCGGGTGGCAACGATTCCCTCGACCGGTGGCGTCGAAGACGTCGTCATGCGCATCCTGGCCGGCGGCGAGCCGATCCCACTCGACAAGCTGGGCGTGCTACCGACCAATCTGGTCAAGCTCAAGGCGACCATTTCCAAGCCCTACGGACTGTTCTTTGTCTGCGGCCCGACCGGTTCCGGAAAAACCACCACGCTGCACTCGGTGCTGGGCTACCTGAATACGGTGGATACCAAGATCTGGACTGCCGAAGATCCGGTCGAAATCACGCAGAAAGGCCTGCGCCAGGTCCAGGTCAACAAGAAGATAATGGACTTCCCGATGGTGATGAAGGCCTTCCTGCGCGCCGACCCGGACATCATCATGGTGGGCGAAATGCGCGATGCCGAAACCACCGGGATTGGCATCGAGGCCTCGCTCACCGGCCATTTGGTGTTCGCCACACTACACACCAACAGCGCGCCGGAATCCATAATTCGCTTGCTCGACATGGGCATGGACCCCTTCAACTTCTCCGATGCCCTTCTCGGCATTCTGGCGCAGCGCCTGGCCAAGCGCCTGTGCAAATGCAAGGAAAGCTATACGCCGGACGCCGAGGAAATCAGGCTGTTCATGAAGGAATATTGCAGCGAACTCGAAAATACCACGGCGTTCAAGAAGGATATGAAGGCCGCTTACGCAGAGACCGAAGCGCGCCTGCTCAAGGACTATGGCAAGGATGGCAAGTTTGTGTTTACCCGCGCCAAGGGTTGCGATACCTGTGGCGGCAGCGGCTACAAGGGACGTGTCGGCTTGCATGAGTTGATGATCGGCACCGAGCCGCAGAAGAAGTTGATCGTGGAGCGCGCCCGCGTCGTGCAACTGGTCGCCCAGGCACTGGAGGATGGCATGCTGACCCTGAAGATGGATGGCCTCGAAAAGTCATTGCAAGGGGTGACCGATCTCAAGCAGGTGCGGGCGGTCTGCATTAAGTAAGGGATGGCCATGGACAGTTCCAGCGACCTGTTTCGCCGCCTCGAACAGCTGAACGCCATTGGCGCCGCGCTCTCCAAGGAGCGCGACATCAATCGCCTGCTGGAGACCATTCTGGTGGCCGCCAAGACCATTACCCATGCCGACGGCGGCACGCTCTACCGTATGACCGAGGACCGCCATGCGCTGCGCTTCGAAATCCTGCGCACCGATTCCCTGCATATCGCCATGGGCGGCACGACCGGCAACGCCATCAATTTCCCGAATCTGCCGCTGACCAACGACAAGGGCGAGAGCAACGACTCGATGGTCGCCGCCTATGCCGCAATCCACGACAAGACCGTCAATATCGCCGACGCCTATACCGAGGCGGGCTTCGACTTTTCCGGCACCCGCAGCTTCGATGAGCGCACCGGTTATCGCTCGCAGTCCTTCCTCACCGTACCGATGAAGAACCACGAAGGCGAGATCATCGGCGTGCTGCAACTGATCAACGCGCAGGACCCGGTCACGCATCAGGTCAATCCGTTTTCCTCGGCTGACCAGAGCCTCGCGGAATCACTGGCCTCGCAGGCCGCCATTGCACTGACCAATCGCCTGCTGATCACCCAGCTCGAAGAATTGTTCGAAGCCCTGATCAACCTGATCAACCTGGCGATCGATGAAAAGTCGCCCTATACCGGCGGTCATTGCCAGCGCGTGCCGGCGCTAACCATGATGCTGGCCGAGGCGGCGGATGCGACGACGCACGGCCCTCTGGCGTCATTCAAGATGGATGAACGCGATCGCTATGAACTCAAGATCGCCGGCCTGCTCCACGATTGCGGCAAGGTCACCACGCCAGTGCATATTGTGGACAAGGCGACCAAGCTGCAGACCCTGTTCGATCGCGTTCATCTGATCGATACCCGCTTCGAAGTGCTCAAGCGCGACGCCGAAATCGCCGCGCTACGCAAGCAACTCGAACTGCGCAATGAAGTGGACGCCGAGGAGGATGCGCGGATCTGGCAGGATTACCACGACGAAGTCCGCGTGCTGGACGAGGACCGCGAGTTCCTGCGCAAGACCAACATGGGCGGCGAAGCCATGAAGGATGCCGACCTGCAACGCGTGCGCGACATCGGCAGTCGTCGCAAGTGGCGCAATGTTGATGCCGTCGAAACCGAGTTTCTTACCGCCGACGAAGTCGTTAATCTGACCATCCGCGCCGGCACCCTGACGCTCAAGGAACGCGACGTCATCAACTATCACATCGTCGCCACCATCAAGATGCTGGAACAACTGCCCTGGCCCAAGCACCTGACCAATGTGCCCGAATATGCCGGCGGCCATCACGAGCGCATGGACGGCAAGGGCTACCCCAAGGGCCTGACCCGCGAGCAGATGTCCTTGCAGGCGCGGATGATGGGCATTGCCGACATTTTCGAGGCGCTCACCGCGCGCGACCGCCCCTACAAGCCGGGCATGAAGCTGTCCCAGGCCATGGGCATCATGGCCAACTTCAAGAAGAACGGCCATATCGATCCCGACCTGTTCGATGTCTTCGTCAAGGAAAAGGTCTATCTGAAATACGCACAGCAGTTTCTCGATCCGCAGCAGATCGACGAGGTCGGCGAACTTGTCGCATCAGGCATGACATAGATTCTGCAATCCGCCCGGCGGTACCGCCGCTTGACGCAGGCGGATGCGTCTGAAACTGCAGGGGCCAGGTAGCCCCTGTTTTTTTGCTGCGCTCTTTCAATGTATCGGACATGCCTATGTGGAGTTTCCTCGACTTCCTTAATGACGAATCAATGGTGACGGTGCTCGATGTCGGAGCTGCAATCACCTTGTCCCCTCCTTATCAGATGCTTGTCGACGCAAAGCGCGCTCGATTGATCGGCTTTGAGCCGGATGCGGCCGCATGCAAGAAGCTCAATGAAACATTCGGCGAGCCGCACCGGTTTTACCCTTACTTCGTCGGCGACGGAAATCCGGCGATTTTCCATGAGACGAACTGGGGCCCGACCGGGTCTTTGTTCGAGCCGAATGCGCCCTTGCTCGACAAGTTTCACTGGCTTGGGGACGTGACTCGTCTGGTAGCACGGCATCCCGTCACGACCAAGCGCCTGGACGACATTGGCGAGATTGCTGACGTCGATTTCGTGAAAATTGATGTGCAGGGCGGCGAACTTGCGGTTTTTCAGAATGCCTCCCGGGTGCTCGCCAGCGCCGTACTGATTCAGACCGAGGTCGGTTTCGTCGAGTCCTACAAGCAGCAACCGATGTTTTCCGATGTCGATGCTTTTTTGCGCGGCCAGGGCTATCAATTCATCGGCTTTCAAGGAATCGGATGCCGCTCCTTCAAGCCCTTGCTGAACAAGAAATTTCAAACAGAGCACCATTTGCTGAGACCTTTTCGGCAAGCGATCTGGGCCGATGCGTATTACGTCAAGGACTGGATGCATCTGGACCGATTGCCGCCGACCAAGCTGAAAAACATGGCCATGTTGTTGCATGAAATTGTCGGAGCCTACGATCTTGCCTATGTCGTTCTGCAAGAAATGGACCGGCAGTCGGGCTCGGATTTCGCTCCGCGATATTTGCGACGGCTCCGCGAAAGCGGGGACTGTGTGGTCGATACCGGAGAGCACGAGACCGACTATTTCGCCGAACTGACTGAAGAATGTGAGTCCGTGCATGCGGGTGCGCCATCTGTTTCGAGCGTGGTCGGCAGACCATCCACGATACTTAAGACCGCCGATGGAATCTCGATCTCAGTTCCCGCCTCGCTGAACTGCATTACCACCTACGTGTTGCTAGAGCAGGAAAAATGGTTTGAGAGGGAGGTCGAATTTGTCCTGAGATGGATGAGGCAGGGCATGAATGCCGTCGATATCGGGGCCAACGTTGGAGTTTATAGTCTGCCGATCGCCCGACGCGTCGGCCCCGCCGGGCGGGTTTTCGCTTTCGAACCGGGAAGCGAAAATCGCAGCAACCTCGAGGCCGGTCGTCTGGCAAACTCCCTGCCGAACCTCGAGGTGTCGGCTTGCGCCTTGGCCGATTCGGAAAAGGAAGGCTGGCTGCTGACAGAGGGAACGGGGGAAATGAATTCGCTGATTCAGGGGCAGTTGAATACCGACCGCATGGAGAGAATTCGCGTATCCACGATGGATGCGCAGGAATCGGCGAGTCGCTGGCCGTCGATCGATTTCGTGAAAATCGACGCGGAGGGACAGGAGGGTCGCATCATTGCGGGCGGCCGCGATTTCTTTTCCCGTCAGTCGCCGCTGGTCATGTATGAGGTGGCAAACAAGGAAGAAGGCAGTAGCAACCTGCGCTGGACATTTGAAGCCTTGGGCTACGGAACGTATCGATTGCTTGGCGACGCGAGTTGTTTGGTCCCGGTTGCCAGTGACGAGATAACTGATCGTTTTGAGCTGAACCTGTTTGCCGCGAAACCGGATCGCGCAGCCAGTCTCGCCGCCGCCGGTTTTCTGGCGATGGGTCCGGAACCGGCTGCGCTCACGGAAGGGGAGCGCAACGACGCGATCGATTGCATGCTGAAGCTGCCCTATGCGCGATCCTTCGAGTTCTCGCGTGAAGACATTCTGGGCTGTAGCTATCGCGACGCGCTGGTGGCTTACGCCGCGTTCCGGTTCGTGCCCATGTCGCCCGGGCGCCGGTTTGAAGCCCTGAGCGAGGCTTTTCGCCAGCTACGTGCATATTGCGCCAATTCTCCCGTGGCTGCGGCGCAGGCCACGCTCGCTCGTGTGGCACTGGATTTGGGATATCGGCACATGGCGACAGATATCTTGAAGCATCTGTACAAGATCGGCGAGGGGGACATCGACCAGCCCTTCTTTCCCGCGTGCGCTCGCTACGAGCAACTCGTTCCCGATGGACACGAAGCCGACTGGTTTGCGGCGGCCGCTATCGAGCAAATGGAGTCTAGCCGGGCGCATTCCTCGATGTATGTCTCGCCGAGCGCAGTGGGCCTTATCAGGGCACTGTGCGACAGCCCCTTTGCGTCGGCGGCGATGAGTCGGCGGATGATCCTCAAGCTGGCACGCCAAGGGAGGCCAATGAGCGAACTGCGCAGCTTCTTCAAGCCCGAGCATGATCACGGCAACGCGGACTACTGGTCTGAACCCGGCTTGGAGAAGCTCGTGTCCCTTCTCACGTGATGCCGATCCACTCGCGCCAATTTTGTAGCAGAACTGACCTATCGCGTCACACATACAGGCATCGACTATATAACTCAGCAACTTATTGCCTGGCTTGGTTCTTGCTGTTACCCTGTCAGCTGTTGATTTGATGTTGGCCGGCGGGGGTAACCCCATTATTTCTCAAGGAGAGTATCTATGAAATCAAGGATGCAAAAGGGTTTTACCCTGATCGAGCTGATGATCGTGGTTGCAATCATCGGCATCCTGGCGGCAATCGCCATTCCGCAGTTCACAGAGTACACGAAGAAGGGCGAGGACAAGGCCGCTCAGTCCGATGCGAAGAACCTGCTGACGCAGGCAGTCGCTAACGCCAATCCATAATTCTGTTACGGAAAACTTAGGAGAATTTTATGAAAAAAGTAATTCTTGGTTCTGTTCTGGCGGTTGCCGCGGCGAGTTCCTTCGCGGCGGTAGCGGATCAGACTTTCTGCTCCGGTCTCAGCGGGGCGGCCAACGTAGCCGGGGCAGCTGCGATCGGTACCGATACAGACAATAACTTTGTCAAAGCCGCATTTACCCCCAAATGTTCGTCCAACGTATCACTGGCGGGCCGTGATGGCGGCGTCTATTACACCGTCGGCGCCGGTTCTTCCAAAGGCAAGACGAGCTTCCGGGGTTCCACCGCGGGTGGCGGCATAGTTTCGAGCGCGACTTGCGCAACGACCGGTTGCGCCATAAGCGACGCAACCACTGCGATGGCAGCTGCTCCATCGAGCTGATCCCAGCCGCAAGCTGGGTATTTATGGGCGCGCCTGTACGTTGTTCGGGCGCGCCTGTTCTTTTCTGGAACGCAGTTTCCTCGAGAAATCATGCTCGCGTTTTTTCTGTCAGGCATCCGCTCAGGGATGCGCGGACGAAGTTTTCAGGCCGTCCTGGTTCTGGGATTGCTGCTGGTCGGGGTCGCCTATCTGTCGGCGGGATTTTCGCCCCGCCATCCGCGAACCGTCGCTCTTGACATAGGGCTTTCGGGTATCCGTATCACTTTGGTCCTGCTCACTTTGTTCTGGATCCAGGAGTTGCTGTCGAAGGAAATTGAGCGCAAAACGATTCTGCATTCACTGGCCTACCCGACCTCTCGTTCCAGCTTTGTGATCGGTCGCTATCTGGCCGTGGTGGCGCTTGCATCCTTGGCGGCCTTGGTATTGGGCTTGAGCCTGCTGATCGTCGTGGCGGCTGCCAGCGCCAATTACAGCCAGGATTTTCCCGTCGCTCTGGGCTTGCCATTCTGGGCGACTCTGGCCGGCTTGATCCTGGACGTGGCTGTGGTCGCTGCAGTGGGCGCGGCCGTGGCTACGGTATCGACGGTCGCCATCATGCCTCTTGCCGTTGGCTTCGCTTTTGCCATTGGCGGCAAAGCGCTCGGCCTTACTCTTGACTATCTAGGGCACGGCGCGGACGGCGATACCGAAATCATGTCGGTATTCGGCCCGGCGGTGGGCTTCGTGCGATGGATCGTACCGGACCTGTCCCGTCTGGATTGGCGCAACTGGCCGATGTACGGCCTTGCACCCAGCGGCGCCGACGTCGGCTGGGCCTCGGTAATGGCGTTGAGCTACATCGTGGTCGTGCTGATGATCGGTATTTTCGTCTTTGCGCGGCGTGAGTTTTCCTGACATGATCAAGCGCGATTTTTCAGGCCGCCACTGGTTCGGGCTTGCAATCCTGCTGTCGGCTCTCGCTGCCTACCTGGTGGCGAACGACCGTGTCGGCCGCTTGCCGCGAACCGGCAGCGAGCCTGAATTCTCGGTTCGTCTGCCAGTACTGGCCCAGACGCTGATTGCGGCGGGCGATCGTCACCTGGCCGCCGATCTGAACGGTTTTCGCGTTCTGGTTGCGGAAACAGCGCGCATGAGCGAGGAGGATTACGCTATTCAGGCGGGCCTGCAGCGCGATATTTCGGTATTGAATCCGGCGCACGAGGACAACTATTACATTGCCGCGGCCATCCTGTCGTGGGGTGGGCAAGTCGAGGCCACGCAGTATGTGCTGAAACGCGCCGCTGATGCCCGTCCGTTTGATTGGCTGCCCCTGTTTCACTACGGTTTCAACCTTTTCCATTTTTACAAGAACCCCGCTGCTGGAGCTGCCGTGCTGCTGACCGCCGTGGATCGGGTCACCGACGTTCAGGATCAAATCGCCCTGAAGAACGTGGCAGCCATCTGGACAGAGCGCGGCTACAGTTTGGGTGAGGCCGCCAGTCGGGTCGAGGCGATGGCCAATGCCGCGCCGCCTGGAGGTTTTCGGAGATACCTGCTGATTCGCGCTTCCCGGCTGCGTATGCTTGAAAATCTGCGCGGCTTGGCGAGGGAATACGAGCAGCATACCGGACGTACCCTTGCGGCAATCGATGAACTCGTGCGCAGCGGAATGATCGAGCGAATTCCAGCTGATCCACTACGCGTCGGCTTTGCCGTAGACGCCAAAGGCGAACCCGTATTCGCCGATGCCCGGGGAGCAAGGCGATGACGGCAGTGATCGCCATTGATGGCCTTCAAAAGACATATGCGAAGGGCTTGATGCGCAAGCCGGTTGCGGCGATTCGCGGCGTATCGCTCGAGGTCAGGCAGGGGGAGGCTTTTGGTTTTGTCGGTCCGAATGGCGCCGGCAAGAGCAGCACCATCAGAATCCTTATGGGCCTCACCCGTCCCACGGGAGGCAGCGTCAGCATTTTCGGCATCAATGCCGCGGAAGACCGCGCCCGCCTGCGAGTCGGTTATGTGCCTGAAAACCCTTGCCTCTACGATTATCTGACACCCATGGAAATCCTCGGCATGGGCCTGTACCTGCACAAGGTGCGAAAAGGCGCCGCACAAGCCCATTGCCGGCAGTGGCTGGAACGTCTTGGGCTGGGCGCAGTTGCCGACACCCCGATCAGGTCTTTTTCCAAGGGCATGACCCAGCGCGTTGCGATTGCCCATGCGCTGTGCATCGAACCGCGGCTGCTGGTACTCGACGAACCCCTGTCAGGGCTCGATC
>Ga0154020_10003308_pt1 | contig 19441 bp, 16 predicted proteins | sample Klosneuvirus_201_FD_109709 | JGI IMG/M metagenome (GOLD analysis project Ga0154020, IMG submission 109709) | Active sludge microbial communities from wastewater, Klosterneuburg, Austria - Klosneuvirus_20160825_MG | ecosystem: Engineered > WWTP > Aerobic digester > Activated sludge | place... | reverse complement strand
TCGAGGATGCGCGTGCGATCGCGGCGAAGGCGGCCCCCGGTGCTCGCGTGCTGCAGATCGGTGCCGGCTTCATCGGCTGCATCATCATGGAAGCACTGGCAGCGCGCGGCGTCAAGCTGACCGTGGTCGAAATGGGCGATCGCATGGTGCCGCGCATGATGACCGCCAAGGCCGGAGCCATGATCAAGCGCTGGGTCGAGGGCAAAGGCGTCGCCGTGCATTGCAATGCCGGCGTCACCTCGCTGACGCAGAAGGACGGCGCGTTGGTGGCCAAACTCAGCACTGGTGCCGACATCGTTGCCGACCTGGTGATCTGCGCGGCCGGGGTCGCACCCAATACGGCGTTCCTGGCCGGCAGCGGGGTCGCCATCGAACGCGGCATTCGTGTCGATGCAGGGATGCGCACCAGCGTCGCCGACATCTTTGCGGCGGGCGACGTGACCGAAGCACCGGGCTTTCACAGCGGCCAGCCGGAACTCAACGCGATCCAGCCCAATGCGGTCGATCAGGCGCGCGTCGCCGCGCACAACATGGCCGGCGGAACTGCGGTGAGCGGCGGCAGCCTGGCGATCAACGTGCTGGATACGCTGGGCCTGATTTCGACCTCCTTCGGGCAATGGCAAGGCGTGGGCAAGGAGCAGGGCGGAGCGGGCGTCGAACTGGCGGATGACACGAGTTATCGCTATCTGTCACTCCAATTTCGGGACGAAGTGTTGATCGGCGCCACCAGCATTGGCTGGACCGACCATGTCGGCGCCCTGCGCGGACTGGTGCAGACGCAGGCGCCGCTCGGCGAGTGGAAGGCGCGCCTGCTGGCCGATCCGACGGGCTTCATGACGGCCTATCTGGCGACGGCGCAGAAAGCGGCATGAGGGTCACTTTCAAGCTGTTCGCCACCCTGCAGGACTACCTTCCGGCCGAAGCGAAAAAATCCAACGCGCTGGCCCTCGAACTGGCCGCGGACACAACGGTGGCGCAGATCATCGAACGCTTCAGCCTGCCGCAGAAACTGGTGCATCTGGTGCTGGTCGACGGCGCTTTCGTGCCTCCCGGCGAGCGCGCCGGGCGTGTCCTGCGCGACGGAGAAACGCTGGCCATCTGGCCGCCCGTCGCCGGCGGATGAAATTTCCGCTCGCCTACGACGCGACCACTACGCGCGAAGACTTTGTTCGCCTGCTGCCGCTGGCGACCGGAGGAGAGCCGCTTCGTGAAATTGACGGCGAATTCCGCGGCAAGCGTTGGTCTGTTCGCCTGACCCCGATTCCTCCCCTTGAAATCGGCTTGGTGCGGCTCGAGCGCCATCGCGTCGAGATCGCATTCGACGGCCTTGACGAGGCCGCTCAGGATGCCTTCATGCGGCGCTTTACGCTTCACTACCAGCGTGGCGGCGGCTGATAAAAGTCGGCGCTGGTGATACGGCGCTGCGAGGCACTGCTAGAATTCGCGTCGCGGCGGGTCTCCCCGCATTGCGGGGTGGTGAATCTGGTCAGGTCCGGAAGGAAGCAGCCACAGCCATTTTCTGCAAGTGCCGGGGGTCAGGCTCGCCGCCCCCCCCCACCCCTTCGTCCGCGCCGACAGTGATTTTGCAATCTTCCCTTACAAACTGCGCGCGTTTGTCACACCGGGCTTACAGCCACCGGGTGAAATGCATCCTGCCATGAGGCATTTACGACAGGAGCACACCATGAATCGCAAAAAAACCATTGTTGCGGGCTTTCTTGCCGCCAGCGCCGTCTTTTTCGGCATCGCCTACGCACAGGGGCCGGGCTGCACCAGCGACGGCAAGCCAGGCATGATGCGCAGCGCGATGCAGGGCGGCATGATGGATCCCGGCGCCCGCGTAGACCAGCGCCTGACCCGGTTCAAGAGCGAACTCAAACTCACCGCAGAGCAGGAGCCGCTGTGGCAGGCCTTCGCCGAAAAGTCGAAAGCGGAATCCGGCAAGGGCATGCAGGCCATGCGCGAGCGCATGAAGGACGACAAGCCGCTGAGCGCGCCGGAGCGCATGACGCAGATGCAAAGCGCCATGAAAGATCGCGTTGCCGCCATGGAGTCGGTCAACGAATCCTTCAATCGACTCTACGCCGCGCTGACGCCCGAGCAGAAGGCCGCGGCTGACAAGCATTTCAGCAATGCCGGCCATCAGCACGGCCCAGGCCGTGGAGCGCCGCGTGGCGGTCAGGTTGCCGCGGAACCGCGCAAGGGTTGAGGTAGTTTCGTCTCGCGGCAAAGCGGGGCAGCCATCTGTCACGGGCTGCCCCGTTTGGCGTGGCGGGCCTGATAAAATCGCCGCATGAGTTATCAGGTCCTCGCCCGCAAGTGGCGCCCCAAGTCTTTCGCAACCCTGGTGGGGCAGGAGCACGTCGTGCGGGCGCTGACCCATGCGCTGGAACAGAACCGGCTGCATCACGCTTATTTGTTCACCGGCACCCGCGGGGTCGGCAAGACCACGCTGGCGCGCATCATGGCCAAGGCCCTGAACTGCGAAGCCGGTGTCAGTGCCACGCCCTGCGGCGTGTGTTCCGCTTGCACCGCGATCGATACCGGCCGTTTTGTCGACTACATCGAGCTCGATGCCGCCTCCAATCGCGGGGTCGACGACATGACCCAGTTGCTCGAGCGCGCTACCTATGCGCCGACCATCGGCCGCTACAAGGTATATGTGATCGACGAAGTCCATCAGCTTTCCGGCCACGCCTTCAACGCCATGCTGAAGACGCTGGAAGAGCCTCCCGAACACGTCAAGTTCATCCTCGCCACCACCGACCCGCAGAAGATACCTGTCACGGTGCTGTCGCGCTGCCTGCAGTTCAATTTGAAGCAGATGCCGCTGACGCACATCGTCGATCACCTGTCGCGCGTGCTGGAGGCCGAGGGCGTCCCCTCCGAACCGGCGGCCCTGCGGCATCTGGCGAAGGGCGCGGCGGGCAGCATGCGCGACGCGCTCTCCCTGCTCGATCAGGCCATTGCCCACGGCGCCGGCAAGGTTGAGGACGAGGGCGTGCGCGCCATGCTCGGCACGGTCGGCGACGAACACCTGTTTGCGCTGCTCGACGGCCTCGTGGCGCAGGATGTGCACGCCATGACCGAGGTGGCGAAGCTCATGGATGCGCGCAGCCTGTCCTTCGATGGCGGCCTGCAGGAGTTGGCGACACTGTTCCATCGCATCGCGCTGATCCAGTTCGCTCCCGAGGCCTTGCTCGACGACACCGAGCGCACTCGCCTGGCGCCTTACGCGCAGGCGCTGGACGCCGAGTACCTGCAACTGGCTTACCAGATTGCCATTCATGGTCGCGACGAACTTTCGCTGGCGCCTGACGACTATGCCGGCTTTGTCATGACATTGTTGCGACTGCATGCGTTCCGGCCCGATCGCGGCGGCGCAGCCAAGGCGGCGCCAAGGGCTGCCGCTTCGTCACAGACGCGCCAGAACCCGCCTGCCGCAGCTCCCGCAGCTCCGGTCAGGCCATCTACCGCCGTCTCGCCAGCGCCGAGTTTTGCACCATCCGCAGCAGCGGTACCCACAGCCGCCGTCCCTGCGACAGCCGATGATGATTGGCATGCGCTGGTGGCGCGACTGCCGCTGACTGGGATGGCCAAACAACTGGCCCAGCACTGTGAAATGTCGGAGCGCAGCGAGTCGGCAATCCGCCTGCGCCTGGCGCCGCTGCACAAGCATCTGCTCGGCAAGCCGCAGCAGGACAAGCTGCAGGCCGAGTTGCAGGCCAGCCTGGGTCGTCCGCTGCGGCTCGAAATCGATGTCGCGGAGCCGGCGAGCGAAACCCCCGCCGAGCGCAGCCGAGCTGCGCAGCGCGAGCGCCAGGAGCGCGCCGTCGCCTCGATCGAACAGGATCCCTTCGTGCGCGATGTGGTCGATCTGTTCGACGCGAGCATCGACGAATCAACGATCAAACCCGTTTAAGGAGTGCAGGAAAATGATGAAGGGTGGCATAGCCGGATTGATGAAGCAGGCCCAGCAGATGCAGGCCAACATGGAGAAGGCGCAGGAACAGCTGGCGCAACTCGAAGTGGAGGGGCAGTCGGGCGCCGGTGCTGTAAAAGTGGTCATGACCTGCAAGCACGACGTCAAGCGCGTCACCATCGATCCGTCGGTGATGGACGACAAGGAGATGCTCGAAGACCTGATCGCCGCCGCGCTCAACGATGCCAACCGGCGTGCTGAGGCGACTACCGCCGAGAAGATGGGCGGCTTTGCCGCCGGGCTCAACCTGCCCCCCGGCATGAAACTGCCGTTCTGATGACTCCGTCGTCAAGCCTCGACGAGCTCATCGAGGCATTGCGCTGTCTTCCCGGGGTAGGGCCCAAGTCGGCGCAGCGCATGGCCTACCACCTGTTGCAGCGCGACCGGCGCGGCGCCGACCGCCTCTCCCGCAGCCTCGATGCCGCCTTGCAGTTGCTGCACCACTGCGCGCGTTGCAACAACTTCACCGAAGCGGAAATTTGCGAACGCTGCCTTTCACCGCGCCGCGACGCATCGCAGCTGTGCATCGTCGAAATGCCAATCGATGCAAACAGCATGGAGCAGACGCATGCCTACAACGGGCTCTACTACGTATTGATGGGCAGGCTGAGCCCGCTCGATGGCGTCGGGCCGAAGGAACTCGCCTTCGAGCGCTTGTTTGCCCGCGCGACAGATGGTGTGGTCAAGGAAGTGATCCTCGCCACCAATTTCACCAACGAGGGCGAGGCCACCGCGCATTACCTCTCCGAGCTGCTGCACGCGCGCGGGCTCAAGGTCAGCCGCATCGCACGCGGACTGCCGGTGGGCGGCGAACTGGAATTTTCCGACGCGGCGACGGTGGCGCAGGCGCTGCGCGAGCGGCGCGATTTCGTTTGACCGAAAACGCCAAGCCACTTGCCGGAGTCAAGGTCGTCGAGTTCGGCACGCTGATCGCCGGTCCGTTCTGCTCGCGCATCCTCGCCGAGTTCGGCGCCGAGGTGATCAAGATCGAAGCGCCGGGGGAGGGCGATCCCCTGCGCAAGTGGCGCAAGCTGTATCCGACCGGCGACGGCGAAACCTCCCTGTGGTGGTTCGTCCAGGCCCGTAACAAGCAGTCGGTGACAATCAATCTCAAACATCCGGAAGGTATCGGCATCGTCAGGAAGCTGGTGGCTGAAGCGGATATCGTGGTCGAAAACTTCCGGCCCGGCGTAATGGAAAAGCTCGGGCTGGGCTGGGATGCACTTGCGGCGGTCAATCCGGGCCTGGTCATGGTGCGCCTGTCCGGCTTCGGCCAGACCGGGCCGATGGCCACCCAGCCCGGCTTCGGTGCCATCGGTGAATCCATGGGCGGGCTGCGTTACGTCACCGGCTTTCCCGACCGGCCGCCGGTCAAGACCGGTATTTCCATCGGCGATTCGATCGCCGCGCTGTGGGGTGCGCTGGGCGCATTGATGGCGCTGCGGCACCGCGAGGTCCAGGGCGGCAAAGGGCAGGTGGTCGATGTCGCCCTGTACGAAGCGGTGTTCGCCATGATGGAAAGCCTGGTGCCGGAATTCGACGTGTTCGGTTTCATCCGCGAACGCACCGGCAATGTGATGCCGGGCATTACGCCTTCGAATACGCATACGACGCGGGACGGCAAGCACCTGATCATTGGTGCCAACGGCGACGCGATCTTCAAGCGTCTGATGCGGGCCATCGAGCGCGCCGATCTGGCGGATGATCCGCAACTGGACAGCAACGCCGGACGCGATGCGCGGGCGGTGGAAATCTACAGCGTGATCGATGCATGGGTTGGCGCCAATGACGCCGAAACGGTCTTGCGCGTCGCCGCGGAGGCCCAGGTGCCGGCCAGTCACATTTACTCTGCGGCGGACATGTTTCGCGACCCCCAGTTCCTTGCCCGACAGATGCTCGAAACAGCGCAACTCCCTGATGGGAAAGACTTTCGTATCCCTGGCATCGTGCCAAAGCTGTCGCTCACCCCGGGAGAGACCCGCTGGCTCGGTCCAGCGCTGGGCGAGCATACCGAAACGGTGCTGAGTCGCCTCGGTTTTGCTCCTGAAGAGATAGTTCGCTTGCGCGGTGATGGAGCTATCTAGCTGATTAATAACCGATTGATAACATTGCAACAGTCTGCGCCGATAAGACGGCCCAGTTCAGGGCTTTAATCGCGCTGCGAGATTCGCTACAATTGCCGTCTTTTAGTTACGGCCGCTGAGCTTAACGTCGACAGAACCGACGTTAGCCATCACTGAAACTCCGTTTTTTGAAACTCCGTTTTCGAATTCGCATTCAAGCATTCAGGAACTTACACCATGAGTTGTGACGATACAGTCGACTGCGGTCGGCGGCGCCTGCTGGTTGCCACGGCAGCGGCAGGCGGGGTGGCCGGGGTTGCGGTGACTGTGCCCTTCGTGGCCAGCATGCTGCCCTCCGAGCGCGCGAAGGCGGCCGGTGCCCCTGTCGAAGTGGATATCAGCAAGCTTGCTCCCGGCCAGATGATGACCGTCGAGTGGCGTGGCAAGCCGGTCTGGATCATCAATCGCACCAAGGAGCAACTCGAGTCCCTGGCAAAGGTTGCCGACAAGTTGGCCGACCCCAAGTCGGACAAGAATATGCAACCCGACTATGCGAAGAACGAAACCCGCTCGATCAAACCGGAAATCCTCGTGGCTGTGGGCATCTGCACCCATCTGGGCTGCTCGCCCACCGAGAAGTTCAAGACCGGCGCCGAGTCCGGCATCGAAGCCGACTGGCCGGGCGGCTTCTTCTGTCCCTGCCATGGCTCCACCTTCGATCTGGCTGGTCGTGTGTACAAGAGCAAGCCGGCGCCGGACAATCTCGAAATTCCGCCGCACATGTATTTTGGCGATGCCAAGCTGATCATTGGCGAAGACAAGAAGGCCTGATGCGATGAGCAAAGTGAACGCCATATTGCAGGGCACGCTGAACTGGGTCGACGAGCGTTTTCCGCTGACGTCGAACTGGAAAGCCCACCTTGCCGAATACTACGCACCGAAGAACTTCAACTTCTGGTACTTCTTCGGTTCGCTGGCGATGCTGGTGCTGGTCATCCAGATCGTCACCGGCATTCTGCTCACCATGCACTTCAAGCCCGACGCTTCGCTGAATGCCTCGGGCGTGCCGGTGGCGTTCGCCAGCGTCGAGTACATCATGCGCGACGTGCCATGGGGCTGGCTGATCCGCTACATGCACTCGACCGGCGCCTCGGCTTTCTTCGTCGTCGTCTATCTGCACATGTTCCGCGGCATGCTCTACGGTTCCTATCGCAAGCCGCGCGAACTGATCTGGATCTTCGGCATGATCATCTTCCTCTGCCTGATGGCCGAGGCCTTCTTCGGCTACCTTTTGCCGTGGGGCCAGATGTCCTTCTGGGGCGCGCAGGTGATCGTGAATCTGTTCTCGGCGATCCCGCTGATCGGACCGGATCTCTCGCTCTGGCTGCGCGGCGACTATGTCGTCGGTGACGCTACCTTGAACCGCTTCTTCGCCTTCCACGTCATCGCGGTACCAATGGTGCTGCTGGGCCTGGTGGCGGCGCACATCATTGCGCTGCACGAAGTCGGTTCCAACAATCCGGATGGCGTCGAGATCAAGAAGAAGAAAGATGCGAATGGAATTCCGCTGGACGGGATTCCCTTCCATCCCTACTACTCGGTGAAGGACATCGTCGGCGTTGTCGTATTCCTGATGGTGTTCTCGGTGATCGTCTTCTTCATGCCCGAGTTCGGCGGCTACTTTCTCGAATACAACAACTTCTTCCCGGCCGACCCGCTGGTGACGCCGCCGCACATTGCGCCGGTCTGGTATTTCACGCCCTACTACTCGATCCTGCGTGCGGTCACCTATCCGCTGTTCGGCATCGATGCGAAGTTCTGGGGCGTGGTGGCAATGGGCGCCTCGACCCTGATCATCGCCTTGCTGCCATGGCTGGATCGCAGCCCGGTGAAGTCGATCCGCTATCGTGGCCCCCTCTACAAGGGCTTCCTGACGGCATTCATCATTTCCTTCTTTATCCTTGGCTATCTCGGCATGCTCGGCCCGACACCGCTGCGTACCCTCGTCGCGCAAATCTGCTCGGTGATCTATTTCGCCTTCTTCCTGCTGATGCCGATTTACAGCAGCCTCGACAAGTGCCAGCCGGAGCCGGACAGGGTGACCTCGAAATGAAGAAATTCCTAACCGCAATCCTGTTTGCGCCGCTGCTGGCATTCGCCTCGGGCGCCGAGCTGCATCTCGACCGTGCGCCCGACAAGGCGAACGACATGGCCGCCCTGCAAAACGGTGCCAAGATTTTCGTCAATTACTGCCTGAACTGCCATTCGGCGTCCTACATGCGCTACAACCGACTGAAGGACATCGGCCTCAGCGACGCGCAGGTGAAGGACAATCTTTTGTTCACCGCCGAGAAGGTCGGCGAACCGATGAAGATCGCGATGCAGCGCGCCGACGCCAAGGTCTGGTTCGGTGCCGCCCCGCCCGATCTCACCGTGATAGCCCGTGCGCGCGCTTCGGAGTTCGGTAGTGGCGCTGACTGGCTGTATACCTATCTGCGCACTTTCTACCGCGACGAGAAGCGTCCTACCGGCTGGAACAACGTGGTGTTCGAAAATGTTGGAATGCCGCATGTGCTATGGGAACTGCAAGGTGACCAGATCATGGGCGAGGACCACAAGCTGAAGCTGGTCAAGCCTGGCAAGCTCAAGCCGCAGGAGTTTGATGCGATGGTGGGTGATCTTGTGGCCTACCTCAAGTACATGGGCGAGCCGATGGCCGAGTTCCGCAAGCAGCTTGGGGTGATTGTGCTGATTTTCCTGGCGGTACTCTTCGTCTTTGCGTATGCGCTTAAACGCGAATACTGGAAAGATATTCATTAACTCTGATACGTGAATGCATATTATGGGTCATCGAGAAATGAACGCGCCGCCAGTGCGCAAAGTTGTGCGAGATGCTGATTACTCATGGGGCACAAGCGCCATGATGAACCTGTATTCGGGCACCACGTGTCCTTTCAGCCATCGTTGTCGCATTGTCCTCTACGAAAAACAGATGGATTTTCAGGTGATCGACGTCGATCTCTTCAACAAGCCTGAAGACATCGCCATCATCAATCCGTACAACCGCGTTCCGGTACTGGTTGATCGCGATCTGGTGCTGTACGAGTCGAACATCATCAACGAATACATCGACGAGCGCTTCCCGCATCCGCAACTGATGCCGCCCGATCCGCAAACCCGGGCCAAGGCGCGCCAGTTGCTGTTCACGATGGAGCACGAGCTGTTCAGCTACATCGATGCGCTGGAAAAGAACCTCAAGTCGGCCGACAAGTCGCGGATGCACATGCGCGATCGCCTGACCGAACTGGCGCCGATGTTCAACAAGCAGAAGTTTCTGCTGGGCGACGACTTTTCGATGCTTGACGTGGCGATCGCACCGCTCTTGTGGCGCCTTGACCATTACGGAATCGAACTGCCGAAGACCGCGGCACCGCTGATGAAGTTTGCCGAGCGCATTTTCTCGCGCCAGGGCTTCATCGATGCGCTGACGCCGACCGAAAAGATGATGCGCCGTTAAAGGCGCTTCGTCCGCGTCTGCCTTGATTCATCTCGGCGCAACTTCCATGCAGTCTACCAAGCCGTACCTGATCCGCGCCCTGCATGAATGGTGCGCCGATCAGGGGTTTACGCCCTACCTGACGGTTATCGTCGATGCCACGACGCGCGTGCCACGCGAATTCGTCAAGGATGGCCAGATTGTTCTCAACGTGGGACTGGAAGCCACCCACCAGTTGCTGATGGGCAACGAGGAAATCACCTTTCAGGCGCGCTTTGGCGGACGATCCTTCCCGGTTGTCGTACCTGTTGAACGTGTCGCGGCAATTTATGCTCGTGAGAATGGCGAGGGCATGGCCTTTGAGGTCACCGAGCGGGTTATAGCGGACACCACGCCCGATGAAAAGAATGAACGGACCGGGCGGCAGGAAGATGCCCCGGTTGCCGTGAGCCCGGTGGCTGGACCGTCGGGATCGGATACTCCGCCAGCGCCGGCTGCCGAGCGGTCATCGGGGCGACCTGTTCTGACCCGCGTCAAATAGCGTCCCTCATCCCGTCGCGAAGTTCCGGTGGCCACGGTCTTGAATCGGGACGTGTAGCGTTGCCATCGGTACCTGGTTGCCTCTCCTGTCGATTGACTCCCGCACACGCGCGTGGTTTCAACTTTGGTGATATCCGCGGCCGGCTCGCGGGTGGTCTACAGGCACGAGTTCTCCTGTATTCTCGATAGTGACAATTGACCTGAACAAGTTGTGAGGTTGCGACGCTTGGTCTGTGATTTTGCGCAGCAGAGTCATTGGAGTACTGAGAGGTCGACATGAACAGCACGCCCCGTGTAGCAGACGATCAAACCGATGATTTCCTTTTTGCCGAAGAAGCGGAAGTTGTCGCAGCAGAGGGCAAGGCCGCATGGAAGGTCCTTATTGCCGACGATGAGCCCGACGTTCATGTTGCGACAAAACTGGTTTTGAGGGACTTCTCTTTCTGCAATCGCGGTATCGAGTTTCTCGATGCCTATGACGGAAATCAGACGTGTGAGCTTCTGCTGCAGAACCCGGATACAGCCGTCGTGTTTCTCGATGTGGTAATGGAAACAGAGGACTCGGGACTCAGGACCGTCAGGCGCATTCGCGAGGAGATCGGCAACCAGATGGTGCGCGTCATATTGCGCACTGGCCAGCCGGGCCATGCGCCGGAAGAGCATGTGGTGTTGAACTATCACATCAACGACTACAAATCGAAATCCGAAATGACGGCGAAGAAGCTCTTTACCTCCCTCGTTTCGGCCCTTCGGTCATTTCAGGACCTGCAGGCCATCGAGTCCAGCCGGCGTGGCCTGGTCAAGGTTCTCGACGCCGCAAGCAACATGGATTTCCGGTCGAGGAATCTTTTTGTTTCCGGTCTGCTGATGCAACTTGGGTCGCTGCTCGATATTGGCGACAATGACCTGATCCTCATCCGGCGCGGAGATGCCGGCAGCCATGACATGATCATGGCGGCGTGCGGCGGCTTCGATGCGTTCATTGGCGCGCCGATCAAGGACATCCTGGATGCGGAAAGCATCGAGCATGTTACCCGGGTGTTTTCCGGCGGCGTCACGCATATCGATGAAAAACGGTCGATTTATCTGTTACCCATGCAGAATCTGAGCGACGTTGTCGTCTATATCGGCGGCGCAAACAAAATCAGTGAAACAGAACTGGCATTGATCGACATTTTTTGCATGAAGATCACCCTCGCTTACGACAACTTCGAGTCTGTAGAGCAGTCGAAGCTGGACCAGGGCGCCGAGATCGCGCTGTTGGCCAAGCTGACTGCGCGCGCGTTCTACCTACCGGTTTCCCATGCCGTCAATCGCGGCAGGCTCAGCCGGGACATCGCTTCGCAGATGAAGGAAAAGGACAGCGTTCGGGCGATCGAAAGGCGCCTTCCGGAACTGCTCGAGCGCGCAGCCGTGCTCGCTGACATCGGCAATCACCAGATTCCCTCGACCATTCTGGAAAGTTCGGCGGTCCTTGCCGAGGAAGATCTGGCTGAGGTTCGCAGGCATCCGCAGTTCGGCGCCTCAATGTTGCAGGATGTCTTGACCGAAGTAAGGGGTGGGCGCGTCTTCAGTCTCGCTGGCGAGGTCGCGCTGTCGCACCACGAGAATTTTGATGGTTCGGGTTACCCGAATCGCCTGAAGGGAGACGCTATCCCTTTGTCGGCAAGGATCGTCGCGGTTGCCGACTGCTTTCTGGCGATCACTTCTCCACGTCCGTGGCGCGCGGCAATCAGCCATGAGCAGGCACTTGAGATGATCAGGCAGGACTCCGGAGGGAAATTCGATCCGCGGGTAGTTGAGTCCTTTATGACGGTGCTTCCGGCCTTCCGCAAAGGTTCCTGATTTCAGCGTTTGTCGTGATCTGACGAATTGCGGGCATCTTCGGTCCTGCGCCCCTGCAGCCGCCGGTTGTTGATTGACGGCATCGATGGATCCTGCTGCGGGGCGGACATGGCGAGGGTGATCGTGAAGCTGGTTCCGCGGCCGGGAATACTCGCTGCACTGATTCGGCCACCGAGGATGCTGAATATCATGTTGTGCACGATATTCAGACCGAGACCGCTTCCTCCCTGTCCGAGTTTGGTGGTAAAGAATGGATCAAATATCCGTGGCAGGACATCCGGCGGTATGCCTTTGCCATCGTCGCTGACTTTGAGAACGACATTTTCACCACTCGGGCCTTTTTCGGCTTCGATGCGAATCCGGCCGGCCGGAGAACCGTCGAAGCCGTGAATGATGCTGTTGTTGATCAGGTTGGTCATCACCTGGCCTAGCGGTCCGGGAAAGCTTTCCATGACTATGTCATCAGGTATGTCCTGTTCGATGACGTAGGGTGTCTTGCGGATGGTCGGCCCGAGTGTCGTCACCACTTCCGCAATCATTTCCGCAAGCTTGAAGCTGCGCCTTTGCGTGCTGGTCTGGTCGACGGCGACCTGCTTGAAGCTGGACACCAGTTCGGCCGCCTTGTTCAGGTTGCGTACCAGAACATCGCCGGCGGAATCGGTGTTGGCCAGAAACTCATCGAGCACAGAGCGCTTCAATCCGGTTTTCAGGGCTTCCCCCATTTTCCTGCTGGTCGATACCAGGTGAGTCGCGACCATGAGGCTGTTGCCGATCGGCGTGTTGAGCTCGTGCGCGATTCCCGCGACCATCGAGCCCAGACCCGCGAGTTTTTCGCTGCGCACCAGTTCATCCTGAGTCTGCTCGAGATTCTGGATCACCACGCCCAGTTCTGACAGGGCTTGCTGCAACGCCTCCGCCCTGTCCTGCAGGCCTGCCTCGGCGCGCCGTTGCTCGGTGATGTCACGCAGGGTTTCTATGGCCCCGATCACCCGCCCCGCCGGGTTGCGCAGCGGCGCGGCGGTAAAATACAACCAGCATCCTTCCTTGCCGAAATTTGGGAAAAAATCCTCGGCCTCCAGCGCGCCGTCAATGAGCTCGGAGCGTCGCCACCTTGAATAGTGGCGCGCAACTTCATTCTCCGACTCACCGGCAACGATCAGATCGGCCATCATCGGTCGTTCGCTGCTGTAAAAGGCCCGCCACTGCTCGCTGGTTCCCAGGATTGATTCGGCCTGCACGCCGGTGAGTTTCTCGCAGGCGCGGTTCCAGTGCGTTACCTGGTGGTCGCGGTCAAGAACGAATGCGGCGATCGGACTGCCATCGATGATTTGCGCCAGACGCGCCTGTGTCGCACCGAGATCCGTCAGGGTCTTCTGCAGCGCCTCGGTGCGATCGGTCACCTTGCGTTCAAGTGTGGCATTGAATTCCCGCAGAGCAGTCTCGTTGCGTTTCCGCTCTGTGACATCGGTGTAGGTGGTGATGAAGCCGCCTTCAGGCAACGGCTTGCCCACCACTTCGATGACCGAGCCGTCCGGACGTTGGCGCTCATACACATGCGGCTCGGAGTGCCGCGCCTGGAGCACCCGCGTCAGCGCCTGCTCAGCGGGATCACCCGGACCATATTCTCCGCGATCGGCGTTGTAGCGAACGTATTCTTCGAATGGGGTTCCAGGCAGTCCGAGATATCCCGGAAGATCGAGAAGTTCCAGAAACCTTGAGTTGCAAACGACGAGTTTGAGGTCGGCGTCGAACATCGAGATGCCCGGGCTGATGTTGCCGACGGCATGGCGCAGCACTGACAGCGATTTCTCCATGTCGCGCTCACGCGCGCGCTGCTCATCCTGCTTGCGTGCAGAAATGTCTTCCTGCAACAAGACCAGGCCTGCCGGCTTGCCGTTGATCATGACCGGAGCCGTCCGCACCAGCAGGGTGCCGCCGCTCGGGTTGATGAGTTCAACCGAATCCGCCGGGAACTTGGCGAGATAGTCGAAACGGCTGTTAGTCTGCTCGTCGACCTCGCCTGGGCCATAAAAGCCGTTTTCCGCAAGTATGCGCAGGCTGGTCTTGACCGTTCCGCCCTTTGAAATCGAGCCTCTCGGCAGATTGAACAAGGTCTCGACCTTGTCGTTCCAGAAGATGGTGTTGAGCTCGGTGTCGAGTACAAGAACACCGAAGGGCAGGTTGGTCAGAACCTCCTGAAAATAGGAGGTCGTACGCAGGTTTTCCTGTTCGGCCCTGTCCTTGAGCGCGGCCTCGGCCCGGCGTCGTTGCGTGATGTCCTGTAGGGTTTCGATCGCGCCTACCAACTGGCCGGCTTCATCCCGCAGTGGCGCCGCAGTAAAGAACACCCAGCGTCCTTCTTCGCCGAAATTCGGGAAGAAGTCCTCCGCTTCATAGGCGCCCTCAATCAGTTTCGAGTGTTGCCATTTGGTCCGGTAGTGGCGGTCGACGGCTTCCTCGGCTCCCCCGGACAGGATCAGGTCGGCCATCACCGGCCGCTCGCTGTCATAGAAGGGCCGCCATTGGTCGCGGGTTCCCAATACCGACGCTGCGCTGACGCCGGTCAGGTTCTCGCAGGCGTGGTTCCAGTAGGCGACACGGTGATCGCGATCGAGGACGAAGGTCGCCACCGAACTGCCGCCAAGAACCTGGGCCAGGCCCGTGCGGCTGACATCGCGCTCGATTCCGGCGCGGATGGCCTCGGCCTCAGCGCGTTTGCGTTCGCTGATGTCCGTATAAACGGTGACAAAACCGCCGTCGGGCAGGGGTGCCCCGCGAATCTCGAGCACCTTTCCGCCTGGTCGTGTGCGCTCGAAGACATGCGGCCGCATGTTGCGCGCCCGTTCGCAGGCTTCGATCGCCTGCACGGCAGGGTCTCCCGGTCCGTATTCGCCGCGCTTTGCGTTGAAAAGTACGAGAGCATGGAATGATGGCAGCCCATCGGTAAACAAGTCGGCGGGAAAATCAAGCAGATCGATAAATGCCTGATTGCATGCCACCATTTCAAGCTTGGCGTTGAAAATGGAGACGCCACCGGGAAAACAGTCGATGATTGTCTGAAACTTTTCGGGCAGAACTCCGTCTGCTGCGGCTGGCATTCGAGTCCGCCCGCCTTTCGGCTACTTTGATTCCATCACCCAGACGCCGTCCCAGTCGTCTCCGGGCGGATTGGCGATGAAGTGCTCGCAGCGCTCGATATACATCTTCGCCGCCTTGTCGTGATCGTTGAGGGCCAGGACCTCATTGAACTCGCCCATGGCGTCGTCCCATTTCTGCTGCCTGTATTTCACCAGCCCGGACTTGAAATGGCGCAGGGCATCGATCATCTGCGGATAGCTTTCTTCGGTGTGGTAGTCGAGAATTTCATGGATCGCGACCGGCTTGGTCTTGCCTTTTACCACCACCAGGTCGAGTTCCCGGCTGAAATAGGTTGCCTTCAGGGCCTTGTAGGTGAATTCGCTGATCAGGATGTGCGAGCCATACTGCTTGCAGGCAGACTCCAGGCGTGCTGAAAGATTCACGCCGTCGCCGATGATGGTGTAGTTCATCTGCTTCTTCGAGCCGATATTGCCCGATACCACATTGTCGGTATTCAGGCCGATGCCGATGTCGACAGGCATTTTGCCTTCGTTGATGCGGCTGCGATTCCAGACGTTGAGTTCCTTGATCATGGCAATCGCCGTGCGTACCGCACGGTCAGAGTCGTCATCATGCCCGACCGGGATGCCGAAGGCGGCCATGATCGCGTCGCCGATGAACTTGTCCAGCATGCCGCCTTCATGCTGGATGCAATCCATCATCAGCGTGAAATATTCGTTGAGCAGGGCGACCGTCCCTTGGGCGCCCAACTGCTCGGTGATGGTGGTGAAGCCGCGGATATCAGAAAACAGGATCGTGGCGAGGATGCTCTTGCCGCCAAGCATTTCTCCGCCGCTGGCGATCATCTGGTCGGCAATGCCCGGATCCATATAGCGCGAAAGGGTGGACTTCATCCGCTTTTCACTGGAGATGTCTTCCAGCATCAGCATCGAGCCGATGCGCTTCTTCTCCATCGACAGCAGCGGCAGTGCCGTGAGATTGACCGACAGCTTGTCTTCGCCGACGATCAGTTCGGCCTCCATGATCACTTCGGTGGTTTGCGTATCGGCGACGCGTTTCAGTTTTTCAGGAATCCACGCGTTGCTGCCGGCGAAGAACTCCGCCGCGGGCTTCTGCAGAATCTGCGGCAGGTGCACGCGCAGAATGCGCAGCCCGGCAGCGTTGCAGGTGGCGATGCGCTCAGCTTCATCGAGCGTGATCACCGCGTTCGACATCGACTCCAGCATCGCCTCGTTGTAGTTCTTCATGTTCTGCACGTCGGCAAACAGCTTGGCGTTTTCCAGCGCAATCGAAATCTGCGCCGTAAAGGCGCGCAGGCGCGACTCATCCTCACTGGTGAATGGGCCGCCGCGTTTGTTCAAGACCTGCGTGACACCGATCACCTTGCCGTGCTTGTTGACGATGGGCACGCACAGAATCGAGCGCGTGAAGTAGCCGGTCTTCTTGTCGAATGCCGGATTGAAGCGCAGGTCGGCGTATGCATAAGGGATGTTGATGGCCTTGCCCGAGGAGAACACCGCGCCGGCGATACCCAGATGATTGGGCAGGCGGATCTGCACCGACTCCAGCCCCTGGCCGACTTCCGACCACAACTCGTTGGTCTTTTCCTCGTTGAGGAACAGCGTCGAGCGTTCGGCATTCAGCAGGCGCGTCGCCTCGCCCATGACCTTCTGCAGCAAGGACCCCAGCTTGATGTCGGCGGTGACCTCGGAAACGACATCGATGAACTCCATTTCCTGGCGGCGGATGGCCTGCATGCGCTCGATGAACTGCGCGCTTTGCAGTGCCAGCGTACCCTGGCTGGTCATGGCTTCGAGCAGGTTCAGGTCCTGTTTGGTGAACTTGCCGCTGCGTTTGTTGAGCGTCTGTGCGACGCCGATGATTTCGCCCTTGACCGTCCTGATCGGCACGCACAGGATGTTGTGCGTGGTGAAGCCGGTCTGTTCGTCGATCGAACGGTTGAAACGGTCGTCGGCGTAGGCGTCGGCGATGATCAGCGCTTCGCCCGCGGTATAGACGTAGCCGGCAACACCGCTGGTATTCAGGATGCGTATTTCTCGCTGGATATTGCCTTGCGCCACGCGCGAGTACAACTCGTTGGTGTCGGGGTCGTTGAGGAACAGCGAACCGCGCTCGGCATTCAGTTCGGTGGTGGTCATTTCCACCAGTGCCTGAAGCACTTCATCAAGCGTGCCATAGCTGGCCATGCGGCGCGTGACTTCAAGCAGCAGTTCGAGATGGCGCAGCCGACGGCGACTCTCCTGGTCGCGTTCCGTCACTTTTTTCTTCGGTGCTTCGATGGGCGGGTCCATGGCATTCATGTCGAGGTACGCCGCGTGGCTTCAATCTGGTCGCGCAAGGCCTGGATGGTATGTTGCAGTTGGGTGCCCTCGTCGGCGAACAGCGTTCGTTCGCGATTGATTGAATTGGCTTTGTCGATCTGCGCCAGTTCCAGGCTTTCGCGCAAGCCGCTGACGGTTTGCCTCAGTTGCGCGATTTCGCCTTGCGCACTGACCAGTGCCGTCCGCACCGCATTGTCGGTGTCGGCCCGTGCGCGCTCCAGTTCCTCGCGTAGAGCCGCCGAGGTGGCCTTCAACTGCTGCATTTCGTTATGGCCGACGACGCGCTCCAGTTGAACCGCGTGATCGCGTTCGGCGCGCGATTGTTCCAGTTCCTCGCGCAAGGCGGCCGCTGTTGCCTTGAGCATCTGGGCTTCCTGATTCGCGGCGACGCGTTCCTGCTGGACCGCCTTTTCGCGTTCGATGCGGGCTCGCTCCAGTTCTTCGCGCAGGGCGCCGACGGTGATCTTCAACTGCGAAAGTTCTGCCGCGCTGGCCTGGATAGCGCGCAAGGTCGCGTCATGGATTTCAGCGTGAGCCGCCTCGAGCTCCGTGCGCAGGGCCATCACCGTGCGCTTCATGTCACGGGAATCAGCCTGGGCCAGGGCGAGTTCTTCTTCGATGGTCGATACTTCGGCAGTCATCATGGAACGAACAAGTGATCCTCAATCTCGGAAATCCGTGCATGGCCGCGAATGCATCCGGCACGGGCAGGCAACAGCGATGCTTGCATGTATTCCGTCAGATGCGTTTAATAATACCCCTACCTTGGAATCTTATCAGTCATGTTTTTTCAACGGAGCACTTTAGATAGCCTGGTCCGCATGGATCGGTCAGTACATGGGAACGTTTAGCCGACGTCATTTTCTTGCTTCGAGCAGCGCACTGGGGGCCTCGCTGGTCACCGGCAGGGCGCTGGCGCAACTGATGCCTCGCGGCCGGAACCGGCGCGTTGTCATCGTCGGTGGCGGCTGGGGCGGGCTCACGGCGGCCCGCCACTTGCGCGACTTGGCTCCCGATCTGGACGTGGTGCTTGTCGAAAAAGGCGCGTCGTTCCGTTCCCTGCCCATGAGCAACAAATGGCTGGTCGGGCTCGCACAGGAAAGCGGGCGCAGCCTGGACTATGCCGCCGCAGCCCGCGCCTGGGGCTACACCGTGGTTCAGGCCGAGGTGACGGCGATTGACCGCGAACAGCGGCGAGTCATTACCCGCGGCGGCACGCTCGACTATGACTGGCTGGTGCTGGCGGTCGGCATCCGCTACGACTATGGGCCATGGTTTGGCGACGATCGTCGCGCCGCCGGACAGGCACAAAAATTCTACCCGGCAGGATTCGTCACCGATGAACTCGACGTGCTGAAACAGAAACTCGCCGACTTCAAGGGCGGCGATTTTGTCATGACCATTCCACCGGCCCCTTACCGCTGTCCGCCGGCGCCTTACGAGCGCGCGGTGATGATCGCGTGGCTGTTCAAGCAGAAGAAAGTCAAGGGGCGGCTGGTCATCGTGGATCCCGGTTCCGGCATACAGGCTTTCAACCGGATATTCGCCGATCGTTACAAGGATCAGATCGTGCATCTGACGCATGCCAGGGTGAAGTCAGTCGATCCATTCAACAAGACGATTGCCACCGAATTCGATGATCTGCGTTTCGACGATGGCATCCTGATGGCACCGCAGCAGGCGGGTGATCTGGTCTGGCAGGCAGGGCTGGTGGCGCGTGGAAGCGACGGCAAGGCGACGGGGTGGGGCGCGCTTGACCCGCTCCATCTGCACGCCATCGGCGACGAGCACGTGTTCCTGATCGGCGATCTGATCGACAAGGTGTCGCCCTTGTTCGGACACTATCCGAAGAGCGGTCATCTGGCCAATCGGCTGGGGCGCATTGCTGCGCGCGAGATAACAGATCGCGCCAAGGGGCGCGTGGCGGAACTGGTCCTGCCGGACAGCGTCTGCCATGTCTTTTCCGATGTCGATCCGATGGAAAGCATCCGCATCGACGCCCAATACCGCCTGCGAGGCGATGGAGTCATTGCGCAGACCGTGCGCCAGCACTACGACCCGCAGCCGCGCGGTG
>Ga0154020_10003306_pt1 | contig 19442 bp, 15 predicted proteins | sample Klosneuvirus_201_FD_109709 | JGI IMG/M metagenome (GOLD analysis project Ga0154020, IMG submission 109709) | Active sludge microbial communities from wastewater, Klosterneuburg, Austria - Klosneuvirus_20160825_MG | ecosystem: Engineered > WWTP > Aerobic digester > Activated sludge | place... | reverse complement strand
TACATCTCGAAAAGGTTTCCATAGGCTGCTTCCACAGCGGCTTTGCCTTTTCGCTTAATGGCATCGGCAAAGTCGAGGTACACGGCAAGGCCACTTTTGCCCACACCCAAACCTTCATCGCAAGCGATTTTGGCAGCGCGGCTGGCGATGTCTCGTGGCACGAGGTTGCCAAAGGCAGGGTAACGGCGTTCGAGGTAATAATCGCGGTCGGCCTCTGCGATTTGCCTTGGATCGGTCAAGCGGTCTTTGGCTGATTTTGGTACCCATACACGACCGTCGTTGCGCAATGATTCCGACATCAAGGTCAGTTTTGACTGGTATTCACCAGAAACCGGGATACAGGTCGGGTGGATTTGCGTGTAGCAAGGATTGCCAAAAAATGCGCCGCGGCGGTGTGCTCGCCAGGCTGCCGTGGTGTTGCACATCATGGCATTGGTGCTCAGGTAAAACACATTGCCGTAGCCGCCGGTGCAGAGCACGACGGCGTGGGCGCCGTGGCGTTCCAGTTCGCCGGTGAGCAGGTTGCGGGCGATGATACCGCGGCACTTGCCTTTCACTACCACCACGTCGAGCATTTCGTGGCGGTTGTACAGTTTGACTGTACCGAGCGACACCTGGCGGCTCAGCGCCTGATACGCCCCGATGAGCAATTGCTGGCCCGTTTGGCCGCGGGCGTAAAAAGTGCGCGACACCTGCGTACCACCGAAGGAGCGGTTATCGAGCAGGCCGCCGTATTCGCGGGCGAAGGGCACACCCTGGGCCACGCATTGGTCAATGATGTCCGTAGAGACTTCTGCCAGGCGATGCACATTGCCTTCGCGGGCGCGGTAGTCTCCACCTTTGATGGTATCGTAAAAGAGGCGATAAACGGAGTCGCCGTCGTTCTGGTAGTTTTTGGCGGCGTTGATACCGCCCTGCGCCGCGATGGAGTGCGCCCGGCGCGGACTGTCGTGGAAGGTGAACACTTTCACGTTGTAGCCCAATTCACCCAGGGATGCAGCCGCGGAAGCGCCAGCCAGGCCCGACCCGACAATGATGATGTCGATGCGTCGCTTGTTGTTGGGCGACACGAGCGGGACGTGCCCCTTGTAGTGTTCCCATTTTTCGGAAACGTGGCCTTCGGGTATGTTGGAGTTGAGTGTTGAATCAGTTGCCATGTCAAAATTATGGTTGGAAGGTTGGAGAGTTTCGGGTTTGAAGGTTTCGGGTTTGAAGGTTTCGGGTTGGGAGGCTTCTGGTTCTAACCAGTAACCTTCTAACCTTCTAACCTCTTAAATACATAACGATAGGGATGATGGCGAACAACAAGGGGATGATCACGGAATATGCCGCGCCGATCCACTTGATAAGCGGTGTGTATTTTTTGTGGTCGAGCCCCAGCGTTTGAAAGGACGACCAGAAGCCATGCCAAAGGTGATACCCGACAACGGCCATGGACACCACGTAGAATATCACGAAACCGAGGCTCTCGTAGGATTCTTCCACCAGCGTGTAGAGGTCTGTGATGGGATGAGGGTAGTTGGCGTATTCGACCGTTTCCAAACCACCCCAGTGCATCTGGAACCAGAACTGGTACATGTGCAAGACGATGAACACGAAGATGATGATGCCCAGCCAGGCCATGCTGCGCGAGGCGCGTTCGCTGGATCGGGTGTGCGTCACAGCATAGCTGTGTTCGCCACGGGCTTCCCGGTTCCGACGCGTCAGCAGAATACCTTGCACCGCGTGCAACAGGATGGACGCGTACAGCAGGTACGAAACCGTCTTGATGAGCGGATTGTGCGTCATGAAGTAGGCGTAAATGTTAAACGCCTCGCCGTCGTCATTTTGGAGGAGTTGCAGGTTGCCCAGCAGGTGAACAGCCAGAAACAAGGTCAGGAAAATACCTGTCAGGGCCATCACGGTCTTCTGACCAATCGAGGAAGTAAGAAACTTGGAGAACCAACTCATTTTATAGTTACGCGTTTTGAGTTTTGAGTTTTGAGTTGTTTTGGTTGAGGCCGGGGATCGGCGCAAAGAACGGTAAAAAGTGTTTTTGTTTTCAGGGAAGGCGCTGTCCAAAATTTTGAGCGGGCAAAACTACGCATCGAAGCCGGTCGGCAATATTTTCGTTGGAACGAACCCCCGAAAGACAAAAAATTTAGAAGTGATCTAAATGAAAGAATGGTTAGAAGGTTTCTGGTTAGAAGGTTTCCGGTTTGTCAATCGTCCAACCAGAAACCTTCTAACCAGAAACCAGAAACCCCTTAACCCCATTCCAGCACTACCCCGGCGTAGACCAGTCCTCCTCCGAAGCCGATCATCAGCAGCCGATCGCCTTTTTTCACTTTCCCCTCGCGGATGCCGCGGTGCAGGGCCAGGGGAATGGAGGCAGAGGAGGTGTTGCCGTAAATTGAAATACTTTCGAGCGTTTTTTCGAGTGGGAAACCGGTTTGGCCACAGATGGTTTCGATGATGCGCATGTTGGCGCTGTGTGGAATGAACCAGTCTATGTCCTCCAGGGCTATCCCGCTGCGTTCAGCCAGCACCGACATCTGCTCGACGACTGTGTTGACGGCCCATTTGAACACGGCGCGGCCATTTTGGTGGATTTTGTTGTCGGTGATCACATCCACGCCGTTGATCTGTTTGCGCAGGTTGGACATGTACAGGTCTTTTCCGCTATCGCCCTGGCTTCCTGCCACGACGGCCCTGATATTGCCCGTCGGCGCAGCTTCTACCAGCACGGCGCCGGCGCCATCGCCGAAAAGCACACAGGATGTACGGTCTTCGAAGTTGGTGAACTTGGTGAGCGTTTCTGCGCCGAAAACGAGCACCTTGCGATGCGTACCAGCGGCGATAAGCCCCTGGGCAAGGATGATTCCATACGCAAAGCCGGCGCAGGCGGCGGAGATGTCGAGTGCCCCGGCGTGGGCCAAGCCCAGTTTGTCCTGTACCTGAGTAGCCACACTGGGCATGGTCTGGTCGGGTGTCACGGTAGCCACGATGACAAAATCCACATCGTCCAGCATGACTAAATTTTCCTCGACCATATTTTTTGCAGCCCCGACACACAAGTGCGAGGTGTATTCGTGTTCGGCGGAATAATGCCGGGTATGGATACCCGTCCGGCTAACGATCCACTCGTGGTTGGTATCCAGAAAAGATTCAAAATAGTGGTTGTCCACGATTCGTTCGGGAACATACGTGCCGAGTGCCGTGATTTTTGCTTGCATGAGTATTGCTTGTTCGTTCGCACAAAGGAACAGCAGCCGATTTAAGTTTTTGTGCGTTTCCTATAAAATTTGAATGCCGGTTTGGAAAATTCTCCCTGCTAAAAGTACCTTTGCGTTCGCTTTTGAAAGAGGTATACCTACAATTGCCTTTTTTCAATTGATTACTAACAAGTTACAAAATAATAGCAACAAGTTAAGGTATGCCTACCATCAATCAACTGGTGCGCAAGAGTCGCGAAAAAGTGGAGTACACAAGTAAGTCGCGTGCTTTGGACGGAAACCCCCAACGTCGCGGCGTTTGCACCCGCGTGTACACCACCACACCGAAGAAGCCCAACTCTGCACTGCGCAAGGTGGCCAAAGTGCGTCTGACCAATCAGATCGAGGTGATCGCGTACATCCCCGGCGAGGGCCACAACCTGCAGGAGCACTCCATCGTGCTGGTGCGCGGTGGTCGTGTAAAAGACTTGCCCGGTGTGCGTTACACCATCGTGCGCGGCGCGCTTGACACTGCCGGTGTAAACAACCGCAAAAAAAGCCGCTCTAAATACGGCTCCAAGCGTCCGAAGAAATAAATTCTTTACTTTAATGATGAATGATAAATGATGAATGATGAATCACATTTAGATTCTCGTCCATCACAACACGTTCATCATTCATCATTCATCATTCATCATTAACTAACAATGCGCAAACACAAACCGAAACCTCGAGTATTGGCTCCTGATCCGCGGTACAGCGACACGATGGTAACTCGTTTCGTGAACCACATGATGTGGGAAGGCAAGAAGAGCGTTGCGTACGGCATTTTCTACGGGGCCATGGACCTCGTAAAGGCCCGCACCAACGAGGACGAGTTGCAAGTGTGGAAAAAAGCACTGAACAACGTCATGCCCCAAGTGGAAGTACGCAGCCGCCGTATTGGTGGCGCCACCTTCCAGATTCCGACCGAATTGCCGCCGAACCGGAAAATCTCCATCGGCATCAAATGGATGATCAAATATGCCCGCGCCCGCGCCGGCAAAGGAATGGCCGAAAAACTGGCCGCCGAAGTAGTCGCCGCGAGCAAAGGAGAAGGCAACGCCGTCAAAAAGCGTGAAGACACGCACAAGATGGCCGAAGCCAACCGCGCCTTCGCCCACTACAAAGCGTAAGTACGCGACCTTTACCTCCAGCCTACCGTTGAAAAAATCCGGCCCCTGTTGCCCCGCAACAACCCGATTTTTTCGACGGTTTTGCTGTTTTAAGCATCGGGTTTTGTCACCGCTTGTTTTTGGTTTGCAAAACATATCAAATCCAATGTGGCGATCTTCGAAATTTTGCTCATTGCCTTGGGCGTGTTTTTTTGTAAAAACAAAATTTTATGAAAAATTATGCCTCATCCCCAGTAACCGCACATTCAATCACTCAATCACACAATCACTCAATCACTCACTGAAATGGCAAAGGACCTCCGGTTCACCCGTAATATCGGCATTGCCGCTCACATTGATGCCGGCAAAACAACAACCACCGAGCGTATCCTCTACTACACCGGCGTGACGCACAAAATCGGCGAAGTTCACGAAGGGGCCGCTACCATGGACTGGATGGAGCAGGAGCAGGAACGTGGCATCACCATCACCTCCGCCGCTACCAAATGTATTTGGGAAGTAGCCGGCCAAAAATACGATTTCAATATCATTGACACCCCGGGCCACGTGGACTTCACCGTGGAGGTGAACCGCTCCTTGCGTGTACTCGACGGTCTTGTATTCCTTTTCTCCGCTGTGGACGGTGTGGAACCCCAGTCCGAAACCAACTGGCGCCTCGCCGATAACTATAAGGTGCCCCGTATCGCATTTGTCAATAAAATGGACCGCACCGGCTCCGACTTCTTCAATGTGGTCAAAGACATGAAGGCCAAGTTGGGCGCCAACGCTATTCCGCTTCAGGTACCTATCGGCGCCGAAGACAGTTTCACCGGCGTGGTTGACCTCGTGACCAACCAGGCTATCGTCTGGAACGAACACGATCAGGGCATGACCTTCAAAGTCATACCAATGCCCGCAGATATGGTGGAAACGGTGAACGAATACCGCCAAAAACTCATCGAAGAGGTCGCCTCCTACGACGACTCCCTGCTGGAGAAATTCTTCGACGATCCGGATTCCATCACGGTGGAGGAAATGCGCGCCGCTGTTCGTGCTGCTGTGTGCGACATGAAAATGACTCCGGTCATGTGTGGTTCGGCTTACAAAAACAAAGGCGTACAGGCTTGTCTCGATGCCGTATGCTATTTCTTGCCTTCGCCCACCGATATCGAAGCCGTAAAAGGCATCAACCCGAAAACGGAGCAGGAAGTATTCCGCAAACCTTCGGTGGATGAGCCGTTCTGCGCCCTCGCGTTCAAAATTGCTACCGACCCCTTCGTGGGCCGCTTGTGCTTCATACGCACCTATTCCGGCAAATTGGACGCCGGTTCGTATGTGCTGAACAACCGCACCAACGAAAAAGAGCGCATCAGCCGCCTGTACCAGATGCATGCCAACAAGCAAAACCCGATTGACAGCGTGGAAGCCGGCGACATCGCCGCCGCAGTCGGTTTCAAGGATATCCGCACCGGTGATACCCTTTCCGACCTCAACGCTCCGATCGTGCTCGAAAGCATGGTGTTCCCGGAACCGGTTATCGGCCTGGCCATCGAACCCAAAACACAGAAAGATCTGGAGCGCCTCGGTATGGCCCTCAACAAACTCGCCGAAGAAGACCCCACCTTCCGTGTCCGCTTCGACGACGAGACCAACCAGACGGTTATCTCCGGCATGGGCGAATTGCACCTCGAAATCATCGTGGACCGTTTGCGCCGCGAGTTCAAGGTAGAATGCAACCAGGGCGCCCCGCAGGTAAACTACAAAGAGGCATTGACCACAACGGTCTCGCACCGCGAGCGTTTGAAAAAACAAACCGGTGGTTCGGGTCTTTTTGCCGACATGGAATTCACCCTCGGCCCTGCCGACCAAGCATTCCTTGACAGCGACGACTTCAAGAACGGCAAGAAAAAATTGCAATTCGAATGGGGTATCGTCGGTGGCGCTATTGATAAAAACTACATCAAGCCCATCACCGACGGTTTCACCCAGATGATGAGCAACGGTATCATGGCCGGCTACAACATCGAGTCCATGAAAGTACGCGTCGTGGACGGCGGCATGCACGCCGTTGACTCCAAACCGATCGCTTTCGAACTTTGTGCCAAAGACGGCTTCCGGGCTGCAGCACCCAAGTGCAAGCCGCAAATCATGGAACCGATCATGAAACTCGAAGTGATCACGCCCGAAGAGTACGTCGGCCCGGTGATCGGCGACCTCAACCGCCGCCGCGGTATGCCTAAAGGTCAGGAAGGTCGCCTCGGTGGCGCCGTGGCCATCCAGGCTGAAGTACCGCTGTCCGAAATGTTCGGTTACGTGACCGCGCTTCGTACGCTGACCTCCGGACGCGCATCCTCCACTATGGAATTCTCGCACTACTCCCCCGCGCCTGAAAACATCGCCAAACAGGTGATCGAAAAGGCAAAGGGAACGGTGAAAGCCTAAACCAACTGGTTTTTGTAAGAGAGCAATTTGAAATACGAAGCCCGCTCCCTGCTACAGGGGGCGGGCATTTTTTTTGAGGGTTTCTGGTTAGAAGGTTTCTGGTTAGAAGGTTAGAAGGTTTCTGGTTCGCTCAAATTTCTAACAACCCGAAACCTTCTAACCTTCTAACCCGAAACCTTCTAACCTTATCGGTTGTAGGAGGGGCAGCGAATTTCGCCGAAGTAGTATTGAAGCCCGACGCTGAGGAACATGTACGTATCGTTGCTTTTGCCATTGCCGCGCTGGCGGCCGGGTTCGCCGATTTTAGGTTCGATGGATCGGTCGGCAAGAGCGGCAGCCACATCACCGTGCAGCGAGCGGATGTCGCGCCAGTCGGCATAAACGCCGCTCACATCGTCCAGATAATCTGTGAAAAGCAGCCGGCTGCTGAGTTCGACCGACATACTCCAGCGGTAGGAAAAGTCCATTTTAACACCTAGTCCGTACACCCATGCACCTTGTGTGGTGCCATATTCTTCGCCTTTGAACTGGCCCTCGGTGCCCATAGTGACCAGATCGTACCAGGTGCCGTTGAGCTGGGCTTGCGGGTTGAAGAAAAACACCGCCGGACCCGTGAAGACATAAGGCGTGAAATAATAGTCCCGATGGCCGTGCATGTAGGGCATGAAATTGAATTCCAGCAACATGGTTAAGTCCGTGACATTGCTGCGGAAGGACAGGTTTCGCCGTTGTTCATACACATTTTTGGAGTCGGTGTCCGAGGCGCTGATCTGGCCGAAACTGCCCCCGAAGCGCATAGCCAGGCGGTCGTTGAAATTGTAACGCGCAAGCAGGCCGCCGGCAAGATGCACGTCGTCGAGCCGGTAATTGGTGTTCAGGTCGCCGAAATAGTTGGAGCCGCCGATCCAGCCGCCGAGTTCCCAGCCCTTCATTTGACCGAATGCCGTGCTTATTTGTACAAGAGTAAGGCTGCCCAGCAGCGCAAAAAGTCGGATATAATTCATGGTACAGGTAGTGCGTTGCCCACGGCTTTCAAAAGAAAATTGCCGGGAGCAAATCGGTTCAGGATGTGATTTTTCACAAAAGTTGCGCAAAAGTAGGCAGGATTTGGCCACGCTGCATCCGCATGCCGGATTTTCGGAAGGAAACGACCATCGAAGGGGTTGTGGTATGGCACACAAAGGTTTGTGCCAAAAACCGACACGCACGGAGAAATACTCATCGTTCATCACTCATCGCTCATCACTTTTTTAATGATTGCCGGGCGTTGCGACATCTCGTGGTAGCACAGCACATCTTCAGCAAAGTAGTGGCACACAATACTTCGCCGGGTTGCCCCGGGTCGTGTGATGGCGCTGCCGCCGTGCAGCAGGTTGGCGTGCCATACAAGTACATCACCCCGTTTGGCGAGAAAAATTTCTTTTTTCAAGCCATGTTCCCGGATCAACGACTCAATACGGTCTTCATAGCGGCGGTTGCTGTTTTCCCCGATAGTGAAGTGCGTATTGCCCGAATCGTAGTCTTGTGTCATGACATACGGCAGGCGGTGGCTGCCCGGGTAATAAAACAGCGGGCCGGCGTCCTCCGGGCAATCTTCCAGTGCCGACCAGGTGGCAATGAGGTAGCCGGGCGGCTCGGTGGTCATGTGTATGGAATCAGAATGTGCGCGCTGTTCGCTGCCCTGCACAAAACTGAGCGACTGAAACGGTATCACCCGTTTTCCGAGCAGGAACGACAGCAGATCGAGCAGCCGATTGTTTCTGAAAAAATGCTCGTCGGCCAACCGGCTTTGTTCGTGGAGGTTGAAAATTTTCCGGCCTGTGTAGTTGAACCCCGCTTTTCCGGCCCCCAGCAGGTGATCCACCTCGGCGTTCATGGCTTCGGTGGCGGTGATATCGTGGTAGTGTTCCAGTACGAGAAACCCGTCGCGCACGAATTGTCGCACTTTGTCCTGTAGCATGACATCCATTTCCAAAAATTGAGGATGGGCTTCCAGGCGTTCCAGAGCGTCCGGATGGTCGAGCCAGGGAATGTCCGGGTGGTGTGTTGCAAAGTCCGCGCTTCCCAAGGGCGCGAGCACATTTTTGCGCAGCCCATAGCGGGCGTACAAAGGCCGGTTTCGCCACAGGCGCCCAATATTCAGGACATTGTTGAGTACGTACACAGCCTTCAGGCTGCGCAAAAAACCGGTGTATTTTTGAAAAATCCGCTGGAGCATCGGGTCGTGTTAATTAACGGCAGCAAACATCCACAATCGCCCCCACATTGCGGTGTCCGATCGGCATCAAAAAAACACGGTAGCCAGGAACTGGAACAGCGACCTGTTGTTGGCGGCGTTTTGACGCTCTGTGGCAAGTGCTTCCAAATCAGGATTGAGGTTGTTCGGCGTGGATGCCCCGGTATCCGCTGCCAACCAGTTGGTGTCGCTCAATGCGCGGATCGGGCTTTGGAAAAACAAGCCCAGTTCCACGCTGCGCACCACACGGATGGAGGCGCCGATGTTCCAGCGCACATCGAGGCTTCGCACCTGGTCGCTCACCCGGCTATTCAGGTTGCGGGTGGGTGTTCCGGCCTTGAGGTCGTACACATTAAAACCCTTGAAACTCTGGTTTTCCACTTCGGCATACGCCGTTGCTCCGATGGACGCGCCGCCAAACACGCGCACGTTGGGCACGGGCTGCCAGTAGGCCAGCAACGGCATTTCAACCCGGTGCAACCGCGACACCGTCACGTACACCGGCGTGGTCAGGTCTGCTGCGGTGGTGATGAAGCCGCCGTTGTCAAAAACCTTCTGGTCCCCTGTGGCTTCTGCGTAGGTGGCGGTTGTAACGGTCGTGAGGGGGCGGTCGTTGTCTTGCAACGCATGGTACTGGTACGCCAGGCCGGAGCGGAGGCCCCAGTTTTGGCCGACTTTCCAGTCGAGCGTCAGACCAGCCGTGGCGCCACCAAAACGGGCGGCCATGTCGGAAAACGCGCCTGTCGTAGCACCCCAATGCAGACTTTTTTCCCGAACCGGCTCGATCGGTGGAGCAAGCGGCAGAGCGGTTTGCACGAGCGTATCCGTGGAGGCCACCGGCGCCACAGGCGCCGGCTCTGTAGCCGATATCGCAGGTTGAGTTGTTGTTGGTACAGGATTCGGTTCGATCGCTGCCAATGCGGGGCTTTCTGCCGGCATGGCATCGGATGCGCCCGGTGGTATAGTCTCGGCAGGAGTCAAAACAGGTTTTGGCTCCGCCGAAGCGTGCAGGGCCGGTGCAATGGCGCCGTTCACGATAGGTTGGTTTACGGTGCCTTTTTTGGCGTTTTTCTTGGGCGCCGGGGAGGTCTCTTTCTCTTTGGATGCTACAGCCGCCGGTTGTTTGTTGTCCGTGTCGGAAGGGTTGCCGTGTTTTTGCCTTGTTGCAGTCTTCGTGGTAGTGCCGGGGGTGGCATCGTTGTTTGAGCGGGTTTCAGGCGTGCTGTGGGCTGTTGCACCGACTATTTCGTTCGTATGCTTCCGGGGTTCCACGGGTTTCAGGGCGATCATATCCGGTTGCGTGGTTTTCCCGGCAGGGCGTTCTGCAACGGGTTGATCGGTGGGCAAAACGGGGGCAGCACCAAAGCCGGAATTATGAGTAAACCAGGCCAAAGCGCCAATCAGCGGCAACAACACAGCCGCCAGCCGGTACAGGATCACAAACGCACGGCGACGCGGACGCTCCGCCGGCATTTCCCGGTCGAGAATTTCCTGCATGGCCTTCCAACCTTTGTCGGTGGCGCTTTTTTCCGAGTGGTATGATTTATTGTTCATTGTTTTTTCTGTTTGTGCTCAACGCTCGTAATAATGTCCCAATGCCACCAGTTGATCGCGCAGTTTTTGGCGGGCGGTAGAAAGGTGCCACTTGGACGTGCCTTCGCTGATATGGAGGTTTGCGGCTATTTCTGCATGGTTGTAGCCCTCAATCGCATAGAGGCGGAATACCTCTTGGGAAACCGGGGGCAGCGTATTGACGACATTCAGGATGTCGGATTCGTAAAATGTTTCGTGTCCGCGCTCCGGCACCACCGCGTCGCGCTCTTCCAGCACAAGAAAATGCAGGTAACGGGCATTGTCGCGGAAGTAATCGGCCATGCTGTGGTACACCAGCCGGCGCACCCATCCTTCGAGACTGCCCTTGAACGCGAACGTATGCAGTTTTTTGAAAACGCGCAAAAAGCCGTTGTTCACAATCTCGATGGCGGTGTCCTCATCGCGGGTGTACCGCATGCACATGCGCAACATTTCGGGAAAAAACTTGCGGTAAAACGCTTCCTGCGCGCGCCGGTCGTTGCGCACGCAGCCCTCTACAAGCTCTTCTTCCGTATATTTTTTCGTTCCAAACATGTCTTAAATGCTATTGGCCGTTGGCCGTTGGCTGTTGGCTATTGGCTTTCCCGAGCGCTATTTCAGCCAATAGCCAAAGGCCAACAGCCAACGGCTAAAGTAGAAGCCCCGCGCCTACCACGAAACGCGCGTGCAGGATACGGTCGGTGCCGGATTCCGAAGTCCACCAGTTAGACGACCAGTCCCGCCGTTTTTGTTGCAGCCGGACGCCCAAATTTATGGTAAAATTATTTCCGATCCGGTAGCCAACATCGCCCTGTGCCATCCAGCCACCCGACCAGTTCTCCTCGCGTCCGAAATCGTCATTGGTCCGGTTGCCGGAAAACGCCCAGCCGGCGCCGATGGACAAGTATGGTGCAATACGCCGGGCAGCGAGGTACGTTCGAACTTCCGCGAAGATCGGGTAGGTAGCCACATCACTGCCGTCGAGGCCGAAGTGGTCCACGCCAAGCCCAAGCCCGCCTCCAAAGAGTCTCGAAAACATCCAGCCACTGCTGTGCAGCAGTTGGACTCCCGTGACGTTTTCCCCGAAGTACGTTTGCCCGACCAAAAAACCGCCGCGCGTATGGTGGTACCAGCCTTTTTCCTTGAAATCGTACACCTTGGGTGATTTGCTGCCGGGACAACGCTGGACAATACGTTTCACTTGCGTACGCGGAATGTCCATCGCGATTCCGCTCCAGGTTTTAAACGACAATATAGTCCCGTTGTCCAGTGTAGCAGTGATTTGCCCGCGCAACTGGCTCCCATCGTTCAGGTACAGAATGTCGTGGCATGTTGCCGGCGCCGGCGCCGTTTCCTGGGCCGACAGGAACCGGGGCTGCCAAAAAAGCAGCAGCCCCAGACCGAGTAGTCGAACATGAATTTTCATAGCCAGGTTTTTAAGGTGCTACGAGGATTTGGCTGATTTTCTTAGGCGCTGCCGGATCGGACACATCGTATTGGTAAAATCCACCATCGCCAATGATCAGAAGATGGGTGTCGTCAAGCGCAATCACGTCATAGGTAGTTATGTCGGACAGATGGCTCAGAAGTTTGATTTTCAAAGGGTCGGATTTGTCAAAAATTTTCAGGCCGTCGTCGCACAAGTACAGGTACTTGCCATACACGGAAAGACCCTTGGGCTTTTTCATCGGGTACGAAATGCGCAGCGAGGCAAACGGCAGGGCGGTGATGTCAATCACGTCCAACTGGTTGAACGTTCCGTTGCAGGTAGTGCCGTCGTGGATGGTGACGTAGGCATTTGCGTCGTCGCACACCACAGGGTCGCAGCCGGTGGCGTGGTTGAACGAAGCCTCCTGTACCGGGCGGGCGGGGTTGCTGACATCAAAAATGAACACCCCAGTTTGGGAACCTACGAACAGTTTGTTTTCCCAGGGAAAAATGGTCTCGATGTTCCAGCCGATGGGCACTTCCGGCATGGCTACCGGGCAAGCGGGCGATGCTACCGAGAAGGGGCGCAAGGTGAAATTATCCACACAGTACAGGTACTGATCGTACTGGCCGAAGCGGGAATAAGAGCCGGCGATGCCGGTGCCTGCCGGCAGGCCGTTGCCGGTTTTGCGCGGGCCGCCGGAGTTGGCGTCAAGTGCAGCAGGGCTTACAAAAACAAAGTCGCCCTCCTGGAACCAGGAACTCGTCCAGCGGGAATCGCCACATGGGATTTCTTCCGTGATGGTGGATTGTACATAATCTACCAGAAAACCGCGCCCGGGGTCAAAACCGTTCAGTTGGAACACGCCCTCCTGCCGGCACACCGTCGTCGGGTTTTGGAAGTCGCTGATGTCAATGCTGACCAAATCCACGTATTGGTCGGCGTAGAGGTAGTGGTCGCGCACGGCCATATCCACGTTGCCGGGGATGTTCCAGAATGCCACTGGTTTGGGATCGGCGGGATCGCTGTTGTCGAGCACGTGGATACCCTCGTGAATTTCGTTAATCAGCAGGTAGTCGCCGATCAGGTACATTTTTCCCGGGTTTTTCAGGGGGCGCGGCGCTTCTGCCTGCACGCCGACGCGAAACTCCGCCGGGGTTTTGTACACGGGGTCGAACCGGATGTAGGTGCGCGTGCTGGTGCACGTGTCGCGCAGGCAACCGGAAAGCATGGATGTGGCCGCAAAAGCCACTAAGGCGAGTAATGTAAGTTTTACTTTCATGGTAAGAGCAGTTGTGAATTGATTCGATTGATGCGAATGTTTCGATTGATTCGATTTGGCCGATGGTGGTTTACCGGTATTTTCCCCAAAGACAGCGCTTTCGTTTGAAAGGGTTGGGCTGTTGGCAAAAAAAAATTGCTGTTGGCCGTTGGCTTTTCACACGCTCGGGAAAGCCAACAGCCAACAGCCAAAACGCCCTACCTTTGCCGCATTCACTATTTTCCAACTGCCATTTATGCGCTTGTTCCGTTTGCCCCTATTTTTCCTGCTCGGCATTTGCTGCCTGTTCATGTTTTGTCAAAAAATCACGTTCACCACCGACCCCGCCGACAAACTCGTTTTCAGCGCCGACACGCTGCGTTTCGACACCGTGTTCACCTCCCTGGGTTCGGCCACGCGCATCCTGAAGGTGTACAACCGGCACGACGAGAGCATCCGCATAGACCGGATATTTTTGGAACTGGGCGGCCAGTCGCGGTTCAACCTCAATGTGGACGGCCTGCCCGGCAGCAGCCATAGCGGCATCGAGATCGCCCCCAACGACAGCTTGTACGTCTTCGCCGAAGTGACCATCAACCCCGACGCGCCACCCAGCGTCAGCCCATTTGTGCTTCAGGAAAACCTCGTGTTCGAGTCCAACGGAAATGTGCAAACTGTTGTGCTGGAGGCCTGGGGTCAAAACGCCGTGTACCTGCCCTCGCGCTTCGGCGCCGGCGATGCCACGCTGTACACCTGTACCAGCGGCGAATGGGTTTGGAACGACCCGCGCCCCTACGTCATTTATGGCGTGCTGGTGATTGACGAATGCACGGTGCGCATTCCCGCAGGCACACGCGTACATGTACACGGCGGACTGGCCCGCACGGTGCAAGATTCGATGGTGGTGCGCTACAACGACGGCCTGCTCGTGTTTCAGGGCAGCGGCCGCCTGATCGTGGAAGGAACACTGGATCAACCCGTGATTTTCGAGGGCGACCGCATTGAGCCGGAGTTTGCTACTACACCCGGGCAGTGGACGGGCATCTGGCTGCAAAACGGCACCACCGGCCACCAGATGGATCACGCTGTGGTACGCAATTCCATCATCGGTGTGCGTGTAGACTCGGCTGCCGACCTGACCCTGCGCAATACCCAAATTTACAACACCGCCAGCAGCGGCCTCATTGGCCTGCACGCCAAAATCACCGCCGAAAACTGCCTGTTCCACACCAATACCGGCTACGCCATTCAGTTGGAATACGGGGGCGACTACAATTTTTCGTACTGCACTGCAGCCAGTTACGGCGTATCCGGCGAAGCCTTGCGCATGAGCAACGTCCTGTGCCTCGACGACCTGTGCGCCGCCTACGCCGTCAATCCGCTCAAAGCCCGTTTCCAAAATTGCATCCTCACCGGCGGGCGCGCCGACCAGATCACCCTGTTCGACCGGACGGGCGTAGCCGGCGAGTTTGACTACACGCTCAAAAACTGCATTGTGCGGGTGCGTGACCTGCTGCTACCCAACGACCACCCCGATTTTTTCACCTATTGCGACCCGTGTCTCAACGTGGACAGCCAGGACACAATCTTCCTCGATATTTCGGAGAAAAACTTCCGCCTCGACACATTGCATTCCAAAGCCAACCGCTACGCCATTCCGATTCCCGGTATCGGTACCGACCTCGACGGCAAAACCCGCGATGCAGTGATGCCGGATGCCGGGTGTTACGAGATCGAATTTTGATCTTCCGGCGTAGATCAGGTGTCACGGAGGCTCACAGAGAAAATAGAGGCTCACAGAGGTTTTTCAAAAATTCTCTGTGAGCCTCTATTTTCTCTGTGAGCCTCTGTGACACTTCCACCCTACGCCAACAGGCGATCCACCAGCACGTCCACGGGCAGATCATCGTTCAAGTGCAGAACCGGTGCCCGGCATTCGTTCGCCAGCCATGCCGTTTCGGCCAAATGCCCGCGAAGGTTTGTAGCCGGAGCGTCATCGTAGCCTTCTGCCCAATGCAGGAATTTTTCAAAAACGCTGTTCAGATCACCGCCGGGAGCGAGTCGCTCGGCGCCGTAGCGCGCGGTTTCGCGTTGCCGGATGCGCTCCAGCCGGATCGGTGCAGGCAACCGGCGATATACTATGGCATCGAACCGGGGCAGGAGCGGATCACCCCAACCCAACAGGGCGCCGGACACCACATAGCGGTCGGCTACCCGATCCAAATCCGCCGTTAGCAACCGGAGCCGATGTTCGGAGTTTCGTTTCCGGCGGTACGGGAGCGGGTCGTCGGTGAACCAGTAGTAGTCGTCGGTATCGAAAAATGCATACCCCAGGCGCCCGGCAAGCGCCCGGCCCAGGGTGGTCACGCCCGCGCCGGGCGCGCCGAAAAGGAGGATGCGGGTAAACATTACGGTCGTCAAACTTAAGCCGCGAAGTTGGGCATTGCTCGCGTACAAACCACCACCTTCGCTCCCCAAATTCGTAAATCGTAAATCGTAAATCGTAAATCGTAAATCGCCATGCGTCTTTCCCGAGAATTTTATCTCCGCGACGATGTCGTACAGGTTGCCCGCGAGCTGCTAGGCAAGGTTTTGGTCACTGAATTCGGTGGTGCGCGCACAGCGGGACTCATCACGGAAACAGAAGCCTATCGCGCGCCCGACGACCGTGCCTGCCATGCCTACGGAAACCGCCGCACCCCGCGCACCGAAGTTATGTTTTGGGAAGGCGGGCATGCTTACATCTACCTGTGCTATGGCATGCATCACCTGTTCAACGTGGTCACCGGGTCGGAAGGCATGGCACATGCCGTACTGATTCGGGCAATAGAACCGCTCGACGGCGTGGACGTCATGCTGGACCGCCGCTACCCTACCCTGCCACGGTCGCCGAAAATCCGGCCCGCACTGACCACCGGCCCCGGCTCCCTTGCACAGGCGCTTGGATTGCACAGTTCCCAAACCGGGCAGAGCCTGCTCACGCCCGACACGCCGGTTTGGATTGAAGACCGGGGCGTTATCGTGCCCGAAGCCCGCATTACTGCAGGATGGCGTATTGGAGTAGAATCCGCCGGGGAATGCGCCGCCTGGGAGTGGCGCTTCTGGCTGCGAGATTCGCGGTTTGTAAAACGAAAATGACACGCCGGTCAACGTCTACCGCACCTCCTCATACACTACCGGTTCGGACGCTGCATTTTGCACAGTGCGCTTTTCCGGTTGGGTATAACAACCGCTGCTTCCACAGCAGCCCACATTAAACACGGCCTGCAATCCGAATAATACCCCCGGCAAGAGCATGATCCATTCGCCGGTGTGGTACAGTTCCCAAAAAGCCCAGAGGGCGATGCCTCCGCGAAGGAGGCGCATGAAATTCCATTGTCCGTTCATGCCAGCAAAGGTGCGGGCAACACGGACAAAACCGGCTGGCTTATTTGGGCGGCGAGTGGTGTTTTTTACGGGATTTATGCTTCAATTTCCCCCACAGCCTCCGCTAATCGTCACATTAAACACACAGGTCGCGCTCTGTCCGGCGGTATCGCTCACCGTCAGAGTGATTGCTACCGTGCCGGGGTTCACCAGTGTACCCGGCGGCGGAGTCTGTACGATCGGGCCGATACAATCTCCGGATACTGTCACAAGACCTGTGTAGTCGCCGAGACTGGCCTGACAACTGGAATTGGCGGTCAGGGCCGGCACGCTGGAGGGGCAAGTGATTTCGCAAGGAAGGCTCGTGCCTGCGATGGTTAGCATTCCGTTGATGGTTTGCACTGGCAATGGGCCACCGGGGTCTTTCACGATTTCCACAGGCCAGGGCTGGCCCGGAAAACCGACACTACTGACAGCCCCTACCGGCCCCACCGGCGTGAAACAAGCCTCGAACAGCACCGGGGTATTTGGAAGTGTAATGCCAATTGCTTGTTGGTCAGACCACGAAAAACCGAGCAACCCGTTCCCGGCCTGGGCGGTAGTGAAGTACCCATTGCTAAGCCCCATCGCCGGGTTGAAGTTTTGCACCTGCTGAAAAGCGAATTTGGAAGGATCCCATGCCACCGTGAATTGTGCCGATATGATTTCGGTAAAACCGTTCATGCTGATCTGCGTACATACCAGTGCGCCACCAACACTGGTCGCGCTGGAAGCAAGCAATTGCGTGGGCAAGTCCGCCGGTGCCGCGATGTTCACGGTGCCCAAATAGGTGGTGACCGGTACCGCTTGCAACCCGCTGTTGTACGCCGCTATCGGTGTCGGCGTGCCACCAAAACTGATGACCGAGGAGGTACCCGGCGCACCCACAGCCAGGAAGTTCAGCGTAAACAACACCGAGCCGTCGGGCAGGTTCAGCGGGGTTACGCCTTGGACATAAAACAAGTGCGTGAGCACTCCGCTCGCACTATTGCCGAGGTTTACATTGGCGCCCGCCCCTACGCCGGGTAGCACCGGCGTGACCGACTGCAACTGCAACACCGTCGGATCCCAATTCATGGAAAACTGGTAGCCGACGATATCGGTGAAATCTTCAACACGAATATCTACCGACACGGGCGAGCCGCTGGGAACCGTCTGCGGTGTGGGCAAAACGGCCAACGTGATGGGAGCGGCGCCACTGGAAACGATGTTCAGTGTGCCGGCGGCGGTTTGCGCGGGCACGATTACACCTGCCTCATCGGCAATCTCCAGCGGGACAGGCGCGTTTGGAAAACCGAGCGGGGTGGACGAGCCGTTTGGCCCCAGCGGTATGAAACAAACCTCAAACAAAACAGCCCCGTTCGGAAGCGTAACCCTACTGGCTGTTAGATCGTACCAGCCAAAACCAAGCAGGCCGGTGCCACTCTGGCCGGTGAAAAAATTGGAACCGTTCAGCCCTGACAATGCCGGATGAAAGTTTTGCACCTGCTGAAACCCGAACACAGCAGGGTCCCAACCGAGTGAAAACTGCGCGGATACGATGTCTGTAAAGTTCGACGTGCACACCGGGACACACACCGCTGCGCCGTTCACACTGGTGGCATTGCCGGAAACAAATTGGAGCGATGCAGGTGGCGGCGGCGGTTGGCCCGTGATCGAGATCTGGCCGTTGTCGGTGTTCAACTCAAACGGATCGCAGTTTCCGTTCACTACTTCAAATTTGGTGGGCGTTTGCACAAACGCCACCGGCGTGCTGCTGCCGGAAGGCCCCACGAGGGTGAACGTGAGGGAAAACAGCACGGCACCGTTTGGCAAGGCCTGCGGCCCGGCGATCAAATCCGTCCACCAGCACAACGAAAGTTTGCCGGAGGCGGCTTGGGTGGTGTTGAACGCCTGATCCGTCAGCCCGGGTAGAGCCGGGTTTAAGTTTGTTACTCCTGAAAATTGGTCGAGGCCGGCTACCGCCGGGTTCCACTGCATGGAAAACTGCAGGCCCGACACATCCGCAAAATTCTGCACCGTCACGTCAATGGTCACTTGCTGCCCATGCGTACCACTTGCGCTGGAGGCCATCGTAGTCATAAATGCCGGGCCGTGCGTATCGTCCACGCAATCCGTGGCATCGCCGGTTTTGATGGCGACGAAGTCCCGCACCGCGTCGGCTTGCAGGTCGGTAATTCCGGCAGAGGCCGGGACTGGTTCCTGAAAGGGATTGTTTGGATTCGGAAAAATGTAATCTTCCGGGATGAACTGCCACGAAGGCGCATTGGGCAGTTCGGTATAGATGCCGAGGATCAATTTGCGCAGTTCCACCGCGTCGAAAGTAGTGATGGAGTGGCTTCGATTCGCATCGGCTCCCACCATCTGGTAGGGATTCGGCAGTGGCGCGATGCCGAGTATGTGTTTGAAAATAAACAAAATGTCGCGCACGCTGACACACTCGAGCGGGTCGGCGGTTTTGGCCGGCGTAAGCGTCAGGTCGCTGCCAGGGGCAAGATTGACAAAAACGTAGTCGCCGGGCGCACCGGTCAGGTCGCTGCCCGTAGCATCGCCGGTCATCGCTACCTGCACGTCGGGTACGGGCGTTCCACTCGCGCGGCTGATATTTCCGGAAACGGCAAATCCCGCCTGCGCGGCTATGTGCACGATGCCCGACAAGGTTGTCACCGGAACAGCCTGCAAGCCGGTGTTGTAGGCTACAATCGGCGTCGGTATGCTGCCGAAATTGATGGGCGACGACGTGCCTGCT